>Ga0116149_1006541_pt1 | contig 10456 bp, 4 predicted proteins | sample AD_UKC057_MetaG_FD_89787 | JGI IMG/M metagenome (GOLD analysis project Ga0116149, IMG submission 89787) | Active sludge microbial communities of municipal wastewater-treating anaerobic digesters from USA - AD_UKC057_MetaG | ecosystem: Engineered > Bioreactor > Anaerobic > Digestate | place: USA...
ATGCCGATGTCGCCGGGAGGTCCTACAAGGTGACCGTGAGCGGAACGGGAACGGCAGCTCAGTCGGCCACCGTGAAGGCATTCGCGGCCAAGGGCAAGCAGCCTCCTTCCAAGCTCACCCACGTCAGCTTCGCTTCCTGGAACGATGGGCCCGGGGCCTTCTACGTCGACAACGTCGGACAGCCCTGAGTTCAGCCAAGACCATTCCACCGGGCCGGCGGCGGCTCTCGACCGCCGGCCTGAGGTCCCGGAGGCTTCCCGGGGACCACCCCGGCTGGACCACCCGGACCCGATCTGACTGGTTTAGAAGTCCGGCGCGGGCTTCCCGGTGATCTTTTCCACGGCGATCTTGAAGACATCCACGTTCTGTGCCGTGTCCCGTTCCATGGCCGCCTTGGTCGAGGGCATCTTCGTCTCGATCGCCAACCGCATCCGTCCCTGTGGGCCAGCCAGGCGGCCCACGTATTGATAGTACCTAAGCAGCCTTTCCGCCACGGCGCCCTCCGAAGTTCGCGTCAACATGTGCCTGGACGTTGACCGGTGCTCCCCTACCCAGACCGCTGGGGGCGGGGTCTCCTTGCACATCGCCGTCCCTCCCGTCCGGCACAGACGGTTGACCGCGACAGGGCCAGCCGAAGAAGGCGACACCCCATCCGAAGGCATGACCCCATTCTCCAGATCGGACCGGTCGGCACCGGTCTTGAAGATTGTCGGAAATTCTCGGACGTTCGATCGGGTCGCCGGCCGCTGCCTGTGCCTGGCGACGCAGCGATCTCGTAGGCCTGGACGGCGCGGTCTGCAGGTCGGATCGAGCGCGGGGTCAAAACGGTGGAGGGGAGGGCCTGGCGCGCCGATGCAGGAATCGGGGGGCGTGCTGACGCTGGAGCTGTCGCCATGGGCTGCCGGGGTTCCACGCGGTTCACCTCTCTGTCCGGTGCGCACGGCCAGCCGGCCACCGGGCATCCGCGCTCGAGCCGCGGTCGCGGGTTCTCCGATCGACGCGCCAGGAGGTCTTCAGAATGAATGCCGCTCGCCCGCAGGTCCAGGTGGCCTTGAGCTTGAACGGACGCCCTCTCCGACACTACGCCTTCAGCCAATCGTCGATCCTGATCGGGCGGGAGCCCTCGGCCGACGTCTTCCTGGACAACCCCGGCGTCTCCCGCAACCATGCGCGTCTCCAGATCACCGAGGAGGGATGGCAGCTCCTGGACCTGGGAAGCGCAAATGGAACCTACCTCGAAGGCGAACGGGTCGACCGGGCCATCCTGAAGGAGGAGAGCCAGGTCCAGGTCGGCAAGTTCACGCTCAGGATCGTGGCGCAGTCAGCGGCCGCAGAGCCCGGATCGATCGCCGCCCGTACCCCCGTCGACATGCTCGAACGGACGACCGTCCTGACCCGCGGCCAGTTGGCCGTCGTCATGTCGGCCGCCCGGGAACCATCCGATCCCGAGCTGCGGGCTTCGGCGGCGGAAGCCCCTCAGGCGAGTGTCATCGAGCTGGCGGGAGCCACCGGCGAACGCGCTCGTGCCGGATTCTTCGGTTCCGCCGTCTTCTGGGGCCTCTGCATCGTGCTGGCGTTGCTCGCCGGGTTCTTTCTGGGGCGGCAATAGCCGGATCGCTCCCGCCTGAGATCACGTCGGACCCGGGCGCACGCCGCCGCCTCACCCAACCCTGGCCCGGGAATCATCCCCTGGCGGATACGCCTCGGCGCCCGCCGGATGGGGGGGTGCAGGCGGTTTGCGCCTCGGACGATCGACGAGTGACGGTTAGCTGGATTTCGTTGATCGCACGATCGTCGGCGTGATGGTCCGCCGGCTGAGTCCGTCCTCGGATATCGCGATGGTCTCCAGCGTCTGGCTTCCGTCTCCGAGCGGGAAGCGCAGAGTGAATGTCCCGTCCGGCCGCAGCGGAACCGTGACTCCCTGCACCGTGACGCTCGCGCCGGGCGCGGTAGCTCCGTGGATGACCAACTCCGTGTTGAGCACGAACCAGAACCCGCGCTCTGTTGTGTGCTCGGCAGAGTGTCCCTCCGGCTCTGCACTGTCGGAGCGTCCCGGCGGAGTGCTTGTACTTGGAGACTCGGCGAAGGAGTGCTCTTGCCGCGAGGATGCCGCATCCTCCGCCCCGGGCCCTTGCTGGACGTCCGGGGTCGCGCTCAGCGACGCGGTGCGATCGACGAGGGGCTCAGGATCAAAGCGCGATGCTGACCGCAGGCTCTCGACGCTGTCCCGCGGCACGGACTCTCCGCCCTGGATCGCGTCGGCCGCCTGATCTTGCACAGGCACGATCGGCTCTTCCCCGTTGCTCCATTCCGGCGTGTTGGTCAGCCCGGCCGTGTCCTCGAGCGAAGGCCACTCCGGCTCCGGCGCCGGAGCGTTGGGATCGGGCGCGGTCTCGACCGCATTGCTCGAGACGACCGGGAAGAACAGCCCGTTGCGCGCCATGTACCCGATGTCCATACGGTAGAGCCGGGCGGGAAGGTCAGCGGGAGCGTCGTGCGAGGTCGTGCCCTCCGCGAGCTCGATGTCGGTGAAGAGCGGAGCGGCGGCCCGCGGATGGCGCTTCGCCGGATAGGAGTGGAGCCGGGCCATGGAGCGCCGGTCGACCCACATCCCGCCCATCTCGCGGCGAGTCCTCTCCAGGGCCGGTTCCCCGATCTCCCAGAAGGCATGCAGAACCCTGGAATCCCGCAGCTGCAGCCGGCAACGATCGATCGAGTAGCTGACCGGGGAGGTGTCCGCCGGCGCTCCGCCGATTGCCGAGGGACGCGGCTCCGGAACCTCCGCTGAAGGGACTCGTCCCGGGATGCGCTCGATCGGGCGCCGGTCGGGTCGCGGCGGCCGGGTGCGGCCGTACGAGCCATCCTGTGCGAACGAGGTTTCGCCGTCGATGCGACGGCGGTCCGGCGAGCCCGGCGGCAGCGGCCGGTCATCCGGCCGGCGCGATCGCGCCCCGGGGTGGTTTCGATCCCGCGCTCCGTCCCTGCGCAGACTCCGCTCGCGGCTGATGTACTCGGCGCGCGCGCGGATCCGTTCGGAACGCCGATCCTCGGGACGGCGATCGTCGGAACGCCGATCTTCAGGACGGTCCTGATCCGGGCGGCCCTGGTGGCCTCGCGGCCGGTTGTATTGCGGGACGTAAGCGCTGTTGCGGCGGGCTTCGCCGGTCCGGCGCAGTTCTTCCCGAGCTCCGAAGGAACGCTCGACGGCTCGCTGCCGCCCCCGCTCGGATCGGTCCTGGAGCGACTCGGATTGTACCGACGGCGGCCCCGCGGGACGTCGCAGCCGGGGGGGCGGTTGGCGCAGGTTGTGTCCCTGGGGCCCGCCGAGGAATCGGCCATAATTCGGATCGCGTCCAAGCGCCACCGAGTTCCAGCCAGCGTCTTCATCGTCCTCGGGATCGTGACGCCCTTCGGGGCGCGGAGCCGCGGAGCGCCCCGGCTCCGGATCCCGCTGATCGACACGTGGCGAACGCGGGGCCGGCCGGGTGGAATCGGCCGAGTCGCGAGGAGAACCCGGTTCAGGCTCATCGCGCGGGGATGGCACTTCGGGTTCGCGCGCGGCCGGGCGGGACGCCTCCCCGGTTGCGCGCGCAGGCTGCCGGGTTGACGCGTCGGATGCGCGACCCCGCCCGGAGCCCAAGCTCGCGATGGCGGCGATCAGCTCGTCCTTGCTCATGGTGCTTCGACCTTTGACATCGCGGCGGCGGGCTTCTTCGAGAAGCTCCTGCCGTGTCATCTGACGCAATTCATCCTTGCGCATTCGGATGGCTTCCTCCGGCCTGAGAAGTTACAGGGCTCTCGCCCCGCATGGAAAACTCGCGCAGGATGGCGCAGAGTTCCAGATTGGCGTGGCCGGCGAGCTCCCGCAGGGCCGGCACTCCTTCGGCGGTCTGATTGCGCTCGAGCGCGCTCTCGGAGAGCAGCTCCTCCAGTTCGTGGCGGAACCGCCGCACCAGTTCGTAGACCCTGACCTCAAGCCCCGTTCGCGGCAACGGGAGCCGCAGGCGATCCGCCCGGGCCAGGGTGGCGTACGCGAGTTGGACAGATTGTAGCGCATGTGCCGGGTCGCCTTCCACCATGGCGGCGTCCAGGACCGCGTTGATCCACGAAGCGAGGGGCACCCCGACCACGGCGGCCTCGATACCGATGGAGAGCAGCTCCGAGTCCTGAAGCACGGCCGAAACGTCTTCCCACCAGTCCTCCGCCAGGTCGCTCGGGCGGCCCGGGGGCGTGCGGACGGGCATCGTCGAGGGCTCGCTGGTTCCCTCCCGTGCCGGCTCCGAGACGGGTCCCGCCTCGATCGCCAACAACGGGGTGACGGCCGGGATGCGCGCGGCCAGCGTGCGCAAGCGGTGATCCAGGCAGAACGCGGCCAGATGCCGGTGCACCGGCGGCGCCGGCACCCCGAGATCGTTCAGCGCCCGCATGGGGGCGCGCGCGGTGCGGAAGATCTCCTGCAGCCGTTCGCCTTGCTCGTCCAGGCCTCGGCTCAAGGCATGGAGGGCGATCTTCTCCCGAACCTCCGGGGAGAGATCCCGAAGGTGGTAAGTGACATCCCCGGGCGAAAGACGCACGCTCTGCGCGGTGGGGGGTTCGCCGGTGACCGCGTAGGACCATCGCCAGCGCTGCCCGGTCATCCGATCGGTGACCTGGATCGATCCACGAGCGACGCTCCCCGCGCCGGCCTCCGCCGGCTCGGCGCGACCGGAACCGGTCCGATCCGGAGCCGCTGGGGCTGTGTCCCAGACAATCGGATCTGAAGAGACCGCACCGGAGAGGACGCGATCCGCGGAGATGACCTCTTCTTCCGTCTGGGCAATGGCGGCGGGGCCAGAGGACCCGGAGGCGAGGTCGAATCGGAAGAGCCGGCGGGTGAGGGGACGTTCCAGGTCCACGGTTTCGAAGACCGCCTGTGTGGCCGCCATCTCCGGCCCGAATCGCCGCGGCAGGACAGCTTTGCGGAAGACGTTGGCCCCGTTGCCCCACTCCGGCAGGTTCGAGCGGGCCTGCTCGAGATAGCGGAGGAGAAGCGGCTGCAGGGGTTCGGCCACGAACGGCTGCGCCAGTTCGCAGGCACGCGCGGCGTAGCAGAGATTCTGCTGCACCTCGATTCCGGAGATGTCCGCGAAGAACCAAGCGCAGCTCGTATACATCAGCATGGCCTGATGGCAGGCCTCCAGGAGCATCCAGAGGTGGGTGCGCGTCTCGGCGTCGATGCTGGAACGGAGATGGCGCGCCAGAAAAGCTTCCCGGGTTTCTTCGTCCGGGCTGAGCAGCACGCTGATGTAGTCGTCGCGCGCCGCCCATGGGTCTTTGAGGATCGGACTGGTCCGCACGAGCCACGCGTTCTGGATCTGGTCCCGCACCGCGTCCAGTCCGCGCCGCAGGGGCGTGCGCCAGCGCTGGCTCCATCCCGGCTGTCCTCCGGTGGAGCAGCCGCAATCACGGGTCCAGCGGCCGATGCCGTGGACGCAGGACCATGCCGTGCCTTCACCGGTTTCGGTGAACTCCAGTTCCACCTCGTCCTGGGGCGGGCATGCGGAGAGGAACTCGCCGTAGTTCATCAGGCGCATCCGGCGTTCGGGAGCGAGGTCGTGGATGAACGAAGACAGGCACATGTCGGCAAACGGTTCATGGTGGCCGTAGATCTCCCCGTCGGTCGCGAGGTGAACGAGCATCTCCTGGCCCAGGCCGCGGCCGGCTTCTTCGAGACGTGCCGAGAAATCGTGCGCGTCGCGGAGCAGATGCTCAAAGGAAACCGCGGATGCAAGACCCGGATCATAGAAAAAGACGGTGATGGCCTGGCCGCGCTGGCCGGGAACGTTGACGGCGCAGCGGTAGGGACGGCGAGTGTCGATCGGTTGGCCGGCCGAGACATCCTTCCAGGCATGCTCGCCCAAGCGGCGCCAGCGGCGCGCCTGGTTCGGCGCCAGGATGAGGTACCGGATGCCCGCCTGGGTCACGACCTGCAGGGTCTCTTCATCGGCCGCTGTCTCGGGCAGCCAGAGTCCCTCGCTCCGGCGCGCGAACCGGTGCTCGAAGTCCCGCAGGCCCCAACGCACCTGCGTCCACTTGTCCCGGTAGTTGGCCAGCGGAAGGATCATGTGATTGTAGCCCTGCGCGATTGCGTTGCCGTGGCCGCCGTGCCGGATGACGCTGTCGCGGTCGGCCTCCTGGATCCTCCGGTAGATGTCGGGGAAGCGGCGCTCCAGGTCGCTCAGGAGCGTGGGGCCGAAGTCAAAGGAGATATGCGCGTAGTTGTTCACCAGCGCGCGGATCCGTCCGTGAGGATCCAACACGCGGCTGGAGGCATTGGGCCCGTAGCACTGCTCGGCGATCTTTTCATTCCAGTCGTGTGCCGGGGCCGCTCCTTCCTGCAGGGGGATCTCTCCGGTCCACGGGTTCTCTCGCGGAGGTTGGTAGAAGTGTCCGTGAATCGTCAGGTTCATTCGTTCCTCGTGCGTGCTTCAGGCTTCTCCGGGAGCGGCTGGCCGATGGCCCGGACACGCGCCGGGTCCCGGCACGGGCTTCATCGGACCTTCATGAAGGCTGCGCTCATCAACGTTCAGACCATGGTCCACGGGGAACGATGGTCGGACGGTACGACGCGCCGTTCGGGAACTGGCCTTGGATTCGGAGGTCGCATCGAGCCCCACGCCTGTGAACGACGGTCTTCCCGCGCGCCTGCGCTGGGGGGCTCGGCTTCGCCGGATTCAAGCACACCCTCTCCCTCAAGTCAACCTGACGGGCCGCCCGGGCCGGAAACGACAGATGTGCTGGCCTCCCTCTCTGTTCGGCGTGGGGCGGTCTTTTCTTTGGCGAAGTCCTGGCTCCAGAGTCCGCCTCGCGGGTCCGCAGCGGAGGCGGGACAGCGATCCACCCGATGGCCGGACCGCGGCCAGGGCGGGCACCGCCGGGCCAGCGCGATAGACCGCCTGGACACCATGATCGCCACGCGGCGCACCCCCGGCGGCCATACCGCAGTGCGGCGTTGATGGCGTACACTTCGCCGGACGCCCCGTCCGGAGCCTGTACAGCGCCGGCGGGCGGCCGGGCTCGCATCCGAGCCGCCCCTTCAGCCGATCTCCGGCGGGGTCAGCGAAGTTCGCCCGGATCCAGGAGGACTCATGTTGCGGTCGATCTGCCGGATCTCCTATCTCGCCCTTCCTCTCGCCCTGGGCCTCGGCGCGAGTCCATCCATGGCTCGCGTCGGCTACTACCGGTCTCCCGACATCCAAGGCGACACTGTCGTCTTCTCCTGCGAAGGGGACCTCTGGGCGGTCCCGGCGGACGGCGGCGATGCCCGGCGTCTGACCACCTGGCCCGGGACGGAGGGCACGCCCCGGATCTCGCCGGATGGCCGGTGGATCGCTTTTTCCGGCACGTATGACGGCAACCGCGACGTCTACATCATTCCCTTCGGGGGCGGAGAGCCCCGGAGGTTGACCTGGCATCCCGCCGTCGACGAACCGATCGCCTGGACGCACGACAGCACCACGCTCTACTTCTCCAGTCGCCGGGAGCACCCCCATGGCGATGCCGAGTTGTACACGATCTCCCCGGAAGGCGGCGACCCCTCGAAGGTGCCGATCGGGCCGGTCGCGACCCTCGGAATCGAACCCGAAACGGGCACGTTCGCCTTCACCCGCACCAGGGGCGGCGGCACCTGGAAACGTTACCGTGGCGGAACGGCGGCGGACATCTGGGTGGGCGATCCGTCGGGAGGATCTTTTCGGCAGATCACCCACTTTGCCGGGATGGACGCGCACCCCATGTGGTTTGCCGGACGGATCTACTTCTTCAGCGACCAGGGCGGCACCGTCAACCTCTGGTCGATGCAACCGGACGGAGAAGGCCGCACCCAGCACACCGACTTCCAGAGCTGGGACGCCCGCTTTCCTTCCATGGATGCCCGGGGTCGCATCGTCTTCGGCCTGGCCGGGGATCTGCAGATCCACGATCTGAACTCCGGCCGGACCACGCCGCTAGAGATCGAACTACCGAGCGAGCGCCTGCTCACCCGCACGCGCTATCCGGACGCTGTGCAGTACCTCACCGATTTCGCGCTGGCTCCCGACGGGGAGCGCCTGGCCATCTCCACCCGGGGGGAGATCTTCTCCGTGGCCGTCAAGGACGGGGTGACCCTGCCGGTCACGCGCGGCAGTGGCGCGCGGGAAACGCGGATCAGCTACGACCGCAAGGGGGAGAAGCTCTACTTCATCACCGACGCCTCGGGGGAGGAGATGATCGCCTCCGCCGACGCTTGGGGGCGAGACACGCCCGAGACCTACTCCTCGGCGCCGGGCAGCTCGTGGCACTTCCGTCCTGTTCCTTCCCCCGACGGCCGGTGGATCGCCTACAGCGATCAGAGCCAGACCCTCTTCGTCCGCCCGATCGGAGGCGGGGACGCTCGCCGGGTGGATCAATCGGAGCTGGCGGAGATCACCGACTATGCCTGGAGCCCCGACGGCCGCTGGCTGGCCTATTCCAAGCAGAATTCGGTCGAGTTCGGATCGATCCACATCTATGACGTGAAAGATGGATCCGTCCATGCGGTCACGGGCGAGTACACCAACGATCACTCGCCGTGCTGGGATCCAGATGGAAGATATCTCTACTTCCTCAGCGACCGGACCGTCAATCCCGCGATCGGCTGGAGCGACTTCGAAACCATTCACATCAAGCCCATCCGCCCCTATCTGCTCCTGCTTCGCGACGATGTGCACAATCCCTTCCTGCGGGATGCGGGCGCTCCTCCCGGCACGGGAACGCCGCGCGAGGAGGACGAGGACGGATACGATGGCCGTGACGGCGACGGGTCCGGCCGGGACGGCGATCGGAGGGACCGGTTCGACGGGGGCGATCGCCGCGACCGGTCCGATGGGGGCGATCGTGAGGGCGCTCGTCGTGACCGCGCCGGCCGCGACGATCGAAGCGAGAACCGGGGAAGTGACCCTGACGCGCCGATCGTCCCGATCGAGATCGACTTCGATGGGCTGGCGGCGCGCGTCGAGGAACTGCCGGTGGCGGCCGGCAACTACTTTCGGCCTTCCGCCACCCGTCATGCTCTCTTCTACATCTCCACCCCGGTGCAGGGCTTGTCCGAGGAGGAGCCGGAAGAGTGGGGCGATGAACCGGACCAACCCTCCGGTGTCCTGATGATGTTCGACCTGAAGAGGAAGAAGGTGGAGACCTTTCTGGAGGGGGTATCCGCCTACGATCTCCAGCCGCGCCGCGAGCGCATCGCCGTGATGAAGCAGCGGGGCCGGATCTACGTCCTCGACACTCACGGGCCGCCCAGAGCCGAGGAGCTCGAGGAGAAGCGCGTCTCCCTGGATGATGTGGTCGTCGAACTGGATCCCCGGGAGGAGTGGCGCCAGATGTATCTCGAGGCCTGGCGCAACATGAGGGACTTCTACTGGGATCCGTCCATGCACGGCGTCGACTGGGCCGCCGTGCGCGACCAGTACATAGCTCTGCTCCCCCGGATCACGACTCAAGGCGAGCTGCAGGACCTGATCGCCGAGACGATCGGAGAGCTGTCGAACTCGCACACCTACGTCTGGGGGGGCGACCCCGGGGTGATTGTGCCCGAGCGTCCGGTCGGCCTGCTTGGTGCGGTCCTGCGGCGGGAGGGCCGGGCTTTCCGGGTGGAGCGCATCTACCGCGGCGATGATGCCGACCGCATCCGTTCCGCTCTGTCGGAACCCGGCGCGATGGTTCGGGAAGGCGAGTACATCCTGGCCATCAACCACGAACCTGTCCGCGAAGGAGAGCCGCTGGAGGCGATGCTGGAGAATCGGGCCGGCCAGGAAATCCTCCTGACGGTCAACACGCGCCCGCAAGACTCCGGCGCGCGCCGGGTGGTCGTCCGTGCCATGACCGAGGCGCGCGAGCGGGCTTTGCGCTACGCCGATTGGGTGCGCCAGAACCGCGAGTATGTCCTCCGCCAGACCGGCGGCCGGATCGGCTACGTGCACATCCCGGACATGGGCAGCCGCGGGCTGCGCGAGTTCCAGACGTGGTTCCATCCCCAGCTCTCGCGCGAGGGAATGGTCGTGGATGCCCGTTGGAATGGCGGAGGATTTGTTTCCCAACTCGTGGTCTCACGTCTGCTGCGCCAGATCCTGATCTGGGATCGCGCGCGTTGGGGAGGCGTCTACACCTATCCCAGCCGGGTGTTGAACGGTCCGTTCGTGGTCTTGACCAACGAGCACGCCGGTTCGGATGGAGACCTTTTCGCGGCGGCCATCCAGACGGCCGGCGCCGCTCCCATCATCGGGAAGCGCTCCTGGGGCGGCGTGGTCGGCATCCGCGGCGACAAGCCGCTCCAGGACCTCGGGATGGTCACCCATCCGGAGTACGCCTGGTGGCAGTCGCGCAACGGCTGGGGATTGGAGAACCACGGGGTGGACCCCGACATCGTGGTCGAGAACCTTCCCCAGGATGTCGGACG
>Ga0116149_1006543_pt1 | contig 10454 bp, 7 predicted proteins | sample AD_UKC057_MetaG_FD_89787 | JGI IMG/M metagenome (GOLD analysis project Ga0116149, IMG submission 89787) | Active sludge microbial communities of municipal wastewater-treating anaerobic digesters from USA - AD_UKC057_MetaG | ecosystem: Engineered > Bioreactor > Anaerobic > Digestate | place: USA...
CCGCGTGCCCCCACGCGGCGCAAATGATGACATCGGGAACAGCACTGCGCCGGGTCAGGCGACCCGGCCTACAACAACAGGCGTTGATGCTCATGGTGTAGGCCGCGTGCCCCCACGCGGCGCGCGAACAGACACCGGTGCGGACGCCGGGTAAGGGCCGACCACAGGGGTCGCCCATAAAGTTCTTTACAGTCAGGCGTACCGCCCCTTATTGTCCGTCCTTCATTGATTTTGGCTGGACAGAACGGGTATGGAAGCAAAGACGAAGACGATCACGGATTTCCGGTTGCACGAGAAGGACACAGGATCTGCCGACGTGCAAATAGCGCTTTTGACGCAGCGGATCAATCAGCTCACCGACCATTTGCAGAAGCACCGCAAAGACCACAGCTCGCGTCGAGGCCTGCTGATGATGGTGGGCCAGAGGCGGCGTCTGCTGGATTACCTGCACACGACCGACTCGGACCGCTATCTTGCGGTGACCAAGAAGCTCAAGCTGCGCAGGTAAGGGCCTCCGCGAGCAGTCCGCGATCATGTGTCGCGGCTCCAGCCATAGCAGAATCCTTGGGCGAACAGCTCGCTCACCCGAGTGGGGTGGGTCGGCCGGCAAAGCGCGGGCCGGCGGGAGCGACGCCTTAGACACACCGCGCCAACAAACACCAAGTCCTGCCGGCTTAGGGAAATTTCATTCGGCTTCTCCGCGTGGGCGGTCGACTGAAGTTCCTCCGGGTCGGCAGGCAGAATGAAAGTTCGTATGCCTGAAACAGTTACCGTCCCCGTCGGGGCCGGCCAAATCCACATCGAAACCGGTCTGCTCGCCAAGCAAGCGGACGGCGCAGTCACCGTCCGGCTTGGGGAGACCATTGTGATCGTGGCCACGGTTGCGGCCGCCACGCCGCGGGAGAAGCAGGAGTTCTTCCCGCTGACAGTCGATTATCGGGAGAAAGCGGCGGCCGCGGGGAAATTCCCCGGCGGTTATTTCAAACGCGAAGGCCGTCCCACCGAGAAGGAGATCCTCACATCGAGGATGATCGACCGACCCATCCGGCCGTTGTTCCCGAAAGGGTGGTTCAACGAGGTGCAAGTGCAGAGCATTCTGCTCAGCGCCGACGGCGAAAACGATCCCGATATCCTCAGCATCAACGGGGCGTCCGCCGCCCTGATGGTCAGCGACATCCCCTGGGCCGGTCCCATCGCGGCCGTCCGCGTGGGCCGGATCAAGGGCCAGTTCGTCGCCAACCCCACCCATGCGCAGAAGGCGGAGAGCGACCTCGATCTGGTCTATGTGGGGAGCGAGACCGAGATGGTCATGTTCGAAGGATCGGCCCTCGAGATTCCGGAAGCGGATTTCATTGGCGCCCTCAGCTTCGCCCAGCTTTGCTGTCAGCCGCTGATCTCCGCCCAGAAAGACCTTGCGGCGAAGGCCGGAAGGCCGAAGCGCTCGATCACGGTCAACGTGGTTCCCGACGAGGTTTTGCGCGAAGCCAAGGCGCTCGCCGGCGAGCAGACCGTTCCGGCCCTGCTGACACCTGGCAAACATGAGCGTGAGGCCGCGTGGAAAGCCGTCACCGAGCAGGTGGCGCCCAAGCTGATCGAGAAGTTCGGCGCGGAGAAGATCACCGATTTCGTTCTGAAGGATACCTTCACCCACCTGCAAAAGGAGGCCGTGCGGGATCAGATCCTCAACCACGGAAAACGGCTCGATGGACGCGCCATGGACGAAGTGCGCCCGATCAGTTCCAGCGTGGGGCTTCTGCCGCGCGCCCACGGATCGGCCTTGTTCACCCGCGGCGAGACCCAGGTCCTGGCCCTTGTCACGCTCGGCACCACCGAGGATTCCCAGGAAATCGATGCCTATACCGGCGGAGACAAGGAAAAGCAGTTTATCCTCCACTATAATTTCCCGAATTTCTCCGTCGGCGAGACCGGGCGCATCGCGGGTCCGGGCCGCCGCGAAATCGGTCATGGGGCGTTGGCGGAACGTTCGATCGAGCCGATGGTGCCGCTCAAGGAATTCCCGTACGCGGTGCGGGTGACCAGCGAGATCATGGAGTCGAACGGCAGCACCTCGATGGCGACCGTGTGTGGCGGCAGCCTCGCCCTCATGGATGCGGGCGTGCCGCTGGTCCGGCCCGTCGCGGGAATCAGCATCGGGCTCTGCACCGAATACGGTTCGAGCGGCAAGATTGCCCGCTATGAAATGCTCACGGACATCATCGGGGCCGAGGATTTCTTCTGCGACATGGACTGCAAGATCGCGGGGACGGAGAAGGGCGTAACGGGTTTTCAGCTCGATCTGAAGCTCAAGGGGATTCCGCACCTGTTGATGGCCGAGGCGATCGAGAAGGCGCGCGTTGCGCGGCTCAAGATTCTCAAGATCATGGCCGAGACGATCGCCGAGCCCCGCAAGGAGCTCAGCAAGTACGCCCCGCGCATCCTGACGCTCAAGATCAATCCGGAGAAGATCGGCGCGCTCATCGGTCCGGGGGGCAAGAACATCAAGCGCATCGTCGATGAGTCCGGATGCGAGATCAACATCGAGGACGACGGCACGGTTCAGATCTACTCGACCAGTGCCGAGGGCATGGAAGTGGCCCGTCGCGAGGTCGAGGCGCTCAGCGCCGAGATCGAGGTGGGCAAGTTGTACCGTGGCAAGGTGGTCACCATCAAGGAATTCGGCTGTTTCGTCGAGGTGTTCCCCGGCCAGGACGGCCTTGTGCACATCAGCGAACTCGCCAACTTCAGGGTCAAACAGACCGAAGACATCGTCAAGCTCGGCGACGAAATCTGGGTCAAATGTCTCGGGGTGGATGAAAAAGGCCGGGTCCGACTCTCCCGCAAGGCGGCGATGGAGGAACGCGACAAGCTCGAGCGCGATAAGCAGCCCTCGGGCGAGGGAGAACGCCCGGCTCGGCGTCCGGAAGGCGATCGACCGCCGCGGAGCGAGCACCGATCGGAAAGGCCGGAGCGCAGGGAGAGGCCCAATCGAGGTGAGCGCTACGACCGCGGTCCGCGCCCGGATCGGGGCGAACGTCCGCCGCCGGAAGGGACACCCACGAATCAGGCTTGATTTTACCGATCACGTCTTCATAAGTACCAACGATTAACAACCAAAACGATTGTATGGCTGACATCGCAAACAAATATCCAGAAAACGTCCCCGGCAAGTATTACGTCGACAATCAATGCATCGACTGTGATCTCTGTCGCGAGACGGCTCCGAACAATTTCCAGCGCAACGAGGACGGCGGCTACTCGTACGTCTGCAAACAGCCCGAGAACGAGGACGAAGCGAGCCAGTGCAAGGACGCCAAGGAAGGATGCCCCGTCGAAGCCATCGGCGACAATGGGGCCTAGTCGTCTGTTGAACGAGTCGAAACCCGCCGCGTGAGGAAACGCGGTCCGTTGGCCCCGTCCACTCTTTCAGAATAGAAGGTGCGCCGGGTTTCCTCACCGGGCAAACACGCCAAGAGGCGCGTCACTTTTGTTCTCTCAGTCAAACCCGCAGGCGCCCATGCCTGCGGTTTTTTTGTCCGTGCCCATGACCACGCGTCGTGAATTCCTGCAACATCTGGGAGGCTGGAGCGCTGCGGCGGCACTTTCAGCCCACTCGAATCGGCGCTCGCTCGCGGCCGATGCGGACGCTTTGCCCAACCCCGCGCTGCTCTTTCCCGGGCCCTGGGCCTTCCGCTTGCCGCGCGGCAGCATCATCCTCGTCAGTGACGCACAACACGAGGAACTCGAGGACCCGGATCGCGAGGTCGATCTGAGCCTGAGCGCGACGCCGTATCGAACCACGCTGCGGCGTCTCTGCCAGCAACAGCAGGCCCAGGGCGCAAGGACGCTCATTCTCGCTTTCGATCAGTTTTTCTCGCAGTACCGTCCCGGCCAGGGGGCCAATCCGCGTCGGCTAATGCCCGACACGGACGAGTACATCGGGAAGGTCGCCAAGATCAGTCAGACTCTGAAGGCGCACGGTCTGGGCCTCGAGTTGAGCCTGCTCAGTCCGCTCGAACTGGGCCCCGCCTATCGCGAGCGCACGGGCGAGTCGGGCCGATGGGTCCAGTACCGCGAGGGCCTGCGCGACCCGCGGACCGGGCGCTACGAGGTCCAGTTGTGGCAGCACCGGCGTTGGACCAACAACAAAGGGGCAATCGAGCCGGATCGAGCCGGCGCGCGCGTCTTCGCCTTCAGGGAAAGGCCGGTGGGCGGCACCCCCTTCTGGCGCGTCTCACCCGAGGAGATTTGCGAATTGCGCGAACCGCCACAGATCGAGGAATGGAACGGGATGCTTGTCGAAGCGGGCACCTCGTTCGCGGCCCGCCGCGTCACGGTGCGCGGCGTCGGGGATGCCGACGCGGGACCGCTGGACCGTGTGCTGGTCGTGCTGAGCTACGAAACGCCGGAGTTGGACTACTTCAGTCCGCAGGCCCTGCCGTTTCTGAAGGACCTGATCGACCGGTATCACCGGGCCGGCGTGCCGCTCAACGGGCTCTATGCGGACGAAATGCACATCCAGCAGGACTGGATCTACCACGGACATCATGACGAAGGGCAATTCACTCTGCGCTACCTGACGCCCAGCATGGCGCGCGCCTTCGCAGCCCAATTTGGGGCTGAGTTCGCGGATTTCGAGAAGTACCTCGTCTATTTCACATACGGGCAGCACGGCTTTCTCTCCGGACTCGAAGCCCGCGACCCCGCCCAACATGTCATCGGCGCCGACCCCGCCGATGTGCAGCGCACCTTCCTGCTGCGCCGGCGGTATTATGACCTGCTGACGCGCAAGGTGGTGGGTCTGTTCGCCGAAGCGAAGGCCTACGCCGAGCGGCAATACGGACACGAACTCGAGTCGCGCGCTCACGCCACCTGGGCCCAGAGCCCGACCATCGACCGATGGGACACCGGGCCGTCGCCGCACGCGCCGCGTCAGTACGAGTACACGCCGAATTTTAAGTGGTCGAACACCGTGCACCAGGCCGCGTCGGCCTGTGACGATTACTTCCGGTGGAACGACTTCCTCACCGGCGGCGGCAACGACCACGCCGAGGGCGGCTGGTCCGACCGCAATTACTACGCCCTCGCCCTGGCCTGCTCGACCGGCATATTGAACCGGACGCCCTACGCCTACGCCGCCCACTGGGGCATGCCCGGCGCGGTGGCGGAACGCCGCCAAGCCCTCGTCGATGCCTACGGCGCGTCCGCAAGCCCGCCGTTCCAAGCCATCGAGAACTCGGAACATCGGGACATCGAGGTCCTGATGGTCTACCCCCTGTCGCTGGTGGCTTGCGAGGAGAGATTCGGCTCCTGGATGACCCAGTTCGGGTATGCAAATTACGTCACGCCCGGGGTGCTTCTCGAACGCGGACGCGTGACATCAGACGGCGCCATCGAGATGGCCGGACGCCGCTTCACGACCCTCGTCGTGCTGTTCGAACCTCTGCCGCCGGAGGGACTGCTGCCGTTGTTCGAGGAATTCGTCGAGCGCGGCGGGCGCCTGGTGTGGTCGGGGCCGCCGCCGCGAGTCGATTTGGCGGGCGGCGACGTTCTGGCGCGGTGGCAGAGGCTCTTTGGCATCCGCACAGTTGGTTTTCACGCGCAAGGCCTGCCGGCGCCAGGCGAGGTCGTCGCCTTCGAAGGCCGACTCGAGAGCGTCCCGCACCAGACCATCCTGACCCATCTCCTGGTCGATCATATCTACCCGGTCGAACCGGACACGACCAGCGCGGTGGTTGCGCGATGCGGCGCGAAGGCGATCGGTGTCACCTCGACGCGAGGGGGCAAAGGCTCGGTCACGTATCTGGGTTTTCGCCCGCGCGACGATCAGGCGGCATCGCTCGGTTACGAGACGCGCACCTGGTTCGAGACGCTGCGGGCCTTGGGCGCTTATCCGGCGTCGCAAGCCGATCTGCCGGTGAATGACAATCCCAGCGTGGTGTCGCGCGAATCACCCTTGCTTGCCTGCCGGTTCCCCAACGGCACCGTGACCCTCGCCGTCCATTACCGGTCTCACATCGAGAGTTGGCCGGGCGGTTTCCACCGGGACGCCGACCAGGACGCCGAAGTTCTCAAACAGAATCCACTGCCTTCGGACAGGATCGATTGCGCGGGCGGGTTGCGCGTTGCCGGCCACGACGTGCGGTATCGGGGCCGGTTGTTGGTCGCTTTCCAGGTTGGTGGGGACAGCCAATTGAAGGCGTTTGGCGGATATGATTGCGCGTCGATTCATTTGGACGGCGTCGAACACACGTTTGCCGAGCAGCCCGTCGCTCATCTCGCCTGGGCGCCGGTGGCGGAAAACCGCCGCGTTCCGGGTGGGGCGATCATCGAGATCTGGGCGGCCAGCACGGGGCCCGTGCGCATTCCGATGGCCGATGGCGCGGCCCGAGGCCGTCTCTTTCTCGCCGGCGCCGCGCCCGGCGCGTTGGGCGAGGAACTCGACTGCGCATTGCGCGACGGCGCGCTGGTGTTCGATCCTGCGTCACGGGGTCGGCGTCGGCACTTCTACCTCCTCTAACCGCATAGCAGTCATTTTGTGAAATCTGACTGCCGTGTGAACAGACGGGGTGGGAAGCATGCGGGTTGGCAGCCCGGACATCCGACGCCGCGAAGCCTTGCACGACCGTGATGCGCTTCGTGCATGCCGGCCATCCAGGTTGGGTGTGTCATGCGGACTCGCGGAGCTCGGCCCTTCGACCGGCAATGAGCCCGGGGACGACCATCATGTGAAGGGCGAGCAGGAGGAGGAGACCGGCGACCAGGAACACCGCGAACAATCCCGCCATGCCCCACTGCGTGTGAACAGGCACCTCAGCGAGTGAGAAGAAAGGTCTCAACTGCTCCTGACGCACGACGTCCCGCAGAGCGACCAGGGGCGCCAGGGCCAGGAAGAACGCCAGCGAAGCCATGAGCGGATAGGCCCACGAGGCTTTGTATCGCCCCAGGAAGACAAGCACCAGGCCGACGGACGCCATGGCCGTGCCCAGACCCAGGAGCAGCTTGGCCAGGCCCGCCGAGGTGACGTGTGAGCGAAGGTCGTCCGGCATCGCAGAAAGGATCCAGACACCGGCAACTGCTTCGAGCACCATGCCCACGACGGCCACGCTCACGGCAATCCGGTGATTGTGTCTTCCCTCTTCGGTCAGACCCCACTTGAGCATCATGACGCCCCGGAACAGGATGGCGACGCCCGCCACCGTGAAACCGGGCGCCAGAATCAGCAACCACCGCGCAAAGAGCGTTGGGTCGTCCATGTTCAGATTCCGGCCTCCAGGCGACTTCGCGTAAAGCCCCATCCACTTCTCGGGCGAGACCGACAACGTGATGTTATTGACGAAGAAGAAGCCGACGCCCAGCAGTGCCATCGCCGCCAGAACCGAGAGTAGCAGGACGCCGGGATGCTCCGGGTTCTTCACGAGCTTCTGGTAGTAGAACACCCCGTACAGGAAGACCACCAGGGGAATCACCAGAATCCAGTGAAACCCGAGCAGAATCGACGAGGAGTAAAACATCTGCCCGTACAGAACCTGGACGAAGAGCAGCGGGGGTATGCCGAACGTGATCAGGTACGAGGTGCCCAGCGGCAGCAAATCCCGCAGATACCTCGCCAACCGGTCGTCGTACTGCTTCCTCGCGATCCTCAGCCACAGGTAGATGAAAACGCTCCCGACCGTCAGGTTCATCGCCAGGAAGTGCAGGGTCAGCGTGAAGTAGGACAGCGCCTGCAGCAGGATCGGCGGAACCGGATAGCCCAGCGGATCGGGACTCGGGATTGGAAGACCGCCGCCGCTCGCGGTCGCAGCGGCCAGCACGCCAGCCATCGCGAGTGCGGTGCTCATTGCGCCACCTCCGCCCCAGCCACTTCGAGACCGCGCAACGCCTGCCCGCGCCCGCCGGGGTCGAGACCGTTCCTTTCGGCCGTGGCCTGCGGATCGCGCACCAGGTCGCGCGGATCGACGGTCTCGCCGCGGAGGGAGAGCACGTAGGCCACCAGTGCGGCCTTGTCCAACGCATCCCCCTGAAACGGCGGCATCACCCCCATGTCCTGCATCGTGCCCAGCCACCGGGAGCCGAACTCGGGAGTCCAGTCGCGGGTCCGGTAGACCACGGACCGATAACCGTCGCGCGTGTGGCAACTGGCGCATTGGAGGCGGAAGACCTGTTCGCCGTGGGCGAGCGTGCGGGGCGCGACGCCGCCGTGCCACTTGGCCTTCTCAAGATAGGAACCATTCAGTTGAGCCGGGTCTTTGGCGTCCTTCACCCAGAGCCCGTTCGAGTAAAGGACCCCATGAATCACGTACGGTTTGCGGCCCATTTCACGGAAGAACTCCGCCCCCATAATCCCCAACTGGGCCACCAACAGCATCGAGATGGCCGCAATGGTGTTGACCGTCTTGGGATACGCGGCGAACACCAGCGTTCCCACGACCAGAAGCGTCCCCGCCACCCCGGCGAGGATGGCCATCCGGGTGAGCGCCGAGAGCGTCCCGCCAACCACTCCCACGGTTCCACCGCCAAGGATCGAGACCGTGCTTGCGGGCAGGGTCGTGAAGTACCAGTAGCTCAGGCCGGGAACCAGGATCGCCGCGGGAATCACCCACTTCACGCAGAACTGGATGATGCGCGCCTTGAATTCCTCATCCCGGATGCGGCTCGCCACGAGGAAACCGGCCAGACCGGCCAGCAGGAACATCGTCACGGTGCGGATGAGCAGAGCCGGGAAATACCCGGGATTGAAGAACCCGGCCGCGATGTCCTTGTTCTCGAGCGTCCAGGCGCCCGGGGTGAGCATGAACGTCAGGATGCCGTTGATCACCACCAGAGATCCCCAGGCGATGACGAAGTAGGCGCCTGCGAGAAAAGTCTGCATCCGCGGCGTGTTGCGTTTGAACCCGTAGTAATACAGGTAGAGCACGGTCAGTTCGCCCAGGAAGAAAACCCACTCGATGGCCCAGGCGAAGACGAACTGGTGAATCAGCAGGCTGGTGGCTTCGGCGCTTGCCAGTTGGATCGAGAACCAGATGCCAACGCCAGTCGTGGCCCCCACAACCGTCGTGTACACCAAAAAGAAGGTGGCGAACTTGTGCAGCCAGTCGCGGATCCGCTGCCCGTCAGGCTGTCGCCTCGACCAGATCTCGGCCACGACCAGGAACGCGCCCCCGCCCACCGCGACATGCGAGATGAGCACGTGGATGATCGCGATGATCGCCACCACCAGACCCGCGCCCAAGCCCCCGACATCCCAGATTGGATAGTTCATCTCTTTTGCCTGTCAAATCGTCCGGCCAGGCCCCTTCGCCTCAGGAGATCCAACCCCACACGGTCAGCACAACAAACCCGGCCAGCAACGCCACCCCCGCCCGCTCGATCCATGTTCCGCGCCTGTCCGAAGGCACCGCCCGGTCGAAAAACGGGACCAGCGCGCACAACAGCGGGACAATCCCCATCAGGGCCATTCCCGCATACTCGAGCTTCCCGGGGAAGAGCTTCAGCGCCTGGTACTGCGCCAGGAAATACCACTCGGGCTTGATGCCCAGCGGCGCCGCTCCGAACGGATCCGCTTCCGCTTCCAACGCCCTGGGCCAGACCGCCGAGAGTGCCACCAGCAACGCGAAGGCCGCCAGCCAAACGGGCAGCTCCGACGCGAAATAGTCGAAGAAGAACTTCTTGTGCTTCTTCTGACGCGCCGGCAGAGCCGCAAACGAGTCGGGCTCGCTCATCCCCTGGATCTGCACGAAAAGCAGGTGCATCCCGATCAACCCCAGAACCGCAAGCGGCAGCACCACCACGTGCAGCACGTAGAATCGGCCGATCGTGTCGGTGGTGACCGTCGGCCCGCCTCGCAGCAGGCTGGCCATCCAGGGGCCGAGACCCGGCGCTTTCTCCATTTCCGTCAAGCCGACGTTGGTCGCGAAGAACGAAAGATCGTCCCACGGGAGCAGATAACCCGAGAATCCGAAGGCCATGCAGAGCCCCAGCAGCGCCAAACCGACCAGCCACGTGCCCTCGCGAGGCGCCCGATACGCCTTCATGAAGTACGCCGAGAACATGTGCAGAAAGAGCGTCAGGATCATCAGGTTCGCCGACCAGTGATGGATGCTGCGCATCAGATTGCCGTAGGGCACTTCCATCACGATCCGTTGCACCGATTGCCAGGGCTCGGCCGGTCGATAGTAGACCATCAGCAGGATCCCCGTGAAAACCTGGATCGCGAAAAAGAAGAGTGCCAGACCGCCCATCATGTACCACGCGGCGTGCCGATGCTCGGGCACTTTCTTGTTCCTTAAGAAATCGACAATGGGCCACACCGGGAACCGCGCCAGCAGCGCCCGACCCAGCTTGCCCAGCGCCTTGTCCGCTGGCGGCAATTCCTTCAGAGCCTCCTCCGGTACCGTATGCATGTGATCTGCTTTTCTAGCCCGCATCGCCCCACGTTCTGTGGTCCTTCGGCTTCG
>Ga0116149_1006550_pt1 | contig 10446 bp, 11 predicted proteins | sample AD_UKC057_MetaG_FD_89787 | JGI IMG/M metagenome (GOLD analysis project Ga0116149, IMG submission 89787) | Active sludge microbial communities of municipal wastewater-treating anaerobic digesters from USA - AD_UKC057_MetaG | ecosystem: Engineered > Bioreactor > Anaerobic > Digestate | place: USA...
CTAAAAGTTTTGAAAGAGATCTTGACAATACACTGTTCTATATCACAACAAAGCTATTAAATCGCATTGCCGCTAAAAATCTACTGAAAAAGACTAAGGACACAATAAATATGCTTACTGATAATCCGTCTGCGTTTCCTGTGTATCATGGCACTTCAAACATTAAATACGATTATCGCTATATTCTTGTTGGCAATTATATTATCTTTTATCGTATCGATGAAAGCAGCAAAACCGTTTATATAATGCGTTTCCTTTACTCAGGACAAGATATCGAGAAACTTATCTGATTTTTTTACTGCCGCTGTCATTTTTGCAGCGGTTTTTGATATAAAAATAAGCACTCACAGATGTGGTGCTTATTTTTTGCGTATTAATAGGGGTTAATATATTAGCTTTATTTATTTCATTTGACAATGACTTTATTTCCCTTCGATTTTTGAATAAATAAGAAACAATTTGAAATACTATTGACAAAGTATATGCTATAGTATATACTATAAGTGAAGGGAGTTGATCTTTATGTTAACAGCAAAATTGTTTACCAATGGCAGCAGTCAGGCAGTCCGTTTACCAAAAGAAGTTCGTTTTAACGGAACAGAGGTTTACGTCCAGAAAGTTGGTTCGTCCTTAATGCTCGTCCCTAAAGATAAAGCGTGGGAGACTTTTCTGGAAGGTGTAGACAGCTTCACCGATGATTATTTTGACCTTGTGGAATCACGTCATGACAGTGAAAACATTCAAGAGGAGAGAGAAACATTATGAAGTATATGCTCGATACAAATATGTGCATATATGCTCAGAAGAAAAATGAAAGCGTTCTTGCAAAGATAAAGGAAAATTATCAGGAGGGGATCGCTATTTCCGTAATCACGCTTGCTGAACTTGAATTTGGAGTTAAAGCCAGTGCTGCACCTGAGAAAAATGCAATTGCTCTCATGAAATTCTTATCCATAGTCGATATTCTTCCGTTTGACAGCGGAGCAGCTGAAGAATACGGTAATATCTGTGCTGATCTCAGGAGAAAAGGAACACCTATCGGAAATATGGATATGCTAATCTCAGCTCATGCAAGGTCTGAGGGACTGACTGTTGTTACGCATAACACAAGGGAATTTGAACGTGTTACTGACCTGAAACTTGAAGATTGGTATGAATAACCATTAACCGCTGTCATAATGTCAGCGGTTTTTTCTTATCTGATCTGAAAGCCCGATAAGCTCATCTATTGAAATATCGAGGAATATTGCTATATTGGCTAAATACGGAACCGCTGGTATATTGAGTCATTAATCCGTGGAATTAATATCATACTCAGGATAACACTCCAGAAAATAATCACATTCATCACATTGACATTCTTCCTCAGTCTGCCCGTTATATGGGCAGTTCTGAGGATATTTCTTTTCATCGTTCATTCCGCTTTACCTTCCATTGATAATAAGTCTTGCCCTGGTAGTTGTTTTCCTCAACTTCGGGCAGGACTATTGTTTTCTTATCCTTGACAGTATATGTAATTTGCTTGCCCTCAAGCAGATGTTGTAGCTGCGTATCGGTCAGAACCTTGCCGTACACCTTGCTGAGATTCATACCGCATTTATTCGTACAGTAATAACCAAATTTGCCTTTTTTGACTTCTGAACCGCATTTCGGGCATTTTCCTGTTGCACCGCCCTCGGCTTTTTTAGTAAACACAGCGTTATCAGCAACAGAACTGTATGTGCTGCATAAGTTCCTTGTAAAAACTTCTATCTTCTGGATGAAGCTTTGTGCAGAACGCAATCCCTTTTCTACGCTTTGCAGCTCTGTCTCCCAATCTGCGGTCATTTTAGCGTTTTTGACCTCATCAGGAACAACATTTATAAGCTCTATTCCTTTTTCAGTCGGGAATATCTGCTTTTTCTTACGCTGTATATACTGACGTTTTACAAGGCTCTCTATTATAGGTGCTCTTGTTGCAGGAGTGCCTATGCCTTTCTTCTCAACGTCAGCATTCTCGTCATAGTCCTTGTTTCCTGCGGTTTCCATAGCTTTCAGAAGCGTGTCCTCAGTATAAGGTTTAGGAGGAGTTGTCCAATGCTCTGATGTACAGGACTTAACGCTGCTTATGATCTGTCCTTCAGAGAGAGCTGACAGAGCCTTTGCAGAAAAGTTGATACTTGTATCAACTTTTTCGTCGCTATCTTCTTTGTCCTTTTTGAGCATTGCTTTTATACGGCTATCAGTTGCTTTCCAACCGTCTTGCACGACAGTCCTGCCTGTTGCAGAGAAGTCAGTTCCTTCACATTTCAGCACAGCCTTTACAGCTTCATACTTGTGCGGAGCTGAGACAGCACATATTACTTTGGCTGAGATAAGAGAAAGGATATTCATTTCCCCCTCTGGAAGTGTGCTCAGATCGAACTTTCTTATATTATCCGTAGGGATAATAGCGTGATGATCCGAGACTTTGCTATTATTGATATTACGCTGTATATCGGGAGAAGTGACTGATATCCCATTACAGCATGGAATGTGTGTGCAGATCAGGCTTACCATATCCCTCAGTTCATTCTCCATATCATTCCTAAAAGTCTGCGTAATCTCCTTATTCTATATGGCAACGGATAATACCGTATCTGTTCTAACGCATTATAATCGATCATTTTATCTCTCCGACAGAGTTGATATTTGTATCAACTTTTTCTTCTGATGTGTCTTCTTCGGCTGCTTTCTCTGCTTTTTCAGAACTTTCGGTCAGATCAGTTATACCGCTGCCCATCTTTTCTATCATTGTAACAAGCTTTTCAGCCTGTTCTGATGTAAAATCATGTACGGAAAACATTGCTTTTGAGAGCTTTTCTACAGTCTCATTTCTCAGAAGCTCCTTGTATTCTGCCTGAAGCTTTGCAATTTCTGCTTTGATTTCCTTGATCTCGTTTTCTTTCTTTTCTTTCTGCTGTACCAGATTGTCGATTTTCTTCTGAACGTTTTTCATTTCCTTTGACATTTTATTCGCCATAACTATTTCCTCCCTCAGCTACTTCTGCTGCTATTCTGGTTAAAATATCGTCTATAAGAGATTTATCGTCTGATACTTTAGTCATAGCAGCTTCAAGCTTTGATACATCCATCTTGCCGTTTTTAGTGACACATAAGTCAAGAGCAGCACCGAGTGTAGCAGCAATAGCGATAATGATAACAGCGATAGTTGCATATATCATATATGTCATGGAGTCTGTCTTTTTCGGCATTACTGCGGATTTGTTATCTTTCCCTGAGAATCTTCTTCATACTTCGATTACTCTGTTTCTCAGGACGGAGAACAGCATAGTTACCACTTTTATCCATGAACGCAAGCCTTGTGATTTCATCGGTTTTAGGCTTCACTCTCAGACAGGTGTATGGTGTACACAGTACATCTTCACCTTTGACGTGAATATTGTTCTGGATCTTTGAGAACTGCTTCTGAATGTTATCGGCAAAGAATTCTTTACGTTCTTCACCTTCAAGCTGTTCTGCACCGAATCTTGCACATAGCATTTCAGCTTTTGTACTATCAAAGTTAAATTTCTTTTGTATTTCATCAAATAACTTACTATGCGTATAATCTTTGTCATATACAACCGTGTGACCGTTGTTGTCGCTTATCATGTTACCATCGATTTTGATATCTTTGACTACTTCGTTATGCTTTCTTAGGTATTCTCCGTGTGCAATGCGAACGGCCTGTTCATCCTCTTTCCTGTATATGCAGAATGTTCTGCCATCCTTTGTTGTTCCGAACTGTGCGCCAAGATCAAAACGATTCAGCTCATTGCTTATAAATGGCATTTCCCATTTCTGACACAGGAAGTTGTGATACGCTTTATCAGGTCTGTTTATTTTATCTTGTATCATTTCTGTACATATCTGCTGATATGCTTTTGTATCGCACTCTCGAATCATAGCATAGTTCATGCCGTTGACCTCATTGAATGCAACAGGTATGCCATATTCCTTTGCCTTACTTGTTATGAATTTTTTATCCGACTCATTGATACCGTCTTTAATAGGGACTATTGAGTTAAAAGTCTCTTTTGCATTCTTTACAAGCTTATTGGTTGAAACTTCACCGCTTTTTATGCCCGTCATATCACTTGATGATATACCGTATTCAGCTTTAAACTTCATATTAGTTATCTTCTTCTCGTTTTCAAGTCGGTTATTCTCTCTTTTCTTTTCAAAAAGATATTGAAGAAGCTTGCCAATGATATCTACTGTTTTTACAGTCAGATCGATAGCTGCTCCTGCCGCTTTTTCTCCTACATTTAATGAAGCTCCTGCAAGCTCATCGCCCATGCTCATAATATCACTCCTCCTGAAAAAAGAAAAAAGTTGATACAAGTATCAACTTTTCAGATTTATTCGTTTTCGTATTCGTTGAATTCTATTGTTAATGCTCTCATTATCTCAATTACAAGTTCTTTTGGTGTTAAAACCATAAATATTTCGTATGGGATATCATAGAAAAGCATTCCGATTCCATGAAAAGAAGCAAAATACTGTTCATTATCTATGAAAATGCTCGGTACACTGAGTATTTTTCGATTGATTTTCTTTTCAATTTCTCTGATCATATCTGCAACATAATCGATTTTCCTTTTAAACTCCTTCTCTTTTTCTTGTGTCATACCTTACCCACTCCTCTCGGGTAAAAAGTTGATACAAATATCAACTTTCATCGACTTCTGTTATATCCTATCATCAAGGCTCTGGTTACTCCAAGGACTATTCGCTGCTCTGGAATAGTCATGAACACTGTTAAAGGTATAGTATAATTTGTACCAGTCTGTCCGAAAAAGTCGATACGATTACTTTTATAGCTATCCTCACTGTAGTAATCTTCCTCAATGAATCGTGACGAAGCTAATACCTTTATGTTGTTTTCTCTTTCATACTGATAAATAGCGTTTTTTACTTTGCTGAACTTCGTATTTGCTGCACTCCGCTGCTCGTCAGTCAATGTTCTTCGTATTGTGTACTTAACTTCTTTCTTTTTGAACAGATCTCTGATGCCCATACTCAATCCTCCTTTTGCTAAAGTTGATATTTGTATCAACTTTTTTAGTTAATATAATATCATTATATATTAAAATAGAATTATTGTCAATATTCAAATATAAGCACTCTACGAAACGTACCGAATCGCTCCGGTACGCTTGAACAATGCTTATCAGAACATTTCCTCAGTAAGTATTTCCTCAAAATCCGAAAGAATAGTGTCATTCTCAGCTACTGGAGAATCGCTGCTGTTATTAGTGTTTCCTCCTGCGAATCTGGCTTCTGCGACTTTTATATATGTTTCGTAGTGCTTCTGACCTTCCTTTTCATATGTTCGTGATTTGAGTTTACCATCAATCAGGATAGGCTGTCCTTTTTTAAAGTAACGTGTTACGAACTCTGCGGTCTGTCTCCATGCAACACAAGTAATGAAGTCAACATCTCTTGAACTGTCCTTGTTCTTGTAGTCCTCCTGAACTGCAACAGAGAATCGGCAATTTGAAATGCCACTCTCAGTCTTGCGAAGTTCTGGATCTGACACCATTCGTCCCATTATAATTGATTTGTTGTACATTTTAATTCCTCCATTTCATTTATTATAAAGTTGATATTTGTATCAACTTTTTATTTGTGTCTTTAATCCTTTTCTTCACCTATTTGTACTAATTTGCAGATACACGCATAAATTATATATGCCATAACAATTCGCCTTATCCAAGCATTTTCTGTGATGCAATATACAATATAGCCTACAAGAGTAATAAACATTGGCAAACTCGCTTTAATGCATTCTTTTATATTGAAAGCGTATCATTCCGATACATTATAAATATCATGATAGTAACCTTTCGGTTTCTTATCACTTATTATATCATATCACTCGCAATATGCAAATACATAAAACCCAAGCCGCTTCATACGAGGCTATATATGTTGTCAGAGCAAAAAACATCAGGATCTTTTGTTAAATAATAAAAAATTTGTAAAATGGTGAGAGTTTTTTGATTTAAAACAGACTAATGTTATGTAAGGTGTTTTTCTGACATACGGAAATTATTTTTTCAGTTAAGGGAAAACATGGAAAAATGCTCACACATCTCCGGATGATCTGCACTGTGAGCTAAAAATATATAATGTTCAAGGGAGGTATTGTTATGAACATTCAAAAAACTTTATCCGCAGTACTATCCGTTTCCATGCTGTTTACTTCGGTCGGCGCTATGCCTGTAGGCAATGCATACGCCGAAGACGATGACGAGCTGTCGTGGTATGACGACCATTATGAAGAAATAATGGTAGGAAATATGTACTACTATGCGCCTGACAAGGTAATATATAAGGTCGGCGAGCAGTTAGATATCACAGGCGGCAGATGCAGCGGTTCAGGCGGTATCGTACATCGTACCAAAGATAGCAGTATCGCTGTCGGAAACTGGGATAATTTCGGCCGTGCTTATACTCTTGATGAACTTGATCTTTCAGGCTTCGATAACACTAAACCCGGTGTATACGAAATAAAGCCCGATGTTAAGAAGAGCACAAGCTATACAGACGAGGTTGAATACAGCGGTTTCTCGGTAATGGTCATTGACGGAGAAATAAGCGATGACAATTACGTTTCAATGGTAGGCGATTTTACGATTGAGCCACCTTATAATCTGTTTTTAAAGGTCGGCGAATCCGTTGAAGACCATTTTTTCAGCGGTGATCTCGAAGCCGACTGGCATTATGAATGGCATCACGATGGAAAAGTTGATACTTTAGAGGGATCAGGTTTCAGTTGGTGCATTAATGAGTATTCCTTCGATTTTTCGGAAGTTGATAATACAAAGCCCGGTATATACAGGATCACTCCGATAAAGGAGAAACAAAGAGCAAATGTTGATAAGGACGAGATAAACTACGGCTAACAAGCTGACGATAAAGACTTATATATCCTTCTTCAAAGTTAATGCAATCCCAAGTCAACCCGATTATTTCACCTGCCCTCATGCCTGTAAAAAGAGTTATTTTGAACAAATACTCCATTTTTGAATCTTTTATTGCAATAAGGAACTTTTTTATTTCCTCAACCGAAAGAGCATGGACATCCGATTTACCTATTTTAGGCAGATCATTCTTTTTTGCAGGATTCGCAATAATATAGCCGTTATCCACCGCTGCATCAAGACTTTTATGAAGTATACCATGAATATTTTTTATACTTTTAGGTGTCAACGGTTTCTCTAAGCCTATACCAAGTTGCAGCGAATTCAAAAACAACTGTACATCTTCTCTGCTGATATCGCTTAACTTCATATTGCCCAAAACACGATTTATATGGTTTTTGATGTTACTTATATATGCTTCTTTTGTAGTTTGCTTAATACTTTTACAGTATATATTAAGCCATTTATCATTCCACTCAGCAAGGTTAACAACTTCATCTTTCTTTTCTTTTAGTGGTGTGAGACTTCTCATGTATTCGAGAACGTCAAAATTCACTTTAATCATTTTTTCATTTCTCCTTTTTAATAGTATAATAAGAACATTATATCATAATACGTAGAAATGCGCCATATTAAAGATGTAATGTTTTCAAGTCCCATTACTCGCACCATATTCCATAAAACAGCTGAAGCAATGTTTCAGCTGTTTTTTATTTTTCAGAGAAAAATATAGCCATTATTCCCCCCGGCTTAATGCTTCGGGGGTTTTTAGTTGTGCTGTTTTTATCAAGCTGTTCAATAAAGACACACCTCACTGTCCGATCTTTGATTTTCATAATTACAGCCTGATACGGTCTTAGTGTTAACAAAAAGCCACAGCATCTCATATGAGATGCTGTGGCTTGAAACATTTGTAAGTGTTAGATTTTTGTGATGTTATTACTTCTGAACGCTCTCAGGGAGTGACTTGATGAGTTCCAGCTTGTATTTCTGGATAGCAAGAGCATCCATGTTGGTAAGACCGTTACCTCTGTTCTCAACGTCTCCTCTGTTCTTGCCTGCCTCAGTGATGTGGTGATCATCTGTACCCTGAGTGCCGAACTTGCTTGGGTTAGAGAGTGACTGCATGATGAGAACTGCATCTGAAACGTCGACAGTACCATCGCCGTTTGTATCGCCTAAAATGCCCTCAACCTTAGCGGTTGTAGTAGTTGTACCTGCCTTTGTTGTAGTTGAGGAAGCCTTGGTTGTAGCCTTGGTAGTTGTGGTAGTAGCCTTTGTTGTAGCCTTAGTAGTTGTTGTAGTTGCCTTTGTTGTTGTAGCCTTTGTGGTAGTTGTTACTTCGTTAGCTGTAAGCTTGCCTGTCTCGTCCATGAAGTTGAGCTTATTGTTCTTAGCATATGTTTCAGCAGTTGAACCTGCAATACCGGAGATAATGAAGTTAGGAATCTGCTTGTTTGCGTTGTAGCCGAATGCTCTGCCTGTGATAGTGGCATTCTTGTTTGCAATAGTTGCTGATGTAGCCTTAGCGCAGTTAAGGAATGCGTTGTTTCCGATAGATGCAACATTTGCAGGGAGCTCGATAGACTTGAAGCCTGTGTTAGCGAATGCGCTGGCGCCGATGCTTTCGATGTTGGTGAATACGAATGTATCGAGGCTTGTGCAATTCTGGAATGCACCTGCAGGAACAGATGTTACATTGTTTGTCTTAACGGAATTGAGTGATGTACAATTCTCAAACATACCCGATGTGAGAGTTGAAACATTAGCTGACTTGAGTGCAGCACAGCCTGAGTACTGCTGACTGCCCTTGAAGATAGTATTAGCATCAGCAGAGGAGTTGATGAGAGCTGAGCAGCCCTTGAATGCAGCACCGTCGATCTCCTTAGCGATGAGGAGAGTGCCGTCGTTCTTGTTGATAAGGCTCTGGATAGAAGAGCAGCCTTCAAATGCGTTTGCGTTGATAACGTCAGCAAGAAGCTTGATATCATTGAGCTTTGGACAATTCTTGAACATTGAAGCTGTAACGAGAGGACCGTCGTAAGAAGCCTTTTCAAGGATAGGACAATTTGCGAATACTCCTGTACCTACAGAGAACTTCTTAGCATCCTGTGAGTTGATCACAGCAGACTTGAGGTTTGCGCAGTCAGCAAATGCGGAGTTGCCGATAACTACTGTACCGCCGACCATTCCGTTGAGGCTGAGTGATGTAACACCGCTGTTCTGGAATGCGCTTGCGCCGATAGTAGAAATGTCACCTGTAAGTGTGAACTTGAGTTCTGAACAGTTCTGGAATGCCTTATCGCCGTAGTCTGTAGCCTTGATAGGAAGTGTAGGATCGTCAGTGATCTGCTTGAGAGCTGTACAGTTAGCGAATGCGCTGCTCTCTATGATCTTGAGGATCGGCATATTGAGATGTGTAAGAGCAGTACAGCCTGAGAAGCAGTCCTTACCGATGATCTCGATCTTTGAAAGATCTCCGCCGATATCAGTAAGTGATGTACAGTTCTGGAACATACCTGATGAAAGCTTAACCTTATCGTCAGTCTTTATAGTGATCTTCTTAGCTGAAGTACAGCCCTTGAATACGTAGCCTTCAGAAGAATTTGTCTTGTTAGGATCCTTAGGCGACTTAACATTTGGAGCAGTTCCGCCGTACTGGTCAGAGAGAAGTGTGATCTCCTTGAGAGCTGAACAGCCTTCGAGAGCACTTGTACCAACAACTGAGCACTCGCCTACATTGAATGAAGTCATACCCTTACAATTGAGGAATGCCTTTTCTTCGATGTATGTTGTCTTGCCGAAGTCAACTTTCTGGAGGAGTTCGCAGTTAGCGAAAGCGTTCTTCTTGATCTTTACGATATTGTCGCCGGAAGCAACTGTAAGCTTTGAATCGATTTCCTTCTTGGCATCACCGAACTGTACGGATTTGAGCTTAACATCGCCCTCAAACATACTTCTGGGGATTCTCTTGAGTGAAGAAGGAAGAATTACGTGCTCAAGTGAAGTACAGCCTGAGAATACGCCGTCGCCGACGCCCCAGCCGAGAGTCTCGTCTTCAGGTACCCAGTCCATAAGAGTTGTAGGCATACCTGAAACGGTCTTCAGTGAAGTACAGCCTGTGAAGCAGCTTCCTGCGAGAGTTTCGAGTACATTGTTCCATGTGATGGAGTTAAGTGAAGTACAGCCGTAGAAGCATGAGTTGTCAGCAGCGATAAGATTCTCGCCAAACTTCAGAGTTGTAAGAGCTGTGTTGTTCTTGAAAGTGCTCTTGCCCAGTGTAATAACATTTGCCGGGAAAGCAAGAGTCTTGATGTTAGCGCAGTTCTCGAAAGCGCTGTCGCCGATCTCAACGAATTCATAGTTAGCATCGCCCTTGTAGTCAGCATTTGTAACGACAGCGTCGCTGAGAGGTGTGCTCTTGAATGCTTCCTTGCCGATAGTTCTGATATAGTCAGGATGAGCGAACTTGATCTCTGTAAGGTTTGTGCCTGAG
>Ga0116149_1006555_pt1 | contig 10441 bp, 10 predicted proteins | sample AD_UKC057_MetaG_FD_89787 | JGI IMG/M metagenome (GOLD analysis project Ga0116149, IMG submission 89787) | Active sludge microbial communities of municipal wastewater-treating anaerobic digesters from USA - AD_UKC057_MetaG | ecosystem: Engineered > Bioreactor > Anaerobic > Digestate | place: USA...
CGTGGGCTCGTCGCCGAGGAGGATCTCCGGGCCGACCGCCAGGCCGCGCGCCAGACAGAGGCGCTGCTGCTGCCCGATGGAGAGGCCGGTGGCCGGGCTGTGAAGGCGGTCCCGGACCTCCTCCCACAGGCTCGACACGCGCAGTTGCTTCTCCACGATCTCGTCGAGCCGGCGACGGTTGCGCTCGCCGTGCAGGCGCGGACCGTAGGCCACGTTGTCGTAGATGGACATGGGCAGCACCTGCGGCCGTTGCGACAGCAGGCCCATCTTGCGGCGGATGTGAGTCACCTCCATGCCCGGGTCGTAGATGTTCTCGCCATCCACCAGGACACGGCCCTCGATGCGCACGGTGTCGGTGAGCTCCAGCAGGCGGTTCATGCCCCGGAGCAGAGTCGACTTGCCGCAGCCGGACGGGCCGATGATCACCGTGATCTGCCGGTCCGGGATCTCCAGACAGACGTTCCGCAGGACCTGCCGGTCGCCGTACCAGACGCTGAAGTTCTGCACGCGAAGATGGGTACCGTTCATGGTTGCCCTCAGCGGATCATGGTCCGCGAGAAACGCCGGGAGAACCAGCGCGACAGCACACTCACCGTGAGCACGAGGAGGGTCAGAATGGCCGCCGCCGCGTAGGCGCGCCCCTGGACCTCCGGGAAGGGCGTCCCAAGCTGAAAGAAGATGGCCAGAGGCAAAGTCGCGGCCGGTTGTGCCAGCGACGTCGGCAGACGGTCGGTGAAGCCGGCCGTGAACAGCACGGAGGCGGTGTCGCCAACGCCGCGGCCGAAGGCGATGAGCACGGCCGTCACCAGGCCGGGCAGGGCCTGGCGAACCACCGCGCGCAAGGCCGTCTCCAGACGCGTGGCGCCGAGGCTGTAGGAAGCGGCGCTGATCTCCTCCGGGACCAGGCGCAGGACCTCGTCCATGGCCCGCACCATGATCGGCAGCTCGAACAGCGCCACGGTGATGATCGCGGCGCCCAGCGAAGCCCGCAGGCCCAGCGCCATCATGACGATGAAACCGAAGGCGCCGTAGACGATCGACGGGATACCCCAGAGGATGTCCAGGGCGAAGCGCACGGCCCGGGCCAGCCAGGAATCCCGGCGGGTGTAGACGTTGATGTAGAGCACCACCGGCAGGCTGACCAGTAGCGCCGCCAGCGTGGCGCCGAGGCCCAGATAGAGCGAGCCGACGATGGCGTTCAGGATACCGCCCTCTTTGCCGAGGTAGTACCCACCCTTGGGCACCTGGGTGACCATGGCCAGGCTCAGCGACGGCAGCCCCTTCCAGGCGATGATGCCGAGGATGCTCAGCAGCGACCCGAGGACCAGTGCCAGCGCCAGGACCATCAGGCCCTTGAACAGGCGTTCCTCCGCCACCCGCAGATCGACCTTGCGGCTCATCGTGCCTCCCGCTGCATGACCGCCAGGATGCCCTTGGCCAGCAGATTGAAGGCCACGACCACGACCAGCAGGACCAGGGCCGCCAGCAGCAGTGCCGAGTCATAGAGCGGGATGGACATCATCTCGCCGTAGTTGTTGGCCAGCAGGGCCGGGAGCGGATAGGCCGGATCGAAGAGCGAGTGCGGGATCCCGGGAACGTTGCCGACCACCATCAGCACCGCGATCGTCTCCCCCAGAGCCCGGGCCAGCCCCAGAACCACCGCCGCAATCACCCCGGGCAGAGCCCGGCGCAACACCGCGCACTTCACCGTCTGCCAACGCGTCGCGCCCAGCGACAGCGAGGCCTCGCGAATCCCTTCCGGGACCGCGGACAGGGCCTCGCGCGAGATATGGATCATGAACGGCGACACCATGATCGCCACCACCAGCGCGCCCGCCAGCAACGAGTAGCCGCTGGTGTAGACGCCAAAGACCTCTCCCAGGCGCGCCACCGCCGGCACGATCACCAGAACGCCCCAGATGCCATAGATCACCGAGGGGATGCCGCTCAGCAGGTCCACCAGCGGCAGAGTCAGCGTGCGCACCCAGCGCGGGGCATACTCCGCCAGGTAGATCGCCGACAGCAGCGACAACGGGGCCGCCACCGCCATCCCCAGCACCGTGACATACACAGTCCCCACCAGAAACGCCAGCATCCCGAAGCGCCCCTGCAACGGGTGCCAATCCGACGAGAACAGCACCTGCGCCACGGACTGCTGTGCCAGCACCGGCCGCGCCTTGATGCACAGACCGACCACCAACGGCAGGACCAGCAGGCAACAGCCAACACTGACCAGGAGGAAGAGGCGACGCGCCAGCGCGTCCTTGACATGCCGCAGACTCATGGGCCGGGAATGCGCCTGCCGCGCGGCAGGCGGGAAAGGTCCTTCACATCACATCCGCCAACGTCGTTGCCTCCAGCTTGGCGGCGACGACGTCGCGGATCTCCTTGAACACCCGCACCAGCCCCTCCTCACTTTCGATCGGCGTGGACTGGTAGAAGTACGTGCTCACCGATTCGGTCGGGGCCAGGGCCCCGTCCAGCAGACGGATGACCTCCGCCAGGCTGATCGTCTCCGGCGGCTTCGCCAACTGGTAACCGCCATGCTGGCCCTTCATGCTGCGCAGGTAGTGAGCGCGCTTCAGGGTCAACAGGATCTGCTCAAGGAACTTCGGCGAGATGTGCCGCGCCCTGGCAATGCTCTCCACGGACACGTAGCTCTCCTGCCCGTGCCGGGCCAGGTGGAGCAACGCCAACAGAGCGTATTCGCTGCGCGCCGTGAGCTTCACCGACCGACGCTCCTCGGTGGCTGCCACGACACCCGTCGCGGCAGGCAATTATGACTTAACCTATGGGAAATATACTGCAGGCCGGGGTGGCGGCAAGGCGGCGCGCCGGACGGGGCGTCTCCCGCGGCCCGCTTCGGTTGCCGCAGTTCGGGAGCCGGCGGAACCGGCCGGTAGGCGGCAGTGTCTAGGGTCGAAACGTCGGTCCGCTGCAATGCAGGAGATGACTCGTGACCTGGCTTCTGTGGAGATATGCCCGCCGCCTGGCCCTGCTGGGGGTCGTGGCCCTGGCGCCGTGCCTGCGCGCCGAAGACCTGGTGGCGGAGGGTGACCGCTACTACGCGGCGTTCGACAACGTGAAGGCCCTCGATTGCTACCGCAAGGCCTACGCCAAGGCCCCGGCGGACGCCGATCTGCTGGCCAAGTTGACCTGGACCTGCAACAACGTCGGCGAGGACCTGGACAGCAAGGCCTCGGAGGCGCACTTCGAGCAGGCTGTCCAGTACGCCGAAGCGCTCGTGAAACTCGCGCCGAAGAGCGCCAAGACCTACTTCCTGCTGGCCATGACCAAGGGCAACCTGGCCCTCTACCGTGGCGGCCGGCAGAAGGTCACCCTCTCGCGCACCTTGGAGCGCGACGCACGCCGCTGCGTCGAGCTCGATCCCACGTACTCCCCGGGCTACGCCACGCTGGGAGTGTACTACCGCGAGGTCGCCACGCTGAACTGGGTACTGAAGAAGGTCGCCCAGGAGTTGCTGGGCGGGCTGCCCGACGGCACCCTGGAGAAGTCCGAGGCGATGTTCCTCAAAGCGATCGAGACGGACCCGGGGAACGTATACGCGCACTACCAGCTCGCCATCACGTACGAGGCGATGAAGCAACCGGCGAAAGCGGTGCAATACTATCGCAAGGTCCTCGAACTGCCCATGGTGGACCACCAGGACCCGGTGTTCCGGCGGCGTTCCCAGGAACGGATTGCCAAGCTCTCCGCGTGAACCCGGTACCGGTTCCCCTCTGCCGCAGCTCACGGGCTGTGGCGGACGCGACCTGCGGAATGGCCCCCGGGAGGTGTCGCTTATGGTCTCATCGTCGCAACGTGCGCAGTTGGTACGGCTGCACACGGACCCGCAGACCGGATCGCGCTTCTGGCAGGACCGGCTGGCCTGCCTGAAGCTGAGCCCGGAACCACTGATCGCCGATCCCCTGTCCGTGCCGCCCATGGGTGCCGCGGACCTGCGCGGCCATCCGATCGAGGACCTCATTCCGGCGACCGTGCTGGCAGAACAGCCCTACCTGGTGACCGGCGAGACCTCCGGGTTCTCCGGCAAGCCCGTGGTCACGGCCTTCCTCGAGGATGAGTTCCGGGGCGGCTTTGTGACGCCATTTGTGGAACAGGCCCGTCGCGTCGGCTTCCCGTTGCGGGTCAACTGGCTCTGGGCCGGGCCCTCCGGGCCGCACATCGTCGGCAAGGCCGTCCGGGCGATTCTCCGGGAGGTGAACGGGGTCGACCCCTTCGCCGTCGACTTCGACCCGCGCTGGTTCCGGCGGCAGCCGCGCGATGCGCTGTCGGCACGGCGTTACCTGGAGCACATCCTCGAGCAGACCCTCGAGGTTCTCAGCGAGCAACGGGTGGAGGTGATTTTCACCACGCCGCCGGTGCTGACGCTCCTCGGCGAACGCCTGACGCCGGCGGCCCGGGACGCCATCCGCGGAGTGCACTACGCCGGGATGGCCATGACCGTGGACGAGTACCGCCGCCACCGCCAGGCCTTCCCCAACGCCGTCCACATGTCCGGCTACGGCAACAGCCTCTTCGGCATGTTCCCCGAAACCGGCTTCGGCGCCGACGGCCTGCGCTATGCCACCCCCTCGGACCGCATCGTCGTCGAGGTCGTCCGCAGAGAAGGCGACCGCTACGTGCCCTGCGCCATCGGCGAGACCGGCCAGGTCATGGTCTCACGCTATGACCGGAGCGCCCTTATCCTGAATATGCTGCAGGAGGACGTGGCGACGCGCACTCCGGACGGCATCCTCCATCCGCACCGCGAGGAAAAGCACCTCGCCGGCAAACTCCTGTACTGAGCCCCCGTACACCCAGGAACTGCCCGAGTGGTCGAACCAAACCGCAAACCCGAGCTCCTGGCCCCCGCGGGCCGCGAAGACGTCTTCCACGCGGTCATCGCGGCGGGTGCCGACGCGGTGTACCTGGCCGGTAAGGCCTTCAACATGCGCCGGCACCGCAGCGACTACAACTTCGGCGCGGCCGACCTCGCCCGGCTGGTCCAGAGTGCCCATACCGCCCGACGTCGGGTCTATGTGACCGTCAACATCCTCGTGGGGGACGGTGAACTGCCGGCGCTGCTGGAGTACCTGCGCTTCCTGGAGGGGATCGGCGTCGATGCACTCATCGTCCAGGACCTGGCCGTGTTGCAGCTCTGCCGGGAGCACGAGGTCCACATCCCTCTGCACGCCAGCACCATGATGAACGTCGGCAGCGTGGCTCAGGCACGCTGGCTCAGGCAGTTCGGCGTAACCCGGGCCGTGACCTCGCGGGACATCACCCTGGACCAGGTGCGGCGCATCCGGGAGGGCTCGGGCCTCGAGATGGAGTACTTCGTCCATGGTGACCTCTGCGCCGTCCAGTCCGGCCAGTGCCTCCTGAGCGGCATCGTCTTCGGCAAGAGCAGCAACCGCGGTCAGTGCATGAAGCCCTGTCGCTGGGCCTACGACCTCCTCTCGCTGGACAGCGGCACGGTCCTTGCCGAGAACGCTTACCTACTGGCCACCAAGGACATGTGTCTGGCACAGCACCTTCCGCGCCTGCTCGAGGCCGGCATCGACTCCCTGAAGATCGAGGGCCGCATGCGCAACGCCGAGACGCTCCGGCCGATCGTCGCCATGTACCGCGAGCTGCTGGACCGCGTCGCCAGCGAGCCGGCGGCGACGGCTCGCCAGCGTGAAGCGAGCGCGGCTCTCCACCAGCGCCGCGTGCGGAATCTGACCACCGGCTTCGCCTTCAGGAGCCCGGGGGCTGACTTCATCGACCCCGCCGGCCGCCGCGAGCCGATCTTCCTCTCGCGCTTGGGCCATCTGCGCACCCTCGAGGAGTCCGGCCCCCCGCCGGCGGCCGCGGCCAGGCGGCCGGCCACAGGCACGCCCCCGGCGTTGTCGGCCACGGTGGGCACAGAGGCGGTCGCCGCCGCGGTCCTGGCGGCCGGGGTGGAAGCGCTGGTCCTGTCCTGGGAAGGCGCGCTCACGCCCGAGTCCTCCTGGTGCCTGGACGACGTGCGCCGCCTGGCTGAGACCTGCCGGCAACGCGGCGTGAGTCTGGCCATGACGACCCCGCGCCTCTGCACCGACCGCGACCTGCGCGACCTCGAGCGCTTTGTGACGGCCGTGCCGGAGGTCACCGAGTACCGTCTGACCAGCCCGGCACCCCTGGCGCTGCTGCGTGCGGCGGGTCGCCGTCTGTGGGCCGGCAGCGAGTTGAACCTCCTCAACCGCGCGGCGGTGCGTCTCCTGGCCGCGGAGGGGGTGACACGGGTGACGCCCGGGCTGGAGGCATCGCTCGCGGAGGTGGCCGCCATGGCCGCCGGTCTCGGGGACGTGGCCCTCGACCTGGTGGCCTACGGTCCACTGACGGCCATGGTGGTGGAACACTGCCTGATCGCCATGGCCACCCAGGGCATCAGCAAGGACGACGTCTGCCAGATGCCCTGCATGGCGGACCGCTTCGCCCTGCGCGACCGCCGCGGCAACGTCCGGCCCCTGCGCGCGGACCGCTACTGCCGCAACCATCTGCTGCTCGAACACAGCCTGTGCCTGCTGCCGGCGCTGGAACGCGTCCTGGACCTGCGCCCGGCGTCGCTCAGCCTGGACCTGCGGCTGTGCACTCCGGCAGACGCCGCCGACGTCGTCCGCTGCTTCCGCGAGGCGCTGGCGGACCCGTCCCAGGCGCCGGCGGCCTACGCCGGCCTCTGCACCCGCCATCCCGGCGAGACCTTCACCTATGGCGCCTACCTGACGGGGATCACCGGCGACGAGGCCATATCACGACTCGACCTGGCTCGGGAGGAAAGAGATGCCGACGGACGCCACCGCGCTGGTTGAGCTCAAGCAGCGCCACATGATTCCGTGCCTTTATCACTTCTACCGCCGGCCGCCGGTGATCGTGCGGGGCGAGATGCAGTACCTGTTCGACGCCGCAGGCCGGCGCTACCTGGATGCCTACGCCGGGGTCACGGTGATGAACGCCGGGCACTGCAATCCGGCCATCACCGAGCCCGCCATCGCCCAGATCCGCACGCTGCAGCATACCACCACCATCTACCTGGCTGAACCGCTCTACCGCCTCGCCGAGCGTCTGACGGCATTCATCGGCGGCGGTCTCGACCGCGTTTTCTTCGTCAACAGCGGTTCGGAAGCCAACGAGGGCGCGCTGCTCCTGAGCCGCCTGTACACCGGCCGGCCCGGCTTCATTCACCTCAACGGCGGCCTGCACGGCCGCACCGCGCTGACCATGGGCCTGACCGGCCTCGAGATGTGGCGCACCGATCCGTTCCCGCCGCCGCACCTGTACCGTGCTCCCCGCCCCCACTGCGCCCAGTGCGAACTGAGCCAGACCTTCGGTTCCTGTGGCTACGCCTGCGTCGAGGCCGTCCGCGCTCTGCTGCGCCAGCACGGCGACATCGCCGCCCTCATCGCCGAACCGATCCAGGGCAACGGCGGTATCATCGTGCCGCCCGACGGCTACTTCGAGCGGCTGCGCGACGTGCTCCACGAGGCGGGCGCGCTCCTCGTGTTCGATGAGGTCCAGTGCGGTTTCGGGCGTACCGGCCGCCGTTTCGCCTTCCAGCACACCGGCATCGAGCCCGACATCCTGACGGTGGCCAAGGCCCTGGGCAACGGTTTCCCCATCGCCGCATTCTGCACCCGCGCCGCCATCGCCGCGGCCTACACCAAGCCCGGCGCCTCAACCACGGGCGGCAATCCCGTCGCCGCGGCCGCCGCCCTGGCAGTCCTCCAGTACCACGAGTCGCAACGGCTGGCGGAACGGGCCGCCGAACTGGGCGGGAACCTGCGCTCACGCTTCGCCGCCATGGCCAGAGGCCGGCCCTGCATCGCCGAGGTCCGCGGTCGCGGCCTGATGCTGGGCCTCGAGCTCGCCGTCGCCGGCACGCCGCTGCCGGCGTTGACCGACTGGGTCCTGGAGGAGATGAAGGACCGGGGCTTCCTCATCGGCAAGACCGGCCGCGGCCGCAATGTCCTGACCTTCATGCCGCCCCTCGTGGTGACCCGCGAAGACCTCGACGCGTTGTGCACGGCCCTGGACGAAGTGCTGCGCCGGGTCGGTCCGGATGGCGCCGTGCCTGGGCAAGGATGACGCGTGTGACCTCGCCGAGAACAGTCCTGCTGACCGGAGCCACGGGCTTGGTCGGAGCCTATGTCCTCGACCGCCTGACGGCGGAGCCCGGTCTGACGCTGCACGTCTTGGTCCGTCCGGGTGCCGGCGACTCGGTCGGCCACCGCATCGCCAGCCTCGGCCGCTACTTCGGCCGGCGGGACCTGGCGGGCCGTGTGACCATCCATGCCGGCGACGTATCCCTTCCGGGCCTCGGGCTCGGCACCGCCGCGGCCGCCCGACTGGCCGCGGCCCTCACCGACGTGATCCACGCCGCGGCCGATGTCTCCCTCGAGCCCGACCGGGAGGCGGTACGCACCGTGAACGTGCTGGGGACCCAGCACGTGCTCGACCTCTGCGCGCCGCGCTGCCGCCTCTTCCTGGTCAGCACGGCGTACGTGGCCGGCCTCTGCGAACGCGAGTTCCGCGAGACCGACCTGGACGTCGGCCAGAGCTTCCGCAATGCCTACGAGCGCAGCAAGTTCGAGGCCGAAGTCCAGGCCCGTCAGGCCTATGCCGCCAATCCCGGCGACCTGACCGTCTGCCGGCCCTCGATCGTCGTCGGCGAGTACGCCTCCGGCCGCACCCTGAAGTTCATGAACCTCTACCGCGTCCTGCGCCTGATGGCCACCTTCGCGCGCCGCCACCCCGGCGCCGAGTTCGCCCTGGACTACGACCCGGAAGCGACCCAGAACTACGTCCCGGTCGACCGCCTGGCCGACATGATCGCCGAGGTCGTCGTCAGGCCCGAGTGCTGGGGCCGTACCTATCACCTCGTGAACGACCCGCCGATCCGCAACCGCGAGTTCCGCGCCCTTATCGAGGACCTCCTGCCCATCCGCATCGCCAACCGCGTACCCTCCGCGGCGGATACCGCCTTCAACGTCACCGCCGTGCGCCGTACCATGGATTACCTCGTCTACCTCCAGGGCGAGCCACGCTTCGCCTGCGCCAACCGCAATGGCCTGCGCAGCGCCGCCAGGCCCATGGCCTTCGACGGGCCGTTGCTGGCGCGACTCCTGCACTTCGGCGAACAGACACACTGGGGACGCCATGCACCCGCCGACCTCTGACTACTTCGGGCATTTCCTCGCGGAGCACATGAACCGGCCCCTGCTGGACGGCTACACCGGCCTGGACGCGGACTTCTGCATTCACTTCCGCGATCTGGGCGAGCACTGGAACCTGCGCCTCCGGGCCGGGCAGATCGTCGGGGTCGCGCCGGACAGTGCCCCGCGCGGCGCGGTGTGCTTCGAGGTCGACCAGCCCGTCTTCTGGGAGATCGTCGGCGGCCAGGCCTCGCCCCAGGCCGCCTTCTTCGCCCGCCGCACCGAGATCCGGGGCGATCTCTTCCTGGGCATGAAACTGGCCAGGATCCTGGGCCTCTTCTTCGAGCGCTTTCCGTGCAAGGATGGCATTCGCGATGGGCGTGAACGCTGACTACCTGGGCGAGATCATCACGGTGGAGACCGAACCGGGCGTCGCCCTGCAGGCCACGGTCGGTTACCAGGACCACACGCCCCTGGACCGCCTGCTGGTGGTCTTCCCACCGCACCCCAGCCTGGGGGGCGACAGCGCCAACAACGTCGTTGCCGCGCTGTTCCGGCAGGCCGTGGCGAGGCCGGTCCTGGCGATGACCTTCGACTACCGCGGAGTGCGCGAGGGCAGAGTCGGCGAGACCAGCCTGCTGGCGTACTGGGACCGGCTCGAGGAAAGCCGCGACTTCCGCCCGATCGTCCAGGATGCCGTGGCGGTAATCCGGCGCGTCCGCGACAGCTTCAACCCCGACGCGGCGCTGTGGTTCGCCGCCTACTCGTTCGGCAACCTGGTGGCCTTGCAGGCTGCCCGTGAGGTCGCGGTGCGCGGCTTTGCCGGCATCTCGCCGCCGGTGTTCGAGTACGACATCGCGCCGTTGCTGACCGGAGTGCCGCTCCCTATATTCTGGATAGCCCCGCAGGACGCCTTCTGCCCGGCCGGCGCCCTGGACGGGCTGGGGACCGGCCGACTGTGCGTCCGCGAGTTCCCGTCCGAAGACCACTTCTTCAGGGGTTCGGAAGAGGCGCTGGCGGGCCGCGTCCTGGAAGGCCTCTTCGGAGAAGCAACCGAGGAGCGGCCTGCCGACGAGGCGCGAGTCTCGGCCAATCGTGCGGTCTGCTCGGGGCCCGCCGCGCCTGGCGTTGGGGGGACTGACGTATGAAAGCTCGGGATACGCGCCGCCGCATCACCGTCCTCTGCGGACATCCCATGGCGGACAGCTTCTGTGCCGCCCTGGCCAAGGCCTACGCCGAGGGCGCCCGCGGCGCCGGCCACGAAG
>Ga0116149_1006558_pt1 | contig 10436 bp, 13 predicted proteins | sample AD_UKC057_MetaG_FD_89787 | JGI IMG/M metagenome (GOLD analysis project Ga0116149, IMG submission 89787) | Active sludge microbial communities of municipal wastewater-treating anaerobic digesters from USA - AD_UKC057_MetaG | ecosystem: Engineered > Bioreactor > Anaerobic > Digestate | place: USA...
AAAAGTTGAGCGGCTGGAAAAAAGGATTCAGGCTTTCTTCTCCGCTCTTACCACCAGAATGGGGCGGTTGGAGATCCTGGCAGTCTCATAGGTTGTGCTTCCCACGGTCATCTGCTCGACCCACCCTTTTCCATGAGAGCTCATAGCGATCAATGAGGCATCCTCTCGGTCTGCCAGCCGGGAGATCTCCTCCGGAGCATTGCCAACCTGGACGTGGACCCTGACCTTGAGGTCCGGCCTCCCTATCTCCCTGGCGATATCATTTAGCTTGCCCGCAGCATCCCGAACGGCGGCGTCTATCTGCTCGTCGCTCTCACCACTGGCCACAACATGCTGAAGTCCAATCTCTCCCACGCCCTTGATAGTGCTGACAGAGTCTATCACCTCTTTGGCGGGCTGAGAGAAGTCCGTCGGGCATATCACCCTGGTGAAGAGGCTTCGGCAGAAGCGCCCCAGGTTCTCTCCCTCCAGGACCTTATATCGCATCAAGAGGAGGTTGGTCTGGCCGTAGAGCAGCACATTTTTGGAGACACTGCCGAGGAGCAGGCCGCTGACCATGCCCTTACCCCGAGCGCCCATGACGATCAGGGTGGCATTCTCCTCATCTGCGACCTTCTGGATGATCTTGGAGACATCTCCCTCCATTATGGTCTCCACTCTGGTCTTGACATTGAACCGGAGGGACTGAAGGTACAGCTTCTGCTTCTCGATCATCTCATTGGCCTTCTCCACCTCAGAGGCGGGATTCCAGGCCCGGGACAGAGGAGACCCCTGGATGACGTGGAGAAGAACCACATCTTTCTGGCTGGACAGCTCAGTAATGCATTCAAGAATATGCTGCGAATGTTTGGAAAAGTCGGTTGGAACCAGAATTTTTTGAAACATAGCCCGGATATTGCAGCCGCAGGTTAATCAATTTAACGGTATCCCGGGCGGTTTTCTCTTCTGCCTATCCTGTTGCAGGTCAGGGATGCAGAATTCGTTCGGGCAAATGCCTGGCAGACCGAGCATGTACCAGGCAGGAAGCTTCCAGACAGGAAGCAGCCGTGCCCCCAGGCGGGCCCAGCTCCCCGGCGGGGGGGTATGGCAGATCTGTTGATAGATGCCGGCTAGAAAAGTCTTTTACCATCTTCGTCGGATAATACTGTTGATATGGCTACTAAAGAGTTAATTCAAAAGGAGATCGAGTCTTTCCCTGAACCTTACCTGGCAGAGATATTGGATTTTATTCATTTCTTAAGGGCAAGGTCCTTAAAAGACAAATCTGAAACAGCAATATTAAGCGAGTCTGTACTGGCAAGGGATTGGCTGAGTGCTGAGGAGGATCGAGCTTGGGAAGATTTGTGAAAGGAGATGTGATTGTCGAATCCGTTCTGTTTTAAGATTCCATTTCATCTTCGCTCCTCAACGAACTCCCGCATCAAATCCTTATCCACTTTGATCCTGAACCTTTTTTGCTGCATCAGTGATTCTTCCCGGCTTGAGAACCACAAGAGCCACTGTTCCCTCCTGCAATTCGATCTGTTGCAGTGGTTTGAAGACGCCGTCCTCATAAACCACCCTTACTTTCATATCCGAAATGTCTGGCATATGAGACCCCTATATCACTTGACCAACTGATCATAAAAGGTGGATTTGCATTTCCGCAACCATGCAGGCTTGCTTGTCCTTGGAGTGCTAATCGCTTATTGCATTACTTTCGTGGTTCATGTCGCCAAATCTTAAATAGCTATACCTAGTATTATTGACCTAACGTGCTTCGGCAAATGGGATAACAATCATGCGCCCCGTTCATAATCTAAGAGACTTGAAAGAGTTGCTTCAGGCAGGTTTCGAAAACAATGAAGAATCCCTTGAAGCGTTCGGGAAAACCTACTCAACTCAGCTTAAGGCTTATCTAATAGAGCGTAATCCTGGATATTTCAAAAGTCTTCCAGGCGCATGGGAAAAAATCGACTCCGTTGGATGGTATATAAACGCGGATTCTGAATTGTCGAATAACCTTTTCCTGGATTGCACGAGAGATCGTGTTTGGATTCTCTATAGTTTGCTGGATGCAGCCGAATCCGATTCTATTGTTGAAAAATGGGTTAAAGGCACAAACGGTCTCGATAGCTGTTGGTTGTCCCGAGGGCATCTACTGCATTGGGAGAAATTAGCCGGGTGGAGTCGCAGGGGAATTGGAATTAGGTTCTCAGATGGATTATCTCCCGAGGAAAGCGCAGGAAACTTCAGCTTAAAAGCCTGGCATGGCGCAAACCGTTATGTAGAAGGACTGGATGAAATACTGAATATTGCGCAGGATAGATTTGCCATCCATAGTGTAAGGTTCCAGAAGAAATCTGGAGGCTCCACATCCTTATCTGCTGAGTGGTATAGCAACGGAAAAATTACTATAAATCGCGCCAATGATGTGGATGAAGTCTTCATCTCCATTTCGGAAATGGCAAATCGCTATTCTGATTCCTTAAAAGAGGCAACAGATCTCCGCGATAAAAGTCTAGCTTCCTTCGAGATAGATTTTAGTCAAAATATTCCTTTGGACGATTTTTCAAATACAGTTGCCAAAGGGCAAGGCGATATGAATCTCTGGCTAGTGGAAGTGGAAGCCGAGCAGGATTTCAGAAGATTTAAAGGAATTGATCTTCATACATGGGATAGAGTTCTGTTGGATGTCGGGCCGAATTTTGTCTACCTGACCATACCTGGCAGCGGCTGTGTTAATGGTGCCCCTAGGCTGGCCGTAGTTCAAGGAGAGGACAATTCCGGAAAAGCCTCCATCTACCATGACGGGGTGGAGGTATTTGCCTGAATTACAATGACAGAATAATTCTCTGGCGAAATACAATTCAGCTTTTTCATCAACATAATCGGCCAAGATTTGTAGGTCCTTTTAAAGCCGCAAATATGAACTATCTGATAGAACCTCGATTTTTGACTAAGAAGGGAGAAGACAAAACACCTGATATCGTAGGAAGCGGGAAAACGGGTTGGTTGATACTGGAAATCACTACACAGCCAGGTTCAAAAGAGCCAAATCTGCGATCATATCTTTCAATAGATCCCAGGTATCTAAGCCAGCATGGTCTCACTGCCCATGAAGTGCAGCCTGATGTTATGAGCAGTAGGCTATCCTTTGTGGATGATGGGCCCTATTGCCAGTTGATTGTGGAAGACTATCTTGAGGTAATAAAGGCGGAGCATATCTACAATCAATCACTTAAAGAGGCCATTATAAAATCGCAAGGTGCGGATCTTAGAAAGCTTCCCGGAATAGCCATTACCTTGCTTCCTGAGATGAGACCTCAAGAGATTCGAAGAGGTCTCATCGACATCGTTATGCATCTCTTTAGGCCTGGCTCTGAGGGAAAAAGCCTCATCGATATTGTGGATGATGGCTTGGAGAGGCTGTCAGTGACGGTGAGTGTTCCCGCTAAATCCAAGCTTAAGGACAGCGTGAAGAGGGAGATGGACGGCTTATTGAAGGGCGCCCTGAAAGGATACCTGCTCTATGATGAAATAAATGGTGTTTACAGGTCAACAGATAAGTTTAAGCCCCATCCTAAGACAATGGAACGAATTACTTTGGCATTAAGGGATTGGGCTGGCATAGGGCCACAAAAAACCCTCGATCATCCGTGGGCAAATCCTTAGAAACTCTTCATTTCCCTTCCACAATCCCGATCTCCTCTTCCGTCAGCCCGTAAAGCCTGTAGACCACGGCATCGATCAGCCGGTCCGTTTTCTCGATCCTCTCCCGCAGGGGCAGGAGCTTGTTCATGGAGCCCTCGAACTCGGACCACAGTGCCTCAGCGGGCTCCCGTCTGGCTGGATCGACGGCCAGCTTCTTCCTGTTCTTCTTCAGCACCGCCAGGAGGCTCTCATAGTCGTGCTCATAGTAGCCTTGCAGCCTGGTCTTGGGGGTGAGCTTCTCCACCTTTGCTCCTAAATAGCCCTCCAGCCAGCCCAGAAAGCCCCTGATCTCCTGCTGCTTTTCCTTGTTCATCTCCAGCATCTTCTCTGCCAGGAAGGCCAGAAGGTCGCGCACCACATCCGACCGCTCCCGCCCGGCGATGAAGCCTCCCGCCCCTTCCTGGGGCAGGCATTCCCGCACCTCCGCCAGGATCTCAGCGTCCTTTCCCTGAGCATAGAGATCTTGCCGCTCTGCCCCCAGTCGGGCCCGCTCCTCGGCAGGGGTGGTGAAGGAGATTCGGTGGATGGGGAGCTATTTGAATGTTATTTCAAGCAGCCGCTTCTTGACCAGTTCCTGATCATGGAGCAAATTATAGACTTCGATTCCAGATTTTCTGGCACTCTCAATTTGATATTTGTCATTCGAAACCAAGATTGCCTTCTGTATTCTTGCGGAAGCTATGAAGAATGAATCTGATGCCCGAGATCCTGTTTCCAGGGCAATGGAAAGCGCCTCTTCAAAGATCCTGGATGTGTCGATGAAGATCAGCTCAGAAAATATCTCATCGCAGATGTTTGCAGCCTTTTCTTTCTGGACTCTTCTGGAGACTTGCCCTGTAAGCTCCACCTTGAAGAGATCCGGCTCCATTATGGTCAAGGCATTTTCTTCCAGGGTGGAGAATAATTCTTCAGAAGAATGAGTCCTTTCAGAATCGTATTCAAAGAGAAGATCGATGAAAACCGAAGTATCTACTACGATCATCTTCTCTCCTCAACGAACTCTTGCATCACATCCTTATCAACTTTGATTCTAAACCTTCTTGCTGCATTTGTGATTCTTCCTGGCTTTAGAAGCACAAGAGCCACAGTTCCTTCTCGTAGCTCAATCTCTTGCAGGGGCTTGAAGACACCATCCTCATAAACAACCCTCACCTTCTCATCCAGAATTTCGGACATATGAAACCCCTTGAACAATTGAACCAATAGTAAAATGCGGGTTTAGGATAAATAATGTTTGAACCAAGCCCTGCAATTGAGATCTCTTCACAGAGGTGGATTTAGCAGCCACTGAGGTTCGGGTTCCTCCCTTCCACAATCCCGATCTCCTCTTCCGTCAGCCCGTAGAGCCGGTACACCACCGCATCGATCAGCCGGTCTGTCCTCTCGATCCTCTCCCGCAGGGGCAGGAGCTTGTTCATGGAGCCCTCGAACTCGGCCCGGAGCGTTTCCGCGGGCTCCCGTCTGGCCGGATCGACGGCCAGCTTTTTCCGGTTCTTCTTCAGCACCGCCAGGAGGCTCTCATAGTCGTGCTCATAGTAGCTCTGCAGCTTGGTCTTGGGGGTGAGCTCCTCCACCTTGGCCCCTAAATAGCCCTTCAGCCAGCCCAGGAATCCCCTGATCTCCTGCTGCTTTTGTTTGTTCATCTCCAGCATCCGCTCTGCCAGATAGGCCAGCAGGTCGTGCACCACATCCGACCACTCCCGACCGGCGATGAAGTTGCCGGATGGCACGGTCTCTGAAAAACCTGGCTGGGCCTTTGCGCTCGAATGAGTCGGGCACGAAGTAGCCGGCGTTCAGGAATAGCAGGTCCATGAAATAGCTGGGTGAAGGAGATGCGGAGGTGGATCTGGATGCCCGAATCTGCTAGGAAATGGTCTCGATTTCGAATTAAATACATGTATTTAATATATAAATTTTAATGGTCTATTCTCCATTTCTTCACTCTTTAATACGGTACAATATTATATAAGATTGGCCTAATGGCAAAATCTTGAGCCAGCAAGGAATAAGTTCAGAATATACGGTTCAAAATCGCAAACTACTTATCTCTTGATCAATTTAGGAGAAAATATGGAATCTTGCATTATCGATCACCCTTTAGCAGGCAGGAATCCTATCGGTGCCGATCATGGTATTAAATAAATATTGGAGGAAAAATGGGAGGATTGACATGGCTTCATTTATCAGATTGGCATCAAAATGGAAACGACATTAATCGACAAATTGTGCGTGATAGACTTATAGATGATATTCAAAATAGAGTAAGTATCAATAATGATCTCGAGAAGATTGATTTCATTGTATTCAGTGGTGACATCGCTTGGAGTGGAAAGACTGATGAATACGAGCGAGCAAAAACCGAATTGTTCGAGCCGCTAATTGAAGCATGCGATTTGGATCCTAAAAGACTCTTCATAGTACCTGGAAATCATGATCTTGACACATCTAAAATTCCTAGCCGGCTTTTAGCTCCACTGGAATCTAACGATGATACAAATTATTGGCTATCTAATGGAAATAGATTAGAAGCATTAAGACCACTTAGGAACTTCTCAGATTTTGTAAGCGAATATACCAAACAAGAAACTCCAGATTTCGCCAGCATTCGTAATTGGAATATCAATGGTAGAGACGTTTCCTTGATTGGCATCGATTCTGCTTGGATGTGCTGTCGTCGCAAAAATGCAAGTGGCAAATTCGACGATAAAGGCGTAGTTGTAGTTGGGGAATCGCAGATATACAATTCTTTGAAAACTATTCTAAAATCAAATATAAAAATAGCAGTGCTCCATCATCACTTTGACTGGCTTGCTGAATTTGAGTGGAGCCAAATTGTACACCGACTAATGGAAGAATGTAATTTCATCCTGTTCGGACATCGACATGAGTCTGAAGTTGAGGTAATTAGAGGTACTATTGGGGATTGTATTATCATTCCTGGTGGAGCCTGCTATTTTGATCGCCAATATCACAATAGCTATAATTTTGTTCATCTCGATTTCGAGAGCAAAAAGGGTATAGTGTTCCTTCGATGCTGGAATGGACGAAATAGATGGCGAGAGGACATTGATCTTCACCCTAATGGCATGTATCCATTTGAATTAACTTCGTCTGTGGCTCTTGTTGAGCCTTTGCCCAATGTAGACAGGTTTCCAGCTATGATAGCTATATCGAAGAATCCTCAGCTTCAAGGAAGTACATATTCTACCATACAAGATGCAGTTAACGCTGCGAATCCAGATGATACCATCAAGCTAGCTGAAGGTACCTTCAAAGAGAATGTGTATATCGATAAGCCATTAACCATAATAGGCTCTGGAAAAGACAAGACTATTGTTGATGGCGATCAAGCCGGCTCAGTGTTCATAATAGGCTGCATCGAAATAAATGATATCAATGTGTTTTTGCAAAGCCTGACGATTAAAGGAGGAATCGGGACTGAGGTTTTGGTCATCAACAATAGTTCTAAAACTCACATAGCAGGTGGAGGAATTCTTAATTACGGTAGACTCACTGTGACCGAATGCACAATTTTCGGAAATACAGCCTACTATGGGGGCGGCATTCTTAACAAAGGAATTGTTAACCTAAACAATGGAACATCGATAATCCATAATATTGCCTACGAAGGCGGAGGGCTTTTTAATAGTGACGGAGAAGTCAACCTTTGCACTTGCTCTATAGAAGATAACAAAGCAGCGATGAACGGTGCGGGCATCTATAGCGGGGGATGTATAGTCCGGAGAAATATTGTGAATATGCATAGAGAAAGCGCAATTTGCGGGAACTTTGCAGAAAATAGTGGTGGAGGAATTTGGATCATACTTGGTAGATTGAATATGCATGGAGGTAAAATCTCAAACAATAAGGGCTGGACAGGTGGCGGGATTTATTGCCATAGTAGCAATGCTAATTTGAACGGCGGTTATATCTATAATAACATGGCTATGAATGGTGCTGGAGTTGTGAATGGAGGCGGAGAAATGATCCTAAATGGAACTCGAATACATAGTAACACTGCAAATAAGAATAATTATGGCATTGGGGGCGGCATTGAGAGCAGTGGTCGTCTAATCTTAAACAGTGGTTCCATAGATAATAATATTGCATTTACAGATGGGGGCGGCATACATGCAAATAATGCTGAAAAGATGTCTGGCAATAAGCTTTTAGTACATCATAATTCCTTGATTGATGGAACTCCAGATGACATTAGCTTTGGCCCTTAATTGGGGCTGAAGTTCTCGATATAGGCTTTAAAATCGTCACTACTAACTGAATTCAACCGTGTTGTGCCCACATCCAAATCGCCGAAGGCGAAGCCTTTCTGAGGATAAACGTGGTCGAAGCTACACGGCTTGAGCTTGAATGTCATTGAAATCATTTAAATCATTGGTTCCTCGCTGTTTTGTGTGGGTGGGCTTGAATCCTGGAGTCTGACCAGAAATTCTAAGGATACCACCGCAATGACAGGATCAATATCAATCGCCCATCATGCTAGACACATTGCGAGGCTTTGTCTCAGGGATTGAGAATCGATATCCTGAGGTTACCCACACTAAATAGCGAAGAGCCAAATCATTTCATTCGACTCCTGGAATTTACCTATGGTACGGCTCCTTTCTCATTATCCTCATCCCCCTATAGATCTGCTCCAGCAGAATCACCCTCATCATCTGATGGGGAAAGGTCATCTTGGAAAACGAGAGCCTGCACTCCGCCCTCTCTAAGACCTCCGGAGCCAGCCCCAGCGGCCCGCCGATGACATAGACCACATCGCCGCGCCCTTCCAGGATCATCTTCTCCAGCCACCGGCTCATCTGCAAAGAGTCAAGGCTTTTGCCCTGCCTGTCCAGGGCCACTACCACTCCCTCATGCCCCTTTAGCCTCTCTAGGATGGCCCGCCCCTCCTCCTGCATGGCCTTCTTCTCCTCCGCCTGGGAGGCCCCATCCTTGAGCCGGGCCTCCGCCACCTCCTCGATCTCCAGCCGGGCGTAAGGGCGGATGCGCCGGGCATAGTCCGCTGCCGCCTCCTGCCAGTATCTCTCCCTCAGCCGCCCCACGGCTATGATCCGGATGATCATGCCCCGCTCTCCACCTTCTCCAAAAAGAGCCGGCCGGTGCGGCTGGCCTCCCAGCCATCCTCGCATCTCTCGACAACAAGGGCCTTTTCCAGCATAAAGAGGTGATACTCGGCCAACGAAGGGCTGAGCTTGAGTGCCTGGCCGATCTGCTCTGCATCTTTCATCCCCCCGGCCACCAGCCGGAGCATCTGCCGGCGCAGGGAAAGCTGCAAGACCTCCAGGGCGAAGCGATGGCCCTCCGGCCCCTCCCAGCCTTGATCCTGATCCTTGTCCTCTGCGGGCATAGTATCCTCGTCGTCTGCTAAAATAGAGCTATGTCTAGAAAATAGATAAAAATTGACCGGTGAGCCGGGGCCTTTCAGTCCCGCCTTTCCCCGTGTATCTCGCAGGCCCCGCTGCCAATCTCGCATACCCGGCAGACCTCCCTCTCCTCGTCCAGGTGCCGAGTGGCCGTGGCCAGGACGCTGGCTGAGGCCAGGTTTCCCGCCAGAAAAACGGCGGCTGCAATCTGGTCGTCCGGGATGCCCAGATTGGCGGCGACACGGATGTGCAGCTTCAGGCAGTGGCTGCACCTCATGGCTGCCGAGACGGCCACCGATATCAGCTCAATGGTCTTGGCATCCAGAGCCGAGCTTCTCTGGATAGCATTGTTGTGCAGCACCTTGGTGATGAATATCTCCGGGCTGTCCTTCATAAACTGAAAGACATAAGGGATCTCTCCATAGGTGTTCTCTATCGATTTCAGGATATCCTGCGCTGCCTTATCCTTGCCCTTGACCAGTATGGCATCCAGCTCATCCTCAAAGCCCATTGCTCTTACCTGCCTTTATGCTCATCCTCTATCGCCTCTTTTAGAGCACCGAACCTGAACCTTTTAAAATACAAACCCGGTCTCTGAAGCAGGCAATATCCTAACCAGTATATAGTCCTTCATCTGGGAGGGCCTTATGGTGGCGATCTCACCCAATCGCACCCCCTCGTCGAAGCTCACCGCCGCCACTGCATCCTTGAAGCGGCTGAAGGGAAGCTTGATCCGCAGTCCGTTCAGGTTGAGGGCGATGGGAAGGGGGGAGTAGGAGAACTCCACCTCCGGCACCTGCTCCCGCACCGCATCCATGATCCGGGGCGGAGAGGTGGTGAGAGGGTCTTTGGCTATTGAAGCCCGGGTCTTATCCAGGGCTCGGCCCACAGCATCCACGATCTTGTCCAGAGATCCTATCTCCGTGGCCTTTCTCGATCTATGGGCCATTCTCCCTATGTTCTGGACATAGTCGAAGGCATAGGAAAGCTCCTTGGGATCGATCTTCGGTCCGCCGGTGACCACCACCGGAACGCTGAGGTTCCGGTACAGGTCCTCCTTTTTCTTGATGCAATCCTGAAAGTTGCCGTAGATAAATACAGCCGCATCATGCTCGTTTATGAGCATGCTCTCATATTCATTGATCTGGGCGATCTCCCGGCCCACACCTCTGGCCATGCCAATCATATTGGACTTGGAGCCATGCCGGCGCAGATATTCGGCTATATCGCAGGCCACATGAGGCAGATGATGAATGGCCAGGGTAGGCGTTATCACTGCCACCTCAGTTCCGGCCAGGGGGGCACGAACCAGCTCCCCTCTCAACTCCTTGACCAGCGCCTGCAAGACAGGCATGTCTT
>Ga0116149_1006570_pt1 | contig 10425 bp, 9 predicted proteins | sample AD_UKC057_MetaG_FD_89787 | JGI IMG/M metagenome (GOLD analysis project Ga0116149, IMG submission 89787) | Active sludge microbial communities of municipal wastewater-treating anaerobic digesters from USA - AD_UKC057_MetaG | ecosystem: Engineered > Bioreactor > Anaerobic > Digestate | place: USA...
AGCCTCTTGTGCGCTACTTCGGCTGAAAGGTTGTATTTTGCGATCGCATCCCGGACAAGCGTCTCCTGGAGTTTCCCGGAAGCCACCGCTGTGAGTACAGAGAGGCCTTCCGTGTCGACAATCAGCATGAAGCAGGGAACGCGTGACGCTTCGAGGTATCCCTGCAGGGTGAAAAAGGTCAGTGAGAAATTGACGGTCAGGAGTACAGGAGCATCCTTTCCGGGGCTCCCGACCCGGTACAGTCCGGGGGTGATCTGGATCGGTTTCTGGGGATCAGTATAGATGTTCTGCCGGAGTACCAGCAATGCTTTTCTCGAAGCGCTGGAAAGGTCATCGCAGATCAGCACCGATCCGAACTTGGTGACTCCGGCAATCAGGGCAGCATCCGGAAGACCGCTCACTGCGGTGTCGATACAGACCGGATACCCGAGTGCCGGGGTCTTCCGGCTGACGGCATGCTGCCTCACCGCGGTGGATCGGTCCAGCTGCTCGTTGAGCGAGGGAGATGAGAGGTCAAGGACGAGGTTCTCGATCCCCTCGGCACTGCAGAGGCCTGACAGTTCTGCAAGTGCATCGAGGGAATCCGCCCTGATGGCAAGGGGACAGGCGTATTTTTTTGCGAGCCGGCACATCTCCCCGTACTGTGAGGATGTGGCAGCATGCAGAAGGGGCCGGTAATTGCCGCATACGGAAAGTCCTGCTTCCATCACCGCCGGATCTCCAGCCATCAGCACTTCGGGCAGGTCGGCGACCGCCTCGACCGCCTCGACTGCCTTCGTAAACGCAGTCGGTGAACCGTTCACCGACCGTACCGCGATCCCGTTGAGCCTGAGGTCGGTGCCGACCCTTGTCAGGATCTCGTCCCGGACAAAGATGACTCTCTCCTGGATTGCCCCCGGGGTCATCAAATCGGTGACCGCCATAAAGATTCCCGGTTCATGAAAGAAGGATTTCTCGTGCCTGAACTGGACCAGTTCTTCCCCGATGGTAACCGCCCGTTCTCCTACTCCGATCCGGATCTTCCTGACCGGGGGACGGGTTGAAGCCCCGAGGATGGTTTTTGCGTTCTCATCGAGGTATGGGCATGCTTCCGGTTTTGCCTTTCCCCCGGCAAGCTTCATCGCGAAGGTGAGGCAGGTGGGGTCGCCGCATTCTTTACAGTTCTTTTTGGGCAGGAGCTTGTAGATCTCCAGCGGTTTCAGGGCCATATGATCACATACCTCCTTTTGGTTCGCTGTTCCAGAGTGCTGCAATTGCGGTTTTGAGGGGCTCTATCGACAACGGGTGCCGCACGCAGACAATGGAAGCCCCTGCAATGGTTGCCGGGAGCATGGCATAGATCTCCCAGGCTATGGCAGTCTGGCAGGCATCTCCCTCATCCGCCTCACGAACTTCTTTTACGACCAGGGAATCGATCGCCGAGCTGATCATCGGCATGGCAAGATCGCTGTCGCCCTTGAGGGCAGAATACCGGATCCGCTCCATGACCGAGTAGGAATATTCAAACCCATATCCCAGTGCCCCGGTGTAAGGATCGATGGCGATCCGGTCAGGGGACAGCCCTGTCTCACGAAGGAGGATATTCAGCTGCTTTGCCAGGTTGATATCGATGGGTGACTGGGCGATGACCGAATGACCGTATGCCATGGCAGCAGCGGCAACACTCCGGTAGTGCCCTGCCTCTGCCGTCCCGAGGAGGATCCGTTCCCCTTCTGCCGCCTCCCCAATCTTCTGGAAAACGGCACTGTCGATGGCCGGATCGTTGCTGCCCTCAATAATGAGCGGGAGCTCTGTTGCCTGGAGCACGGATGCAACCGTATCCCCTATCCGGGAGATATCAGAGAAATTTCGTTCCCGGGTGCTCGACAGGTACAGCCGGATCAGGTCAGGTCGGTACTCCTTCTCAGCATGGGCGGCCCACTCGGCCGTATCATGGACCCGGTCGCCTATGAACCGGGTGGCAGCAGCCGGCCAGAGTTCAGGATCGTCCGAGAGTTCGTAGGCAACAAGTGGTCTGTGGCCAGAAGGGGGGTTGCCGATATACGGGAGATCGTCTTCTCCCCCAAGGGTCACTGCATGGCTCCTGGTCCCGCCTTCCTTTGCCGTCGCACCGATCACCAGTTCGCCGATCCGGCCGGTCCATTCAGATAGTGTTGATACTCGCATCATCTCCACCTACAACAATGGTTTCATGGCGAGCGCCGGGTGGTCAACCGATGCGAGGAAGGCTGCCAGGTCTTCGATCGTCTCTGCCCTGGTCTCATCAGCGATCGTGTTGAAAAACGTTTCAATGCCCCTCTTTTTCAGGTATTCAAGAAGCCTTCCCTTCAGTTCCTGCTTCAGGATCTCAGGCATCCAGACCAGCCGCTCGATCCCGCCTTCAGCCTGGAGGAACCGGTCCGAGAGGATATACCCCTTCGAGATCCCGGCAAAGCCCGGGGTCTGGGCACCCCCCCCGATGGTACCTGCAAGGGTGGAGAAGCTCATCCCCGAGGGAGTCATCCCCTTGTATTCCCGGTTCACCACCATGAATCCGTTCACCTCGGGGAGCATGACCGCGATGCATTCAAAGCACCCGCAGCAGGTCATCGGATACTCCATGATACTGTAGAGCGAGCACCGGTCTACCTCGCCATGGGAGGCTTTCTTGACGAACCGGTTGACCCCCTCGAATTCACCCCGTTCCATGTCAATGATCCTCCCCTTCTCCACCGGCTGGTTGGCTCCTGCAGGGGAGATCTCGTGTGCGATCTTTCCGTCCAGCCAGGTGATGGCGCCGCAGAGGGCAGGTCGTTCAGGGGTGATGATGCAGACGTGGTTTGGTGCGAAGGTCTGGCAGAGGGTACAGGAGTAGAAGCAATCGACATCGGTATCCCGCATCCCGAGGATCCGGTCATCCCGTTCCTGGTAGACCTTCCCGGCATTGGCACGTTCTGCAAGCACGGTTTTTTCATCGGTGATGAGCGTGACCTGGACGGCATCGAGCAGGTCCGGGAAGTCCATCCTGAATTTTGCCGCAAGCAGAGTCCCGAGGTCTTTTATCCGGACTCCCCTGGCAACGGCCTCTTTTGAGAGGCGGACCCAGATCAGGTCCCGCTGGGCGACATGCCAGGAGCCTTCCCCGTAATTTACGAAATTGTGGATCCGTCGTTCAAGCACCGGCTCGTACTCTTTCTTCATCTGCTTTCCTGCTACCTCGATGAGGATCCCAAGCGGTGCTGCCGATCCCTCAGGGATTGCATCGATCTCGGGGCCGATGACCGTGACCTTCCCATCTATCACCTCGGCCGGGGGCCGGACCCTGAGGAGTTCGAATGCCGGGGACCTTCCCCCGCCAAACTCGACCTGCATCTCCTCTCTCCGGATGCTCTTTCCTTCGAATGCAGGTGAACAGGCCATGGGGATCGGGATGGCGGTCACGCTCACCTTGATCCCTTTCAGATCCATCCCGGTCCGGACCGCGTCGGCAGGCTGGACACGGGGCCAATCGTCAGACTCATAGTCTCCTGCAGCAATGACCGGGATTCCAAGGAGGCGGAATGCATCGACGAGGGCAATCTCTTCGTCATCCAGGCCCGGAAACACGATTGCAATAGCCTTTGCCCGCTCCTTTGCATAGGCGAGCAGCCGTCCCGCATCCCCCGGGGTGACCCCTCCAAACATCATGGCAACCCGGGCGATGATGTCGATGAAATGGATGGCGGAGAAGGGACGGGACCCGAGTGGCACAAGGCGGTATTCAGCCCCCACCTTCACTCCCGAGGAGATGAGACTCGTGATGATATCTCCTGAGAGGAACGTGAGCATGTACTTCTCCTGGAGTTCGCGGCAGAGCCCGGCGGCAGTATCAGGTGCAGGGGGTGTTCCGGTCACCAGCACCAGGCCAAGGATACTTCCGTCAACAAGGGAATAACCGAGAGTTCGGAGCACTGCATCCGGAATGAACCCGGTAAAGGGAGGGGACTCTTCTCCCCGCTGTGTGGACTCACTGGCAAGGAGACACTCGGCGGCAACAAGCGGGTTATGGGCAGATGCGCCATAGGCCTGCTGTGCCTCTTTGGCTGAATTGACGGCATTTCCGGTAAGGGCAAAGGTGACTGGGAGATGGTAGGCAGTCTCCTTATAGGAGAATGATCCCTGGATGGCACCCATACGGATCTGTAAGGATTCATTCCCTTGTTCTGCTGCTTTTTTGACGGAAACCATGACATTACACCCGGGTAATTATCATACTCTCGTGGTTACACCCTATATGGGTTTGGATCGCGCCAAATCCGGCAAGGCGTCTCTTTTTATCGAGGTATATCAGCCTGCGTATCTTGTCGTGCCCTCCCGGTCTTTTGGCATTTCTCCTTTGAGAGCATTTAAGAGCAGATCCGGCAATCCTATAGCAGGGATCTGATGAACCAGATGAAGATGGAGCATGTTCCCGGGAAAGCTCGGGGGAAGATCACCCTCTATGCCCTGAGCACCTGCGGCTGGTGTGCAAAGACGAAGGAGCTCCTCAGGGAACTCGGGGTCGATCATTTTTATGTTTTTGTCGATCTCCTCCCCCCGGAGGAGCTTGAGGAAGCGATCAGGGAAGTCGAGAAGTTCAATCCGGCTGGTTCCTTTCCAACCCTTGTTATCAATGAAGGGACCCGGGTCATCATCGGTTTCAGGGAGCAGGAGATCCGGGAGGCCCTGGGATGAGTGCAGCAGCTCCCCTGACCGAAGAGATTCAAGCACGGTACGAAAAAATCAAGCGGGAGGCAGAAGAGGGCGGCTATCACCTCAATCCTGACCAGGCATTCACGATGAACCTCGTCAGGGGACTTCTCGTCAATGAGCAGCGGTACGGCTACCCTTCCTGCCCCTGCCGGATATCCTTTGGAAAACGCGAGGAGGACCTGGATATCATCTGCCCCTGTGATTACCGGGATCCTGACCTTGATGAGTTCAATGCCTGTTATTGCGCCCTCTATGTCAGCGATGCTATCCTGAAAAAGGAACTCTCTGTCGGATCAATCCCTGAACGGAGGCCGCCAAGGAGCGAGAGGAAGGCTGCTCTGGCCGGAACATCCGGGCGTCTGACTGACATGGCTCTCCCGTTCCCGGTGTGGCGATGCAGGGTATGCGGGTATCTCTGTGCCCGCGATGCTCCGCCGCTGATCTGCCCGGTATGCAAAGCGACAAAGGATCGGTTCGAGAGGTTCATCTGAAGGTAAGAGATACAGCAGGGCTGCAGGATCCCGAATGCTAAAATATCCCCCGCAGCAGTACCTACTATGGCATCCCCGATACATATCGAGATCATCGGTCTGAAAGACCTCTCCTGTTCACCGTTTCCATGCGATAATACCCGGAGCTGCGGGTTATATGACTGTTACCCGACTGGAAAACTGCTGGTGGCTTTTGATGCACTCGCCGATGAGATTGGAAAGGAGTATGGCGGGCGGGTGGTCATGACGCTGACCCTGATCGACGATGAGGTTCCCCCTCACGTGAAAGCGATCATAGAGGAGCATTACCCTCCGCTTCCCATCGTGATCGTGAACGGCAGGTACGCTCCCATGGGGAGGATCTCTCTTCCGATGATGCAAAAAGAGATAGAGAAGTGTGACCGGGAGGTCAGACAATAGTGGTCAGCGATCCATCCGAAAGGTTGTAATAGAGCCCGTGAATCTCTATCTTTTTCTCATCAAGGGCTTTTTTCACGACAGGATACCGCTTCAGGTGCTCGATCTGGAGGCGGACATTCTCCTGCTCGATCATCCGGGATCGCTCCTTTGCTGCCTCAGGGGTCTTCGGGGCAGGGATCTTCGCATCCACACGGTTCTTCGCCTCGATGGCGTTGTTCAGCCAGAGCGGGATGTACACGTCATCGGTCTCCTTGTCAAGGGCCTTGATCGCACCGCAGTCCGAGTGCCCGCAGATCACGATATCCTTTACCTTCAGATGACGGATGGCGTATTCGAGCACGGTGGCGAAGTTCCAGTCATGGAGCGGGGCAACATTGCCGATGTTCCGCTGGATGAAGAGCGTGCCTGGCATGGTCTGGGTGATGTGCCCTGTCTGGAGGCGTGAATCAGAACACCCGATCCAGAGCACCGAGGGGCTCTGGCCTTTGGCGAGTTCATCATACACTGCCCTGTTCTCTTTGAAGAATCCTTCCCTGAACTTCTTGTTTCCTTCAAGCAGGTTGTCGATCATGTCAATCCCTGTACCTGGTGCTCCGGCGCTTTCCATGGGGCCGGATCTGCAACAGGAGTATGTGGAAAATACGATCAGTTAAAGGTTGATATTCGTTCCCGGCAGGGTGTGACCGGGCAAGCCATACCGTCTTTTCAGGAACAACCCCCGCTGAAGATTTCACGGGCATCCCTCTCGAACCCGTTCTGCTGTGACCCCCTGATTGGAGTCGGAGAACCAATTCTTATCTGGCACCATGACGAACCACAATGAAGAGGGATGCATCTTCATGACTGCCAGCCATGTGCCGGAGCGATACCCGGAGATTGACATCGCACGGGGGATTGCGGTGGTGATGATGGTGCTATTCCACATCGCCTTTGATCTCTCGTTTCTTGGCATTGCGGGGATACCCGTGAGTTCACTCCCATGGAGGGCGTTTGCCATGGCTACCGCTGCGCTCTTCCTCCTCCTTGTCGGAATCTCCCTCTCCATCAGCGCTGGCTATGCAAAGACGCGACTCTCACGGTCTGACTTCATCCTGAAGTATCTGAAACGGGGTGCGGGTATCTTTGCAATAGGAATTGGGATCAGTATAGTCACCTGGATCATTCTGCCGGGCGCATTCATCATGTTCGGCATCCTTCACCTGATCGGGCTTTCCATCGCACTGAGTCCCCTCTATACCGGATATTCGTGGCAGAATCTCCTCGCAGGCCTTGCGATCATTCTTGTGAGCCCGGTGGTGGCAGCGATGCGGGGAGATGGCTGGCTCGTCTGGCTGGGCATTCATCCCCCGGCCTTCTACAGCATCGATTATACCCCGGTGTTCCCATGGCTCGGGGTGGTTCTGATTGGAGTCGGTCTGGGTGCGATCCTCTATCCGCGCGCCGCCAGGAGATGGGATCATGAGGTGCCAACGCTTCCACGTTCACCCCTGCGGTTTCTTGGCCGCCATTCCCTGGCAATCTATCTCGTTCACCAGCCGATCATCCTGGGTATCCTGTTTATCACGTTTCCCGACGCTTTCAGCGCTTTTGTCCCCCATCTTTCCGGCTGATACCCTCAGGTAAGGGATTCATCCTCGGAAAATACGGGAACATAGGAAAACGAGTCGGTATCGAACAGGCCGCGATCCGTGATCCTCAGATGGGGAATCACGGAGAGGGCAAGAAACGAGAGGTACATAAACGAATCTTCGATCCCGCCGATCTCCCTGGCGTGACGATTCAGGCGTCCGAGCAGCTCACTGACCTCTTCGTACGGCCGGACCGACATCAGGCCGGCACATTCCAGGGGAAGAACAGTCGATTCATCACCAGACACCACAGCGAGTCCACCCGAGTTCCTGATGACAAGAGAGATTGCACGGATGATATCGGCATCCCCTGACCCGGTTGCAACAATGTTATGGGAGTCATGGGAGACACTCCCGGCGATCGCCCCCGACGTGATCCCGAAGCCCTGCACAAGCCCGGTCGCCACCTTCCCCTTCTCGTACCGGCTGCATACCACGACCTTCAGGATATCCCGGTCAGGGTCGGGTATTTTTGTTGAATCGACGTCAAGAGAGAGCCTTTTTGTCATGATCTGCCGGGGGACAAGGCCGATGACCAGGGCAGGCCCCCGGCCGTCAAGGTGAATATCGGCAACGCCCGGCGTCCTGCACCGGAATTGTCCATCGATAGGGGGGCAGGGTATCCTCTGACCAGGGACCACCAGCTCCCCGCCCCTGAAGGTCTTTTCCACCCGGAACTCATTCCCCTCGCAGATGACGCAGAAATCGGCTCTTCTCCCGGGTGAGAGGGCCCCCCGATCGTGAAGCGAGAACCGTTCTGCCGGGCTGAGTGTCGCCATCCTGAGTGCAATCTCCCTTTCAAGCCCTGATCCAACTGCCTTCCGGATACAGTCATCGATATGACCCTCTGCAAGGAGCAGGTCTGCGTGGCGGTCATCGGTGGCAAACGAGCACCGGGATACATTTTTCCATGAGACCAGGGGGATGATCTCCCGGATGTTCTTCTCGGTCGATCCCTCCCTGATGAAGAGGTACATCCCCTTCTCCAGCTTCTCTTCCGCCTCACCGAATGACGTACACTCGTGATCGCTCTGTATCCCGGCAGCGATGTACTGGTCAAGATCAGGCCCGGAAAGGAGAGGAGCATGGCCGTCAACGATCCTGAACAAGTGAATCTTATCCATGACATCAGGATCTCCCGACAGGACCCCCGGGACGTTCATCACTTCACCCAGGCCGAGAACCCCCTCCCTTCCCGAGTAGGGTGCAAGGTCCCTGGCGTTGAGCACAGCTCCCCCGGTATCCAGGGGAGTGGCCGGGACGCATGAAGGAACCATGATGAAGAGATCGAGGGGAATTCGCCCTCTCCAGCGCAGCATGAAGTTTATCCCCTCAGCCCCGAGCACATTGGCTATCTCGTGCGGATCGGCGATGATTGTCGTTGTCCCGTGCAGGGATGCGAGACGAGCAAATTCCGGGGGGGAGAGGAGCGAGCTCTCGATATGGACATGGGCATCGATCAACCCGGGGACCACCCGGCGCCCTTTCAGGTCGATCGCCGTGGTTGCCCTGTAAGCACCATGGCCGATAACCCGCCCGTCCTTCACGGCAATATCGGAATCCTGCCATTCACCGGTGAACGGGTTGAAGACTTCAGCGTTCAGGAACCGAATATCTGCGGGAATAGTACGGTCTCCTGCCGGGATCGATCCCCTCTCTCCCCTGTAGTTCTCATCATGGATCATGGCGGGTTCCTCTCAGCTGGTGAAGGGTTGTTCGAAATGAGATCGCATTTGGGGGGTCATGGACACTCCAAACACCTGGCCTTGTATGGACCGTTCCTTTTTCCCCGGGATAAAAAAACCGGGTGTTCCTGCGCTTCTCTCGCTGAGGTAGGTACCTTTGATACCAGATATAGGTTGTACGGGCTTTTCGCATCTTTTCGTACCGTATCCTCACCAAGTGATGCACACCGCCACCCAGAACAGGTGTCCCGGAGGCGGTCATTGCCTCATTATTATGCCGATACCATCTCAACGGCGTTCCACCATGAAACAGCCAGGAGGCGATTCGTGTGGACATTCTATTAAATATGAAAATTCCTCCGGCATTTTTAATTTTGTGTGTGTCTCAAATACCTTCATGTAATTTTATTATCGATCCCTCTCTTCCCAGGAGCCTCATCTCCATCAGAAACAGGAATAATTTATCTAAAACTCCGTCACATAACTCAGATACGCTTGAGCTATGCAGGGAATTGTCATCACCGCCAGTCTTGTATTCGGTGCAGTAATTGGTCTTATTCTCTCGTTTGTCCTCCTGAAATTCGGAGAAATTATCGACCGCTATCCCTCTGGAGACGAGGAGAGCCGGGATAAAAACTGGGGGAGCCCTGTCCCATTCACAAGGATCTCAGTGCTCCTGTTCTGGCTTTTTTTCATCATTGGAGGATGGATGATATTCCAGCAGTCCAAGGTGATTTTCGTGGGGGGGATTGCCTTGCTTATCGGCCTTCTGCTCTTCCTGGCCACCGCGGTGGTGTTTTCACTTGCGGTTCTCAACCAGATGAGCGCAAAAAAGGATGAAAAGGGGATATCTTCCCTCTTGTCAGGGAGAAAGAGCTCCTCATGGTTCCCCAGGATGAGCTTTCATGGTAGTGGATACTATCCTCGAAAATCATCCCGTAAAAAGTAAAGGATCGCGGATCAGCCAAACAACTCTTTTGAACGTTCGAGCGCTTCGACTGCCGGGAGCTTTTTTCCTGTCAGGAATTCGATACAGGCTCCGCCACCGGTGGAGATATGCGAAAAGTCCCTCTCGATCCCGAGCTGCTCGACAACTGCTGCCGTGTGCCCTCCCCCGATGATCGAGAACGGTGTCTTTGCGGCCGCTTTCAGCAGCTCGTAGGTTCCCGTGGCAAAATCCCGGTCCTCGAAGACCCCTGCCGGTCCGTTGAAGACAACGGTGCCTGACTCACGGACACGATCGGACAGCCGGAGGACGGAGTCCATACCAAGGTCGAGGACTGGTGCATCTGACGGAATGGCACTGACCGGGTACTCGGTTCGCGCTCCTCCCTCTCTCACGGCAACCCATTCCGGCACAATAATCCTGTCTCCGAACTCGCGCAGGATCTCCTTTGCTTTCCCGATCTCCTTCTCGTACTTGAGCTGCTGGATCAGCTGGGCAGATGGCCGGCCGATGTCATATCCCATCGCCAGGAGGAAGACGTTTGC
>Ga0116149_1006571_pt1 | contig 10425 bp, 10 predicted proteins | sample AD_UKC057_MetaG_FD_89787 | JGI IMG/M metagenome (GOLD analysis project Ga0116149, IMG submission 89787) | Active sludge microbial communities of municipal wastewater-treating anaerobic digesters from USA - AD_UKC057_MetaG | ecosystem: Engineered > Bioreactor > Anaerobic > Digestate | place: USA...
CGAGACCGAGGAATCTTCGATAAAGTTCCCCGCGGGTCAAGACACCAACATTGACTCCCTTGAGGTAGGAAACGACAAAGCTCTGGCTTATGGAAGCATCTTCATGAGAACTCCCAAGGCCACCGCCGTCAACAACCTGGAGATCAAGAAGAATCAGGATTCAGGAAAATGCGGGGATAATTGCTGCAATCCATGGGTTAAATCAGAGGAAAATGGTACCGTAGTAGAAAGCACTGACTGCATGGACTGTTGCATCAAGGTGAATGTCGATCAGATCAAGGTCGGCAACAGGGATGCACTGGCTTTCGGCTTTGCCGCAGCAGAGAACAACGTCAAGATCGTGGCCAATCAGCATTAAATGCCGTATTGACATTGAAGATGTTTACCTAGCCCGCTATCGCTGGTTAGCGGGCAATATTTTTCTTTTCTAATTCGAATATCCCCTTATTGTTGCGGAAAAATATAATCTGCCTATCAGCCTCACGCCCTGATTGGATATCTAATAATAACTTAATATTTAACTTTATATAGAACATCCGTCTCTAATTTTTTTTAAATTATTTTTTATTTTTTTGAAAAAATTACTATTATATGGCTTATTGATAATATAAATTAATAAAAAATTTATAAATATATTTTTTATGTAATATCCAATTTGGCATGCTAAGTTTAGTATGTATGGCCAAAAAATATTTATACCAATGATGCATACATCAGCTTATATTAACAGATGTATGGGGTGAAATTATTAAGACCATAGGAATTGCAATGGTATTGGCGGTAGCCATGTTGTCCGTCTCTGCTCTGGCAGGATGTGACGGTGAAGGCGTTCTGGCATCGGGAATATTCGAGACTGAGGAATCTTCGATAGAGTTCCCCGCGGCTCAAGACACTAACATTGACTCCCTTGAGGTTGGAAACGACAAAGCCCTGGCTTATGGAAGCATCTTCATAAGGACACCCAAAGCCACAGCCACCAACAATCTGGAGATCAAGAAGAATCAGGATTCAGGAAAATGCGGGGATAATTGCTGCAATCCATGGATTAAATCAGAGGAACCAGATGGTGCCGTAGTAGAAAGCACTGACTGTAAGGATTGCTGCATCAAGGTAAATGTGGATCAGATCAAGGTCGGCAACAGAAATGCCCTGGCCTTTGGCTTTGCCGCAGCTGAGAACAACGTCAAGATCTGTGCTGATCAGATGTAAGATTCCCAGCGCTTGATCCAGGAGGAACAAATGAAGATGTCGAAATTGCCCGCTAGCCTGGGGCTAGTGGGAATTATTTTTATCTGCATCTGTGCCGGTTCGGCATCATCCGTGCCCCAGTTGGATGTTAATGAGCAGCTAAATAAATTTAAAGATAATTCCATTTATTCCATGCGCCATGATAAAAATCCCGAATGGGGGAAGCTCCAGGCGGGAGGGGAGACGATATATTTCCCCTGGCACGGCTCATCCTTGCCCGGTCGGCCGGCTATTTCCAGGCCAGCCTCCAGGTCTCCGGTGAGAGAGGAGATAGTCATGGATGCCAACAACTCATCAGCCAGCTTGGATGATCTTCTGGTCATAAACTCTGTAAAAGAGAGAGATGTGATCGAGAGAAGCTCCCAGAGTGGAGATCCTGGGGATGGGGGTCTATCAAACGCCCTTTCCATAGATGTGGGCGGTGGCGAGGGCCCGGGAGATGAAGCTTCCAATTATGAAGCTGGGAGCATCAAAGCTGGCGGCCCGGATTTCCGGCGTGGAGATCTAAAGTACGCCGGCAATTATCTGACGGTTAATGTTCATGATATCAAAGTCATGGCTGTGAACAGTATGCCTGATGGCAATGCAGTGGCCACATCGAATATAATCATAGAGCCGGTGCAGACCATAGTCATGCCCTCCGAGGTCCACCAAAAGCTGTGGTGATGGCCTCGAATTCTTATATTTTAGTTTTTATTGAACATAGGTATTAATTTTTCCGGCTGATTTTACTATTGCTGTCAATTGTTTCCTTGCATCTGATGAGACAGGCCATTTTCTTCTGCATATAGTTCCTTTTCTGTATGGTCCACCTCTCCTACTATTATGATTCAAGCATATCCTATGTAAAATTCTTTACCTAAAATACTCTTTTTAATCTATCAATATCTTAAGATAAACACCAAAAAATTTATATATAATTGATTCATAGTAGAGATGCAATCAACATGAGTTTATGGGGTGAGACTATTAGAAAGATAATCTTTGCACTGGCTATGGCACTGGCCTTCTTCGCGGTCCCTGCTATGGCGATATGTGGCTCAGAAGACGTAATCGGACAGGGGATTTATGAGACAGAAAATACTGCTTTCACCATCCCCGCTAAGGTAGATGTCAATCTGGACGAGTTGCAGGTCGGCAATGATTTGGCGCTGGCGGTTGGTAGAGCCGCCGCGGAGAATAACCTGAAGATCAAGAAGAACCAGGACTCTGGAGCCACCGACTGCTGCGCACCTGTGGGTGGCGGATGCAATGACTGCGGCAATAAAGTCAATATAGAGAACCTGAAAGTGGGAGCTAGAACTGCGATCGCATCTGGGTTTGGACCAGGAGTACCCCCTGGTGTCACCAAAGCCACTAACAACGTAGAGATCGTGACCAATCAGTGCTGAACTTTGGGTCTGGAAACCGGCCCCGAGGAGGCTAAATGGAAAACAAGCTGAGACCCACCGGCCTGATGCTGGTGGGGGCTACTTTTATTTGCATGAGCATTCTCATTGGGGCGGCCGGTGGTGCGGAGCATGCCAGCCTGCCTGATCTGCAGGGCAAGCTCAAGGAGACCACCTCGCTAAACCTGATCTTGAGTGAGCAGCTCGGCGGCTCGGATATTGTCCCCAGGACACCTCCGACCAAGCAGTCCATTCCTCTGTCCTCCGATGATCCATCCTGCCAGATCTCAGATCTGACTGCCATCAACTCCGTGGCTGAAAGGGATGTCGTCTTCGATGAGCAGCAGAGCGGCGATCCCAATGCCAGGGGTCTGGTTAATTCCCTTGGCGTGAGCGTCACCGGTGACAGAGCAGAGATGGTGGAGAGCTGGTCGGAAGAGGAGATCGACTGGAATTCAATTGCCACAGAGGACGTGGAGAAGATCGTGGACAATGCCATAAGTTCCAGCCCTATAGGCACCGAGGACATATCAGGTATTTCTGCCTACAAGTCCATGTCCGCTCAAGCGGGCAAGCTCGGAAATAATCTTAAGATAGATGTCCAGGGTGTCTCCGTAACTGCTTTAAATACTGCTGAGGGTGGTCGTGCCGAAGCCATATCCAATATCATCATCAAACCGGTGCAGATAATCGTCTGCCCCTCCGAGGTGGGGGAGAAGCTGAAGTAATTATGCCTGGCATTCTCCCTAATTTTTTTGTGTTTATCGATTTATTGATTTTATGAGTTGACCTGGCCTACTGGCTATAATCTATGCTGCCGCCTGGACAAGCCTTTATCCGGTGCTGTAGCCTCGGCTTAAGGCCATCACAAACTATAAGGGCATTTTGTTTCAATGCTTCTGCCGTTATGATCATCCAGAGACCGAGAGGCACCAGGGATTTTCTCCCAGAGGAGATGCAAAGAAGAGGCCAGGCTAAAGGGGCCATGCAGGATATTTTAGAGTGCTGGGGATACCGGGAGGTGGCCACTCCCACCTTCGAGCATCTGGATCTGTTTACATTAAAGTCGGGACCTTCGGTGATTGAGGAGATCTACAGCTTCAAGGATAAAAGCGGAAGAGACCTGGCGCTGCGCCCGGAGCTTACTGCCCCGGTCATGCGCATGTATGTATCAGAGCTGCAAAACTCTCCCAAGCCTCAGAGGCTGTGGTATTTCGGCAACTGCTTCCGTTATGAGCGGCCGCAGAAAGGACGCTATAGGGAGTTCTGGCAGATGGGGGCGGAGATTATTGGTGGATCCAGGCCGGACTCGGAGGCGGAGGCTGTGGCTCTGGCTGAGGATATGCTTAGAAGCGTGGGGATCTCCGGAGATATTCATATAGGCTACCTGGGTTTGATCCGCAGCATCTTGGCACGGATCGAGGCAGAGCATCGCTCTTCTGTCATGAGGATGATAGACAAGAAGGAGAGAGATGCCCTGGCACAGCTCCTGGAAGAAATAGACTGCAGCCATCTAGGCCTTCTGGAGCTGATCGACAGCAAAGGAGACCCTGCCATGAATCAGGCCGCCCAGATAGCCGATGATCTAAGGATGCATAAAGAGCCGCAAGATCTCTCCCGGTCGTCTTCCAACGACAAATTCTCCAAGGAAGCAACATCACAGATTCCAGTCCCATCCGGCCGTGACTCAGCGCGAGAGGGCCGGAAGGTAGAGGCAGAGCTGAATCTGGTTGAATTCGAGGAGACGGTCGATCTTCTCAAGGCCTATGGGGTCGATTTTACCATAGACTTCGAGATCGTGCGAGGCCTGGAATACTACTCTGGAACTGTCTTTGAGATCTATGCCCAGGGACTTGGCGCCCAGAGGCAGATCTGCGGAGGGGGGACTTATGAGCTGGCCAGCCTCTTCGGAGGAAAGGAGACCTCATCCACGGGCTTCGGCCTGGGCTTTGACCGGATCATGGAGATAGCAAAAATGGACGGCATCTGCCGCGCTCCGCTCTATCTGGCATTCACCCCGGATGTCAAGAAAGAGGCAGCAGGCATAGCCAGAAATCTGCGAAAAAGCTTTCCGGTGATAATGGATGTGATGGGCCGCAGCCTGGGTGCTCAGATAAAGGCGGCGGCGGGATCCGGTGCCGATTATGTGGCAATTGTGGGCCGGGAGGAAATTGAATGTGGAAAGATTACCCTTCGCGATATGCGGGGAGGAGAGCAGGAGAGCCTGAGCCTGGCGGAGATCGAGGAGAGGCTGAAAGCTCATTTTCAGCCATTGCCCTAGCATTACCGGTGAGCGGCTGAATGCCTAGATCATATGTTGATCAGAGAGGCGGATCAAAATCTCCCCATCCAGGCGCCTGGCCTCATCCTGGAGAGCCCCGTCTCCCTGCTCTATGATCCTGGCCAGATCCCGGCGCAGAGGGCCCAGGCGAAGGCAGGCTGTCTCTGCATCGCGTTCTTGAGAGGCCTCGGCCATCTCGCGCAAGCGTTCCAGCCTCAGCCTCATGGCATCGGGCTTATCCAGGAGATCCATGATCTGGCGTAGAGCCAGGACCAGACTGCTGCCCCTATCGGTAAGGCGGAGATAATTGATCCTTCCCTCCGGACGGGATGTGATCAATCCCTCCGCTTCCATCTGGGCCAGAATGTTGCAGGTATGGGGCATGGTGGAGTCGATGCGCTTGGCCACCTGGGCGGCATAAGCATTTTCCATCTCCTCTATTGCTATCAGAGCTAAAGCGGGCTTTTCCCGCAGGAAAAGCCGCCTCAATTCCTCTTGATGCATGCTCTTTTTGCTACTCTTTTGCCTGTGCTCCAGCCCTAGGCAGGCTGTATGGTGTTCGGAGAGATGGCCGGAGCGTTCAAGGCCTCTTCCGGAACGGTTATGCTCATTGGCTTGTCGAAGTCGTAGAACCGGTCTGAGGTCTTCACGGAAACCGAGATCTCACCCAGCGTCGTGGATTGATTGAACATCTCCATCTGGCCGGTTGAAAGGTTCATCGCTCCTATGATCTCCGGGGTCATGGTGAAGCTGATGTCGCTCTCGTATTTTAAAGGAAGGAAGCTCTGCTTGGAGATCCAGATGGCCTTCTCCATCTTAGCCGTCTCATTCAGTTCGCTTCGGTTGATGGAGGGAAGGTTCAATGGATACTGAGTTACCTTTGCTGCCACGGCAAAAGCCACATTGAATAGATTGGTCTCATCTGCGCTTCCGGTGACGATTCTGAACTTATAAGCCTCCTCTCCCTCTACCGGCTCGCTGCCCATATTCTCCAGCTCTGAGAGATTGAAGGTCCTGGCCAGTGAAAGCACCTGATTATTCCTGTCCTCGCTCCATACCTCTTCTGCAGATCTGGGATCTATCAGATGAGTCCAGTTGCCGTCCTGTTGGATATAGGTGGAGTTGCCAATGAGATAGACCTCGGCACCAATCACATTGCTGTTTTCGGGCTCTCCCTCAACTTCCATCTTGCTCTCGGTTGAGCCTTTGACGTGAACCATCATTCCTGACAGGTTTACCGAGGAGTGGGTCTCCATGCTCTCGGTTATTGTGGTCGTCTTCTCCTCGCTGGCATTGCTGACGGAATTAAGCTCAATGGCCTGGGATGCCAGGCTCTGCACTGCAAAGCTGGAAAGGTTCTCAGCCGATGGGGCGGATAAATTTTTCAGCTCTTCGGCGCTTTTCTCCGGCGCGCTGGGCCCCTTCTCCGTGCAACCGGATATGGCCAGTGCAGCCAACATAAGGATCAACAATAGTCTTCTCATATTCGGTATTCTCCATTTGGCTCATACAAATTAAATTAGTGATTTTGATATTGTCCTTGCGACTTCTGTTTCCCTTAGATCAGGTTCTCCGGGTGGGCAGGAAGGCCTCCCCGGTGATCATCTCAAATAGCCGGATGTATATGCGGCTGGTCTCAGCCACCACCTCCGGGGGCAGAGCGGGAATTTCCGGCTCCTTCTCGCCTGCCTCTCGGGCGGCATAAAGCCGGTCTTTGTAGCCGCTCTGGCGGTAGTGCTGGCGGACATATTCTTTGGAGAGGTCCACCAGCTCACCTGCCTCATAGCGGGCCTTGTCCCAGAAGCGGTCCTCGTCTGCCGTTCCGTAGACATCTATGACCATGATCTGGCGGTCTTCATCAAAAGCCAGTTCCTTCTTGCCGTCAGCGTGAATAAGACCCCGGGAGGAGACGCTTCTGCCCATGTCCTCGTCGATCTTCAGCACAGTCTCCCGGGCCTGGTCATACTCCTGAGCTGAGAGGCCGGAGATCTGCAAGGCCTCATCCTTCTTCAGCAGCCGGTCCGTCCTCTCCAGCTTCGTGGATACTTCCAGGAAGGGCTCAGGCAGTGGCTCTCCCATCTTCACCTTATGTCCGGAGGGATAGCCCAGATCGCGGGCGGAGAGCTTGCCCTCCTTGACCCGGTCGTATAGTGAGCCAGCCACATACCAGCGGCAGATCCACTCCAGGGGGATGAGGTAGTTCTTGGACTGGGGTGTGATTTGGGATGGCTGGAGTATCTCCACCTTGCGGCAGAGCATTCCTGCCGGGGGCAGATGCTCCAGGAAGTGGGTCTTGATTCCCATCCTGGCTGCCCGGTCAAACCAGTAGACCCCCTCCCGGCTGAGGGTCTCGCCCTTGAAGGGTATCTGGGTGGGTATGATCTTGTCGAAGACGGAGATGTTGTCGGTGAATAGAAACTCCAGCTTGTCCTCGAGGTCATAGGCCTCCTTGACCTTTCCCTTCATCAAAAGCTTGCGCTGCATCAGAGGCTCTCTGCGGAGAAGGATGATAATCTTTTGCTTTATCCCATTCTCCCGGACCGAGAAGTTGAGGCAAGGAATGTTTATATGAAATAAAAAAATTATAAAGGAGGATAAGAGAGGCTCAATCGAAGTCCTCTCCACCCATGCCACCCATGCCGCCTGGTCCGCCCATGCCGCCGGGCATTCCGCCCGGTCCGCCGGACTTGGAGGCAATAACATCGTCGATCCGGAGAATCATCACTGCAGCTTCGGCAGCGCTGTTGATGGCCTGGGTCTTGACCCTCAGGGGCTCGACCACGCCCAGCTTGAGCATATCCACCGGCTCGCCGGTGTCCATGTCCAGGCCGGAGCTCTTGATGCCCTTCTCATGCTGGCTGCGCAGGGCCACCAGGGAGTCGATCTGGTCCAGGCCGGCGTTCTCCGCCAGGGTCTTGGGGATTACCTCCATGGAGTCAGCGAAGGCCTCAATGGCCAGCTGTTCGCGGCCACCTACGGTTGCCGCATACTCGCGCAGGCGCAGGGCCAGCTCGACCTCAGGAGCGCCGCCGCCGGGGACAATCTGTTTGTCCTCCACCACTACGCCCACTACCCGCAGGGCGTCTTCCATGGCCCGGTTCAGCTCGTCCACCACATGCTCAGTTCCGCCTCGGAGAATGATGGATACAGACTTGGGGTTCTCGCACTCCTCAACGAAGGTCATCTTCTCGTCGCCGATCTTTCTCTCCTCGACGAGGCCAGCTTTCCCCAGATCCTTTTCCGTCAGGTCATGGATGCTGGTCACAACCCTTCCGCCGGTTGCGCGTGCCAGCTTCTCCATATCGCTCTTCTTGACCCGGCGCACGGTGTAGATGCCGTCCTTGGCCAGGAAGTGCTGGGCCAGGTCGTCGATGCCCTTCTGGCAGAAGACCACATTGGCTCCGGTGGACTTGATGGTGTCTACCATGCCCTTGAGCATGCTCTCCTCCTGGTCCAGGAAGGCCTGGAGCTGGTCGGGGGAGGTGATCTCGATCTTGGCGTCTACCTCGGTCTTCTCGATCTCAATAGCGGCATTGAGCAGGGCGATCTTGGCGCCTGTAACCTTCTTGGGCATATTGGGGTGCAGCCGGTCCTTGTCTATGACCATGCCGTGCACCAGCTCGGAGTCGGTGATCCCGCCACCCACCTTCTTCTCCACAGTGATGTTGTCTGTGTCCACCGAGCCGTCATCATCCACCACGGCCTCTACAGCCTGAACCGCCAGGCTGGCCAGCTGGTCTCGGGCGGTGCCGGAGCCCTTGCCGGTCATGGAGGTTATGGCGATCTTCTTGAGAAATTCGGTATCCTTTACCGAGACATCCGTGGCGATGGTCTTCAGAATCTCCAGGGATTTGTCCGATGCCGCTCTGTAGCCGGCAGCGATAACCGTGGGATGGATCTCCTGATCCAGAAGGCCCTCGGCCTGCTTGAGCAGCTCTCCGGCCAAGACCACTGCGGTGGTGGTGCCGTCTCCCACCTCAGCATCCTGGGTCTTGGCGATCTCCACCATCATCTTGGCTGCGGGGTGCTCTATGTCCATCTCCTTAAGAATAGTGACGCCGTCGTTGGTTATGACCACATCGCCCAGGGTGTCGACCATCATCTTGTCCATGCCCTTGGGCCCCAGGGTGGTCCGGACCGCTCCGGCCACGGCCTTGGCGGCCATGATGTTCGATCTCTGTGCTTCCCGGCCCGCCGTTCTCTGGCTGCCTTCCTTTAGAATGAGTACTGGGGTTCCCCCAAATTGTCCTGCTGCCATTCTATTTCCTCCAATTAGGATTAAATCAAAGCGAGATATCCGGTGTTTGAACTTCTATATAAAGGCGGCGGGCAATTCAAAGAGAGCCTCTTCCCAAATAGAGCGGCCTAGGCCCTCAAGCCGTTGGAGGCCCTCTCCTGCCGGATCATGTACTGTAGAACCAGGAGGACCAGTATGTTTCCCGCCAGCCCCAGCAGGGCCAAAAACTGCACTCTGTAGAAGAGGAAGACCTGCACCAGGAATATCTGCACCAGCACTGCTCCCTTGAATAGCTCATAAGACTGCAGCCGGCTGGCGGCCATGCGGATGGCAGCGGCTGCCACCAGGGCGGCGGCCAGGCTGGCGGAGAAGAGCCCCGCCAGGTCAAAGAAGTTTATGGAGGGGAATATGGCGTCCAGAGCCACATCCCAGCGGAATTTGGCATAGAGCAGGAGCAGTCCCAAAGCTATAGCGGAGACGGACTGCAAAACGAAGAAAGCGATCATGGCCTTGACAAACCAGGGTCTTTTGATCAGCCTGATGTAGATCAGCCTGCTCTTGTACTTGATCCTGGTGTAGAAATCAGGCCGGGGCACAGGTACGGACTCGGTGGAGTGGAGAAGCTCCTGCAGGGAACGGACCAGAGGATCGTCCGGGGGAAGGTCCTGCAATAGCTGAAGGGCCCGGCTTCTCTCCCGGTGGTCCAGGTCCTCCAGGACCACCTCCTTGGCCAGCTCCAGGACATTGATCAGCTTCTCCTGATCGCTGAGACTGGATTTATTGACCAGTACCTCCACCAGAAGGTAGAGCAGAACAAAGACCAGATAGATCAAGGCCACTGTGGGCTGGTAGAAGTAGTCGTTGTCGCCGGTGATGAACTTGCCCAGCTCGTCGATAAAGGCCCCGAATCCGAAGCCTCCCAGCACCGCCACGATATAGTAAGCGGACTTGTTGATGAAGGCCAGAGCAATGACCAGGGCGACCATCATCAGCACCCCGCCCAAAAGGACATGGGCGATGTGGAGATTTCCGGGGCTGAGGGAGGGATATCCTGTCAGGGCCAAAAAGAAGCGGATGGCTAAGACGGAGAAGACGGCGGTGACCAGGAAGAGTTCCAGAAGGGTGGAAGCTTCCTGGTTTCTCATGAGGTGGCGGTTGAAGAGCTTCATGGGGGGATGGGCCTCTTGGGGATTGAGATTTGAATTAAATTGATCAGTTTTTCGTCTATCTGAAATCAGCTGTCATGCTTCCACTGCTTGATAGTAAGGTGA
>Ga0116149_1006575_pt1 | contig 10422 bp, 11 predicted proteins | sample AD_UKC057_MetaG_FD_89787 | JGI IMG/M metagenome (GOLD analysis project Ga0116149, IMG submission 89787) | Active sludge microbial communities of municipal wastewater-treating anaerobic digesters from USA - AD_UKC057_MetaG | ecosystem: Engineered > Bioreactor > Anaerobic > Digestate | place: USA...
AATGGGATCTTCTAGACGGCCTGCTATCTCTTCCCCGATTTCTATCTTATTTCGATGAAGGATGCTTCTCGCTTCATAATATGATTGCTCTTCATCGGAGGCTTTTAAAAATATTTGATTGATTTTATTCTTATCATCATCATCCAGAGCCTGAAAATTGCCTGATACCTTATTGAGGATCTCGGCAATTTGGCTTTTTTCGTTCTCTCTTAAAGGATTGTATTCCTTGAGAAATAACTCTTTGAAATCGTCGGGGTTGGGTCTCTGGGCAAGAACTGATTTTAAAATTGCTATTACTTGTTCTATTTTTTGGGTGTCCTTCAATACTTCCCGCAGTTCGGAAAGCCTACCCTCTATGCAATCCACCTTGAAGTGATCAATCACAAAATTAATTCGCGTATCGCACTTGACTCTGGCCTTGCGTAGGCTGGTTATGAGATCTTTCGCATCATCTTCGCAGTAATCACCTAGCTTGATCATGATATATGGTAGGAATAGATCCTTCTTAAAGCATTTCCTTTTAATAAACATGTTCGGCTGCCCATTGGGCTCTGGCTGACGGCTGCCAGCAGTGTCATTCGTTTCCTGAGCGAGGTTCTTGAAGGTTGGTTCGGGACATTACAGGGAGCGGAGCAGAAAAGAAGGCCATCAAATAGCCGGTCAGCCATTTGGAGCCTGCTTGCCCTCGCCCTGCCTCGCTTGTCCGGCGGGCCCCGGCTGGGGTTCCCGGCATCGGCTCTAGCTTGGGGGCAGGGGCGCGCACAGGCTGAGTTGCGGACCGAAGGAGGAAAGTGATTCTTGATTGAAGGAGCCAGGGATTACTTTGTCCATTTCGTCAGTCGTCTCTGTAATCGTCAAATCCGTCGAGGAGTATTTTTATAGCTTTGGTATTGCTCCAGACCTCTACCAACTCAGATTTTTTAATTTTGGCAAAGTGATGATCATTTGTTATCAGAATAGCATCTGCATATAGGCAGGTAGCAGCATGGATGATATCCGACAGCTCGCTCTCCGGAATGAATGGCGCACAGGCGTCAATCTCTTCTTGCGAAGGATTGACGTGAATCAAGGACTTTTTCATATAATTCAATAATTCGTGAGTTCCAAGCGTTCGGGCATACTTCTCATACTCGAAAATCAGTAGATCGTTGGCGAAGAGTTCCACGGGGCGGTTCAGGAGATGATAGATCAGCTCAGTGCTCTTGGTCCATTCGTGCTTCACTGCGGCTATGAAGACATTGCTATCGAGCAGATACCTTGAACTTCTGTCGGGCAAGCTGATTGCTCTCCTGCTCGATCTTCTTGCAGCTTATCCAGGTCTATCGATTTGGCTTTAACAATGGCATCCTCTAACAGTGCCCGCAGGTTGATCTTCTTGAGGACAATCGTATCCTCTCCCAGGTCTTCGGCCAAGAATTCGTCTCCCTCTTTCAGATTAATCTTCTTCCGGAGAGGGCTTGGCAGTTGCACTCTGCCTCTTTCGTCGATCTTAGCTAGCGGCATATTTTCTATTGCCCATTTTACCCATTATTTCATAAGTAGCTTTCTAAGAATGAGCGTGATTGGTTGAAGAAGCATTGCTATCAAAGACTTTAAAAAGGCAAAACAAATCTCATCCGGAGCAGGAGCCAGCCCAACGCAAATCCCCTATTGGCTACGTCAGCCCGGCGGGACCCGGCGGGCTGGCCGACCTGGAAGGGCAAATCTTTTTCAGGGGGAGGGGAATTCACGAATGGTGATTTTTGGTGCGGCAGGGACAGGAGCGGGCCGATCAACCAGTTGCAGCCAGCGTGTTACTCTGCCCATTCGCGGCACGGCACCACTTTGAGTGGTGGCTAGATGTCCTGGAGCCCGAAAGTAGATCGATCCAGAAGGTTATCACGAGCCTTAGGGGAATTCCCATGATTTAGAGATAGGCAGCTAACTGGATCATAAGACCAAGGCCATCACTAACGTTTCCATTTAATGGAATCCCCTTTTACCTTCACTAATCCATTCTTCTCAATAATTCTAACCAGATCAGCCGCATATTCCTGAAAATCAGCAATCATGAGATTTCCGTTAGTATCAAATTCTTTGGCACATCTGTCAGCGAACTCATTCATACTTAATTTTCCGGAGGATGGTCTGGCGGACAAGTCACTCAAGAGCGATCCCAAGATTGAAATTTTACTGCATTCCGCAGGAAATTTATTAAAAAAATCATGATCAAAGTTGCCCTGCAAGGCAAGGATGGTGGAAAACTCATCGATAAAAACCTCCATCCTCTTTTGTGCTGATATGATGACGGTCTGTTTGGCCAGGGGATGATCTCTTGCTATTCCCAGTTCTTTTAAATCTCTGGTGGTGCGGACAATGGGATCTTCTAGACGGCCTGCTATCTCTTCCCCGATTTCTATCTTATTTCGATGAAGGATGCTTCTCGCTTCATAATAAGATTGCTCTTCGTCGGAGGCTTTTAAGAATATTTGACTTATTTTATTCTTATTATCGTCATCCAGAGCCTGAAAATTGCCTGATACCTTATTGAGGATCTCGGCAATTTGGCCTTTTTCGTTCTCTCTCAAAGGATTGTATTCCTTGAGAAACAGCTCTTTGAAATCGTCAGGATTGGGTCTCTGGGCAAGAACTGATTTTAAAATTGCAATTACTTGCTCTATTTTTTGGGTGTCCTTCAATACTTCTCTCAGTTCGGAGAGTCTACCCTCTATGCAATCCACCTTGAAGTGATCAATCACAAAATTAATGCGCGTATCGCACTTGATTCTAGCCTTTCGTAGGTTGGCTATGAGATCTTTCGCATCATCTTCGCAGTAATCACCCAGCTTGATCATGGTATATGGTAGGAACAGATCCTTTTAAAGCATTTCCTTTTAATGAAAAGGCTCGGCCGCCCATTGGGCTACAGCTGGCGGCTGCCAGCAGTGCCATTCGTTTCCGTGAGCCAGGTTCTTGAAGGTTGGCTCGGGACGTTACAGGGAGCGGAACAGAAAAAAAGGCCATCAAATAGCCAGTTAGCCATTTGGAACCTGATTGCCTTCACCTTCCCGGCCTCGCTTGCCCGGCGGGCTCGGTGGGCGGGCTCCCCGGCAGCGCGACTCACTTGGAGGGCGCGGCATTCGTGAAGGCTGATGCGTGGCGTTGCTGGAATGGGAATAGTAGATTCGGCGAGGAATAGCCACTCAATTATCCGGATCCAGTGCGCCGCTTGCCTTCACAGCCTTGGGCTGCCCGTCAGTCCCGGCTTGCGCGCTCCTTCGCAGCGCCAAATAGCCTGGGGCGCGGGTGAACGCAAGCGGGCACGCAGGAAGTTCAACCAGTAATATGATAGTAAAAGCCAAATACAAAAAGAAAAGAAGTGTATCCGATGAAGCGGCTCACTGCATATATCTCAGGCAAAGTCCAAAGGGTGGGCTATAGGGCTAGAGTTATCCAGTTAGCCAATGGCTTGGGAATAAAAGGGATAATCGAGAACCTGAGCGATGGAAGAGTTCGAATCATCGCAGAGGGCGATGAAGAAAAGATGAAATTATTCGAGGGATCTATAGACATAAAGAACACCTTAATCCAAGTCACTTCTATTGAAAAAATATATTCACAGCCCTATGGGGAATTCGGCAGCTTCTATAAACTTGTAGGAACAGGAGAGACTGATTCTCGCCTGGATGAAGGAATTGGCGTGCTGAAAGACATGAGAGATATCCTTATTTTGATTTGTGGCACGCAGAAACAAATGCTGGGCAAGCAAGACCAAATGCTCGGCAAGCAAGACCAAATGCTCGGCAAGCAAGACCAAATGCTTGGCAAGCAGGACGAAACCCTTCTTGAGATCAAGGACATGAACCGGAGCCTAAACGATAAGATGGACAAGGTTCTGGACAAGAGCGACATTATTGAATTGAAGTCCGATGTGTCTGAGATGAAGTCAGCTCTGAGGGCGAAGGGCATTATTTAATTGAGGGCCTCATCTAAGCGGATGCGGCTTCGAGGATGCTCCCTGCCAGGACATGGAGACAATGCGACGATCGAGCCTGGGATCGGGGCCGCAGGCAGCAATTAATGGGGGGAATTCTGCCTCAGTTTCCGGATTGTCCGATGAAAATATGGAGATAATGTAAAGATATTCTTGCAAGCCCATTTGGCCATCCGGAGTATGCGGGCTCTCGCCCTCCCGGCCTCGTCTGCCCGGCGGGCCCCGGCTGGCGGCTCCCCGGCAGAGCCACTCGCTTGCTGGCATGGGATTTCGGAGATGGAAGGCGAAAAGCCTAGGTAAAATGAGAGAAATCTTACTTGCTGCCGGGCTATTGGGATAAATATTAAAAGCTCAGGCATCCTATAATTTGAGAGATAAAATGACAAGCCTTGCTAGGTTCGTTGAACAATTGCCTCTTGACATCCAAAAGGAAGTCCTGAGCTATGCGGAATTTTTGCTGGAAAAAAGATCCAGAAAAAAGCAAAAGGCACCTGCCTTTGACTGGGAAGGTGCTCTAAAAGACCTGGGAGAGCAGTATTCTTCTGTACAGCTCCAGCACGAGATCGGACGGATGCGAGGAGCTTAATGTACCTTCTAGACACAAACATTTTTTTGGAGATCCTGCTGCAACGAGAGAAAAGCGAGGCCGCCAAGCATCTGTTTGTCGCAAATGCCTCCTCAGATCTCTTTATGACTGATTTCTCACTTCATTCGTTAGGCGTTTTCCTTTTCCAGAGAAACAGACAGGTGGCCTATGTCCGATTTGTCAAGGACGTAATAATCCGGGCTGGGATTGCTGTAATCGGATTAGACCCACAAGAGCTTCTCGCTCTGCCAGAAGTCTCCAAAAGGTTCCATTTGGATTTTGACGACTCTTATCAATATGCGGTCGCTCAAAAGTACGGCCTGGAGATAATGAGCTTCGATTCAGATTTTGACCGCACGGAAAGAGGACGAATAATACCGGAGTTGAAATAGAAACCAAATCCGTCCGCCGTTGTAAACTATTCTGATCCTGGGAGATGGAGTCGCTCTTCCTTATCGATCTCGCTCGCCCGGCGGGCCTCGGCTGGGGGGCTCCCGGCAGAGCCACTCGCTTGGGGGGGGCGGGAGCGCTCAGGCGTGTTGCGGTCTGTAGGAGAAAAGTGATTCTCGATTGAAGGAACCAGGGATTACTCAGTCCATTTCATCAGTCGTCTTTGTAATCGTCAAATCCGTCGAGGAGTATTTTTATAGCTTTGGTAATGCTCCAGACCTCTACTAGATTAGATTTTTTAATTTTGATAAAGTGATGATCATTAGTTATCAGAATTGCATCTGCATATAGGCAGGTAGCAGCATGGATGATATCCGACAGCTCACTCTCCGGAAAGAATGGCGCGCATGCATCAATCTCTTCTTGCGAAGGATTGACCTGAATCAAAGACTTTTTCATATAATTCAATAATTCGTGAGTTCCAAGCGTTCTGGCATACTTCTCATACTCGAAAATCAGGAGATCATTGGCGAAGAGTTCCACTGGGCTGTCCAGGAGATGATAGATGAGCTCAGTGCTCTTGGTCCATTCGTGCTTCACTGCGGCTATGAAGACGTTGCTATCGAGCAGATACTTTGAACCTCTGTCGGGCAAGCTGATTGCTCTCCTGCTCGATCTCTTCTTCCAGCTTATCCAGGTCTATCGATTTGGCTTTGACAATGGCATCCTCTAACAATGCCCGCAGGTTGATCTTCTTGAGGACAATGGTATCTTCTCCCAGGTCCTCGGCCAGGAATTCGTCTCCCTCTTTCAGATTCATCTTCTTGCGGAGATGGCTTGGCAGTTGCACCCTGCCTCTTTCATCGATCTTAGCTAGCGGCATATTTCTTATTGCCCATTTTACCCATTATATCATAAGTAGCTTTCTATGAATGAGCTTGATTGGCTGAAAAAGCAGCCATCAAAGACTTTGAAACGGCAAAACAAATCTCATCCGGAGCCATCCCACGCCTGCCTCCCTCGCCCTCCCGGCCTCGTTTGCCCGGCGGGCCCGGCCGGGGGGGCTCCCCGGCAGAGCCACTCGCTTGGTGGCGCAGTAGCCTGGCGAGGGCTGGCGAGAAAAGAAGTCAAATTAGAGATAAAGCAATATGCTAATCAAGGAGTGTTGTATGCAATGACAGCTCGCAGCAAGATCGTAATTGCAGGAGGGGAGCCCTTCGGCGACAGGGACTTTTCCGCACTTGACGAAGACGATGAGTCAACTGCGGAGGAGCTTCATGCGCTGGTGGAGCTTGAGAAGGGCGATTTCATCAGCCTGGATGAATACCTAAAGCGGCGTGGCATCGAATAAGATCGATATTTTGCGAATCCTGGGAATAGCCTGAACATGCCTCAGGCCTCGACCGGCGCTTTTATAGGCCTGGCCAACAATTTCCGAGATAGGTAAATTGAATTGCAGACTAAAAGCAATCCAGTCCTCTATGGCCATCCTCAAATTTTCGCGGCATTCTTCCTGAGTCTTGCCAGTTGCCCAGACCCCTTTCAGATCGAAAACTTCGCCGTAGTAAGGCTCTTCATCATCTATGACCTCATAGACCGCCTTGGAGATCGCAGCCTGGATGTACTCGAAGAACATACAAGGAGAATACACTGCCAGAAGATATAACTTTATCCGAGAGCTTCGGTCAAGATAATAGCGAGCGGGCTCGCCCTCTCGGCCTCGTTTGCCCGGCGGGACCCGGCTAGGGGGCTTTTGGCAGATCCACTCGCAAGGGGGCGGGGGATTCATGAAGTTTGACCCATGGTGTTGCATGGGTTGGTGCAGGAAAATTGGCAGGCAAATGATCGGTCAGCCATTGGAGCCAAGCACGCATCTCGCCCCTCCCGGGCCATAGGCTGCTTAGCGGCCTAGGGTTGGCTGGCCCAAGTGTCATTCGCTCCTGGAATATGGACCTTTCCGAAGATCATTATGCATATATAATCCCTATTGGATTAACTAATTCTATTCCATGAACGCAGTTGATAAGCTTTCAAATGGTGGAGGTCCATGCTAAAGGTCCGCATTGGCCCAGCTGGTCTGCACTTTTTCAATAGAACCACAGGAATAAATATATTGGTTGATGAAATCAAACCACCTTCAAATACTTGGTCGGCTGCTCCTCGGCATGTATCAGTTGCATTGACCAATTCCTGTGATCTATCATGCTCTCATTGTTATGCGCCAAAAAATCCTGCGGTCCTCGATTTTGATAGACTTGTTGTGTGGCTTGTCGATCTCGACGCTAATGGATGCATTGGTGTGGGTTTTGGAGGTGGGGAGCCGACTCTCTACCCGAGGCTCATAGAACTCTGCTCTCGCACGGAAAGGACTACTAATCTAGCAATTACTATGACAACTCATGCTCATCGATTAAATGATCAGCTTCTGAATGAGCTTGCAGGCAATCTGCATTTTGTCAGGGTGAGTATGGATGGAGTTGGCCTTACATATGAGTCAATCCGACGCCGCCCTTTTAATGCATTGCTTGAACGTATAACTGCACTGGGACGTGTTGTCCGTTTCGGGATCAATTTCGTAGTTAACTCGAAAACAGTTGCTGATCTTGATGCTGCGGTTCAATTGGCTGCAGACCTTGGAGCATCTGAGTTTTTATTGCTTCCAGAGGAGCCGATAGGACGAGGTGTCGGCATAGATAACGAGACTACTATTACCTTAAGGAAATGGGTACAGGGATATCGTGGTGGTGTACCGCTAGCAATAAGTGAGGGAGGCTCAGAAGGGCTTCCAATTTGCGATCCTCTCAAACCCGAGACTGGTCTTGCTGCCTTTGCGCATATAGATGCATCAGGCGTTATAAAACGAACATCCTACGATAAATGCGGAATCCTTATTCAAGAGAATGGAGTAATGGCAGCGCTAGATAAATTAAAATCGATGAAGTAGGAGGTAATCCGATGAAAATATGGAATGAATACGGATCTGAGCACTCAATGAATCTCGTCATGATTGGATATTTCAAAAGTTCAGAAGATGCGGAAACAACCAAAAAATTAATCGATCAATTATCAGAAGGGCTTAGAGATAAAATAGAAATTGGAGCATCCTGCGATCGATTCGATGACGCTGTCCTAGATTTTTTGAGGGAAATAGGGTGTTACAACCTTAATCCTTCTGAGCTTGAGCACTTTTTGTATGATACACACACCCGTGTGGAGGGAGATCAGATTATTTTAACAACCGAAGAATTTGAGGTCTCTGCATTCTTCAAACTGATGATAGAAAACGGGGCAAAAGTCGAGATTTACTCGGCCCACCATTATCCTGATACTGAATATGGACGGGGCAAATAGGCATGCCATCTCTAGATTGGACTGCATTTGAAGGTCTTCCTGGAAGCAAGAGTCAAAATTTCGAGTATCTTTGTCGTGCATTGGTTCGTCTTCATTTTGGGCGATACGGACAATTTGCGGCATTGAAAAATCAGCCAGGTGTCGAGTTCCATCTAAAACTATCACAAAATTGCCCTGCACTTGGGGAACCTCCTCGCTGGTATGGTTGGCAATGCAAATTACATGAACTTACGAGCACGGGAGATTTAAGAGCTGCGGGCCGGAAGGATATTGAGGACTCTATTGCAAAAACAGAAGAGCATTTGCCAAACATCACCGATTGGGTGCTCTGGACGCCTTACACATTAAGCAAGAAAGATCAAGAGTGGTTTAGGTCTATTCATACTAAATTTGAGCTGCACCAGTGGGTTGAATCAGAAATTGACACCTACCTCAATGGGCCGGCCCTCTTTCTTAGGAATACCTACTTTGGTGACTTGATCGCAACGCCTGAGGAGCTCGAGAGGCGTCATCGGGAATCAATCCAGCCAATTCGAGAGCGATGGCTGGGATCTGTTCATCAGTCGGTTGATGCGGAGCGCATCATCCGTCGGATGCTCGGAGAGCCAGATTCCTGGAGTCAAATGATCGCATTAGGTAGGCGTTTGAAGAAAGCAGAAGATGTCTTAACTGACAGCGGGGCTTCACTACCGGTATTAGAAAAGACGATCACGCCATTTATTGCAGCATGTTCCGCTTTCGCTGATACGCTTCTGAACTTTCACAGAATCCTCGCCGATGGAGATCTTGACATTATTCAACAAAAACTCGGTGAAGGAAGATCTCTGATCGATATGCAAGTTTGCGCCACCCCAAGGAGGCTTCGAGCTTGGAACCTACCCATCGCATTGGACGCAACAAATGCTCTCGATGATATGCGAATCGCACAAAAGATATTAGATGAGGTCGAAGAGTTTCTCGGTGTGGGATTGGTAGCTGTATTGGCGGATGCGGGTGGTGGAAAGACCCAGATGGCTGCGCAACTTACTGCTCCACATGAAGATAGACCTGCGGGCATCCTGCTCCATGGATGTGGTCTTCATAAGGGACAAACACTAGATGACCTAGCACGCCAGTTTTCAATTAACGGCAATCCCATAACTAGTATGGAGAGATTGCTCGCATCGTTGGACGCGGCTGGCAAGCGTGCCCGTTGCCGACTTCCCGTAATAATAGACGGCCTTAATGAGGCTGAAAATCCAAAGGATTGGAGAGCTCCCCTAGCCAAACTTAGCGAGATTGTAAAAGAGTACCCTAATGTCCTGGTTGTCTGCACGCTACGAACTGGAGAGCATCGGCGAGAGGACCAGATGTGGAGAGCCCAGCCGCAAATCAATACTAGAGAGTCTTTTGCAGTTATGGCTCTTCCTGAAGGTTTAATGAGGATCGAGAGCGAAGGATTCGGTGGAGACGTCAATGATGCAATTAAGAAGTATTTCAACTATTTCAAAATCAATCCAGGGACTGCAAAAGTACCTGTAGAGTTCCTGCAGCATCCACTGAACTTACGAATCTTCTGCGAAGTCACAAATCCTAAGCGTGAATCAGAAGTCGTCGTAGACTATTTCCCTGCAACATTATCACCACTCTTCGAGAAATATGTTGCCAATGCATGTGAGCGAATTTCACAGATGGCCAATCTCAGTTATTCCTACAGTACCTCTGAAGTTGAATCGGCAATCTACAAATTTGGACTCGAACTGTGGAAAAGCAAGCAACGCGAAATTAGCGAAGCAAATTACCGCGCTGCTGTGTCCGACACTGCTCGCCCATGGGATAGCAGTATAGTTAACCTACTTGCACAAGAATGGGTTATTTATAGAAATCCCGGAGCCGAACCTGACAAATATGTCATAACTCCAGCATATGACGCCCTCGGCGGCTACGTCGTGGCCAACTCCCTCCTCGCGAAATACGCTAGCGACAGGACGTTCGAATGGCTCAAAAAATCTGAGGTGATCATGTCGTTTGGAGGCGACGATAGTCACGAATTGGCATCCGATATTTTGAAATCACTAGCCGCACTTGCTCCTCGTCGATTGCACGGTAGCCAGCTTTGGAAGGAAACACTCGATCCATTACG
>Ga0116149_1006589_pt1 | contig 10411 bp, 9 predicted proteins | sample AD_UKC057_MetaG_FD_89787 | JGI IMG/M metagenome (GOLD analysis project Ga0116149, IMG submission 89787) | Active sludge microbial communities of municipal wastewater-treating anaerobic digesters from USA - AD_UKC057_MetaG | ecosystem: Engineered > Bioreactor > Anaerobic > Digestate | place: USA...
GCAGGAGTGTCGCCATATAAACAAGATTCTAAGACATCCTCGACATGCATTATCGGATTATCTTCATACATATTTAATTCCTCAATAATAACACCCTTCTCACGCTCTATCTCGACAGCGTCAAACTTAGAATTACTGAGCATATCTCCCAGTATTTCCAAAGCCTGACCTAATTTACCGGCAGCCGTCTTCACATAATAGCCGGTATATTCCTTTGAAGTAAAAGCATTATACTCACCGCCGAGCGCGTCTAATTCAGCCGATAAAGACAAAGTATCGGGACGCTTATCCGTGCCCTTAAAAAACATGTGCTCCAAGAAATGAGATAGACCGCTTTCTTCTTTTTTTTCATATTTGGATCCGGTCTTGACCATTACTAAAGCGGTGGCAGTCTTTGCTCCAACTATTGGTGCTAATATTAACGGAATTTTATTTGACAAAAGTATTTTTCGATGTTTAGACATATAAATAATTATATTTTAAATTTAACACATCTCTGATATAATGAAAAGCGAAGTCAAAATCTTTAATTTCTTAATGATATGCCCTACCGCCTACAAAAAAATATTAACCAGATCGGACACGGCCGTGCTTATGAAATAAAGCGCATCCGCGATATGGCAGAAGGAGAAAAACCGCGGGAAAAAATGATAAAAAACGGCGTCGGTGCCCTCAGCCTAGCCGAACTCTTGGCGGTTGTTCTCGGCGTCGGCACTAAACGGGAAGAAGTTTTTTCCATGTCCTCAAGGCTTTTGCGTGAATATGGAGAAAAAGCGATTGCGGCCCAGAAAGATCCTATAGCCATCGTGAAAGAATTAAAAATGCCAGAAGCAAAGGCCTGCCAAATTGTCGCCTGCTTTGAACTCGGTCGGCGCTTATTTCAAAAAAAACCAGGTGGATTGATTACTATACGCAACGCTGCTCAGGCTTTTGCCTATCTTAAAGATATGGGCGCTTTAAAAAAAGAACAATTCCGCGGCCTTTATCTCAACAACCACTACCAACTAATTCATGATGAGATTATTTCCATCGGCACCATTGACGCCTCTTTGGTGCAGGCGCGCGAAGTTTTTCGCCCAGCCTTGGAATATGGTGCCAGCGCCATTATTATCGCCCACAACCATCCCTCCGGTGTTTTAAAATCCAGCCGTGAGGACGCGGAAATAACCAACAACCTCTTAGCGGCTGGTAATATTTTAGATATTGAAATTCTTGACCATCTAATTATCGGCAATAACAAATACATCAGCATCATCTAATGAATAAAAAGATCAACAATTATAAATTGCGAGCAAATAAACGCCTATTGAAAGATGCGAGCAGCGTCAAGTTTCACGTTGACAATAATGATTATTTCGGAACGGCGGCAACTCTGATTTCTCTGATTGAAAAAAGATTAGATTCGGAAATTAAAAAAACACCTATTAAAGAACGCCAGTTACTGAAAAAAGCTTTCCGCGACTTAATAGATGATCTCCTTCTCCTGCAGACAAATTATCATATTAAGGCAAATAGACTTAAAACCCAAAAAACAGACAAGGGTAAACTAAAAAGCCAATGATCAAATAAGCTTAAAAATAACACAGTCGCAAATAAGCCGAGAAATAAATGCTCCCGGCTTTTTTTATAAACAGCCAGCCAGATAAAAATCCAAGCACCGACAAAGATAAAACCACCCTCAGCCGCCGCCAAAAGCCAATAATTATGAGCCGGCTGATATTTCCAAACAGTGTCCAGTCGACCGTAATCAGGGGAACGCTGATAATCAAAAAAGGTTGAAACCCCTAAGCCGACGCCAAAAAATGGATGCGCCCTAAAATCTTGCCAAGCGCGTTTATTAAACTCCGCCCGTTCATTAAGGGAAATGGTTTCCAAGCGGCTACTAAGATTAGCGCGCGACCATAATAAATCAGCATATTGCCAAGCAAAAAGCGAGGACAACAAAAAAGAAAAAGCCATCCAGACAAGTAGCGGGCGACGAAAAAATGACCACGCATGACGATATTCCCAAGCCATGAACAATAAACCTACCAATAAAGCAAGGAAAGCGGCTCTGGAAAAAGAAACAAGCAGAGCGCCTAGAAAAAGAAATGAAAGGGCCAGTAATAATGGTCTATATTTAGAAATATCAGCGCGCAGAGAAAGATATAGAGAAAGTAAAACGCCAATAGCCATTAAGCCACCGAAAATATTAGGATGATCGCTGGCACCATAAGCTCTCAGCCAACGTCCATCAACGGTTTCTATCACTGCCGCTCCCAAATCACCGGCATGATGTACGGCCATACCCAGCCAAGAGTTGGCCAAAGAAAGCTGAGTAAAAAACTGAGTCAACCCGATTAAAGCCTGCACGGCCAGAGAAAACAGAACCAGGCCGATAAAATAACGGCGCCAAGACGGGGGGGAGAGACGCAGGCAATAGAAAAATAAAAAAGCCAAAAACAATAAAAAGAAACGGAATAAAGAAAGGGTGGGCAAAGGAGAAAAACCAGCAGACACAAAAGCGGCAAACAAAAGAACTAAAACTGCCAACCACAAAGAACTTTCTTTTTCTAAAACATCCTTCAAATCGGCTCGGCGCAGATGGCCGGATAAAATAAAAAAAATAATAAAGAAAAAAACAAAAATAGAAGCCGCAAAAAAAGAGACTTCCCAATAATTACTGGGGGCGGGCAGCCAAATTAATTTTGTCTGCCAAGGCAAAAACAAAGCGCTGGCCAGTAAAAAAATAAAACTTAAATTTTCTGCCAATTTATTAAACATTAAATAAACGGCGCAAGCGCTCTTGATAGCGCCGAGTAAATTCTTGGCGCCTATCTACTAAATATAGTTTTAAGATTCCCGGCTTGATAATCACTCTAGAATCCAAATTAGCTTTATCCTTAAGAGCGGCTGGCATTATTCTCAACTGAAAACGTCTGGCGACACTCTCCAAATAATCGCAAAATTTCTGCCAAAACTTTAAAACTAAACGAGTTTTTAGCCAATAACGGGGAGACTCGCGATAAGATTGATTATTGACGACAAAATCGCCGTTAGGCAGATACTTTTTTAACCAAGCGTTAGCTTGCATTAATTGGTGGTGATAGGCGCCAGCATCATATAAAGGATAAAGACCGGCCAGCCAGAAATGAAAATAATAATCATCAGCACCGTCAGCCATGGGACTTAAATCCAAATGTCCGCTATCCACATAGAAGCTAAGACAAATCTTATCGCGTTTTTTCTGGGGCGTCGGCCGTTGGCGCAACAGCTTCATCAAACCGGCACAAAAAAAACGTGTAATCCAAATACGATTTTCTTTGGAAATAATAAAAAGATCGATATCACTGCCATCACGCAAATTATGACGACCGATAAGATTACTTAAAGCGACAAATTCAACGGTCGGTAATAAACGAAATAAACGTACGGCTCGACGGGCTATTTTTAACTTACGATTAGTATAATGGTAACGTTGTTTACGCACAGTAACCAGGGTATCCTGCCCCGGTAAATAGTAAAAACCTTGGCTTCCGCCCAAATAAGAACGCGCCAGTAAAAATTTAGCCGCTGTTTCAGTCTCAGCAAACTTAGCCTCTACACTCAAATAACGCCAAATTTCATAAGCGGTTAAGGGATAAGAAAACATGTCAAAAAACACAACAATCTTCAAAATCGCTTCTTCTAGTTCTGTTAAATCCTCAAACTTGCCGGCCATAGATTTTATTTAGGGCGCTCAATCTTTAAAGGCTCAATATTGCTTTCTCCTCCAGTAATTTTAATCACATCCTTATCAATCTTTTTAAACTCATGATAAGCGTCATTATAATGGTTGACGGTGGTCGACAGGCTGCCACCAAGCTTGCGTAGGAATTCATCATAGCTGAGCATATGTTTACCCAGCTTTTCAATATTAGCTTTTATCTCTTTCGCTTTCTCCTCAATCTGCATCGCCTTCAAGCCTTGCAAAACTGTTTGTAAATAAGCCAAAAAAGAAGTGGGGGAGACAATAATAACCTTTTTGTCGCGGAAAGCGTATTCAATTAAGTCGCGAGTATTAATCTTGACCGTGCCCACGGAATTAACTAAGAGATCATAATATATCGCTTCCGAAGGAATAAACATAAAAGCAAATTCCAGAGTGCCGCGTTCAGGTAAAACATATTTAGCGGTCTCATCAATACGATTCTTTAAATCCTGCTTGAATTGCGCCTCAATTTTCTTGCGCGCTTCTGGGTCACTAGTGTTAAGCAGGCGTTCGTAATTTTCCAAAGAAAACTTAGCATCAATAGGAACCATCTTATCTTTAACAAAGACGACCGCGTCCACAATTAAATCTTTACCAGTCTTCTCATTCTTTCCCAAAGGATATTGCAGTGCATAAGAGTTCGGCGGCAAAACATTTTTTAAAGTTTCTTCTAAATAATACTCACCCAAGACACCCCGCTGTTTCGGATTCTTCAAAATATCTTGTAAATTTTGCAACTGTGAGGAAAAATTAATTACTTGTTTATTAGTCTCATCCAACTTGGCTAATTTTTCGGTAACATCGGCAATTAATTTAGCCGATTGCCCGGTAATATTTTGGATTACCCTGGTTGTCTGCTCAAATTGTCCCTGACTGGCGCGATGAGTTTCACTGAGCTTTTTATCTAATTCTTGGCGCATTTCTGTGTTCTGAGCGGCTAATTGCGACAATTTTTCTGATTGCTGGGCCAAACGCTCAAGCAGCGCCAGCGACTGAGCATCGTTAATTGGCGTTTTTTTCTTCAATAAAAGTAAAATTACGAAGATTAATCCAGCTAAAATTAAAGCAAAAATTGAAATTAAGATAGTGTTATCCATATGTTTATAATTATAGCCCAGTTTTATGTTTTTCACAAAAAACTGTCTTATAAAGACAGCTTTTTAAGGGGATAATTCTTCTCTCTACTTAAAATTAAAAGAGTATTGCCACGTAAACAGTAATTAAATCCAAGTAACACCCGATACCCTATCCTCATCGTCCTTAAAGCGCATAATACGCACCCCTTGGGTATCACGACCAAGAGTGCTTACTGTCTTAAAAGGAGTTCTAATTACTTGGCCATTATTGGAAATAATAATTAAATCACGGTTCTCCATCACATCGGCATTAACTAAGAAAGCATTGGTAATATCACCAGTCTTATCAGTCACTTTCGCTGTCTTAATACCACTACCACCGCGTCTCTGAACTTTATATAAGGATAAATCGGTACGCTTCCCATAACCCTTAGCCATAATAATCAGAATCTGATAATGGCGCTTCTTGTCTTTGTCGGTTTTAGCCACTCCCATGCCGACGACAGCGTCATCTTTATGTAATCTGATTCCATAAACACCGGTAGCATTACGGCCCATATCACGAACGTCAGTTTCCTTAAAACGAATTGCTTGCCCTTTAGCGGTAATAAGCTGAATATGATCGCTGCCGGAAGTCGGCTTTGCCCAAATCAAACGATCATCTTCCTTAATTTTAATGGCAATCAGACCGCTGCGACGGACATTATTAAAAGCGGATAATTCAACTTTCTTTACCAACCCCTTCTCGGTGGCAAAGAATAAATATTTACTACCGAAAATCTTATCAAGCGGCAGCACGGAAGTTACTTGTTCGCCGCTGGTCAACTGTAAAAAATTAACGATTGAATTACCCTTGGCAACCCGAGAAGCTTGAGGAATTTCATACGCCTTCAACTGGAAAGCCCGACCGCGAGTAGTAAAGAATAAAATATCGCTGTGAGTAAAAGTGGTAAACATAAATTCAACCGTATCTTCCTCCTTAGTAGTTAAACCCATAACACCCTTACCGCCACGAGCCTGTACCTTAAAAGTATCCGGCTCCAAACGCTTGATATAGCCGTCGCGCGTCATCATAACCATTGTTTCTTCATTCGGCACTAAATCTTCCAAACTAAATTCCTTGACGCCATGAACCACAACAGCGGTCCGGCGAGGATTATCAAATTTATCGGCCACAGCCGTAATCTCCTCTTTAATGATGCCCCGAATCTTCGCCACGGACTTCAAAATACTTTCCAATTCTTTAATAAGTTTCTGCTTTTCTTTTCCTTCCTGCTCAATCTTCAAACGTTCAAGATTGGCCAAACTCTGCAGTTTCATTTCCAAAATAGCAATAGTCTGACGCTCAGATAATTTAAACTTCTTAATCAAATTAGCTTTCGCCACTTCTTTATCTTTAGATGCCTTAATCGTCTTAATCACCTCGTCTATATTTTTTAAAGCTATCAGTAAACCTTCCAAAATGTGCGAACGGTCTTTGGCTTTATTCAATTCAAATTGAGTGCGACGACGCACAACTTCTTCCCGATGTTTGATATACTCTTCTAAAATCATCTTCAAAGTTAAAACTTTGGGCTGGATGCCATCAACTAAAGCCAACATGTTCACATGAAAACTAGTCTGCAAAGCAGTGTGTTTGTATAGAGCATTCAGGATTTTCTTGGGATAGGCATCCTTCTTTAATTCCGCCACAATACGGACGCCGTCCTTATCCGATTCGTCGCGCAAGGCCTTAATGCCGTCAAGCTTTTTCTCTTTCACTAAATCGGCAATCTTTTCCACTAAATCAGCTTTATTAACTTGATAAGGTATTTCCGAAATTACAATTTGAAAACTGCCGCCTTTCTGTTCTTCTATTTCCGCTTTGCCGCGGATAACAATACTGCCTTTACCGGTGGCGTAAGCCGCCAAAATATCTTTTTGATTATAAATAATACCGCCGGTAGGAAAATCAGGACCTTTGATAAATTGCATCAAGTCCTCAATACTCGCTTCGGGGTTATCAAGCAAATGACAAATCGCCTGCGTTAATTCGCCAAGATTGTGCGGCGGAATATTAGTGGACATGCCAACGGCAATACCCATCGTACCGTTTAATAAAAGAGCGGGTAATTTCGCCGGCAGCACACGCGGCTCTTTTTGAGAACCGTCATAATTAGGAATAAAGTCAACTGTATCTTTATCAATATCAAACAACATTTCCTCGGCAATGCCGGCCAATTTAGCTTCGGTGTAACGCATAGCGGCGGCGCTATCGCCGTCCATGGAACCGAAATTTCCTTGCCCCCTGACCAAAGGATAGCGCATTGCAAAATCCTGAGCCAGGCGCACCATTGATTCATAAACAGCGCTGTCGCCATGGGGATGATATTTACCCAAAACTTCACCGACTACTGTGGCTGATTTTCTAAATTTTCCATTTGCCCTTAAACCGATATTCCACATCGCATACAAAATGCGGCGATGGACCGGCTTCAAACCGTCGCGTACGTCTGGCAAAGCTCGAGAGACAATAACACTCATCGCGTACTCGAGATAAGAGCGGCTCATTTCCTCAACCAAAGGTTGGTCCTGGATTAAACCGAAGTCGGTCTGGCGCCATCCGTTAGGCAAAGTGGTATTGTTATTACTTTCCTCTTTTCCAATTTTTACATCTTTGTTTTCTTTTTTCATATCAATATGCGATTTGCGTAATATTTTCACAGCCCGGCGGAATCACGCAAGGTTTAGCCTCGCCAATACTAGGCATACAGTCGATAAATTCCGGGCAAGAAGATGAAGCTAATTCCGGAAGACGCTTTTGCAGATCGGAAATAAGCTCTTCCGGGGTGATAGTAGCCCTTGATTTGTCTGTAATATTTTCTTCCACTATCGGCGCAGTTTCTGAAGCAGCTACCTGCTCTTCTAAATTAGCATTCATTTTCTCTAAAAAATCCTGACTGACTGCGGGCGTATTAGAAGCTACCGAGGTTTTATCTACCATCTCATTTCTAATAATATCAATAGTTTGGTTAAGGTCAGCTTGCCAAGCGGCGGTGTCAGCATCAATAGTCTGCCCCACACTAATAGTAGTATTATTAAAAGAATGAACCAAAGTAAAGAGCCAAAAACTAAGAATAAGCACGGAAAAAACCCAGACGCCCACCTTTAAGAAAAAACGCTTCTTTTTTTCCTCGGCCACTTGATTATTTTTTTCCTGCTCAGACATATATTTAATTATTCCCTAATGCCATCTAAATTAACATCATATAAAATCTGTTCGGCAATTAGGTGATATTCTAAAATTTCTTCCGGTTTAAACCAAAGGTTAATTTCTCTCACTGCCTCAGACACCTCATCGGAGCAATGTACTAAATTACGCACCGCCCTTTCATCGCGATTGGAAAGCTCATAGGAATCAAGAGTCAGGTCGCCACGAATGGTGCCGACATCGGAAGTGGTCGGCTCAGTACCGCCGACGATTTTTTTGACAACCGCCACCGCCTGATTGCCCTCCCAAATCATCGGCGCAATTGGCCCGCAGCTCATAAATTTTACCAGAGCGCGAATAATATCTTTGCCATATTCAATCGGCTCTTTCTCTATCGGCATACCTAAATCTTGGCGATTCTTAACGGTCAATTCGCCTTTTTTCTGGAACCAAGCATCGTCTTTATTATAATGCTTCCACAAAACTTCTTCTTGTGCCATTATCAGCTTCAAAGCTACAAGTTTCAAGCCGGCGGCTTCAAAACGCTTAATAGATTCACCAATTAAACCGCGCTGGATGGCATCCGGTTTCAGAATAACCAAAGTTCTTTCTTTCTTAGGATGAGTAATCATAGGAATTAATAATTAAGAATTATAAAAATTTGGAATTAATATTTTAGTATCACAAGCTCCATGTCTTCCACCGGCAAATCTTTCTTGCTGATTTTTAATTTTTCTTCATAAGAAGGAGATAACCCGATTTCTTTGATAAATTTATCAACCCCGTCCAAACCCTCTATCTTTAATTCATCGGTTTGATAATGCATCGGCACAATAATCCGCGGTTCAATCTGGGCAATCACTTCCACCGCTTTCTTCGCGTCTAAAGTATATTTGCCACCCACCGGAATCAACAAAATATCCGTTCCGGCAAGTTTCTCTAACTGTCCGCTATCTAAAGGCTGGCCTAAATCGCCCAGATGGACCACAGAAATATCATCAATTTCCAAACGAAAAATTAAATTATTGCCGCGCTCCGCACCCTGAACGTCGTCATGAAAAGAATCAATGCCCTCAATCAAGACATTCTTAATGTCATATTCGCCAGCGCAATTAATCACAAAAGGATTACCGCGCAAAGCGGCCACGTTATTATGGTCTTCATGATTATGGGAAATAGTCACGATATCGGCTTCACAGTTAGGTAATTTTAAGCCAAACTGTTTACCGAAAGGATCGGTAACCACGGTGACGCCGCCAGAACCGATTTTGTCTTGCAGTTTAAAACAAGAATGTCCAAGCCAAGTAAGAATCATATAAATAGTGCTTAAAAATAAGAATCGCGAACAATTTTAGAGGCTAAAATAAAAATAATTTATTGATAAATACAATAAAAATAGGCCCTCTCAGCTTATTTTTATTATATCAGAGCCAAAGCCTCAGGTCAATTTAAGCCTAAAAATTGGGCATAAATCAATAAAAAAACCGGCTCTCTAAGAAGAAAGCCGGAATAAATGTACAAATTATATTTTTAATTACTAATAACCCCATAGGCATTGCCTAGAGGGTTAAGGTTTAGACGAACCACTGGGGTTCCCTTAGTTACAACAAGTTCGAATACGGCTCGTACCTTAACCCCAGCTTCATTTAGATAAATAAAGCTGAAGTTATTAAAACCCTGGTTCAACCTTACCGTCTTGCTTCTTCGGTTCGGCGGAATGGGATCAATATCTAGACCCTCCGGCACCATAGAATATGGTGTCGGGTTGAAAAACACAACCTTGGCCACATCTCGCTGTAAATTCAAGAGGTGGCTCTCTCTTAAAACAAAATATTCCTGCCCCTGGGTAATGATAGACTGGACAGGACACTGCCAGATATTCCTACCAGTACTAGATGCCGGGGGATCGGCATCATACAGAATTTTCATTGAAATGATGCCAGGACCGGTAATAATCGGCTCTGTTCTTTCATTTGGCGCCAAGGCAGCGCCATAGAAGTCTCCCTCAAAAACCAGGATTGACTTTTGGGTTGAGTCAATTAGAATTAAGGGAAATTTCTTCACCTCTAAAACTCCAGAAACCTCTGGAATTTTGGGCGAAAACCCTGGCATAGTACTAGCGGTTGTTGATTGATCTTTCTGAGAAGCAGACTGCTTGTCAACAGTCGCACGCATCCTCTCGGGGGCGGAAAGCGGTAAAACCAATTCTTGACCGCTCACTATGTTCAAGTTAGTGGTAAAAACGGTTTTTATATCTTCCCCCACGAAATAGCGGAGACGCACATTGCGAGCCTCACCAGAGGGAGGCAAAAAATAAATTGCCTTACTTTCGGCCGGCCGCAAAATCATCTGCCGCCCATTATAAGAGAGTTCCACCGACATCCCGTTTGATGGGTTTTTTACGGTCGGCTGAGC
>Ga0116149_1006592_pt1 | contig 10405 bp, 10 predicted proteins | sample AD_UKC057_MetaG_FD_89787 | JGI IMG/M metagenome (GOLD analysis project Ga0116149, IMG submission 89787) | Active sludge microbial communities of municipal wastewater-treating anaerobic digesters from USA - AD_UKC057_MetaG | ecosystem: Engineered > Bioreactor > Anaerobic > Digestate | place: USA...
AAACGGAAGCGTGACCGGGTCACAGTCCCGGAACAAGGTCCTGTGATATAGTAAAAGCTATGAAACACGTAAAACCCGCAATTCTTTCGCTGTTCGCCTCGTTACTCTTCCTCGCCCCGCTGTCCTGCGCCCCTTCCCGGGACGCAGCCCAAGTCGGCGACGGTTCAGCAAATACGGCAAGATCGGAAAAATCACCGCCGGCATCATTGGCGCAGGATTTGTCGGCACCAGTGTCCAACCTTTCGACAAAATTGGGCGAACTCGGTTTTTATGTTTTTGAAACGCCGCAACAAGTTCCCAGGTTTTCCGAGATTCCTGCGCTGGATACTGCTTCCACCAAAGACGAAGCTCTGTCGGCCGATTCGTTTGCGGGAAATATCACTATACTCAATTTCTGGGCAACCTGGTGCCCGCCATGCAAACAAGAAATGCCTTCCATAGAAAAGCTCCATCAGTCGCTGGAAGGATACAATTTCAGGATTGCCGCAGTGAGCGTGGGAGAAAAAACGGCAACCGTGGCAGATTTTATCAAGCGGTCGAACTACACTTTTCCCATCTTTCTTGACGAAAAGGGTGTTTTGGGCGGAATCATGGCAACACAGGGAATTCCGACAACCTATATTCTGGACAAAAACGGCATGATAATCGCGGGGACAGTCGGAGCCCGAGAATATGACAGCCCGGCCTTTATCTCCCTGATGAAAGAGTCGGCAGGAATGCAGAACCAATGATGCAGGAATTGCCCGGACTGTTTACATCCTTTCTTGCCGGACTCCTTTCGTTTTTGAGTCCCTGCGTTCTTCCCCTTATACCGGTGTATATCTCGTTCATCACCGGAGAGTCGGCTTCCGAACTCAAATCAGGCCAGAGTAACAGAACCGCAGTACTGCTACGGACAGGCTCGTTCTCGCTCGGCTTTACTATTGTTTTTGTCGGACTGGCAATTCTCTTCGGCGGCGGCATGAAAATGCTGGGAAGCGGAGCAGATGCAGTAATAAATCGCGCCGCAGGAATCATCATTCTGATACTGGCCGCAAATTTCGTCTTTGATTTTATTCCCTTTTTGCGGTCAGAATACCGACATACACAAAACGGTTCGGGAACGCAGCGATCAGAAGCCCGAAACAACGGAGCATCCTCAGCAAAGGCGTTTCTTCTGGGCGTCTCGTTTGCAGCCGGATGGACCCCGTGTGTCGGACCTATCCTTTCTTCGATTCTTCTGTTTGCAGGCAGGAGCGGCAGCATTGCACAATCTGTGATCCTGTTAAGCCTGTACTCGCTCGGCTTTGCTCTTCCGTTCTTTCTGGCCGGACTGTTTTTTAGCCGCATCCTGCCTGTTCTCGGCTGGTTCAAAAAACACATGCGTGCCGTGCGAATAGTGTCGGCGTTGCTTCTTTTTTCGTTCGCCCTGGCAATGCTAACCGGTAGCCTTTCGGCGATTCCGTCATTTCTGATGAAAAGCGGCTATGCGTTAGCCGAAATTGCAGAAACCGGCCCAGCCTGGCTTCGTCCTGCAGCACAAGCAGTGTCCGGATGGCTGTTGTTCACCGGGTTGTAAGAAGCTAAACCGGTTCTACTTGTAAAAACGGGTATATTCACGCTACACTGGTGTAATGTTGTACCAACTTGCACGCATGCTTCAGAACGTATATGGGCCCTTCCGCCTGCTGCAATCCTATGCGGTTCTTATTACACTCGCCCTGTATACCGGTTTTTTGCTGACTGTCCGTCTGCTTCCCCGCGCCTACCGTTTTTTGCCCAAAGACCGGGGACGGGAGTTTACCGTAAGCGCAGAAGCCGCTGTCGGCAAGCCGACTGGAGCGGGAAGCGTTTTCATTACTATTTTCGTTGTAGTCTGCCTGTTGTTTATACCGCTTAACGCCTCGCAGCTCGCAATTTTGGGCTGTACCTGGCTTGTTATGCTAACCGGATTTCTGGACGACCGTTCCATACATTCCTGGGGCGAATACCTAAAGGGAGCGCTCGATCTCGCCCTGTCTGCGGGAGCTTCGGTAATACTCTTTATTCTGTATTTCAAGGGATCGGTGACATACTGGCTCCCCTTTACCAGCTTGACTGTTGCAGTACATCCGGTGGTGTTCTTCGCTGTATCCACGCTTATTCTGTGGATTTCTATCAATACAACGAACTGCACCGACGGTGTGGACGGACTTTCCGGCACTCTGGTTCTGCTGGCGCTAACCTCGCTTGGTATTATTTTCTATTTTGTCCTGGGCCACGCCCGGGTTGCAGAATATTTGCTGGTTCCGCACCTTGCAGACGGCGCTCAGTGGGCACTTCTTGCATTCACGCTTTCAGGAACGCTGATGGGGTATCTATGGCATAATGCGTTCCCGAGCAAAGTCCTTATGGGCGATGCCGGAAGCCGAGCATTGGGATTCTTCATCGGTGTGTGTGTAATCGTCGCGGGGAACCCGTTCCTTCTGCTTATGACCAGCGCAATGATACTGATCAACGGAGGAACTGGTCTTTTAAAAGTCGCACTGCTTCGGTTTTTTAAAATCCGCATCTTGCACACAATCCGCTTCCCCCTGCACGACCACATGCGTAAAAACCATTTGTGGTCGCCGACACAGGTGTTGTTGAAGTTCATGATCCTGCAGGTTTTAATTTCTCTCGCAGTAGTCGGCATCTTTTTCAAGATCCGCTAAACCGGCGCACGCGCACACATCCAAGGGCGCGCACATCCAAGGGCGCACACATCCAAGGGCGCACACATCCAGGGGCGCGCACATCCAAGGGCGTGCGCATCCTGCCGCGCGCGCGAACTGGCGTATGCACACCGGGTTGCGCGCGCTGAGGGTTCTTCTGGCCGAGGCGGGTTCGGTTATTTTCCGGCGGTCAGCTGTACCAGATATGCGCCGAACTCCTTTCCGAATGCCGTACCGATTTTCTGCTGGGCAACTCGCACCGCGCGGTTTTCAGCTTCGCCTTCGTTTGCATGACCTTCGCGGCCGTTGATGCTGAAGGGAATCAGAACAGTGCCTTTGGCCCGGTCGACGAGTCTGGCATCTACAATATAGCGAACAAACTTGTTCTCGTTATCGGCAAGCGTTACCGGCGAAAGAGTGAGCCTGGCCTCCAGCGCGTAACGCGAATCGTCGCCGCCCGTCTTAAAGCCGGAAGCAGAGATTACAGTTTCGAACACCGAAGAGATTCGTCCATCCCTGTCGTTGGATACGGTTACGGAAATCGGAATGTTCTGGGCAATCCTGAGACACTCGATTTTCAGAGAATCGCCGCCGGTGACCGAGGCCCGCTTTGCTGCCGCTGCTGCCGGATTCAGGACAGAAAGGACATTCAGGAAGCGTTCGTTGGTAAAACCGATCGCCGACGCAAGATCGTAGCGGGCGTAGGCATCGAGTGAATCGCGATCGCTTCCAGGGATATCGATGAGCTGGGCAATCGTTTCTTCGTTCTTTTCGATCATGTTGGCGTAGAGCATGGCGCCCTTTGCCTTGTCCATTACCGCAACGGCGTAGGTAGTTTTTTTGCCGTCGAACCAGGTATCCTTGATTTCTGCACCGACGAGGGTGTCAAGATCCACTGAAGTCGTAATCTGCTTGTTGAGCTCCGAATCTTCGGATACCGTCAGGGCACCGTTCCGAAGCGCTTCGCTAAATCGTTCGTTAACGGTGGTTTCGCCCTGAACCCGCTGTCCGAATACGGCGACAAGCGAGGAAAAGGCGCTCTTTTCCGCCAGTTCGCGCGTCAAGCCGAATCCGACAGCAGATACATACTGTTTTTCGTCATATACAGTGCGGGGATTAGCCACCCACACCGGTTCGCTGTTCTCCGGTTTTTTCGGCGTGCTTGCGCATCCTGCCAGTACGACAGACAGGAAAAGGGCCGAACATACAAGCGCAGTTTTGAAAAAGCGCGAGCCCGGGGCCCGCACGCGTGTTATCTGATGCATAATCCCTCCGAAAGATTAAGAGCCCCGGCCCGTATCGAAACATTCTCGAACCGCTCCTGGTGAATTACCGATCCGGACGCTCCGTAATACATGATAGTGTATGAATAGATGCCAGGATCAAGCGTTACGCCGCCGACAAGGGCTTTCGCCGGGAAATAGCGGGACATCCTCAAGTCGGCCTGTTCGCTGGCTTCGGCATAAATCTGTGTGCCGATGCTCAGAACGCTCATCATCAAGGCAGCGTCGCTCGATTCAGCTTCTTCGGAAGCCTTGTCAAGCGCAATGGAAGAAGTCGTTTTTGCCAGAGACCGCATCACCGTTTTAAAGTAGATGAGGGCAGCCCGCTGCTTGAAGGTTTCAGCAGCGACGGCAGACATATCCTCCAGTACTTCCAGCCGGATCGACGGACCGCCATCGATTGCCACTTCAACGTGATCAACCAGACTTGGCCTTGTCTGAAACACCGGTAGCGCGATTTTCATCCAGTTGGAATTTGTAACACGCAAGCGGATAGTTTCCTGCACCTTGACCGGACCGGGCCCGGTAAAACAGAGCACATTCAGCCTGGCTTTGCCCGCGGGAATGTTCAGTTCATCCTGGAGAGAAGACGGGAGCGGGAACGAGTACATGTGCGGCTGATTGGCAAAGGCAAGCTTTACCTGGTCGCGGTTTATGCGGGCATCGTCCAGCTTGTCCTCGCTCCGGTAGAAAAGCATCCCAAGATACTGGCCGAGCGCCGAGTTCGAGAATTTCACCGTAGCGGCTTCCGGGTCGTACGGGATTTCAGACGATTTTTCCATTACGGATTTTTGCGAATTGGTAATTGCAGTCCCGTATCGGGTAGAAAGAAATTTTATCTTGTTGTCGATACGGCGGACTTCTACAAGAGCGCCTTCGGTCGATCCTTTCTTCCAGTAATTCAGCGCATTGAAGACATTCAGATAGATATCCTCGTAATCCTCGCCGGGATATTCCTGCATGGTATCGTTCACGAGATAGGTTGAAGCCTCCAGAGACACGCTTTTGGTGACGGCAAGCTCTATCGCCCGCTCTGCCTCGCCCAGGGCTTTCGAAGAACCATCATGGTCGCCGGCATAATGAGCGATCATTCCTTCATCAAGGTAGTAGAGGATTTTGTCTTTCGGCGGGTAGGCATTCTCTTTTGATGCTTTGATGGATGCGAGCGCTTCTTCGTATGCGCCCGCCGATACAGCGCGGTCGATGCCTTCGTAGTGGGACATGGACGCACACGAAACCATCAAGAAGGCACAGAGCACTGCAGGAATCAGAGGGTACGTACCGTTCATATGTTCCTTCCTTTTAAAATATCAGGAGACCTCCGCGAATAACAGTGCAGAGGTCTCTTTGCACGAGCAGTACGAATCAGAATTTTGCCGAAGGCGTCTTGATGATTTTCTTGATCTGGTTGTTCTCGCCCATCCAGATTTTCTTGTTGGTTTCAACATCCGTCAGTTCGCCATATACAAAGTATGTGCGGGTTGCAGTTTTTCCTGCCTTGTCGACAATGGTTTTGACCGATCCGGTGAGTATAAAATCTGCACCGGCTTCGTTCGCGAGAGCCTTGGCGGAGTCTTCGCTTGCAAAGCTCTGCTGCTCCTGCCGCTCTTCGCGGATTTCGCTGCGCTCGTTCCTGCTGGCGACGAAATCGGCAAGACCGCTGTTCAGGATCGCGGCTTCCATCTTCTTGGCAATGATAGATGTGTCGATATGTTCATCGCTGTCGTTCCGGAAGGTTCCAACGATGACAACAGGAAGCCGGCCGTTATTCTTTTCAAAGGCAGCGACGCGGGGCGACGAAAGGCATTCGGCGATCAGGCTGTCGCTGACAGTCCGGAGATCGGTATCATTCCAGTAGCCGCTCAGATCGGTTTGGGTTTCGGCATCGACGCGCGAAACCTGCGGTCCGCTTGAACAGGCGGCAAGAATCAACACAGCTGCAGCGCATGCAGAAAGCATTAAAATTCGACATTTCATAGATTTCCTCCACGTATATGTATGCGTCAGGCAGTATAGTACGCCTGAACGTCAAAAACAAGTTTTTTTAGAAGTCCGGCGGGATTTCTCGCACCGAAACATCCCCTGACCGGATCAGTCCTTTTCCTCAATAAAATCAAGTTCAACACCGTTCGGGTCTACGGCTGTCATTATCTTTTTTCCGCCCTTGATTGTCTTTGGCGAAGATACAATTCTGACGCCGTTCGCCAAAAGATGTTTTTCTGCTTCTCCGATCTGGTCGACATTAAAGGTGATCGAAACCCCGCCTGCTGCATTCGCCTTTCCTGCTTCATTGTACAGCAGTTCCAGCTTTCCGCAGCTTTGCGGATCGACAAGAAACGCAATCTGCTTTCCCGGCGAGGGAGAAATCATGGAATCAAAGGTGAAGCCCATGATTTTTTCGTAAAACTCGATCGACTTTGCAATGTCCCTGGTCCTGATAACCACGCTTTTCATCTTCACAATACCTGATCTCCTTTAGAACTCCCTAAAAAGCCATACGGCTTTCCCTTATTCGCGCATCGGCCGCCTCGAACACCCCGATTGTCGTGTCCCGGGTGGCCGCAACCGACAACTTCAGTCCATACAGACAAAACCGGCCCCAAGACCGTTCATTACCTCGAAAAACCGGGGAAACGAAACTGCACAGCACTCGGCCTGGGCGACACGGACCGCGCCCTCCGGGAGCGCAAGGCCCAGAACAGCAAGAGCCATTGCAATCCGGTGGTCGTCGTAACTATCAACGTCCCCCCCGTGCATATTTTTCCCGCCCTGACCGTGCACAACCAGAAAATCGGGACCTTCCTCAACCGAAGCGCCGAGCCTGGACAGTTCCGTCCGCATCAGCGCAATCCGGTCCGTCTCCTTGAGCCTGCACACACCGATATCGGTCAACACGGTGTCCCCTTCTGCAAAGCAGGCAGCCACCGCCAAAGACGGCACCGCGTCGGGGAAGCCAGCACAGTTGAACGTTCCACCGGTCAGCCGCACCGGAGCAGCAGCGTCCCTCTTGCCGTTCACAACAAGCGTTTCCCGCTCCCGGTCAAGCTCGATGTCAGCACCCATCGACTGCAGAATGCTGACTATAGCCTCGTCGCCCTGGCTGCCGGTGCAGTCTACATTCGCAATTTCGATGCAGGAACCGGTAATAACGGCGGCAACCAGCGGAAATGCGACACCTTCCCAGTCAGACGGGATTGTCCGGTCGAACGAACAGGGAACTGCCGGTCCGGACACTTCAAAGTGATCCAGGCTCTCGTTGTATACAACACTTACCCCCACCGATTTGAGCCAGTCGCAGGTCATTTTAAGGAAGGGTTTTTCCTTGGGAGCGCGAAGATCCACAATCGTAGTGCCGGAAATACGGGAAGCGGCAATCAGAATACCGCTGACATACTGGGACAGATTGCCTTCCAGCTCGACATGCCCGGCGCGGAAAGGACCCCGGACAACAGCCGGCGGAGCGTCCACATGCGGCCTGGTGGTAAAACCGTCAGCGCCGAGCTGCTTGAGCGCATTGAGCAAGCCCTGAATGGGGCGGGTGCATATCGAAGCATCTCCGGTCATCACCGTCCAGCCGGAAAGCGTAGCGGCAACCGGCGTCATAAAATAGAGCACCGAGCCGGAATTGCCGACATCCACAACGCGGGGAGGAAGCCGGAGGCCGCCTGCAGGCGCCCGCACCGTCCAGACTCCCGGTTCAATGGAAGTTTCTGCCCCGAACGCCCTGACTGCCTCCATACAGGACAGACAGTCCGCGCTCGGCAGCGGATTCCGGATAACCGACACATTGCCTGACGAAAGAGAGGCAAGAATCACTGCCCTGATTGTGTGGCTTTTTGACCCGGGAACGGAGACTGTCCCGGAAAGAGAATGGCGAGAAGCGGTTACGTGCATGGATTAGTTCCTTCTGCGCAAATTGCATGCTTGGCGAGCGGCACTTTATTGCCCGCGGAATCGATGGCAACAAATGTTACCCGGTTAGAAAAAATCAGTTTTTCTGTTTCCTCTCCGGGCTCGTCGGAAAACACATCGACGGAATAGGTCGCCGACGTGGTACCGCAGCCGACCAGCTCGATATGAAACCGGAGAATAGCTCCATTCGATACACTGTGCTTGAACTCACTGTTTTCCATTGCGCGGGTAACAAGTACAGAACCGCAAAAATCCCGCGCAGCCGCGAGCCAGGCATATTCATCCACCCACTTGAGGAGTTGGCCGCCGAACAGTTTCCCGAAATGGTTTAGATGTTCAGTCCGTACAAGCGTAAAAGTATCCACGAAAATCACCTCCGGAACATGCTTCTGAAAATAACAGGATCGTAGGGCTTAAGAATGAAACCGGAAATATATTCCCGGTTTGCCTCGTACTCAGCGTCTTTTTCGCTTGTAGCGGTTACCGCGAGTATAGGACAGTCAATCCCGATTTCCGTTTTAAGAATCCTGGCTGCATCATACCCGTTCATGCGCGGCATGTGAATATCCATGAGAATCATATCGTAATACGATTTTCCCCGGGCACGGCACACATCAAGGGCTGCAAGACCATCGCCGGCATGCTCTACCGCAAAACCCGCCTCCGCAAGCAAACTTTCGGCTATCTCGCTGTTAATCTCGTTGTCTTCGACCACCAGAATAATCCCCGACCGCCGCTGCACCACCGGCAGAAGCTCGCTATCGTCCGCTTCGGTTGCCGGTTCGGGCGTCTTGAGCACCACAACAAAATGAAACGCCGATCCCTTCCCTTCCGTACTGTCCACCCAGATAACACCATGCATCAGCTCGACAAGACGCTTGCATATCGCAAGCCCAAGCCCGGTTCCTTCATGGTTTTTGACGAGCACCTTGCCGAACTGTTCAAAATCCGTAAACAGTTTAGCCATATCGTCCTCGGAAAGCCCGCAGCCAGTGTCGCGGACAGAACACCGCAGTATCACATCATGACCGACAATTTCGTGATTCAGAAAAACCGACACAGACCCTGCATCCGTAAACTTGATCGCGTTGCTCACCAGATTCATAAATATCTGCGTCAGCCGGAACTGATCACCGAACACAGAGAAATCCTGCGGACAATCGAACGAAACATGAAAATCGAGCCCTTTCTGCACCGCCTTAAGAGAAAACAGATCGTTCAGTATCTTGCGCAGATCGTACAGACAAAAGTTTTCGGGCTTCAGCGAAAACTTGTGTTCCTTCATCTTGGAAAAATCGAGAATATCGTTGACAACCCCGAGCAACAGTTCGGAGGCATTCTCAATTTTGGCAATATAGTCCCGGCACTTGTCCGATTCAACATACATTTTTGCAAAATACGTCATACCGAGAATTGCATTGATCGGTGTCCGTATCTCGTGGCTCATATTCGCAAAAAAATTGTCCTTCGACATCGCGTACCGATGCGTTTCCTCAAGCTGCTGCGAAAGCTTCAGCCGGATCTCGTCCTCTTCGGTCTTGTCCGTAATAGACAAAAACAGGACCGTTCCTAAACCCGGCGCATCAACCGTATTCAGAGAACACCGATAGCAGCGAACCCCCTCGGAAAGAAACACCCTGTATTCGCGGAGAAAGGACTCCCCGGCCGCAACAGCCGAAAGCAGTTTTTCAGCGATCGGCTCCAGTACCGGAGAGACAATATCTGCTAGAGCGCACTGTTCCAGAGACACCTGTGGATCTTTTTTGAGCAACGAGTAGGCAGCCTTATTGATAAACTGAATGATCCCATTTTGACCCAGAATGATAATTCCCGACTCCAGATTCTGGAACACCGTCACGGAAAGCGCCCAAAATTCACGATTTTGCCTGCCAAGCGCACTCACCCGCGCAAGCAGCGTCAAAACGAACGAAAACAGCACAAGGCAGACCAACATAAAGCCAAGGCCGTGCGCCAGAATAACCGGAAAGGAACCGGCGCGCACAGAGTACACCGCAGAGTAACTGCCAATCGAGCCAGAAAAAATCGCCCAGGCAAAAAGAGACAACGATGCACTCATCAGGACAACAAGCAGCACAATGCCCGCGATTATCTTTTTCATCGGACAATCCGGGCGCACACACATCTACCGAAAAAACTCATATGCTCCTAGTATAACTGTCGAGCCCTGCAGATTGCAAAGGTCAAGCACAAAAACGTCCTTGTTTCGAACGGAGCTGCACGTGTATACCTTTACAAACTGAAACCTGACGCTTCACGGCACACACCAGGCTCTAGCCCGGGAAGCATAACTCACGGGTTTTCGCTTCGATTTCCCGGAATACTGCATCCGCAGGGTTTGCGGATGCTGATCCGGCATGTTCCCTGATGAGATCCACAAAGACAGAACCGGCCACCACGGCGTGCACCGCAGGCGAAAGCGCAGCTGCCTGATCGCCGCGCCTGATGCCGAATCCACCGAGAATCCTGGAACCGGAGCCGGACAGGGACGCGAGAAACGCAAGCGTCGCCTCGTCGATA
>Ga0116149_1006602_pt1 | contig 10397 bp, 11 predicted proteins | sample AD_UKC057_MetaG_FD_89787 | JGI IMG/M metagenome (GOLD analysis project Ga0116149, IMG submission 89787) | Active sludge microbial communities of municipal wastewater-treating anaerobic digesters from USA - AD_UKC057_MetaG | ecosystem: Engineered > Bioreactor > Anaerobic > Digestate | place: USA...
TGCTCGTCGTCGGGGACCGCGAGGCCGAACAGGGCCTGGTGGCCGTGCGCGCGCGCAGTGGCGGCGACCAGGGATCGCGCCCGCTCGACGAGTTCGTCGCCGCGGCCCTGGACGAGATGGCGAGGAAAGGGAAGTAGGGGAGGAGGCTCATATCGCTTTCGATCGCTCCAGCCCACGTCGTGACGACCGCACGCGGATCAACGAGCGCATCCGGGTGAGGGAAGTCCGTGTGATCGATGACGCCGGCCAGCAGCTCGGCATCATGGCGCCGCAGCAGGCGCTGGCCATCGCCCGGCAGAAGGGGCTCGACCTGGTGGAAGTGGCGCCGATGGCGCAGCCGCCGGTCTGCCGGATCATGGACTTCGGCAAGTACCAGTACCAGGAACAGAAACGGTCCCGGGAAGCGCGGAAGCACCAGAAGGTCATCGAGGTCAAGGAGATCAAGTTCCGGCCGAAGGTGGACGAGCACGACTACCAGTTCAAGAAGAAGCACATCGAGCGCTTCCTGGCGGACGGCGACAAGGTGAAGGCGACGATCTTCTTCCGCGGGCGCGAGATGGCCCACCCGGAGATCGGGCGCCGCATCCTCGAGCGCCTCATCCAGGAGCTGAACGAGATCGCAATCGCCGAGTCGATGCCGAGGATGGAGGGCAACACCATGCACACCATCCTCACCCACCGGCCGGCCCCGGGCGGCGGCAAGCCGCAGGCGCCCAAGCCGCCGGCAGGTCAGCCGGCCCCGACGCGGTAGCGGCGCGGTGCACGAACAGCGGTAGAGGGCCTTGGCCCTGCGATGGTCAATTGAGAGACGACGATGCCAAAACTGAAGACCCACCGGGGCGCGGCGAAGCGCTTCAAGAAGACGGGAACCGGGAAGTTCCTGCGGAGCCAGGCGTTCAAGCGCCACCAGCTGAGCTGCAAGACGACCAAGGAGAAGCGCCACCTGACGGGCACCGTGGTGGTCTCCGAGCAGGACACCGCCCGCATCAAGCGGATGCTGCCATACAAGTAGGGCCAGCGTAAGGAGAGACTGCGATGCCTCGTGTGAAACGTGGGACGGTGCGCCGGGCGAAGCGCAAGAAGCTGCTCGGACTCGCCAAGGGCTATTACGCCCGCAAGAGCAAGCTGTACCGCTCGGCCAAGGAGGCGGTCGACACGGCGCTGAAGTACGCGTTCGTCGGCCGCCGCAACAAGAAGCGCGACTTCCGCCGCTTGTGGATCGTCCGCATCAACGCGGCCGCGCACGAGCAGGGGCTCCGGTACAGCGACTTCATGCGCGGGCTCAAGCTGGCCGGCGTGGCTCTCGACCGGAAGATGCTGGCCGACATGGCCGTGAAGGATCCCGCCTCCTTCGCCCGGATCGCGGGGCAGGCCAAGGCCGCGCTCGCGGCGCCCCAGCCGCAGGCGTAGACCGTGCCCGACGCCGCCGCCATCGACCGTCTCCGGGCGGAGTTCGAAGCCGCCCTCGCCGAGGCGTCGTCCGGCGAAGCGCTGCGGGCGCTCCGCGACCGGTATCTCGGACGCAAGGGCGGCGTGGTGGCCTCGCTGATGAAGTCGGTGGCGGCCGCCCCCGCCGCCGATCGGCCTCTCCTTGGCCGCCTCGCCAACGAGCTGAAGCGCGAGGTCGAAACGCGCATCGACCAGGCGCGCGCCGCCCTCGAGGCGTCCCGCCCCGTCGCCGGCGCCGTCGACGTCACGCTGCCCGGCCGCCCCGTCGCCCTCGGCCGCCTCCACCCCGTCACCATCGTCCGCCAGCAGGTCGAGTCGATCTTCGGGCGCATGGGCTTCGAGATCCTCGAGGGCCCGGAACTCGAAGACGACTACCACAACTTCGAAGCGCTCAACATGCCGCCCGAGCACCCCGCGCGCGACATGCAGGACACGTTGTTCCTGGCGCGGCCGGTGCCCCAGAACGCCCCGGCAATCCCGGGATCGCGGCCGTCCCGCGGCCGCCCCCTCGAGCGCCGCCCGGCCACGCTGCTGCGCACGCACACCTCGGGAATGCAGATCCGCTACATGGAGGCGCACCCGCCTCCCGTGCGGGTCGTGGCGATCGGCAAGGTGTTCCGGCGCGACAACCCCGACCTCACGCACACGCCGATGTTCCACCAGTTCGAGGGGCTGCTGGTGGACGAAGGGGTGACCCTGGCCGACCTGAAGGGCACGCTGACCGCGTTCGTCCGCGAGATCTTCTCGCCCGACACGCGCGTGCTGTTCCGGCCCAGCTTCTTCCCCTACACGGAGCCGAGCGCCGAGGTGTTCATCGGCTGCGTGTTCTGTGCGGGCGCCGGCTGCCCGGTGTGCAAGCGCACCGGCTGGCTGGAGATCCTTGGCAGTGGAATGGTGCACCCGGCCGTCCTCGAGGCCGTCGGCTACGATCCCGAGCGCTACACGGGGTTCGCCTTCGGCACCGGGATCGAGCGGGTCGCGATGCTGAAGTACCGAGTGGGCGACCTTCGCCTGTTCTACGAGAACGACCTGCGCTTCCTGGAGCAGTTCTCGCTTTGAAACTCCTCGTCTCGTGGCTCCGTGACTTCGTCGACGTCCAGGTTGCCAACACCGACCTGGCGTCGCTGCTCTCGATGCGTGGTTTCGAGGTGGCGTCGATCGACCCGGTCGCCGCCGCGGGCGCCGCACCCCTGCCCGACGGCGCGGGGCTTCAGCCCGCCGGCGACGCGATCATCGACTTCGAGATCACCGCGAACCGCCCCGACTGCCTGAGCGTCCGCGGCCTGGCGCGCGAGGCGGCCACCGCGCTGCGACTCCCCTACCGCGCAATCCACACGGCGGGTTCGGGCGAGGTCGAGGGCGGCGCTGGCGCGTCGAGTGCCGGGGGCCCGAATGCCCCGCTGTCGGTGCACATCGACGACCCCGAGCTGTGCCCGCGCTACGCCGCGGCGGTCGCGGAGGTGACGGTCGGCCCGTCGCCGCGGTGGATGCAGGACCGGCTCGAAGCCGCCGGTGTCCGCCCGATCAACAACGTGGTCGACGTCACCAACTACGTGCTGATGGAGCTGGGGCAGCCGCTGCACGCCTTCGACCTCGAGCGGCTGGGAGGCCGGCAGCTGCGCGCGCGGCAGGCCCGCGCGGGCGAGCGGCTGCAAACCCTCGACGGCGAGGACCGCGAGCTGGCGGCCGGCATGCTGGTCATCGCCGATGCCACCACCCCGCAGGCGGTCGCCGGCGTGATGGGCGGCGCGCCGACCGAGGTGTGGTCGGGCACCAGGCTCATCGCCCTCGAGAGCGCGTACTTCAAGCCGGCATCCATTCGGCGGACCAGCAAGAAGCTCGGGCTCAGCACCGAGGCGTCGCAGCGCTTCGAGCGCGGCGGCGACATCGGCATCCCCGTGGCGGCCCTCGAGCGCGCGTGCGCGCTGCTCGAGCAGATCGGCGCCGGCACGAGGCGCGGCCCGATCCTCGATTGCTACCCGGCCCCGCGCGGGCCGGTTGCCGTCCCCCTGCGCCGCACCCGGATCGCCGCGCTCCTCGGGATGACAATCCCGGACGAGGAGGTCGAAGCGATCCTCGCCGGCCTGGGCTTCGAGCTGTCGCGCACGGCGGACGGCTGGCAGGCGATGGTGCCCAGCTGGCGCGTGGACGTCGCGCGCGAAGCCGACCTGGTCGAAGAGGTCGGCCGCCACCACGGCTTCGACCGCATCCCGAGCACCTTCCCGGCCCTGCGCGAGGCTCCGCCCCGCCCCGATCCGGTCATCCGGCGGAACCAGACGCTGCGGGTGGCGCTGGTCGGCGCCGGCTTTGCCGAGGCAATCGGCTACAGCTTCATCGAGCGGGCCGCCGCGGCTCCCTTCATCGACACACTGGGCGCGGGCACCGATCCAGGCGCGGCGGGCGACCGCCTCGTGCCCCTCGCCTACCCGCTCTCCGAGCTGTTCGCGGTGCTGCGGCCCTCCCTGCTCCCCGGCCTGCTGGATGCGGTCGTCCGCAACCGCCGCCGCGAGACTGCCGACGTCCGCCTGTTCGAGATCGGCTCCTGCTTCTCGGCCGACGACGGCGAGCGCCGCCGCCTGGCGTTCGTCTGGAGCGGCGCCGGCCGCCCGGCCCACTGGGCGTCCCAGGACGAGCCGGTGACCTTCTTCCACGTGAAGGGGGTCGTCGAGCAGGCCGCCGCGAGCCTGCGGCTGCCGCCGCTGGTGTTCGAGCCTGCCGCCGCAACCTGGCTGGTTCCCGGGCGGGCGGCCAAGGTGTCGTGCGACGGCCGCGTGCTCGGCCTGCTCGGCCAGATCCGGCCCGAGCTGGCCGCCGCGCGCGAGATGCCGGGCGGCGACGCGGTCTACGCCGCCGAACTCGACCTCGAGGCGCTGCACGCGCTCGTGCCCGCAGCGGACGTCCGGGTGGAGCCGCTGCCCCGCTTCCCCTCCGTCGTGCGCGACGTGTCGCTGGTCGTCGATGAAGGCTTGCCTTCGGGAAGCATTCGCGCCACTATTCGGTCTGCGGCGCCCGACACCCTCGTTTCGATCCGCGAGTTCGACCGGTACCAGGGGGCTGGCATCCCCGAGGGCCGGTGCAGCCTGTCGTTCCGGCTCACCTTCAGGTCGCCGGATCGCACGCTCACCGACGCGGAGGTGCAGCAGGCGATGGATCGCGTGGTGGAGGCCGTCAAGGCGGTGCACCAGGCGGTGCAGCGGTAAAGGAGTGAGGTCCCCGTGGCACGAGCAACGGTTCAGGCGGACATCGAGGCGCTCGATCGGCTCGAGCAGAAGGTTCGGACACTGGTGGGAACCATCGGCAGCCTGCAGGCCGAGCAGGCGCGCCTGAGCGAGGAAAACCGGCGCCTCGAGGGCGAGCTCGACTCGCTGCGCGGCCGCCTGCAGGACGCCGAGAGCGCCTCGGGCGAGCTGGCGGCCCTCCGCCAGGAGCGCGACGAGGTGCGCTCGCGGGTGGCGGGCATGCTGGAGGCGCTCGAGGGCCTGGACCTCTGATCGTGGCCGAACCTGCCCGCGTCATCTCGGTGGAAATCCTCGGGCAGCAGTACCCGATCCGCAGTTCGCTCGACGCACGCTACGTGGCCAGGCTGGCCGCGTACGTCGACGAGAAGATCCGGACGACGGCCGACCTGACGCCTGCCACCGACACGGTGCGCCTGGCCGTCCTGGCCGCGCTGAACATCGCCGACGAGTGCTTCCACGCGCGCGAGGACGACGAGGTCCGGCGCGAGGCGGTGCTCGAGCGCGTGGCCCGCCTCGAAGCGCTGATCGACGAGGCGCTTGGGGGCTAGTTTTGTCCCTTGCTTCTGCCAGGGTGACGGTCTAAGATCGTCGCAGACAATTGAGTACCCTGCTTTGCCCGTGATGGATGTGAGGCTCGCTTGAGCCAACATTTCCAACAAGCGGACTGTTAGGTCGCGCCGTGTGCATGCCTCCGCGCGAGGAAGCCTGACGCGCGATCAACAAGGCGGTCCCACCTGCGTTACGCAGGTTCAAACGACCTCCCCACACGGCAAAGCGGGGCCTTTCTTCTTTCTCTCTCTCCCATCGAGGTCGGTTCGCGGGGGGGCCGCTCGTCCCCGCCGTTGGTAGCCGGGCCCCCGCGTATCCTGTTTTTGAGGGGACTCGAAAAGGGATGCCAATGCCCGGTGCCGTCACCCTCGCCCTCTCGATCGTCGCGGCGGCCATCGCCGTCGGCGTCTTCGCCTACTGGTTCGCCTCACGCAAGCGCATCGCCGCCGAGACCATCGGCCGGGCCGAGGAGCAGTGCCGCCAGTTGCTCCGCGAGGCCGAGCGCGAGGGGGAGACCCGCAAGAAGGAAGCCCTCTTCGAGGCCAAGGAGCGCGCCCACCAGCTGGTGATGGAGGCCGAGCGGCTGGCCGAGGACCGCCGGCAGCAGGTCGGCCGGCTCGAGCAGGTGCTCGGCAAGAAGGAGGAGAAGCTCACCGAGCGGCTGGCCGCGGCCGAGCAGCAGGAGCGCGAGCTGCGGGCGCGCGAGCAGAGCATCCGGGACCGCGAGCGAGCCACCGCGGCGGCGGCCGCCAAGTACGAGCAGCTCGTGGCCGACCAGCAGCGCGAGCTGCAGCGGGTCGCCGGCCTCACCACCGACGAGGCCCGCGAGATCCTCCTCAAGCAGATCGAGTCGGACGCCCGCCGCGATGCCGCCAACACGGTCAAGCGGATCGAGGCCGAGGCCCGCGAGCAGGCCGCCGCCCGCGCCAAGCAGATCGTCACCGAGGCGATCCAGCGCAGCGCCCCCGAGCACGCCACCGAGACCACCGTCTCGGTGGTCGACCTGCCGAGCGACGACCTGAAGGGGCGCATCATCGGCCGCGAGGGGCGCAACATCCGGGCGCTCGAGATTGCCACCGGCGTCGACCTCATCGTGGACGACACGCCCGGGGCCATCATCCTCTCGGGCTTCGACCCCTACCGCCGCGAGATTGCCAAGCAGGCAATCGAGCGGCTGATCGCCGACGGGCGCATCCACCCGGCGCGCATCGAGGAGGTGGTCGAGAAGGTGAAGGCCGAGCTCGAGGAGAGCGTGCGCCGCGAGGGCGAGGCGGCCGCGTTCGAGATGGGCATCCACGACCTCCACCCCGAGGTGCACCGCCTGATGGGGCGCCTCAAGTTCCGCACCAGCTACGGGCAGAACGTCCTCACCCACTCCAAGGAGGTTGCGTACCTCGCGGGCATGATGGCGCGCGAGCTCGACCTCGACTGGCACACGACCGTGCGGGCCGCCTTCCTCCACGACATCGGCAAGGCGATCGACCGGGAGATGCAGGGCACCCACCTCGAGATCGGCGTCGACTTCCTTCGCCGCCACGGCGAGACCCCGGCCATCACCGCGATCGTCGCGTCGCACCACATGGACACCGACTGGCCGTGCGTCGAGGCCATGCTGGTGCAGGCGGCCGACGCGATCTCCGCGGCGCGGCCCGGCGCCCGCCGCGACATCCTCGAGTCGTACGTCAAGCGGCTCGAGAAGCTCGAGAGCATCGCCGACTCCTTCAAGGGCGTCGCGAAGTCGTTCGCGCTGCAGGCCGGCCGCGAGATCCGGATCATGGTCGAGAGCGAGCGGATCACCGACGAGGAAGCCGTCTGGCTCTCGAAGGACATCGCGCGGCGCATCGAGAGCGAGCTCGAATACCCCGGCCAGATCAAGGTCACCGTCATCCGCGAGACGCGGGCCGTGGAGTACGCGAAATAGCGTGCCAGCGCCCAAGGTCGGCGACATCGGCGAGCGCGAGGTGATCCGCCGGATTCGCCGGCGGCTGCCCGCCCCACCAGACTGGCTGCGCACCCCCATCGGCGACGACGCGGCCGTCGTGCGCCCGCCCCGGAACCGCGACGAGGTGGTCACCACCGACGCGATGGTCGAGGGGATTCACTTCGACCGGTCGTACGTCCCCCCCGCCGCGATCGGCGCCAAGGCCCTCGCCGTCAACCTCAGCGACCTGGCCGCGATGGGCGCCGAGCCCCGCCTGGCCCTGTTGTCGCTGATCCTCCCGGCCGATACGACCGTTAGCGACCTCGAGTCGCTCGTCGACGGCATGCTGGGAATGGCGGCGCGCCACGGCGTCACGCTGGCCGGCGGCAACGTCGCGCGCTCCCCCGGCCCCCTGGTCGTCGACCTCACCGCGATCGGGTGCGTCAAGCCCCGCGACGTGCTGCTTCGCCGCGGCGCCAGGCCTGGAGACGGGATCTACGTCAGCGGCGCGGTCGGCGCGGCGCGCGCCGGCCTGCTGTCGCTGCACGGTGCGCATAACGTCGCGGGGCCCGCGGAAGGTGACGGCCTGGACGAGGTGCGGGCGCGGTTCCTCGTGCCCGAGCCCCGCGTCCGCCTTGGCCTGCTGCTGGCGAGGAACCGCGTTGCCTCGGCCTGCATGGACCTGAGCGACGGGCTGGCCGACGCCGTCCGCGGCGTGGCGGCCGCGGGCCGGGTGGGGGCGATCGTCGAGGCCGAGGCGCTGCCCATCCCCGGCGCGGCCCGGCGGATCTTCGAGGTTGCGGGGCTCGATTCGATCGAGGCGGCGCTGGAGGGTGGCGAGGACTACGAGCTGCTCTTCACGGTACCGCGCCGCCGCCGCCGGGCCCTGACCGCGGTGCTGGCGCTCGTCCCGGACGTCGCCTGCACGCGCATCGGCCACGTGACGGCGGAGCGGCGGATCGTGCTCCGGCGGGAGGGCGTGGAAAGGGCGCTCCCCGCCGGCTACTCGCACTTCACGGGATGAAGGGCATACGCCATTCGCTCTGGCGCAAGCTGGTGGTCACGCTGATCGCCGGGGCGGGGTTCGTCCTCCTCTACCAGGCCACGATCTTCGACTCGCGCTACGCCGCGCGCCAGGCTCTGCTGCGCGAAGACGTGGCCGACCCCGGACCCGGCACCCGCCTTCGTTTCCTCGCGACCGCGTACTGCAAGGGCGACATCACCGCCTCGGGCCTCCCGCCGCGCCACGGCATCGCCGCCGCCGATCCCGACCTGCTGCCGGTCGGATCGGTAGTGCAGATCGTGCGCGGCGCCAAGGGCTACGAGGGGGTCTACACCATCATGGACACCGGCCCGGTAGTGCGAGGCCGGCGCCTCGACCTCTACATCTGGAGCTGCAACGAGGCACTCCAGTTCGGCCGCCGCTCGGTGCAGGTGGTCGTCCTGCGCCTCGGCTGGAACCCCGCCGCCTCGGGCCCCTCCCTGCTCGACAAGCTTCTCCCCTGGCGGACTCGCCAGTAGCACAGGCGTCCCGCCTGTGCCAGCCTCACAGGCGTCCCGCCTGTGCCCAGCCTCACAGGCGTCGCGCCTGTGCCCAGCCTCACAGGCGAGACGGCTGTGCCCAGCCTCACAGGCGAGACGGCTGTGCCCAGCCTCACAGGCGAGACGCCTGTGCCCAGCCTCACAGGCGAGACGCCTGTGCTACTGGCTGCGGGTGGCCTTCGGGTTGCAGCTTTACGGCCGGGCGTCCGAATGGTCGGGGCCCCATCAGAAAAGGAAGTATGAGAATCGCGCAAGTTGCCCCGCTCTTCGAGAGCGTGCCGCCAAAGCTCTACGGCGGCACCGAACGTGTCGTGTCGTACCTGACCGAGGAACTCGTCCGCCTCGGCCACCAGGTCACGCTCTTCGCCACCGGTGACTCACGCACCTCGGCCAGGCTCGTGCCGGTGTGGCCGCAGGCGCTGCGGCTGGACGAGACGTGCGCCGACCAGCTGGCGCCGCACGTGCTGATGATCGAGCAGGTGGCACGCATGGCGGATCAGTTCGACGTCATCCATTTTCATGTGGCCCAGTTGCACCTGCCCCTCGCGCGGCGCCTGCACGGCGTGGCCCACCTGACCACGCTTCACGGCCGGCTCGACCTCCCGGAGCTCGTCCCGCTGTTCGACGAGTTTTCCGAGATCCCGGTCGTCTCGATCTCCGACGCGCAGCGCCAGCCCCTGCCGCGCGCGGCCTGGGTTGGCACCGTGCATCACGGCCTGCCGGCCGGCCTGCTGCCGTTCAGCCCCGGCCCCGGCGAATACCTCGCCTTCCTCGGCCGGGTGTCGCCCGAGAAGGGAGTGGGCCGCGCCATCGCGATCGCCAGGGCGTGCGGCATCCCACTCCGCATCGCGGCGAAGGTGGATCCGGCCGACCGCGTGTACTTCGAGACCGAGATTCGCCCGCTGCTCGACGACCCGCTCGTCGAGTTCATCGGCGAGATCGGCGAGAACGAAAAGGGGCCGTTCCTTGGCGGCGCGCGGGCACTGCTCTTCCCGATCGACTGGCCCGAGCCGTTCGGCGTCGTCATGATCGAAGCGCTGGCGTGCGGGCTCCCGGTGGTGGCCTTCGAGGGCGGATCGGTGGGCGAGGTGATCTCGAATGGGGTGAACGGGTTCGTCGTGCGCAGCGTGGAGGAGGCGGTGCACGCCGTCCACCGGATCGGCTCGATCGACCGGCGGGCGTGCCGCGCCGATTTCGAACGGCGCTTCACCGCCTCGCGGATGGCGGCGGATTACCTGGCGCTGTACCGCGCGGTCCGCCGTGCGGCCGCCGCGTTCCGCCTGCCCCGCCCCGCCCTGTCGCCCGCCGTCGAGGCGCCCGTGGCCGCCGGCGAGGCGCCCGTGCCGGCCGGCGAGTACGGCGGCCCCGCGAACGGGCGCAGCGGCTTCACCGGTGGGGCACGGCGGGCGAACGATCTCGGCGAGAGCGGACACCTATGACGGGCCCGGCGTCCAAGCCCGGAGGTGTGCGCCTCGACGAGTTCGCGATCATCAGCGGCGGCGACCGGGGGGGCGCGCCCTCGCGCGTCCTGAAGCAGGGCGACACCTTCGGCGTCTTCGATCTCCACGGCGACGCGGTCCCCGAGGGGGCGCGCGAGCACGGCCTCTATCACGAGGGGACCCGCTTCCTGTCCCGTCTCGAGCTGCGCTTCGGGAAGAGCCGGCCCCTGCTGCTCGGGTCGCGGATCAGCGACGACA
>Ga0116149_1006605_pt1 | contig 10393 bp, 8 predicted proteins | sample AD_UKC057_MetaG_FD_89787 | JGI IMG/M metagenome (GOLD analysis project Ga0116149, IMG submission 89787) | Active sludge microbial communities of municipal wastewater-treating anaerobic digesters from USA - AD_UKC057_MetaG | ecosystem: Engineered > Bioreactor > Anaerobic > Digestate | place: USA...
CCCCGCAGCGGCAGGGTCAGCCCACCGTGACGCCGGCGCTCAGTCTCGCTGAATTCCGGCGCCTGGGCGCCTGGGGTGTTGTTGACCCTCATTGGGTGGAATGATAGTATTGTGGCACGTATCGGAAAGGGGCTGAGCGGCATGCGTGAGAAGGTTGAGGCTGCTTTGGGCAAGATAAGGCCGTCCTTGCAGGCTGATGGCGGTGATGTAGAGCTTGTGGATGTGACTGCCGACGGAATCGTGAAGGTCAAGCTAAGAGGCGCCTGTGCGGGCTGCCCGATGTCGACGATTACGCTTAAGAATGGGATTGAGAGGATACTCAAGCAAGAGATCGCCGAGGTGAAGTCGGTTCAGGCGGTGTAGCCCCAGGCGCTCTGGGGTTTCTCGCCTGGTTTGGGCCCTATCGGTGAAGTATTCCGCAGCCGGGATGCGTGCGTGAAGCTTCGTCGAAAGGGCCCATCGAGATTGGGGGCCGCGGGCGCCAGTGGCGCGATAGTCGGCTAGTCCATGACCGACATTCCCAGAGCTTCGTATGTATGAATGTCGACAATGCCCGTCACAGGCAGTCCCTTGTCTCGCTGCAAACGCATGATTGCGCGCTCGGTCGCCTGCCCGTATACGCCGTCTACACCTGCATGCTCGTACCCCAACTTCGCCAGTCTCAGCTGGATCGCGTACACATAACTGCCCTTGGCGCCTGGTTCTACCCGCGGGCGAGCGGATCCGAGCACGCCGAAGTGCCCGGCGGTTATGATCACCGGCATGCCGACCTCAACTGCGGCGTATAGCTTCTCCACATCGCGGTTGAGCATGCGTATGCATCCTCCGGACTTGCGTTGCCCCACAGTCCACGGCTTGTTGGTGCCGTGTATTCCGTACTTGCCCCACGGCACGTCCAGGCCCATCCATCGGGTACCGAATCCGCCTGCCCAGGCCGCCTTGTCTGTCACCCTGAAGTAGCCCAAGGGGGTGGGCGTAGCTGCCTTCCCGACGCCCACGCGGTACTGGCCCACAGGTCTCCCATTTTCGAGGAGAGTCAATGTGAGGTTGGAAGTATCTATGAGAATGGCACGCCAGAGCGCTCGGCTCGTGCCGGGGTCGGCTGCGATGATGTCGCCGCTTGGTTTGAGCGATGCGGCCACGATTGTCTCACATGTTTTTCCCAGAGCCATCCATACTGCCATGTCGACTACGCCGTCTTGAGGCAATCCGACGCGTGCCTGGAAGGCCCGCACGGCACGGTCGGTGTCCGGCCCGAACACGCCGTCGGCAAGGCCGCCATAGTGCCCGGCCACTCTCAGCCCTTCCTGCAGGTCCTGCACATGCTCCCCGACCATCCTCGGTTCCTCCAGCCATAGCTGGTGCAGGTCACCGCATGAGCAGAAATCCTGGGATTTCGAGTCGCGCGGCAGTGGTTCCCGCCCTTCCTGACCGCCTGCCCAGAGCGAGTCAGGCAACTCGCCTAGGCCCGCCGGGTCACCTGCCGGGGTGCTTGCCCGGTCTCCTGCCTGGGCTCCTTCCGGCGTGCTCGCCTGGGCGCTCGCCTGGGCGGCGGCCACTTCCCCAGCAGTCTCAGGTTCAGGCGGGAGCTCGACTATGCGGAATCCGTCGTCTTGCCCCATTGGTTCAGCGCGCCTTGCGGCCATGCGGTCATATCCGCGCGAGAATACGAACGCCATGACAATCCCGATCAGCATGAGCCCGACCAGGCGGGTCAGGAACTGCTTGCCAGGGCCTTGTGTCACATTCATCACCTATGCCGTGAGATTGATCCATTGATGCATTTCCCAGATAATCTGTCCAGCATAGTGTATCCATCAAGCTCAGGGTTAACGCAGTGCGCCTGCTGCGCGGTCGCGTCGCGCGCCGACGAGAGGGCCGGCGACGTGCCGTGATCACAAGAAGGTATGGACGCATGTGACTAGAATACATATTGCGGTACCTTATATTGGTCGGCCGGCACAGGTTGGCCTTGTTGAAGGAGGCTTACGGATGCGGGGAGAGATGCGGGCCATAGCCAAGACATCGCCGTCTCCAGGCGCCGAAAAGGTAGTGGTTCCCATTCCCCAGCCCGGTAGGGGCGAGGTATTGATCAAGGTGCGCGCGACTGCCATCTGCGGCACCGACGTGCACATTTACGAGTGGGATCAGTGGTCGCAGGGGCGGGTGGCGACGCCGAGGATCTTCGGGCACGAGTTTTGCGGAGATGTTGTCGAGATAGGCGAAGGCGTCACCAAAGTCAGGGTAGGTCAGTTTGTATCGGCAGAGACTCATACGGCATGCGGGCATTGCTTCTACTGCCTCACCGGGCAGGCGCACATCTGTCGGGAGGCCAAGATCGTGGGCATCGACAGGGACGGGTGCTTCGCTGAGTACATCGTCTTGCCTGAGTTCAACTGCTGGATATGGGATATCGACATACCTGATGAAATCGCCGCCATCCAGGATCCATTCGGCAATGCGGTCCATACGGCGCTCGCAACGGACTTGGCTGCAAAGACCGTCCTCATAACCGGCATGGGCCCCATTGGCCTGTGCGCCATCAGTGTTGCGAAACGCTCGGGCGCCACCCAGGTTTATGTCACGGATGTGTCGGAATATCGGCTTGATCTGGCAAAGAAACTTGGGGCGGATCTGGCGATAAACCCGACTGAGGAAGACCCTGTCGCGGCTGTGAGGGATGCCACGGGAGGGCTCGGAGCCGATGTGCTGCTGGAGATGTCGGGGAATCCCACCGCCATACGCCAGGGGTTTCAGGCGCTGCGAAAGGCGGGGTTCGCTTCGCTTTTGGGGATTCCGTCAAAGCCGATGGAGATAGACCTCGCAAACGACATCATATTCCGAAGCCTCACCGTGCAGGGCATCAACGGGCGGAGGATGTTTGACACTTGGTACCAGGCCCGGGCGCTGCTTAAGGCCGGGATCGACATAATGCCGGTGATAACGCACAGAATGTCGCTATGGGATGATCTAGACAAGGGCATGGAACTTATGATTTCCGGCAAATGCGGGAAGGTGATCTTGTACCCGTAGAGTAGCGGTATTGGGCGACGGCATAGGGCAGCAGAAGGATGCCGTAACTGTGACGTTTTCGCACATATTTCGACAGGGGAGGCATTGCATATGTCTGACGCGTTGGCATATCTCGCGGATGAGCTTGCCGAGCTACGCGAGCAGAAGCTGTTCAGGTACCCTAAGGTGTTGACGGGGCAGCAACAAGCCAGGGCGGTATTCGATGGCCGCGAGGTCATCAACCTTTCGTCCAATAACTACTTGGGCCTCGCCACACATCCGAGGATGATAGCGGCTGCGGCGGGGGCGGCGCAGGAGTTCGGAGCGGGCTCAGGCGCCGTTCGCACTATCGCCGGCACCATGGACATCCACGTCGAACTGGAGAAGAAGATCGCCGCATTCAAACACACTGAGGCGGCGCTGGTGTTCCAGTCGGGGTTCACGGCCAACGCCGGCACAGTGGCCGCGGTTCTGGGCAAGGATGACATGATCATCAGCGATGAGCTGAACCACGCCAGCATCATCGATGGGTGCAGATTGTCGCGGGCTGGCATCCGGGTCTTCCAGCACGGCGATATAGACGGCCTGAGAAAGTTGCTTGACGAGACCGATGCTGTGCGCGATGCGGGTCACCATGTTTTGGTCGTGACTGACGGCGTGTTCAGCATGGACGGCGATATCGCGAAGCTTCCGGAGATCGTTCGGGCGGCCAAAGAGCACGGCGCGATCACCATGGTGGACGATGCCCATGCCAGCGGTGTGCTGGGGCGAAACGGCCGGGGCACAGTGGACCACTTCGACCTGCATGGCCAGGTGGACATCCAGGTGGGCACGTTGTCGAAGGCCATCGGCGTGCTCGGCGGATACGTAGCGGGCTCCAGGACACTAATCGACTACCTGATCCATCGTGGGCGACCTATCCTGTTCAGCACGTCACATCCGCCGGCGGTCACGGCGGCCTGCATGGAGGCATTCGATATCCTGCTGGAGGAGCCTGAGATCATCGACAAGCTCTGGGAGAACACCCGGTTCTTCAAGAAGGGCCTTGAGGATCTGGGATTCAACACCGGCATCAGCCAGACGCCTATCACTCCGGTCATCGTGGGCGAGGGCGCGCTGGCGATGAAGCTGTCCGACAAGCTCTTCGAGGAAGGCGTGTTTGCTCAGGCTTTGGCATTTCCCACCGTGCCGCGGGGCAAGGCAAGAGTGCGCACGATCGTCATGGCAACGCATACGCAGAAGGACCTGGATACTGCGCTCAGGGCCTTCGAGAAGGTAGGCAAGGAACTGAGTATCATCTGAGGCTGCTGGGCGGTTTGTCCCACGGGCCCGGGCGGCAAAGGAGGGGCCGGTATTGCCGGAAGTCGTCTATGCTGAAGAAACCCTCAAGACTCAGGATGGAATCGAGCTGTTCTGTCGGGTGTGGTTGCCGGTCGGGCCCAGCGGGGCGACTGATGCGGGAGCGGGCGCGGGGGCGGACGCGGGGGTCGGCGCGCCCGCGGTTGCGACTCAGGGCGCGGCTGCGGCTGCGGGCACCGGTCGAGTGAGGGCTGTCGTAGTGATCTGCCACGGTCAAGCTGAGCACTCCGGAAGATACACGCATGTGGCGCAGTTCTTTGCGCAACGGGGCTACGCAGTGTATGCATATGACCTCCGTGGGCAGGGCAAGTCCGGCGGCGTGCGCGGCCACGTGGACCGATGGACGCAGTACTACGACGATCTATGGCTTGTGATCCGCACCGCCAAAGCTCGCCATTCAGGGCTTAAGCTGTTCGTCATCGGGCATTCCTTGGGAGGCCTTATCGCGCTTGGGTACGCCGCGCGGCGGCCCAGGACAATCACTGGCGTCGTTGTCAGCTCGCCAGGCCTTGCCTTTATCGTGAAAGTGCCGCTCTGGAAGAAGGCACTCGCAGCGGTACTTGCGTTCATCATGCCTCGCGCGGCATTCGAAACCGGCATTCAGGCCGAGCAACTATCGCATGACCCCGCCGTTGCGGCAGCATACAAGTCCGACAGCATCAGGTATGCCCCGGTAACTGCCAAGTTGTACGTCGAGTGGAATCGGGCAACGCGCGCCGTTTTCGAGGACTCGAAGTCTTTCGCGGTGCCATGCTTGTTCATGCCGGCCGGCGCGGATCAGATCTGCTCTGCACAGGCTACCGTGGACTTCTACAACAACGACCCGCACCCTGACAAGAAGCTGGTTGTGTGGGAGGGCCTGTACCACGAGATCTTCAACGAGCCGGAGAATGAGAAGGTCCTGGAGACTACCGCGGCTTGGATTGAGGAGCGGGACGGACGGTAGGATGAGGCAGTCGGACCGCATTATGAGGCAGTCGGACCGCATTATGAGGCAGTCCGACGGCATTATGAGGCGGGCCAATGGCGGATGAGGGGGGCCAACCGCAGAATGGGGCAGGCCGGTTGACGGCGGGGCAGATGCTGCGTGTAGGTGGGTGCGCGGCGCAGATATGGGCAAGCGACTTAGCGACGAACATTTGGAATTGTGCATGCGAGGGTGGGCTGTGAGGCGAGTGGCAAAAACTAGGTGCCGATATTATCGACGCTTTTTTGGCGATGTGTCGATTTTTCCGACGATGGCTGCTGCATAATCGGGTGTATAGATGTATGCGATGCGCAGAGCAGACTGAAGGGAACAGATATTCCCATTACGTGTGGGTGGAAGCGGCATAACCTAGCATAAAACCCCAGGCACTAGCTGCAGATTACCATGATCAGCTGCTGCAACCATCCGAATCCATCTGCTGATCGCCTCTATGCGGTCATACGTTGTGTTATGCATCAACGATTGTCTAGATTCTCGACATGTCCGGGAAAATGCGTCGATTGTATCTACATATCCCAAAAAGCCAGGTAGACAGGCATTTCACCGCAAACCAGCAGCGTGCGGCAAGTATATGCTCTTGAGTCGACGACTACCCAGGACCGATCATCAGCCACAAAAGATCGACCACCAGCAAAGGTAATCTCCTGAGATGTTCACTGCCTGGTTGCCCATGGATGAGGCATGAAGTTGTGGAGTCGCGGAGCCGGGCGTCCGCCGCGAACAGGCCCTTCGAGGCGGTAGGTAAGGAACTGAGCATCATCTGAGCTTGCTGGGCGATGGGGCCTGCGGGTCTGGCCGGGCGCGAAAGGAGGGACCGATATTGCCAGAAGTCGTCTATTCCGAAGAGACTCTCAGAACCCAGGATGGAACCGAGCTGTTCTGCCGGGTGTGGTTGCCGGTCGGGCCCAGCGGGGCAAATTCTACCGGAGCAGACGCGGGAGACGGCACGGCCGCGGTTGCGACTCGGGGCGCGACTGCGACTGCGACTGCAGCTCCGGCTGCCGACGTGGCGGGTCGAGCGAGGGCTGTAGTGGTGATCTGCCACGGTCAAGGTGACCATTCGGGAAGACACACGCATGTGGCGCGGTTCTTCGCAGAGCGGGGCTATGCCGTTTACGCCTATGACCACCGTGGGCAGGGCAGGTCCGGCGGCACACGCGGCCATGTGGATCGGTTTGCGCGGTACTACGATGATCTCTGGCTTGTGATTCGCACGGCCAAAGAGCGTCATTCCGGGCTCAGGATGTTTGTCATCGGGCAGTCTTTGGGAGGCCTCATCGCGCTTGGGTACGCCGCGCGGCGGCCCACGACAATCACCGGTGTCGTTGTCAGTTCGCCAGGCTTTATCTATCTAGAGAAAGTGCCGCTCTGGAAGAAGGCGTTAGCGCCGGTAGTCTCCTGGATCGCGCCTTGCATGGCGTTCGAAACCGGTATTCAGGCTGAGCATATTTCGCGCGATCCCGCGGTTGTGGCAGCATACAAGGCCGACAAGATCAGATACCCGAAGGTGACTGCCAGGTATTACGTTGAGTGGGACCGGGCCACGCGCGCCGTTTTCGAGGGCTCGAAGTCTCTCGCGGTACCATGCTTGTTCATGCCGGCCGGTGCCGATCAGATCATCTCTGCGCAGGCTACCGTGGACTTCTACAACAACGATCCGCACCCTGACAAGAAGCTGGTTGTGTGGGAAGGCCTGTATCACGATATCTTCAACGAGCCGGAGAAGGAGAAGGTGTTGAAGACCGCTGCGGCTTGGATTGCCGAGCGGGATGGACGGTAGGATGAGGCAGGCCGACGGCAGCATGAGGCAGGCCAGTCATCGGCGGGGCAGATGCTGCGTGTAGGTGGGTGCACGGCGCAGACAGATGAGGCGTGGAGGCGCGGAACCGTATGTTGGCCGCGAATAGGCCCTTGGCTGCGGCCGCGCTGCGCGCCGGGGGCCTGAGCGGAGGGGGCGGAGCACGAGATGGGGAGACAAGGGGGACAGGGGCGACAGGCTGAACAGGCACTTGAGCTAACAGCTGAGGAGATCCAGCGATATAGCAGGCATCTGTGCCTCGCAGGTGTTGGCGAGGAAGGTCAGAGGAGAATCCGGTCGGCCAGGGCCCTGGTTGTGGGCGTGGGAGGACTGGGTTCTCCTGTCGCGCTTTATCTGGCTGCGGCGGGTGTTGGCGGCCTGGGGCTTGCGGACCCGGACGTAGTGGAGTTGTCCAATCTGCAGCGCCAGATAGCGCATAGCACCGGCAGCCTGGGCGTGCCTAAGGTAGAGTCGGCTATGCGTCGGATCTGCGACTTGAACCCTGGTGTGCGTGTTGAGGCCATGGCGGTGAAGTTGGGGCCACACAATGCCGCTCAGCTAGTGACGGGCTACGATGTGGTTGTTGACGCTCTGGATAGCCTGCGCGACAGGTTCATCCTGAGCGACGCGTGCGTGGCGGCGGGAAAGCCGATGGTGCATGGCGCGGTATCGGGATGGATGGGTGAGGCCATGACCTACGTGCCCGGGCGGGGGCCCTGCTACAGGTGTGTGTTTGGCGGAGGCGCCCTGGCGAGGGATGCAGTCGCAGGGGACGCGGCAGCGCGCGATGCCGATGGCGCGACCGCGATCGGAGACTGTACGGGCGCGGCAGAAACCCCTGAGGATCTGGGCCCGCTCGCTCCCGAACGTGTGGGCGTGCTTTCATCGGCGCCGGGGGTGATTGGGGCTATTGAGGCCACGGAGGTTCTCAAGCTGATCACGGGCGCGGGCGAACCGCTTGTAGGCAGGTTGCTGCTTTGGGACGGCATGAGGATGAAGTTTGACCAGGTAGAAATGATGGCCGATCCTGCGTGTAGTGCATGTGGGACAGGCGGGCGCGAGACAGACGGACGCGGGACAGACGGACGCGGGACAGGCGGACGCGGGACAGGTGGGCAGGAAAGAGGGGGACAATGCCATGATAGGGCCGACAATGCATGTCGCGACTGAAGGCGGGCGGGATGTCAACACTGCCAGGGCAGTGAAGTCGCTGTCGGAGGCAGTTCAGGTCAGGACCGTGTCGTTTTCGGACCCGACCCTTATGGATCTCAGCGAGTTTGACCGGTTTCATGCCCTATTGGAGAGGTTGTACCCTCTGACCCATAAGAGATTGCGCAAGACCGCGCTCGGCCACAGTCTGTCTTACCTCTGGAAGGGCTCAGATACTTCCCATGGCAACCAGGGCAATAAGCCTGTGGCGCTAATGTCGCACATGGACGTGGTTCCCGCGGACGAAGACGGTTGGGAGTATCCGCCTTTCTCGGGGGCGGTCGCCAACGGATACGTGTGGGGTCGCGGATCGATCGACATGAAGTACGGCCTCGTTACTATCCTCGAGGCCATCGAGGAACTGCTGGAGGAGGGCTTTGTTCCGCCCCGAGACATCTACGTGATCTCCACATGCGATGAGGAGACGGGGGGTCAGGGCAGTATATGCCGGATCGCCGAGCGCCTGGGCAGTGAGGGGGTCCGTTTCGACTGGGTGCTGGATGAGGGCGGGGTAGTAGGCGAAGAGATGATGGCGGGCCTAGACAAGCCGCTGGCTGTAGTGGGTGTGGCTGAGAAGGGGTATCTCGACCTTGAGCTTTCGGTGGAGATGGAGGGCGGGCATTCGTCCATGCCTGGGCGAACCACGTCCGTGGGCCTTCTTTCACAGGCGATCGCGCGGCTTGCGGCAAAGCAAATGCCTTCGCGGATCGTAAGCCCTGTGCGCGAGTTCTTTCGGCAGGTCAGTCCATACGTCGGATTTGGCCGGCGGCTGGTTTTCGCTAACACGTCATTGTTTGCGCCGCTGATCAAACGCGTAATGTTGGGCAGCCCGGAAACAGCGGCAATGATCAGGACTACGACAGCCCCCACTATGATCTCGGGAAGTGCGAAGCCCAACGTATTGGCTGCGCGAGCGTCGGCGGTCATCAACTTCCGGCTACTTCCGGGCGACACGACCCGGGATGTCGTGAGCCACGTTTCGAACGCTGTGGGCGACGACCGGGTGCAGATTAAGGTGCTCGCCGAAAGCCCGGCATCGACCGTATCGCCCATGGACGGCGCGGGATTCCGGCTTATCGAAGAGTGCATTGACCAGTACTACCCTGACGCTGTGGCCGTCCCCTACCTTCTCACGGGTAGTACTGACTCAAGGTCACTGGAACCGCTGGCATCGGGGGTGTACAGATTCACGCCGTGCAGGCTGACCAGGAAAGACATTGCGCGAATGCATGGCGTGAACGAGCGGGTGTCAACTGAGAATATTGAGACAGCGGTCAGGTTTTTCAAGACCGTCATAGCCAAGGCTTGACGGACTACAGCCGCAAGGGGGCGGAACTCATTTGAGCTATGAGGCAGACTCATCAGTCGCTATTAGAATCGGCAAGAAGGCGTTCATTTCGTCGCTCGCGATCCTGCTGGCCCTATTGGTGGCTGCCGGCCTGCTGACACGGGTTGTGCCCGCCGGGAGCTATGTTCGTCAGGAAGACGGCGGTCGGACGATTATCGACATCAACTCGTTTGAGTATACTGACCGCCCTGCGCTGCCTGTGTGGAAGTGGTTAGTTGCGCCCATCGAGGTGCTGGCAAGCCCAGAAGGCTCGGTGGTGATTGCGATCATCCTGTTTTTCCTGTGTATCGGCGGGGCCATCAACCTGCTGAACCAGTGCGGGGTGTTTTCCTTCATAATCAGCGGAGTCGCGGCGCGATACGGAACCAGGAGGTACCGTCTGATCGCATCGGTCGTGCTTGTTCTGATGCTGATGAGCGCCCTGACAGGAATAATGGAAGAAGCGGTGTTCATTGTGCCGCTTACGATGCCTCTCGCGGCGAGCCTGGGGATGGATTCCCTGGTCGGGTTAGGGATGTCCTTCCTTGCCCTTGGGTTCGGGTTCGCCGCGGGGCTCACCAATCCGTTCACCATAGGAGTGGCGCAGAGAGTCGCGCAGGTCCCGCTTTTTTCTGGCCTGTGGTATAGGGCCCTGGTCTTTGCGGCGGTGTATGCGGTTCTGTCTTCCTTCCTTATCAGA
>Ga0116149_1006607_pt1 | contig 10392 bp, 4 predicted proteins | sample AD_UKC057_MetaG_FD_89787 | JGI IMG/M metagenome (GOLD analysis project Ga0116149, IMG submission 89787) | Active sludge microbial communities of municipal wastewater-treating anaerobic digesters from USA - AD_UKC057_MetaG | ecosystem: Engineered > Bioreactor > Anaerobic > Digestate | place: USA...
ACCACGGAAATTCGGAAAGAAACAGAAATTAGAATGAGTTTTTGACACGGATGAGACTGATTAAAACGGATTTTTTTACAGATAATGGAAATCTTACTATTTGATTGACCAGTTTTCAAATTTTGAAGATTTGTTTCTTTGCGAGCTTGGTGATCTTAACGAGAAATCATATCTGAGAAGCTATTAGTAAAATATTTTGATGAAAACGGAAATGGAACGATAGATTTCACGAACAGGGAAGGGACTGAAAATACTAAATTTTACGAACGCCACAAGGTGGACACTTTTATTTTGATTACGAAACATTCTTCGCGACTCTGTGTGAAAAATCCTACGAAGATCACAGGGCTGACGCCCCTAATTCGGTTTGCCACATTGTTTTCTACGAAGATCACAGGGCTGACGCCCCTGAATCTGATTAAATACATTCACCGCGTCTCCGCGTGAGATTAAAAAAAAAGTACTGATAGATCTAATAAAGAATTGAAATCACTATTGAAAACGCTTGACTTATTTTATTGTTTTTATTATTTTGTCAACATTGATAACATTATAATCATCATTTGAGCATTGAAATCACTCTGGAGTAACAACTCATAAAAGGAGAGATAATGGAAGCATATCATAACAATGACGGGCACAGTTGTTTGAGGGCAAATAGTGTAACTATATATATATATATATAGTTAGCTCAATTGTTGTAAGAACATGGTTTCTGCCTGGAGATAAAAACAAATTCATTGTCCGCAGGGCTTTCCTTGTGTCGTGAGGAAAGCCCTTAACAAAAGACAAAGAAAAAAATAAAAAAGGAAGAAAAAATGAAAAAAAATATGATTATACTGATACTCATGAGCCTGTTGATAAGTTTATCAGCTCAAAAGATTACTAAAGAGATTACGCTTGATGAAGCTGTAAAATTGATCATCCCTGATCAGAAATTGCTAAAAAATTATGAATCAAAAGGTAATATTCTCAATTTAGATATTGCATCCAAATCTGGGCATACCGTAATTGTTGAAGAATTTAATAAAAAATCTATAATGTCTTTGTTTGATCATAATTTTAATAAGTTATGGCAAAAAGAATTCAGTACTTCATCTACAAGAGCTAGTTTGTTTATTTCGGAAGATGCAAAAACTATCCTGATAAATCTTATAAATTTTGATGAGGAAGACTGCACTTTTAAAAACAATATCAGTTCTTGGGACTTTGAAGGTAATAAATTGGGTGAACTAAATAATACGCCATTATTTTTAGAATTGTCAAAATCAGGCAATTACATTTTTATTAGCGATAGTGGCATTTCATTTGATGATTTTGAATATGATTACCGTGTTCAGGATATTCAGATTTTTGACCGGAATCTCAATCAAATTCATATCAGTGGTTTAAAAAAAGATAATTCTATAATCTCATATAAGCTCCTATCGGACAGTTTACTGATTTGTTTGAGACAGTATCCTCTGGGAGATGGCAGATTTGTTTTATCTGAAGGGTCCACTATTGGAAAGCAAAAGATTGAGCTGTACAGACTTGAAAGAAATCATCTCATTTATCAGAAAAACATCTATGATGGCTTACAGGCTTTCAATATGTTGTGTGCTCACTATCAGGATACAAGTATTATTCAAAGTAACGATGTTATCATTGACAGAAAAAGAGGAAAAATCTTTTCTCAAAATGGAGATCTGTTAAAAGAGAATGCAGGGATTATTGGTGTAACTTCTCATGGAGAGATGATACTTTCAAATAAAAATAAATCTGGATATACACTAAGTAAACTTAATAACGATCTATCTATTTCTAAATATTTTGATATAAAAGATTATTTTATTTCAGGGAATATTGACTTAGTTAATGAATTTATAGTTGATCAAGAAAAGATGAATGACATACAAGATGATTTAGAAACTACAATATTAGGAAATAAACTTCACAATTATTTATTAGCAAACTATAAGATTTATAATATAGGTAATAGTAAAACTCTGTTTTTTAGCAGAAAAATCATTAAACTATACGGGGTACATTAATGAGAGTAGATTTTAAGAAGAATCTTGTTATTACAATGTTGATTTTTTTGGCTCAACTCTATGCAATACAAAATCCTTTAGTTCCAGAGGTAAATCCTTTTTCTTATTATGGTCCCAGAACACATAGACCCAAAAGCAATAATCATCAAGGGATTGATTATGCTGTAAAAAAGGTTAATGTTTATGCAGTAAAAGCAGGATCAGTTACCTGGGGAACAAGTTCAACTGCAGGAAAATATATTTACTTGAATGATGATGAAAATAATAATATAGTTTATAAATATTTTCATTTATCCAAAAATAATGTAGTTGCTAATGGATTAAATGTCAGTGAAGGAAGATATATTGGTATTACAGGAAATACCGGCAACGGAAACAGCTGGCATCTTCATTTTCAAGTTGATCAAAATGGGCAACCTCATCACCCCTTAAAGTATCTTCCTTATACACAGGGAGATTATATTTCACATCGGGTTATGGAAAAGGATGATGAATCTTTTACTATTAAGTTTATAACAACTCCGCCTTATGTGGATATTGACCAGATCAGATTTACCATAATGCAGGCTAACAACATACCGGTTGACTGTGTTATTGCATTGTCACCTTATGATATCAATAAACTAAATCCTACAAACGGCTCTGATTCTTATCCAACTGCCCATTATATCGGCAATACTGACTGGACTTATGAATTGACAGGAAACAGAAAGGAATACATTTGAAACCTTATTTCTTTATATTTTTTGTTTTGATTATATTGAATATCTTTGCCACAGAAAGAACGGTAAAGCTTGATGGGAGCGGAGACTTTAGCAGTATTCAGTCAGCGGTTGATGCTTCTCAGAATGGCGATATCATTACCGTATATCCCGGGGATTACCGCGAAAACATCAATATCGGCAGTAAGAGCTTAAGCCTGCAAAGCCTCTATGCTTATACGCCTGATACGCTTTATATTCATACAACCCGAATCATCGGGCAACCCTCACAATCTGCAATCAGGGCTGAAAACAGTTTAAATCTCAGTATTAACGGATTTACCATTATGAACAATGAAAATCAAATTGAAGAATACTACTGGGTATCAGGAGGAGGTTTGTTTCTATTTAAAAGTAATGTTTGCCTAAAAAATAATATTGTAACACATTGTATCTCCGGTTATGGAGGAGGAGGAATCACAATAGCCACTTCAAGTTACGAAAGGAATGTCTCTTTAGAGAATAATAAAATTTTTTACAACAAAACCTATGGTGGAGGAGGAGGAATTGTTCTCTCAGGAAAACTAAATGTATCATTTTCATCCACTTCAAAAAACTCAATCTACAATAATTCCAGCAAATTAGGAAAGGATATTTATTCAAGTACAGAGACTTTCCCGCTAAACATAATCTTAAAAAAAGGGTCGGTACCACAGGATCATTTTGACCAGTATTTTATCTCTGTTAGTCACGACTTGATAGCAAATCCGTCTCCGGTCAGTGTTTCTATTGAGGAAGGGGCTTTAACGCTTGTAAATCATGATCTCTATGTCGCTCCCTGGGGAGATGACAACAACAGTGGGCTTGATGTTCAAAACCCGCTGAGAAGTATTGATTATGCGACCAAAATCATCGTTTCAGACAGCCTCAATCCCAAAACAGTTTATTTGGCTGAGGGTATCTATTCTTATTCGGCGAATCAGCAAAACTTTCCATTCTCCATCAAGTCAGCCACCCGCCTGATCGGAGCCGGGATGCATGAAAGTATTATTGATGCAGAAAGGCTTTCTGTAAGTATTAACGGTAGTACAGCCGACAGAAATGCCATGCCTTACCACTCGGTGCATTTTGAGAAATTTTGCTTTCGAAACGGAGGAAATCTCAATATGCCGGATTCTAACAATAGTCCGCTTAGTGCTTATGCAAATCATATTACCATAAAAGATGTGCTGATAGAGAACAATCAGTATGATTCATGGAATGGTATTAGTCTTATAAATTTTGAAAATGCCTATTTAAAAAACATAATTGTTAGAACAGGACAGGGGATGTCTTCAAGTACAGGATTATTTGTTTACCAGGGTAATCAATTGGTTTTGGAAGATTGTGTGTTTGACAGTTTAAATGTTTTAAATGACCAGGGAGGATATGCCGGTATCTGGATTTGGGATTTGGCAGGAGCTGTATTTAATAATGTATCGATTCGTAATTGTTCTGCCTATTCACCGGTTATGTTTCAATATGTCAAATTTGCAGATTCTCCGCATAATGTATCACGTGACAGCTATCTGAACAATCTCTTCTTTGTTAATAATACTTCTACATCCGGAGACTGGGATTCAGCAAAAATTGGACTTCTGGATGAATGGGGTAATACCTTTCATTTGAATAATTTTACTGTGGCACATAACAGGGGATCGAGTACCGCTTTGGGAATCAGTAGCCATTTTACTATGAACAATATGATCTTGTACAATCCGGAAATGCCGACTGAACTGAGATTTGGAAACGGTGTCAATCATTCCATTCAGGGTGAAATCAATTACAGTATGATCATGAACCGAAACAGTAAAATATCCTATCAGGCAAATCCTGCCAATCTGCAAATGAGTCAGATGATTGATGCAGATAATCCCGGATTCAGAGGGATGTCTGACCCAAATCTGAGTCTTTCTGCCCCTGAATACTATTATCTTTATCCTGGCTCACCCTGTATAGACAGCGGAACTCCTGATACCAGCGGATATTATCTCTCTGAAACCGATATGGCAGGATATCCCAGAATATACAATGAGCGCATAGATCTGGGCTGTTTTGAATATAATCCGAATGTCTCAGAAGATGATCAGACAGTTAGTCCGGTACTTTCATACAATCTGCAAAACTATCCTAATCCGGTCTCTCTGGGAAAACAGGGATTTACCATCGTCTCCTTTGATTATCCTCAAGAAGTGAGAAACGAACCTGAAATCGAGATATTCAACATCAAAGGACAGAAGGTCAGGACACTGAAAATGAATATTTCCTTTTCTGAGATGAATACTAACAAGGCTGATAACAATAGCCGTAACTATTCAGTGATATGGGATACCCGCAACGACCAGGGACAAAAAGTGGCTAGCGGTATCTTTCTCTACCGTGCTAAAGTCAATGGGAGAGTCCTGCAAAATAAAAAGATGCTGATTCTGAAATAGTTTTTAGACGCAGATAACACGGATGAAACCGGAACTTTTCTGAATTTTTTACGACCACGGAAATTCGGAAAGAAACGGAAATTAGAATGAGTTTTTTAGACACGGATGAGACTGATGAAAACGGATAATGAGTTAAGGTCTTTAATCGAACCGTAACAATCAGCGTGAACAGTTTTTTGACACAGATGAGACTGATTAAAACGGTACTTTTCTGAATTTTTCACGACCACGGAAATTCGGAAAGAAACAGAAATTAGAATGAGTTTTTTGACACAGATGAGACTGATTAAAACGGATAATGGGTTAAGGTTTTTAACAAAACAAAAAGTAAATAAAAAAACTTAGGTTCACTTTATTCAGAATATTTTGCTTGTTGCCTTTTTTTTAAGCAGGAAATTTTTAGAAAAGATGGGAACAAACAGCACTTCGCTTCGTATGTCCCTGCAGACTCATTTTATATTCTGTGAAGCAGTTTCTCTGAAAACTCTGTGGTTAATCTTAGTAGATTACAGGGTTTTGCCTCTGATAATTGTAATTTCATGTCAGAGAATACAAGGGTACTACACATGCCATAACAAAAAAACTCCGGCAAACAGATTAGCACCAAAAACCTGTCATCCTGAAAGAAGAAAATGGTTCCAATTTAATCAAACCCCAACGAAGTGACAGGATTGTAGCAAATGGTATCAACACCGACATCCAAACCCCAACGAAGTGACAGGAATGTAGCAAATGGTATCAACACCGACATCCAAACCCCAACGGGGTGACATTATTGTAGAATATTTTTATGCAAGAAGTTTTATAGGGGATTCTTCGTTTCACTCAGAATGACAGCCGATGGTAATTTTGAGATCTGCAGGAGATTAAAGTAAACGACAGATTGCAAGCAAGATGCTCGCAGTACGTCGGATGAACTACGTTTCGGTTCCTACGCCCCTACTAACCGCTTATGGGCAGTCCAAATTATTATCTGTTATACTCGACGTAATCAGTGTCAAACAATATTAATCGTATTAATTTAAAGCGTTTAGAATTAAAATCCGTTTAATCAGCCTAATCCGTGTCTAGAAAAAAAAATCATATCCGTAATCAAAATCTGTGTCAAAAAGAAAAAGACTCTCGCCGAAGCAAGAGTCTTATATTGTTTAATCTAATTTTATTTATTGAACAGCAGCCTGTGCAGCAGCTACGCGTGCGATTGGTACACGGAATGGGGAACAGCTGACATAGTTTATGCCGACTTTGTTACAGAACATAACAGAGTTTGGTTCGCCACCGTGTTCTCCACAGATACCGACTTTAAGGTTTGGACGGGTTGAACGGCCTTTTGCAGTACCCATTTCAACTAACTGACCAACGCCTTCCTGATCAAGAATCTGGAATGGATCGTTTTTAAGGATATTTCTGTCCAGGTATTCAGGTAAGAATTTGCCTGCGTCATCACGTGAGTAACCGAAGGTCATCTGTGTTAAGTCGTTGGTACCGAATGAGAAGAATTCAGCTTTTCCAGCGATTTTGTCAGCTGTTAATGCTGCACGTGGAATTTCAATCATAGTTCCAACCATGTACTCAATTTTATCATTTCTTTCAGCAAATACTTTTTCAGCAGTAGCACGGATAATGCTTTCCTGATTTTCAAATTCTGCTAAAGTTCCGATCAGCGGAATCATAATTTCAGGTTTTGCATCCACACCTTTTGCTTTTAAGTTAAGAGCTGCTTCGATAATCGCTCTGGTTTGCATTTCAGTAATTTCAGGATAGGTAATACCTAAACGGCAACCACGGTGTCCCAACATTGGGTTAAATTCGTGTAATGAATCCACACGGTTTTTAACCACTGCTGCAGAGATACCCATTTCAGCAGCCATTTCAGCTTGATTTGCTTCCTCATGAGGTACGAATTCATGAAGTGGAGGATCTAGTAAACGAACGGTTACAGGGAATCCATTCATCGCTTCAAAGATACCTTCAAAGTCTTCTCTTTGGTAAGGAAGGATTTTTTCAAGTGCTTTTTTACGTCCTTCAAGATCTTCAGCAAGAATCATTTCACGCATTGCTTTGATTCTGTCACCTTCGAAGAACATGTGTTCGGTACGGCAAAGACCAATACCCTGAGCGCCAAAGTTTCTGGCAACTCTTGCATCTTTTGGTGTATCTGCGTTGGTTCTGACATGCATACGGGTATGTTTGTCACAGATAGCCATTAATTTAGCGAAATCTCCTGATAATTCAGCTTCCTGAGTATCGATTTTTCCTTCATATACTTCACCGGTAGAACCGTTTAATGAAATCCAGTCGCCTTCATTGAACGTTTTGCCATTGGCAATCATTGTTTTTGCTTTGTAGTCAATCAGTACAGTGCCAGCACCAGATACACAGCATTTACCCATTCCGCGTGCTACCACAGCTGCATGAGAAGTCATACCGCCACGAGCTGTGAGGATTCCTTTTGCGACATTCATACCACGTAAATCTTCAGGAGAAGTTTCAACACGAACTAAAATGACTTTTTTGCCTTCATTAGCCCATTCTTCAGCTGTATCAGCAAAGAATACTATCTGACCGGTTGATGCACCTGGTGATGCAGGTAAACCTTTTGCTAAAACATGTGCATTTTTCATCGCTTCTTTTTGGAAGACAGGGTGAAGTAATTCATCCAGTTTTCCTGCTTCCATACGTCCAAGTGCCTGTTTCTCATCGATTCTGCCTTCATCAAGCATATCCATGGCAATTTTAACCATTGCAGCACCGGTACGTTTACCATTACGGGTTTGAAGCATCCATAATTTACCATCTTCGATAGTAAATTCGATATCCTGCATATCTTTGTAATGATCTTCCAGTTTTTGTTGGATTTCATTCAGCTGAGCATAAGCTTCAGGCATTGATTCTTCTAATGAAGGGAAATTATTTTTTCTATCTTCTTCTGTTTTATTTTGTAATTCAGCCCATCTTTTTGAACCGATAATTGTGATTTGTTGAGGAGTACGGATACCAGCCACAACGTCTTCACCCTGAGCATTGATCAGGTATTCGCCGTTGAAAAGGTCTTCACCAGTTGCCGCATCACGTGTAAAAGCCACACCAGTCGCACTGTTGTCACCCATATTGCCAAATACCATTGCCTGTACGTTGACCGCTGTACCCCATTCTTCAGGAATGTTGTTTAATTTACGATAGTAAATCGCACGGTCATTCATCCAGCTTTCAAATACCGCAAATACTGCACCGTAAAGTTGTTCCCATGGACAGGTTGGAAATTCTTTGTCTAATCTTTCTTTAACAACTGCTTTGAATCTCTTAACCAGTTCTTTTAAATCATCAGTTGTCATTTGAAGGTCTTCTTTGTAACCTTTTTCTTCTTTTAAATGATCAATGATTTCTTCAAACGGATCGTGATCTTCTTTATTAGTTGGTTTCATGCCTAAAACGACATCACCATACATCTGTACGAAACGACGATATGAATCCCATGCAAAACGGTCATTGCCACTTTTTTTGGCTAATGCTTCAACTGTAACATCATTCATACCCAAGTTAAGAACAGTGTCCATCATACCTGGCATAGATGCACGAGCACCTGAACGTACTGATACTAATAATGGGTTTTCTGAATCACCAAACTTTTTGTTCATAATGTCTTCAACAGCTGCAATTGCTGCTTCAACTTCTGCTTGTAACATCTCTTTGGTTTTTTCTTTTCCCAGCTTATTATATTCAATACACATTTCAGTAGTGATAGTAAACCCTGGAGGTACAGGAACGCCAATTAAATTCATTTCTGCAAGGTTAGCGCCTTTTCCGCCAAGGAGATTTTTCATTCCGGCTGTGCCTTCAGCTTTTCCATTGCCGAACAAGTAAACGTTTTTTGAATTACTCATAACATCTCCTTTATCTGTTCTTCAGTTTATTTCATTTTTCATTATTCTGAAGTTATTCTTTTTCGATGACAAAATTATAAAAAAGTCAATTTGTCAATGCTTTTTTGCATTATGAAGAAAAATTTATCAATCAACATCTTTTTTAAAAATATGAGTCCACTATAAAAAGGGCATGAACCACGAAATACACTAAACACACGAAAAAGGAAGGCTTTAAAATACTGATTTAAACTACTTTTCTGGATTTTTAAACATATTTTTCATTTTAAAGTTAACCTTTATCTCATAGATCAGAGTTTTTATAGCAGACTCAAATATGATAATCAAATATTTTCTCTAAACGGGTGATAATCGATTTTTTTTAAAAAGAAATATCAATTTGTAAGATTTTTATTGACAAAAAAAACTAGATAATGATAAAATTGTCCTGACTCTGAAAACAGAGTTAAAGGAGTTGTAAATGTTTGAGATTTTTAAGAATATTCCAATTGCTAAGTACAATTGCGATTTTATTGACATCCGAATAGAAGAAATACGTAATGCGAATATAATGTATAACAATAGTGAGCTGGAAGATGCCCATGAAATAACGAAACTTGGTGCTTTTATCAGAATCAGACTGGCTGATAAATGGTATTATTCAAGTCTGACTGATCTGAGTCAAATTGATCAGACAATTCAAACCATGTTGAAGAAAAAAGGATTAGAACCATTACAATATAAAGAAAAAATAATGAATTATAACTGTAAGGAACGCCTGATCAATCAAGATAATTTAATGGTATTCCAACCCATTCTTTCAAAAAAGCAACTGGTTGAGAAAATTCTCCCTATTTTAGAAGGAGAAAAACTGATCATTAATCATTACATGATTTACCGTGATGAATATATCAAAAAGTACTATATCAACAGTAAAGGAGATCAACATGTATTTGACAGAAGTCTTGCCAGTCTTGTTGCATCCTATTCGTTAAAAGAAGGCGATCATATTTTTTCAACCCGGTTTGATCAATCAGCCCAATATTTTGATGATTTTACCGGATTTGATATACGATTAAAAAATGATATTGAAGAAGCAAAACGATTTATCAATGCACCGACAATAGAACCGGGAAAATATCCCGTTATCTTAAGTGAAGAAGCTGCCGGTATTTTTGCTCATGAAAGTTTTGGACATAAGAGTGAGGCAGACTTTATGCTGGGTGATGATTCTATGAAAAAAGAATGGGAAATCGGTAAAAAAGTAGGCAGTGATATTCTTAGTATTGTTGATTGGGGTGATATGCCTGAGTGTAGAGGA
>Ga0116149_1006609_pt1 | contig 10392 bp, 6 predicted proteins | sample AD_UKC057_MetaG_FD_89787 | JGI IMG/M metagenome (GOLD analysis project Ga0116149, IMG submission 89787) | Active sludge microbial communities of municipal wastewater-treating anaerobic digesters from USA - AD_UKC057_MetaG | ecosystem: Engineered > Bioreactor > Anaerobic > Digestate | place: USA...
AAGGCATTCGCCGCTGGCTCGATATTGCCAGATTCTCTCGGAGCAGCAGGCTTTTCTCTCCCAACGAAACGCCCCTTCTGTATTCTGTATTCTGTCTTCTGCATTCTTGTTTTCATTTATTCCACCACCAATTTTCTCACACCAATACTTCCCTCTGTCTCCAGTTTTACCACATACACGCCCGCTTTCAGATGTTCGATATTGATTTCGCCGCCGGTAAAGTCATTTTTCACAATCAACTTTTTCCCGTTCAGGTCGCATATGCTCAACTTGGCATTGGGGGAGTCGAACGAAATATTTACGGTATTGCGGGCTGGGTTGGGCGAGAGGGAGAACTGGGTTTGAATTATTGGCGCGTGGCTACCCAAGTAGTATCCGTCGTCGTTGGTGGCTACATTCGAATAAATGTAGTTTTCGCTTTTAGCCGGATTACACTGCACCGGATTGTGAATACGCAACTGGTAGTACACAAATCCCGACGCGGGCGCGCTGTAATCGTAATATTCTGTGTAGTCTGCCGGCACAATTGTAATTAATTCCATCGCCTGACTTGAACTGCCCCGGTAAATTTCTATTTCGCTGAAGCTGATTCCCTCGTAATTTTCCCAGTGCAGGTAATAGGTGTTGTCCCCAATACTGTCGAAATGCAAGAGGAAAGGCCTGTGCGGGTCGCTGAACCCGGTTTCGTTTCCGCATAAACTCAGTCCGGTGATCTTGTAGCGTAATGCAGGGGCGTCGTCCGGCAACGAAATATCAACAAACTGGTTGAACGAATTGGTGCCTGCCGAACCTATTTTGATGTACTCGCCACCGGGAGTAGCTTCGCGATAGATAAACACCGAGTCAAGCTGATTGGCGGTAGTATTTGTCCACACAATATACGGATACAGGGTTTCGCCATAGTCAACGGCACAGATCTGCGGAGCCTGAGCCGGTGTAACATGCACCGTAATTTGTATCATGTCGCTGCAATCGTTATCAAGGTCGTTAATTGTCAACGTGTACTTTGTAGTGGTATCGGGCGATGCCCAGGGTTCAGGCGAATATGGGTCGTTGAGTGATTCCTCGGGATACCAGTGGTAGCTGTACTGAAACGGTCCGGTTTCTACGTGGAGTTGGATTGACGAACATTCCGAAATATAGGCACTCGGCGAATAGGATATCACCGGTATGGTAAACTGAATATTTACGGTTGCATCGTCGGTACACAGCACATTGCCCTGATAGTACTCTGTCCACCTGAACTGGTAAGTTCCGGGTATAGTAACGCATACCCCGGTAACATTGCTGTTGACTGCGTCGAAACTGGTATCACCCGGCCCCGAAACCATTACCCAGGCCCCGGTATTACCTGATTCGGGAATCCGAGCACTGATCGAAGTACATAACCCGCAAATAATCTGGTCTTCGCAAATGGTAGTGTGCGGCCACAAACAGCAGGTGTCCGACGAAAGACTTCCGGTGTTCACAACAAGTACTGTATCGAACACACACCCAAAATCGTCGCTTACCGTAAATGTATATTCAATCGCCTGATTTTCGACAAGCGGTATAGCATACCCTTCGGTACCAAACGCATCGATTACATTGTTGCCTGTCCAAACCAGCGAATTCACATCGTTTCCAATTACGAAATTGTTTAAAGAATCTCCATAGGGTGCCGGGAACTCCTGAAAATCAGAAAATTGAATCCGGGCATCGAACAAATATCCATCATCAATCCCCCAGTTTTCAATTATTTTCAGACTCCATGTACCGTTTATCGGGCATCCGACCAATTGATTGTAGCTTTCCTGAGGAAGATAACACCCTGCGGGAATGGTTTGTCCTGATTCGCAGACTTCGGTGATGTGCTGGTCGGCACTCATCGTCCAGCAATATTCATATCCTGTCCCGGGAATACAATCATCGTTATGATCAGGTAACCCGAAATAAGACCCATTACACGTATAATAAGAGCTAATCGATGCCTCCTGTCCCGTAGGGCAAACGATATATATATACATATCGCCCACAAACGAGTGTTCAATATTCAGGCAAACCGAAGTCAGACTGGAAGTGTCAGATATTACAGCGTCTTCGGCGTATCCCTGAACATCGAAGTAAAAGAATTGAGGTTCATCACTGGATTGGTCTTCGATACATCCGAATGAGGTTTGAAACGAATTGACAGGCTGACCGGGCGCGGTATCAGATAGGGGCACTGCCTCAACGGCTCCATGAAGTTCAACCATATTGCCCGGACACACATGTTGCGGATAAACATAACTCCCTGCAAAATCGGGTGGGTTGGCAACCCTGATATACACCAATACCGAATTCATGCTTTCAACTCCCAAACTGTCGGTGCAGGAGAGTTTAACACTATAAACACCGGGTGTCGCAAACGTATAAATGAATTCATTGTTACCCATAATCTCAAAGGGGATATTGGGTTGCCCCGGTACCGAAATTGTCCACAAATATGTTGTGTTCTCAATGCTTTGAAAATACCCTTGTTGGTCGTTTTCGAAGAAATTGTTGATGGCATGAAAAGTTACGGTTTGTCCGGGACAACAATTAATGTAATTGGCCTCGGCCTGAACCATTATCGGGTTGGTAATAAGTGTAAGGGTATGGTGTTGTGGCGGTAACAGGCAGGATATTACAGCAGCCCATCCACTTTGAGTTACCGAAGGATCAGACGTAAATTTCAGGGTTAAACAGGTGGTCCCAACAATTTCAGTTCCCAGCAGGCTGTTCCCCGTCGCCTCAACTACCAAAGCCGGGCTGTTGACGTTCGGACCATTATAAATACTTAGTAAATCATAGCCGTGTTCTAAATCGAATGCGCTGAATAAAAGTTTAACAGAACCGCCGGCCATAGAAGAACAAATTGTAATTGTATAGCTTTCACCATTTCCGTAACTGCCCGTAGCCCCTCCCGAATCGTACAGGGTTCCCGAACAGGTGCTAATGGTGCCGCTCTGGCTGATGAGATAGGTTTGACTGTGCAGGCTTGCAACACTGCAAACGCCGACAATAAACATAATTAGATTTTTGCCGAGATTCTTCATGAGCTTACATATTAATGAATAGCCAAATATACAAAAATTAAAGTTATTATTTCACATTTACATAGACAAAATAATTTAATAAAAGGTTGCACGCATAAAAAAATAATTCAAAATAATTTTGACCGGCAGAATTTGTTATTTCTTAACGATGCATACCCATTGCCATGCCATCAATTCGTATGAATTAAGCTCCGGTTTTATGCTGTAATTTTCAGAACCGCCAATAAAATAGCTGTCATTTCCCGGGGTAATCACCAGATTTTATGTCGTATTAACTCACAGCTCGCAAACTTTTATTAAGTTTGTGTATTATTGTGAACCTATGTTTCGTATTGCTTTCATATTCATGCTGACACTGCCGCTAAGCCTCTTTTCGCAGTTCAGCGACAACTTTTCGGATGGCAACTTCACCGCCAACCCTGTCTGGACCGGTCATGATACCAAATTTCAGATTAGCGGTGATAATCGTTTATGGCTCAACGATCCCGAGTTTATTATCGGCGACGCCTACCTTTCAACCGCTTCTCAGGCAGTTCTCGATGCGTCATGGGAGTTTCTGCTGCAAATGGAGTTCAATCCGTCATCTTCCAACTATGCCGAAGTGTTTGTTATGGCGTCGGCAGCCGATTTCTCAGGCAGTCTAAACGGGTATTTCATCCGGCTGGGATACACCGACGACGATATTTGCCTATACCGAAAAACCGGAGCATCCTCGGTTAAAATTATCGACGGCATCAATGGCCGGCTCAATACCACAACGGTAAACGTAAGGGTTAAACTCACCCGCGACAATCAGGGAAACTGGGAACTTTTCAGCGATACACTGGGTGGCTTCGATTATCAATCCGAAGGAACGGCTTTCGATGCGAATTTTACCCAGTCATCGTTTTTTGGACTGCGGTGCATTTATACCACCACCCGAAAAGACAAATTCTTTTTCGACGATTTTGTGGTTACCGGTGATTTTTTAGTGGATGAGGAAGCACCTGTTTTATTGTCGGCTACGGCTGTTTCGCCGCACGTCCTTCAACTCAGCTTCAGCGAACCCTTGCTCGAACAGGCTGCTTTAAACACCGATAATTTTAATGCCAGCAACGGCTTGGGTCAACCCCAGTCAGTTGCGTTTTCGCAGGGAAACACAGCCGTACTGCAATTGGATTTTGCTTCAGATTTTGTGTCGGAGTACGACTATATTTTACAGTATCAGAACATCGAAGACCTTGCCGGCAATGTGGCAGCTGCCGGAATAGTGCATTTCAGCTATGTGGCTACACAGCCCAACATTGTGGTCATCAACGAAATTATGGCCGATCCGACACCGGTGGTTGGCTTGCCCGATGCCGAATACATTGAAATTTACAATACCTCGGCAGCACAACTCGACCTCACCGGATGGCGGCTGGTTGCCGGCAACTATGTGCGAACATTTCCTGCTGCAACCATTGCGGCTAATGGTTTTCTGGTGCTCTGCCACCCCGATAATGCGGGCCTTTTCGAAGTGGGTACTCCGGTAGTGGGTGTAACTTCGTTTCCTTCGGTTTCGAATAGCGGCACAACACTAAAACTGCTCGATGCCGACAGTGTTGAGGTGAGCAGCGTAAGCTACACGACAAGTTGGTATGGTAATCCCGACAAGGACGACGGAGGATGGTCGCTCGAGCGCATCGACCCCTACAATCATTGTGGGGCTTTTTCGAATTGGAAAGCCTCAGAAAATCAAAATGGAGGCACACCGGGGTATCAAAATTCGGTATATGCATCAAACCCCGATAACCAGGCACCCGAAATTGTTTCGGTGCAGGTAAGCGGTTCAAACGAACTACTCATAACATTCAACGAATATGTCGATACGCTATCGGCGCTGAATACAGCCAATTACCTGATTTCGCCTGATTACGGTAATCCCGATATAGCTGTAATCGGCTCTGATCAAAAATCAGTAAGCCTGTTTGTGGGTTGGGCTTTTGCCGAAAATACCCTGTTCACTATTTCTGTTACGGGAATATCCGATTTGTGCGGAAATACCCTGTCGCCCGAAGAATTTACATTCTCGTTATATTCAGCGTCCCGGTTCGATGTACTGATAACCGAAATAATGCCCGATCCCGATCCGGTGGTCGCACTTCCCGATGCTGAATATATAGAGCTGCTCAACCGCAGTGCATTCCCAATTGATCTGAGCGGTTGGGAACTTATGGTGAACAACAGTTCCTGCACACTCAGCGGTATTACCATTCAACCCGGTCAATTCATAACCCTGTGTAATGCAAACAATGCTGCTTTATTTCAGGGTATTGAGCGGGTGTATGGTGTTTCCGGTTTTCCGGCACTTACCAACTCGGGTGCAGGCATAGCGCTGTTGTCCTTACAGGGAAATTACATTCACGGCATAGCCTATACCGATTCATGGTATCAGAACAATTTTAAAAAAGAAGGCGGTTGGTCGCTCGAGATGATCGACACACTGAACTTCTGTGAGGGTGCCGCCAACTGGAAAGCCAGTACCGACATCAGCGGGGGAACTCCTTCGCGGGTAAATGCCGTAAATGCTGCCAATCCCGATGTGAGCCATCCCGAAATGTTGCACGCCGAAATTCTGAATTCCGATACGCTGCGGGTGTTTTTTAGTGAACCCATGCTGATAAATTCGCTGCAACTGACAGGTAATTACACAGTCGACCGCAGTGTTGGCAGTCCGGTATGGGCCTATGCCGAACCTCCCTTATTCAACAGCGCATTGCTGAAGTTTAATGCTGTTTTCGAGCGGGGCAAGGTGTACATACTCGAATTTGTCGATACCCTCGCCGACTGTGCCGGAAATACCATTCTGATTCAGCATGAAATTGTTTTCGGGATTGCCGATTCCATTGTTGCGGGCGATCTCGTTATTAACGAAATTCTTTTTAACCCTTTGTCGGAAGGTTCCGATTTTGTGGAATTCTACAACCGCTCCGAAAAGCTGCTCGACCTGAGCCAGTTGTGGATTACCAAACGCAATTCGCAGGGGGAACCCGATGCTGCGAAACAGGCTTCCGGATTTAAATATCTGCTTTTGCCACATACCTACCGGGTGATAACCGAAAGCCCCGAAAGCCTCGATTCGCTGTATAATATCCCCTATCCTGAATTCATAACGGCATCTGATGCATTGCCATCCTTGCCCGATGATGCAGGCAATCTGATTGTGTTCGACCGCTTTATGAACGTAATCGACGAGTTTACCTACGACGACTCATTGCATTTTGCCCTGCTGGCCAGCGACGACGGGGTATCGCTCGAGCGGATAGACTTTGATGCTCCTACCCAGAATGCTGTCAACTGGCATTCGGCCGCTTCAGTAGCAGGCTATGCTACACCCGGATATCAGAATTCGCAGTACAGGCCTTCTGATGTTGAAATTACCACATCACTGACTGCAGACCCTGACGTGTTTTCGCCCGACAACGATGGTTACGACGACCGCCTGAACCTGCACTACAGCTTCGAAAATCCCGGAACGGTGGTTTCGGTGGCCATTTACGATTCCAACGGGCGTTTTATAACCTGGCTGTGCCGGAGTCAAAGCCTGCCGGCCACAGGAACTCTGGTTTGGGATGGCCTCGACAGCCGCTATCAGCCCTGCCCGATTGGTATTTACATTGTGTATGCCGAAATTTTTGATGTTAACGGCAAGTCATATTCCGAAAAACTGGCCGTGGTACTCAGTCAGAAAAAATTGTAGCGATGCTGAATCAGGAACCGGTACCCATGCAGGGCGTAGTTGTAAAGTCCTTTGGTAAAACCCACTTTGTGCGCTGTAACGGACAAATCTACGAGTGCAGCCTGAAAGGTTTGCTGCGGACACGGAACATCAGAACCACCAATCCGGTAGCCGTAGGCGATAAAGTGAACTTCGAAATGGTGGATGGAAACAAAGGCAATATTATCTCGATAGAAGTACGCAAAAACTACATCATCCGCAAGTCGATTAACCTTTCGAAAGAGTCACATGTTATAGCTGCCAATATCGATCAGGCATTGCTGGTAGTAACCCTGAAGGAGCCACTCACGAGCACCGTTTTTATCGACCGTTTTCTGGTTACAGCTGAGGCTTACCGCATTCCGGTAATTATTGTTTTCAACAAAATTGACATTTATTCCCGCGAAGAAATTGAGAATGTTGCCGAAGTGATGGCTGCCTACCACATGGCCGGTTATACCCTGCTCGACACCTCAGTGCCCCGGAACCATCACATCGAAGCCCTCCGCGAATTACTTACCGGAAAAGTAAGCGTTATAGCCGGACACAGCGGGGTGGGGAAATCGTCGCTGGTGAATGCCCTCGATAAAAATGCAAACCTGGCGGTTGCGCAGATTTCTGAAATGCATAAATCGGGAAAACACACCACTTCGTTTGCTCAGATGGTACACCTTAATTTTGGTGCCGATATTATTGATACACCGGGTATTCGCGGATTTGGAATAATTGATATCGAAAAAGACGAGTTGTATCATTTCTTTCCCGAGATATTCAAGCACTCCGAACACTGCAAATACTACAACTGCAAGCATGTAAACGAGCCCGGCTGTGCGGTTCTGCAGGCCGTCGAAGATGGCGATATTGCCTTTTCGAGATATCGTTCCTATCTGAGCATGCTTGCCGAAGATGAGGGAAAATTCCGAAAAAAAAGGCAGGGATAAGCTTGCATTTCATCAATCATTTCAATGTTATTCAGTATTTTAAGCTTCGTTTTTTTGAAAAGTAAAAACAAATGACTATTTTCGGCAAAAAGCTGTTGTAATGCTACACACGAATAACATACTATTAAAGCTAATGTTGATACCATTTGCATTACTTTATCGGTTTGTTGTTTCTTTGCGGAATTTCTTGTACGATAACGGCGTTTTTTCATCTAAAGAGTTTCAGATTCCGGTAATTGCCGTGGGGAATATCATGGTAGGAGGCACCGGTAAAACACCCCATACCGAAATGATTGCAGAATTATTGAGGAAACAGTTTAAAATTGCTGTGTTGAGCCGGGGTTATAAACGTAAATCTAAAGGTTACCTCGAAGTGCAACCCGATTCTTCCTACACACAGGTGGGTGACGAGCCGCTGCAGATAAAGCGGAAATTTCCCGATGTGGTGGTTTCGGTATGCGAAAATAGGGTAAAGGGCATTTATCGCCTCATGGACGAATATCCCGACCTGAACGCCGTAATTCTCGACGACGCTTTTCAGCACCGCAGGGTTAAACCCGGCATTTCGGTCTTGCTAAACAACTACCATCATCCCTTGTCGAAAGACCACCTGTTGCCCTATGGACGCATGCGCGAAGGGCATTCGGCAAGCCTTCGTGCCGATATTATTATCGTTACCAAATGTCCCGAAAAAATGAACCCCATGGAGCGGCGCATCATGCTGAAGGAAATAGATCCAAAGCCCTATCAGACACTCTTCTTCAGTACCTTTCAATACCACAGCCCAAGCCCGGTGTTCGAGAATTTGGCGGGTTCGCTTTCAGGCTCCCTAAGCGAATATAATGTACTTGTTATAACCGGCATCGCTTTCTCGGCAAACCTGATCGATTATCTGCATGAGCAGTGCCAAACCATCGAACACCTGCGATTTGCCGATCACCACAGCTTCAGCAAAGCCGATATGCAAAAGGCTGCGCAACTGTTCGATAAAATGCCGGAAAACAAAATTATCCTTACCACCGAAAAAGACAGCATCCGGCTGTTCGAAAATAAGTATCTTTCCGACGATTTAAAAAAAGCAATGTATTACCTTCCCATTACCGTAAAAATGATGGGGGGCAACGACGATGTTCAACAATTCGAAAAACACTTTATTACCTATGTTTCAACAAATAAACGATACAGCAAACTTTATAAAAACACAGGCCTCAATCACGCCTGAAATTGGAATTATTCTCGGAACCGGCCTGGGTGGTTTGGTTAACGAAATCGAAATTACCGATATTATTCCTTACGACAGCATCCCCGGTTTTCCCGTATCAACCGTCGAAGGGCATTCCGGACAGATGATATTCGGCAGGCTGTCGGGTCGCAATGTGGTGGCTATGAAAGGACGTTTTCACTATTACGAAGGCTATACCCCTCAGCAGGTAATTCTGCCGGTTCGCGTGATGGCTCAGCTGGGGATAAAATACCTCTTCGTCAGCAATGCCAGCGGAGGTGTTAATCCCGATTTCGAGATCGGCGACCTCATGGTCATCACCGACCACATCAACCTGATTCCCAACCCGCTTATTGGAAGGCACCAACCCGAATTTGGTGTGCGATTCCCCGACATGAGCAATGTGTACCATCCCGGTATGATTGCCGAAGCCGGAAAAATTGCTGCCGAAATGGGCATTGCACTCCAATACGGTGTTTATACCGCTACCACAGGGCCCACCTACGAAACACCCGCCGAATATAAGCATTTCCGTATCATCGGTGCCGATGCCGTGGGCATGTCAACCGCTCCCGAAGTAATCACTGCAAGGCAAATGGGAATCCCCTGTTTCGCCATGTCAATCATCACCGATTTGGGTGTGCCCGGTAAAATTGTCGAAATCACCCACGAAGAAGTGCAAAAAGTAGCTGCCGGTGCCGAGAAAAAAATGACCCGCATCTTTAAAGAATTAATTTGCAGACTTTCCTGACAAATCTTCGCTCAAGTAAACAGTGAATGTGGAAACAACCCCGTAGAGACGCGATTCATCGCGTCTCCATTCATCGCGTCTCCATTCATCGCGTCTCCATTCATCGCGTCTCCCATCATCGCGTCTCCCATCATCGCGTCTCCCATCATCGCGTCTCCCATCATCGCGTCCTCATTGTTTTTCTTCGAGCCTGCGAGAAGAACCTCCAGCTCATCCATCATTGCAATCCGAGTGCAAACAGATGCGGTTCAAAAAAATCATCGAATGTAGTTTTTCATGTCAAAAGTCAGAAGTCAAAAGTCAAATGCGGGTAGTGCTGTCAAGAACAACCCCTCTAAACCGTTTCAAAACATCTGACATCAGCCATCATCCATCAGCCATCACCACCCCACCTTCACAAACCCAGCTCCATAAACCTTGCCTCCACCCGACACCAGCACCCTGTAGTGCCCGTCGGGCAATTCCGATATGTTTACACTAAACTCACCCACCCCCACAGCTCGCTCGGATTTATAATCCGAGCTCCCCACTTGCGCCGATTTATAATCCGAGCCCAAACAGTTTTCTTCCATCAACAACTGCCCTGAGGTCGAATAAATTTTAATATTATACCCCGCCGACCCATTCCCATTGGGCAATACAATGCGAATTTCGTCAACCGCCGGGTTCGGATACACTTCGGC
>Ga0116149_1006611_pt1 | contig 10390 bp, 4 predicted proteins | sample AD_UKC057_MetaG_FD_89787 | JGI IMG/M metagenome (GOLD analysis project Ga0116149, IMG submission 89787) | Active sludge microbial communities of municipal wastewater-treating anaerobic digesters from USA - AD_UKC057_MetaG | ecosystem: Engineered > Bioreactor > Anaerobic > Digestate | place: USA...
ACCTCGCGGTCCTCAAGCGCTATTCCGCTCTCGTCTTCCTCGGCTGGAACACGATGACGGCCGACCTCTATGCGAAGCTGAAGGCCTATGTCCAGGCAGGCGGGCATCTGCTGATGTTCCTGCCCCAGTTGAGCACGCGGACCGACCGCGCGGCGGACCTGGCGCTCTTCAACCACGGCGACTTCTCGGACCTCTTCGGGGTGCGGGTCCACGGCCGCGAAACGACGGCGGTCCAGGGCGTAACCTGTTGCGCCGAAGCGACGCTTCGCAACTACCGTTTCCCGCTGTACCGCGCCGGCGAGGACCCGTTCTTCCTTGGCCGCATGACCCCGGCGCAGGTGGAGTTGGCGGGAGCGCGGGTGGTCAGCGGGTTCGCCGGCATGTTCGGCACCGCGGAGGCGGAGTTGGTCCGGCGTCCGGCCATCGTGGAGAACCGCCTTGGCAGAGGCCATGCCTTCCTGGTCACCGCGTTCGAGTATCCGGGCGAAGAGGGCTTGCGGCCCTTGACCCAGGACCTGCTCCGTGTGCTGCTCCAGGGCGAACAGGGCGACATCCGGCTGCTCGGGTCGGACCGGGTGCGCTATGCGGTGTACGCAACGCGCACCCCGGGCCGTGGCCAGCGCCACACCGTCGTTTACCTGCTCAACACCGATCCGGACAACCCCGCGCCGGTACGACTCTGGTACAAGGGACGGATGTCCGCCGAGCTCCGCCTGCCGGCCAACGAACTGCGGGTAGCCTATCTCGGCGGCGGCCTGCTCATCGCGCCTGAGGACAAGCGTGTCGACGTGGCATCGTGGCACACGCAGGCGGGCGCTCACCAGGTGAGCCTGTTCAGTTGCGCTGCTCAGCCCGTCACCGTCGGCAACCTCGGGCCGAAGCCCGTACGCTTGACGCTGAACGGCCGGCGGATGGCCCTGGCCTGCGGTGAGACGCGTGTCGCAAAGGTCGGCCGCCGGGTGGACCCCGCCAGGGCGGCCTTCGCGGTGCCGGAGTTCCTCGACGAACCGCCGGTCCGCTACCGTCACGCGCCGTTGCCGTACTAGCCTGCCGGACCGTCACCGCGGGACGGTCAGCGTGGCGCTCCCTTCGCGGGTGCGGCAGGGGCCAGCTTCAGGATCCAGTCGATCATCCGGGCCCGGACGGTGTCGAGGTCGCCAGTCACGTCCAGGGCGTCGAGGAAACGCTGGGCTTCCTGCGCCGTCCCGGCGCGGTCCCCGCCCGCGGCGGTCGCGTCGTGGATGGCCTGGCGCAAGGTGCCGAGGTAGCGCAGGTCGTCGATCCCTTCGCGATAGCCCTCCCACTGGATGGTATCGAGCAGGCCGTCCGCCGTGGGGTAGACGAAGTTGTGCTGGCGGTAGGGGTTGCCGTTGAAGTCGTTCCAGCCGTGGTAGAAGATGTAGGTCATGCCGCCGTCGTAGTCGTTGACGGCCAGCAGCAGGCCGAAATTGCGGCGGTAGGTCTCGGGCTCCTCGATGCCGGACTGCGGATTGGCGTAACTGAAGATCTTGTGCCCCTGCGAGTGCCAGCGCGCCGCTTCTTCCTTGGACGGGTCGCCGTAGCAGACGAGCAGGTCCTGCAGGTCGCCCATGGCCGGGAAGTTGTGGCCTTGGGAGCCGGCCACGAAGACCTTGCCGCCGGCCTTGTGCACGGCCTCCCACGTGGCCCGCTGGGCCTTGAGGGCATCGCCCTGGGCCTCGTCCTGGCCGTAGAAGTACACCTCCTTGATGCCAAACCGGCCGGCCACCTCGAGGATCTGTTTCAGCCGCTCCGGGGGCGCATTCGTGCCGGCGATCAGGTAGTAGAGCGGGTCGTTCTTCAGCCCGGCTTCGCGGCGCAGCCACAGCGCCAGACCCAGCAGGCCGCTCTCATAGCGCACGCCGAGGGTGGGGTTGTCCACGCCGTGAGCCCGCAGGTTCGCCAGTTCGGCCCGGTACTGGGCCACGCTGCGGACGCGGTGCTCGACGGTGCCCTGGCCCTGCAGGTCCAGCTCGATGCCCCAGTGGAAGTACATACTGGACTCCAGGGGGTTCGGCGCCAACTCGAACGGCAGCACCTCCACGGCCAGGGGGACCTCCTCAAGCCGACGCCCGCCCACACGCAACTCGATGCGCCCGCGGTAGAGCCCGGGCGCCGTGCCCTCGGGCACATGTACCGTGATCCAGAACTGTTTGGCGGTGTGCCGCGGGATCGGCACCGGCTGCAGCGTCGCGCTGTCGTAGATGGGCTGCTTTCCCACGGCGACCTCGCGCTCCTCCGGCGTGGTCTTGGGGCTGCTTACCCATAGCCACTGGCTGCTGCCGTCCGGGAAGCTGAGACGGACGTAGTTCTCCTTCTTCTCCATGTCCACGCGGACCAGGGCGTCGTCCTTGAGCAGCAGTTCCGGCGTGAGTAGGCGCAGGCCGCGGTTGATGGGGAAGCGCCCGCCCTGGCCCGACTGGTACCAGCACTTCACCGTGCGCAGGTCTACGACCGCTGACGGCAGCGTCTTCCCGCCCGGGCCTTCGAGGTCCGTCGCGCTGGCGGCCACAACCTCGTCAGCCTTCAGGGCATAGACCACGAAAGACCCGGGCTCGTACTCGCCGGGGCAGGCCCGCAGTCGCACGTCGCGGTTGAGCGTCGTTGGCGGCTCGGGGACGGGCAGGATGCGGCGGTTGGTGATCGGGGTTACGGCGTAGACGGCCAGCCTCTGCCAGCGTCCAGCCAGGCGCGCCATGGCCTGGGCCGTCTCCAGGCTGGCGACGGCCGTGTCGAGGCCCTGCTCGGCCTCGTCAAGCGCTGCCAGCGCCGCGTAGCCCTGACTCAGCAGTCCTGCGAAGTCCGCAGGCGCGGGGCCGGAGGCGGCCGCGATCGCGGCCCGGACAGGCGCCAGCGTCGCCTCGACGGCCTGCAGGCGTTTCTCAAGCTCGGCCGCGGCCGGAGCGTCGATCGCCGCCCGGCGGCGCAGGACCGGGCTGCGTTCGTCTAGCGGCGCGACCACGGCCCGACGCAGGCACGCCGCGTAGTCGGCGCTGAAGACCAGGCGGCCGAAGTTGCGCACGGCATGGAAATCCTGCCCGGTCGACGACCAGGCGCTGAGTTCCAGCTTGCCGCCGGCCTGCCGCTGGCGGCAGAGGTTCACCGACCAGACCGCGTCCTGAGCCGGCACCCCGCCAACCGCCGCGAAGGGAACGGTCACCTGCAGGCGCCAGCGGTCACGGTCGCGCGAGGCCTGCACCGTCCAGTCCGGGTTCCACGTGCGGTCCTTGACCTTCTCGTCGAACCGCGCCCCGAGGGCATTGGTGGCGAAGTGATAGTACTCCTTCTCCGAGCCGGACGGGCAGAGGAAGACCTCGATGCAGTCGTCCCTGAAGACATCGCCGTCCCTGTCCGTCGCGCGGGCCAGCAGGCCGTCCATGGCCGGTTCCAGGCACTCGATCAGCAGGTGCAGGCGGTCAGGCTCGTAAAACAGCGCCGCACGAGTCTGCACCGCCGCGTCCTTGCCACTGGCGCCGTCGACGAAGCGGTCCATGACCAACAGCGGCTCCGACGCAGCCCAGTCGACGGTAAATCCCGGTCCGGCGGCGGCCTGGGCCCGGTGTACGCGCAGTTCCCCAGCCTCGGAGAAAGCCTCCAGGCACCCGGCGGCCACGAGAGCAGCGACCATGAACCGGACACGCGCCACGGAATGCATACGTCGTCTCCTCTCTTGCCGGTACCCCCCGGCTCGGACGCCAGGAAGACGTACGGTTACCTCTCCAGGCCGTACCGCAACCGCAAGATGCCGCGTTCAGCCGGTGATGCCGACGGCCCGCGCCGCTCGAACCGCAGCCTGGCAAAGCGCCGGGCTGTAGCTCTGGCCGGCGGGCGGGGCGAACTCGAGAACGAACCAACCGTCGTATCCCACCTCCGCGCAGGCCGCGGTCAGTTCGCGCCAGTCGAGGGTGCCGTTGCCCGGCCAGGTGGAGACCTGCCGGCCCTGGGCATCCGGCGGCAGCAGGTCCTTGCCGTGGATCCTGACCAGGTGCGGGCCGAGCTCGCGGACGAAGTCGTGCGGGTAACCGCTGTAGATCACGTTGGCGGTGTCGAGGTAGATGCCCACGGCGGGCGAGCCCACGGCGTTGACGAAACTCAGGCATTCACCGGGCGTCATCAGGTTCTTCGAGAGCTTGGGGCATGTCTCGGCCCCGACCTTGACCCCGCGCATCGTCGCGTACTCGCCGAGTTCGCGGAAACCGCTGACCAGGCGGTCCCACGCCTTGCGGAAGGCGACCTTAGGCAGAACTTGCCCGGTGACCACGAGCACCGCGTCGCAGCCCAGAAGGACCGCAGTCTCGATCTGGCGCCGGGCGATCGCCAACGACCGCTGGAAGGGCACATCGTCCGGATCCGTGATCAGGTACTTCCAACCGAGCGTCGAGGCGACCGACGAACAGACCAGCCCATGGCGCCGAATCGTCTCCCCGAGGCGGCGGACGTCGTCGTCGCTGTGTTCGGGCATCAGGTCAGGGGTGCCAAGCCACATCTCCACGCCCTGGAAGCCCGCTTCCGCCAAGGCCTGCAGGCGCTCGTCGAGGCCGAGCTTCCCATCGATCATCTGATTGCCGACGGACAGTTTCATGGTGCATCTCCAGACGTCGTCGGCCGGACCCGCCGACGGCCGATGAGGACGCGGTTCATAGGCGTGATCTCGGCCGGGATCGTGGTCCAGCGCACGTGATAGCCGGCGTGCTCGAGCCGGTAGGTACGGTCCACATCATGAGCCAGTTCCTGCCCCAGGGCGAGCTGGAGAGCCAGCGGGGCTGGGCAGGCGCCCTGCGGATAGCAGCATGGCATCACCGCGACGTTGCCGCCTACGGCCGCGGCAAGCTCCAGGCACTGGTCGGTCAACGTCCCGCAGGCGTGAGCACTGACGATGCTCGCTCCCGGCACCAGGCAGGCACGGATCGTGTCCATGCGGGCGCGCTCGAAGGACACCTTGCCTTCGACCCACGGACCTACCTGGCACGCACAGGCCAGCACGCGGGCATGGCTGGACGGTTCGCGCGCGTCGCTCAGCAGGACGCGTTGCACGCGCCGCTCGAAGAGGGCGAAGAGGATCCCCGGGAGGCCATGGCCGCAACACAGGTCCGCCACCGCTTCCGCGCACACGTCCTCGCGGATCCTCTCAAAGAGCTCGCCGCACTCCAGAACCTCCTTGATGGGCAGCACCCGGTCCGCGGCCAGCGCCCGCACCAGGCGATCCTGCAGGCTGTCCGAGGCGAAGGCGCGTTCTGCCAGCGCCAACCCAAGGCGCGAACGCGAGGCCACCCAGGAGCGGTCCTCGATCGCATTGAGTTGTCGGAAAAAGTGGTACACCGGCCTCACCCATCGTCCGGCGCCGCACCGCCACGCCGCTGGCCAACGTAGCGTCCCGTACCGCCGGAAGCCACCTGCGCCGGACGGGAAGCAGGGCTGCTCCAGAATCCGCCGTCTGATCGGGACGCGAGCCGATTCCGGGCCAGCAGGGATTGGGCTGGTCCGCCTCGGGCCGTCCTTGCCGCGCGCGGCCGAGTGCGGTACCTTGGATCAAGGCGGTTGGCCGCTGGTGCCTCGCGTGTCGGAGCGCGTCGCCTCGGGTTACGAGCCGCGGGGCACCGGCCAACCGCCGATCGTCAGCGGAGGAGTCCCCACATGTTTCGGAGTCGCCACATCTGCGTGCTGCTGGTCGCCTTCCTCGCCGAGGCCGCGCTGGTCGCGGCGCCCCTGAGCACGGGCGACGGTCTCGCCGTGGACCTCGCCGACACGGGGCAGGTGACCGCCGTCCGCATCGGTGCGACGGCCCTGCCACTACGGGGTGCAGGCGGTTTCCTCATCGCGGACTTCAACCACCAGCCCGAACCGGCGAACCTGGTGCCGAATCCGGGCTTCGAGCAGGGCACGGCGGGCTGGTCTCTGGCCGCGAGTCAGAGTCTGGACACCACCGTCGTCCATGCGGGCCGGGCGTCCGTCCGGCTGCAGGTGCCGGGGCCGGCGCCGGCGCAGTCCAACCTCGGCGTCGTGGTGCCGGTCAAGCCGAACACGCGGTACCGGGTCGGGCTCTGGCTCCGCCGCGAGGGCGTCGGCGTCTGCGGGGCGTACTCCTCGGAGCGCGACGACGCCAACCGCCTTACCGGCAAGGTCACCCAGACCGGGCCCGGCGTCCCGCGCGAGGACGGCGTCTGGCACCCACTCGCCTGGGAACTGAGCACGCAACCCGCGACCACGCGCCTGTCCCTGCGCGCCGACATCTACCAGTCGACCGGGACGTTGTGGGTGGACGACTTCTTCGTGCAGGAACTCAGCGAAGGCGTGTACGATGCCGTGCCCGGGCACGTGAGCATGACCGGCAACCAGGCCGCCTTCCGCGGCGCCCTGCCGGGGCGCGGACTGGAGCTCGAAGCGACACTGACGGCGGACCGCGAATGCCTCCGGGTCGACGGCGAGGTCCGCGACCTCACCGGCACCGATCGGGCGCTCGGCGTACGCTTCGCGTTGCCGCTGGATCTGGCCGGCTGGACCTGGTACCATGACGCCGAGGAGCGGGAGTCCATCGCGGCGGGTCCCGTCCTGCGCCGTACCTACACCTGCGTCTCGGGAATCGGCCTCTGCTCGGTCTACCCGTGGTCCGCCCTCGCCGGGCCGGACGTCGGGCTGAGCCTGGCGCTGCCGCTGTCGCAGGGACCGCGGGTGTTCGTGATCCAGCACGAGCCGGGCCGTCCCGAGACCGCGCTCACGTTCTACGTCGGTCTGAGCAAGGACGCGGGGCGGCACCCGAGCCGGGCGCCGTTTACATTCGTGCTCTACCGTCACGACCCGGCCTGGGGCATGCGGTCGGCCATGGCGCGCTACTACCGCCTTTTCCCCGAGAGTTTCGTGAAGCGTCCCGTCTACGAGGGCTACCTGAACTACGCCGACATGGAGCGTTTCGATCCGGCCACGCACCGGCTTGTGGTCACCCAGAAGATCGCGATCGAGGATGCCAGCGACTTCGGCGAGGGCTACCGCTTTGTCTGGCATATGCACGGCTGCTATGACTACCGGCAGGTCCCCTACGACGACCCGAAGCGGCCCGACGATGAGACCGTGTTTCGGCTGCTCGGGGAGATGGTCGAGGCGGAGAAGGCCAGACCCAAGGCGTACACGCCGAGCGCCGAGACCCTCCGCAAGATCGTCTTTGGCCCGCAGGGCGGCATCAGCTACATCGGCGACACGAAGTACTGGCGTGCCCACGAGGGCTACAACCATACCGACGAGCCCGGCTGGGGCTTCAACTTCCGCGTCAACGAAGACCCGGACGTTTCGCCCTTCCTGGCGGACCTGGCTCGCCGCCGCGCCGAGGAGTACGTGCAGAAGAACACAGGCCGCCGGCCCTGGGACGCGACCTTCACGGCGGACGCGATCGAGGGGTACATGAGCAACTCCCACGAACTGGACTTCCGGCGCGAGCATTTCCGCACAACCCTGGTGCCGCTAACCTTCGGCCGCGACGCCCTGGCGCCGGCTATGCCGAACACGATCTGGGACTTCCACCACAAGAGCTGGTGGCCGCTCACCCAGGAGCAGAAGATCCTGACCTACGGCAATGCGAACTGCTACGAGCAGGCCTTCGCGCTGCCGTTTGTGGACATCCCGATGACCGAGTTCGACTGGGACCGCGCACACCCGGGGCGGCTCGACCGCTACCTGCGTGCACTGGCCTACCACAAGATCTGGCGCCACTGGCACGCCTGGGGCCCCGGCGGGTACGCTGACACCGACCCGGCCTGCGTCCAGGCGCAGTTCCGCCGCGGGCTGGCCTACGCCGTGTTCCCGCCGGTCTACTGCATCCCGACGGCGGGTGCTGACATCGAGACCCACCGGGCCGCCTTCCGCCAGTACGTCCCGGCCATGGAGGAACTGTCCGCCGCCGGCTGGGAGCCGGTGCCGTATGCCCGGGCGACCGGCGGCCTTGTCGTCGAGCGCTTCGGCAGCTTCGCGGCAGGGGACCTCCACCTCGTGCTGCGCAACCAGGACGCTGCGGCCGTCGAGACCGTTGTGACGCTGGATCGGCAAGCCCTTGGCATCCCTCCGAACGCGGCTCTCTGCTGGATCGACATCCTGCCCCGGACTCCGCAGGTCGAGCTCTTCCCCGGAGACGGCCTGCAGTGCCGCGTGGACGCCGACGGCACGCTGGCGCTTTGGGTCGGCACCCGCGACCAGGCCGCACAACACGGCTTCCGCCTGGCGCTGGCGACGCTGGAGAAGACGGAACGGCTGTTCCAGACCGAGATGGATGACCTGAGCCGCTCCCTCTGGTCGCAGGCAACCGTCACGGCGCGCCAGGGCACGACTGCCACCGGTGCAGTGGCGCTGGGGTTGGCCGAGTCCCTGCAGGGCGCGGCCGGGCAATTGGGCAATGCCATCAAGACGAAGGCGCCGGTGGACCTGGCCAAACTGCTCTTCCGGGTGCGCGCGGAGGTCTCCTTGGTGCCGGTGGCCCTGACGGGGCTCCGGGTGCGGGCAGAGCGCGTGCTGGCCGACCGGCCCCGCGGGGAGGCCGCGGAACTGCCCGTACGCCTGGAGATGGGGCAGGGCGGCCAGGCCGGAGCGCCCGCGGACCTTGCCGCCACGGTGCTCTCGCCGTGGCCGACCGTGGCCGCCGCGAGCGGGGTGCGGGGGCTGTCGGCAGACGGTTTCACCGCCACGCTCCAGGTGCCGGCGGAACCCGAGCGCCGCCTGCTGCCGTACCTGGTGATGGTGAGCGGCAAGCTGAACGGATCGCCCTGCACCGTGGCGCTGCCCGTCGACCTGCAGACGGCGGCCCCGCTGGCCGTGTCGGTGCTGCCGGAACGCGCCTTCCGGGGCCAGACCCGACACCTCCGGGTCGCCGTGACGAGCCGTGTCAGCGCCACGACGACGCTGACCCTACGTCTCGCTCCGCCTGCCAGGGTCAGAGCCGTGCCGGCGGAGGTGCCCGTGACACTGCCGGCTCTCGGCCAGGCAGAGGCGGCTATCGATCTCATCCTGGATCCGGGAGTGCCCATCGGGGCGCTCCATGTGCCCTACACGACCACCAGCCAGGACCGCCGTTTCGTCTGCGACGGAGTGCTGTCGCTCACCGTGTCCGATCCCGTGCCGCAAGTGGCCATCCGGCGGTTGCCGGCGCCGCCGGCCATCGACGGCAACCTCGCCGACGCGGCCTGGCAGAGTCCGCCCAGTGTGCCCGAACTGCGTCTGTTGGCCAACGGCGGTCCCGCCAGCGAGAAGACCGCCGTGTGGCTCGCCTGCGACGAGCACGGTCTCTACGTCGCCATGCGTTGTACCGAGTCGCAGATGGATAAGCTCGTGGCCAAACACAGCGAGCGCGGCGCGCCGCTCTACCAGGACGACGACGTCGAGATCTTCGTCCTGCCGCCCGGTGGCGCGCAGGTCTGCCAGATGGCCGTCAATGCCTTGGGGACGCGCAGCGACAACCTCGGGAACACGACGGACTGGGCCGCCGCCGCCAGCCGTGGCCCGGCCGAGTGGAGCGTGGAGGCGTTCATCCCCTATGCGGTCCTGGGGGTGGCGACGCCGCCGGCCCGCGGCAGTGTCTGGTGCGTGCAGTTCGGCCGGCAGCAGAAGGCCAAGCGCGAAACCACCTCGTGGACGCCCGGCCAGTCGTTCATCGCCAAGGAGAGTCTGGGCGAGGTCACCTTCGAGTAGGGCGCCGCTCCCTCAGCGTATCCAGCCCACCTAGGTCGTCGTGGCGGACTCCTGACCCAGGGCGCCGGCGCCGTCGAGGGCGAGGGCCAGGAGGACCGGCCCGGCCTGGAGGGGACACCTGCCGTTTATGCCTGTCTTCTCCGGTTGGCATCAGCGACGGCGCGCACGATCCGGGCCGCGGTCTGGCAGTGCTCCTCGGTGTACTTCTCGCAGAAGGTGCTCCAGCGCACAAAGCGCTTCAGGAACGCGGCGGCGACAGGGGTGTTCTGCGGGCCGTAGCGGTACTCACGGCCGGCGGGCGGCTGCGAGAAGGGGAAGCGCCTGGCCACGGCGTACTCGTCCAGGAAGACGCAGGCCTCCGGCATCAGGTAGTAGGCACCCATGCCGGCCCCGGGGATGCCGGCCGCCGCCAACTGGCGTGCGAACTCCGCAACGCTGCAGGTGAACTGCGCCGGGTCGACGGCCAGGCCGAACATCCAGCAGGAGTAGACCTCCTGGTACGCCGGGATGGGCAGAGCCTCGACGCCCGGAACCGCGCTGATGAGAGAGCTCAGCAATCGCGCCATGCGGTCGCGCCGGGCTACGTTCTCCTGGAGGATCTCCAGTTGCGCCAGGGTGATGGCGGCGGTTGACTGGGTCATGCGGAAGGCATACCCGGGTTCGGTGTGGAGACGCCCGTATCCTGGCTTCTCCAGGCCGCCGCGGC
>Ga0116149_1006615_pt1 | contig 10388 bp, 10 predicted proteins | sample AD_UKC057_MetaG_FD_89787 | JGI IMG/M metagenome (GOLD analysis project Ga0116149, IMG submission 89787) | Active sludge microbial communities of municipal wastewater-treating anaerobic digesters from USA - AD_UKC057_MetaG | ecosystem: Engineered > Bioreactor > Anaerobic > Digestate | place: USA...
ATTTATCATTTTTGACAGCGGCTCGGGCATACCCGCCGATCAGCAGAGCGATCTGTTCAAGCCTTTTACCGCAGCCGGCAAAAAATCGCTCGGCCTGGGGCTTGCGGTTGCCCATAAGCTGATCAGACACCTTAACGGCGAAATCACCATCAAAAGTACCCCTGATACCAGCACCCTGGTAACAGTCGAACTGCCAGCCGCAGCCTGACTCATTTGAGCCGATCGCTGCAGATCTTCAGACAGAGAGGTTTTACATGAAAATCACCAGAGTTTTTCCGGCTTTTATGGCTATGATCGTCGCTTCGGCAATTTTCTGCGCCGCCCCGGGTTTCTCTCAGGCAGATCACCCGGTTGTCGAAGCTCTGAAGCCCAAATACGGCAATGTAATGGTCAAAGACCTCGAAAATCAGTATGAATTCACTCTGTCGCTGCCATTCAACGAAATTGAAAACGCCCTGAACCTTGTTGTCAGCCAGGAATGGTACCCGACCTGGATCTCGGTCAGCGCCCGCCCCGACGAAAAGGCCGCCATCAACTTTACGGCAAGCGCCACCAAAAACGAATCGGCAAAACGTTTTTCCATGCTGCAGGAGCTGGTCTCACCCGGTATGCTGCCCTGGAAAACCACCGACCTCGACGACAAAATGCCCGGCGTTACCGCTGTCGAAACAAATTTTGCTGAAAGGGTCTCAGTTATTGGCGAAACTCTAAAAAGCGGCCTCATTTTCAGCCATCTTTTCCCGATGATCAAGCGCGTTAACTGCGTTTCAGACCCGTTTTTTGAAAGAGGCAGCTATTCTGACACTCCAGCCGGAAGAGTGATGAATTTTACCGTTAAATGCAACTGGTAAGACTGCAGAAACTGCTCGCCAACTGGGGCGTCGCATCACGCCGCGCCGTCGAAAAACTTATCGATGCCGGAGCCGTTTCGGTTAACGGACAGACCGTTGAAGGTCAGGGTTTTTCGGTCGACGCCGACAACCCTCCGGTGATAAAAGTTAACGGCAAAATTATTACGCCGCCAGCCGGCGATTGCCAGATTTATGTTTTTAACAAGCCTCTGCGCGTCGTTACCACGCTGAAAGACGAACGCGGCCGCCCAACTATCGCCGATTACCTGCCACCTGGCCGGCGCCTTTACCCTGTCGGGCGTCTCGACTACGACTCGACCGGACTGCTGCTGATTACCAATCATGGTGAACTGACCAACCGCCTGCTACACCCATCTTTCAAGGTCGACAAGGAATACCTGGTGAGAATTTCGGGCACACCACTTTCAGCCGAAGAAAGCGAAAAATTCAGCAGCGGCCTCGAACTCGACGACGGCCTGACTGCCCCATGCCGCATCAGAAAGAACTCAGAACCCGACAGCTACACGGTTGTCATTCGCGAAGGCCGAAAACGCCAGGTGCGCCGCATGTTCGCCCACCTCGGTCGCCAGGTAATTGGCCTGCACCGCGTCAGATTCGGCCCGCTGAGCATCGGCAACCTGAAAGCCGGCGAGCTCAGGCCTTTAAACGCAGAAGAAAAGGCAGCCCTGCTCAAAAGCGCCGGGCTGCCCATTTAACTCAGTTCAATTTATTTGTTAGCTTCAAGAATGGCGTTTTTCAGGCGTTTGAGGTGCGGAGCGACCTTTTCTGTTGCCAGACCACTCTTTTGCAGAGCCAGCCACATGGCGGCAGCCTGATGGAGTTTGCCGCTCTTTTCCAGTTTCCAGGCTTCAATGATCGATGCAGTTCCGACAACGACGGCATCAACGCTGAACGAAGCAAGATTACCTGCGAGACTGAAAGTGCCGGCAAAGCTTTCGGCGCCTTCGATTTCAATTTCAACCCAGTCGTTGGCGGGATAATTGACACGACTGATCAGGTCCTTGTCGGCCGTAACCTTCAAACTGGCTTCATCAGAGCAGAATTTCGCAAAAATCTCAGCCGGGAAAGCCAGACTGACGAATTTTGCGGCCGGCGCGGCATCAGTCGGAGCTGCTTCGTTTTCGCTGCTGCCGGCAGCTGCGATTCCGGCATCGGCACCGACTTCCTGGTCTGCCAGGGCGTCGATTTCTGGTGCCACACCAGGAGCTTCCGAATCAAATTCTTCTTTCAGAGGCTTTCGCGCAATGCTGGCCGACTTAGCTTTATATGAACTCGAAATAGCCACTTCTCTGGCCGATTCTAAGGAACCGTCGACAGAAGAAGAATCTTTGATTTCTTCCTGAGGAATCATCGAACCTCTCGGTCCCGCCTTGCGTTCCTCCATCATTTCATCCGATGGAACCGGGGCCGGAGCTGGAGCTGCGGGAGCCGCGGCCGGAGGCGGAGGTGGCGCAGACTGAACTGCCACATTGACACGACCCGGATCAACGGCTCCGGTCTGATTGCCCATTTCTCTTCCGAGGTTCAGGTTTGCCGAAACCAGTTCGATTTCAGAGGCGGAAATTTTATCGCCGGCAACACCTGCGAGGGTGATCTTGCCGTTTCCCTGCGGTTCAAAACGGTATTCACGATTGGTCGCCAGATGCACCAGCACGAGCGAACCATCTTCTGAAACTTTGACTTCGACGCCATCCGGGAGCATTTCTGCCAGTCCGACGTTCCATTCATCGCCGGCCAGAGAAGCCTGAACCGTGCCGGTTATTTCGGTGACCAGCGCCACGTCGGCGGCTCTGACAGCCACAGAACACATCAGACAACAACAGACCGCAAGAATTACAGCAAACCTGTTAAACATTTTTTTCCTCCAGGTTATCGATTGTGAAAAGCTCAACTTCGTTGGCTTTTCCACGCAGACTCGTTTTTTCAATGAATTTCCATTGCACCGGCATTTTGACCAGCCCGACAACTTCGCCACTGGCGATTATCGAAGTTTTATATTCCTTGTTGAGGTTTTCCATGCGCGAACAGGCGTTAACGGTATCACCGATGACAGTGAACTCGGCCTTTCGTTCTGAACCGATGTTACCAAAAACAACATTGCCGGCATGAACTGCCAGACCGACCTTCAAATCGGCGCCATGGCAAATAGCCTTGAATTCAGGCGATTCTGTATATCTGACAATCTCTATCGCCGCTTTTATTGCATCATCGGCAAAATCGGCATGCTCGACCGGAGCGTTGAAAAACGCCAGCAGACCGTCACCAAGGAATTTGTCGACGACACCGCGATTATTCATGATGATTTCGGTCAGCCTGGCAAAGTAGGCATTGAGAAACTCTACCACCGCATGCGCGTCGTGCTGCTCACTGAAGGTCGTGAAGCCGCGGATATCGGCGATCAGTATGCACAACCGCCGGCGTTTTCCCTGCAGAAAATCGCGATCATTCGAGGCGAGAATCTCTTTAACCACCGAATCGCTGACGTAGCGGCCGAAAACCTCGCGCACTCGCCGCCGGTCAAGATAGATAGCCCGATAGGCAATAAAACGTTCGCAGGCAAGAAGTGCCAGCAGCAGCAGCATCGGCCTGACTACCGGAATCACCAGAGGGTCAAACCAGAAAACCGCAACGCCGAGCCAGGCAACGAAAATCAGCGAACCGATGACTATCGCATAAGATCGGCTTAGTCTGGCAATTACCAGCAGCCCGACCAGCATTGCGACGACTCCCCAGAGTTCATGACCTGGCGCCAGCGGCTGCAGAAAACGATTGCCAAGAATATTATCGAGAATACTGGCATGCACTTCGACCCCAGGCATGTAACCAAATGGCGTGGCCTTGAAATCGGTTATGTCGGTAAAGCCGAGCAATACTATCTTGCCAGCCAGGTCAACAGGCTGCGGCCGGCCGCTGCGGTAAGCTTCGATTATCTGGTGCACTGGCACCGTTCTGACAGTTCCACGAGGCCCGCGAAAATTTATCTGCTGCAAAGCCTGCGCTGGCGTAGCGACCTGAGCAACGCCGCTGCGCAGGGCTGCCGCCATCGAAACGGCGAACACCGGCCCGGTCGGCCCCTGCCCAAACAGCTCGACATGCCTGATCACACCGTCTTGCGAGGTTGCCAGGTTGAAGTAGCCGGTGTTGTCTTTTTTGGCAATATGCAGCAGGGCCGGGTCAGAAAACACTGGCTGGCCGTGTTCCCAGGCAAAGCCGGCAATAAGAGAGGTTCCTGACGCAACCAGTTCGAGCAGTGCATTTCTAAATGGCTTGTCAAAGCCGATTTCTCGCAAAAATTTAGGTGGCAGATCCACCTGCAGGCGACCGGCAGTTTCTTTAACATGCTCTCTGATTACGCTTTCAGAGCCAGGAGCAAAAACCAGATCGAGCAACAGCGTCGAAGCCGAAGCATTTTTTACCGCCTGCACCAGTTCGGCATAGACCGGGCCCCAGGCAAACATCGGGCGCCCGGCCCAGGAGAGTGTTTCCTGGTTGATGCCGGCGATCACGATGCGTGAATCGACCTCGGCCACGCCACGACGGCGAAACTGCAGATCGAGAAACCGGTTTTCGGCATCGTCAATCAGTCCGGGGCCGGCGCCGTAAATAATTACACCGAGCAGCAGACAGACTACCCAGCTCAAATAATCGATTCGCATTTTGTTTCCCTGCAATGCAGCTACCGCTTAATTTACCACAATCAGTCAGAATCAACACCAATATTCAAACCGTGGTGCGGCAATCCGTCACCAATATAACGAGCAACCCGGCCTGCAGATTCAACTTTTTTTTCGCCAGCCCGTTTTTTTGCTCTTTGTTCTCAAGGTCGCCTGCATCTGACAAATCACAAAAAACCACCGACACTTCTGACGCTTTTTTATTGAATTACAAGATGCCAGTGATCAGCATGGATTAATTCGGACATTTTGGGGCATTCTATGGGCTAAGACTTTGCTTGCTTCTGTCTGAGCTTGAAAGGCAGGATCGAAGATGATATATTTTTCATTAAAGACCCTTTGAGTAGGTTGGGAATGGCCTTACAAACATCACCAAAAAACATCCAAGAGGGTTTTTCAATCCCTTGATATCATTTTAGGGGAAATGGTAGCGTAGGGGGTGCCATGTCTGCCACAAGCCCGTTTTTTTTTGAGATTCTTGAAAATGCCGAACTACTTCTTGTTAAAAAAAAGAGCCAACCCGGTGATGTCACTTCTGAACAGTTGTTCGAAGCAGAAATCTTTCTGGCGCAACTTAAACGGTTATTTGAACAAAAGCCGAAAGAGCACCCTGCCGCACTTGCCGAAAAGCTGCACAAAGAAAACAAAGCTGTTTTTGACGCTGCACACACCAATGCAAAGGCACAGGCTGAAAAATTTGCCATCGTTCAGAGTATGTCTGACAAAGAAAAAAAGGCGCATCTGGCCGATGTTTCAGCCAGACTACATAAAGAAGCCCAAAATTTTGCAGATCAGTGGCTTTTTAACCTTAGCCTTGTCGTGACTCATCAGACAACGCCTCCTTTAGATTCTGGAGCGCCTGTCGACGATGATATTGAAAAGACGCTTAAAGAGCTCAGAAGACTCGGCTATATCGCAGAAGCGGTCGACAAGATCGATATTCTTTTATGCAAAAAGGGTCTCAGTGGGCGCAAGGCGGATAAAGAACTCGACGCAATACCAATTGGCGATCAATACGATGTCGTAGTCAACGGCACCTTTTTTACCGGAACAAAACCTCTCGGAGCGATAATCATCAATGGTGAGTTTGAACATGCTCCCAAGCTTGAAAAGATAAAAAAACGGGGCGCTCTGGCCGTCATGGCAGACGGCAGCTACGCCATCGCTCAGACAGAGGATGAGACGCGAGAAGGGGTAACGGCCAACTTTAAAACCCCAGGCAAACCGAAGAATAAAGTCAAAAATCTAATGTCTGGTGGCGTGCTGATAATCAGCAGCGGGGAAGGGTTGTCTGGTGGAAATATTCTTCGTGAGCAGCGATTCGATCAGCCCCGAGCCGGTCTGAATGGCAAGATTTCGAGCGCCTGGGACTCGGAGCAGCTCAGGGCGACTGACCACACGGTTTTTGCTCTGCGCAAAGGACAGCTTTATGTAATCGTAACTCCCAGAGCTGCAAAGCAGACGAACCAAAAGCAAGTTAACGAAACCAGCGGGCTGCAGATTCAAAAAAATCTTCTCAAGCTTGGCTTTGATGCTGCGGTTATCTTTGACGGTGGCAGCAGATGCTATCTGAACAGCAAAAACCGGCAACTCAAATACGAGAACGATGTCAAGAAAGTCAGCGAAATTCCGTGCGGCTTTGGCATTAAAATTCGTAAACAACAAGGAAGCAAGTGATGCAGCGCTTTTTACAGGTATTTCTGCTCGGTATGTTTATGATTTATTGCTCTGGGGCTTGCACCGCAGCTGATAACGAAGCAGAAGCCCAAAAAAATGGCATGGCTCTGATCAGACTTTTCGAGAACAAACAGAAGAAAACGACTCTCGCAGCGGTAAAGAAGCTGCTGAAAAAACCAACCAACCTCAACTGTAAAGGAAGGTATGGGTATCGGGTTCTTGCCTGCGCTATCTACCATACTGATAATCCCGAAATAGTCGATATGCTTATAAAAGCTGGCGCTGACGTAAATGGCCGTATTTTTCCCGACAGGAAGAGTCACACTGTATTGCATATCGCCGCTCTTCACAACGCCAAACCAGCAATTATAGATATGCTTATCAAGGCTGGCGCTGATGTTGATTCGAGAAACGATCATGGTTCTACACCTTTGTTTTATAGTATTGGAAGCCCGAAAAACATGCAGCTTCTTATCAATGCGGGCGCTGATGTGAATATCAGAGATGGCACAGGCGTTACTCCCCTGTTGGATGGGGTACTTAGCAATTGTGAGCCGGCATATATCGAAGTGCTTATTAAAGCCGGAGCAGATGTAAATGCACGGGGTTATAGCAACGACAGTACCGCTTTTGTGATAGCTAGCGGGAACAACAACGATCCTGAAGTATTGTCTGAGCTTGCCAGGCTTGGGGCCGATATACATGCAAGAGAATCCTGCGGTCGGAACGCTTTGATGAAGGCGGCAGAATACGATAATACTGCGCAGATATTCCGCCAACTGGTAAAGATGGGTATAGATGTGAATGAGAAGAACGAAACCGGCAAGACAGCTCTGATGTACGCTGTCTGCAATCCGGTGCCTTTTAATACTCTGATCGAACTTGGAGCTGACGCACATGTCAGAGATACTGATGGAAGAAATGCGCTGTTGCATGCAGGCCTCAAAGCTTATTTTACAAGCGAAACCATTAATACCCTGGTTCAGGCGGGGCTGGATATAAACGCAACCGACAACTTCGGCAAAACAGCCCTGTATTACGTTACCAAAGCAGAACGAAGGGACCAGATGGAGATTCTGGTCAAGAAGGGAGCGGATGTTGGCATATGTCTTGAAAACGGCAAAACGGTGCTGATGGAGAGCGTGAGCGATTGCTGGAACTTTTCCAGAGAGTGTCTTGAATCTATTCTTGCAGCCGGAGCCGATGTCAATGCTCGCGACAACGATGGCAAGACAGCTTTGATGTACGCTGTTTACGATTATAATCGGAATGCAATAAATGAGAGTCGTGTCAAAAATTTCATATATGTGATTGACAGACTGCTTAAAGCGGGTGCCGACAAGAGTATCAAGGACAATTCAGGCAAAACCGCTTTTGATTACGCCAAAGAGCAGAGAGATCTGGCCGATACCGAGGGATATCGCCAACTCAAGCCAGATTTCTGAATCAGGTCAGTATGACCAGCAGGGCAAATGCACTAAAATGTCTACGCCATAAGCAATTTCCGCAAGAAAAGCAAAAAAACCAGAAAACATACCACTTACAGCCATTCTCGTTACGCTGATTCTGGAATGCAGGCATCAGATTGTGGGCGAGCCACAATAGGTTATCTTTGATCCAATATTGAAAAGTGGCTGACAATTTTCGTTTACAGCGTTAAAATAGCAGGGTACAAAACAAGCTCTTTTACTGACAATTGTGTAAAAAATCGACCCGACCGGCAGGCCGGGCCGCCAAGCCGGTTAAATCGATTGATGATAATGCATCGGTGATTCTACAGACAGGCACACAAGGAGGAAAGGGATGCAATCCCTGCGCATTCAGGAACACCCGGTATTGAAATTTCCGGAACGTAAACTGGTAAAATTCTTCTTTGACGACCGCGCGTATGAAGGCTACGAAGGCGAACCAATCGCCGCCGCCCTGCATGCCGCCGGTGTCAGAACCCTGCGCCGCAGCCCCCAGAAAGACCGGGCCCGCGGCTTCTTCTGCGCCATTGGTCGCTGCTCAAGCTGCATCATGGAAGTCGACGGCCAGGTAAATATCATGACCTGTATCACTCCCCTCAAGGAAGGCATGAAAATCCGCATGCAGAAAGGGCACGGTGTCATTCACCCATGAGTCGCAACACTGAAATATTTGTAATCGGCGGCGGCCCGGCCGGCCTTTCGGCAGCCATTGTCGCTTCACAGCTCGGCGCCAGAACTCTACTGGTCGATGACAGCGCCCGCCTTGGCGGACAGTTGATCAAGCAGACTCATCGTTTCTTCGGCAGTAGCAACCGCGATGCCGGTATCAGAGGCATCACCATTGCCGAAATGCTCTGCAAAGAAGTTAAAGATGCTTCTGACAGACTGACAGTTCTTGAAAATACCGCCGCCGTTGGCTTTTACGCGAACAAAGAAGCTGGCATTCTTTCTCAGGATGTCTACGAACGCGTTTCTTACCAGGCTGCCATCGTCTGTACAGGCGCCACCGAAAACAGCCTGGCCTTTGAAAACAATGATCTGCCAGGCATTTACGGCGCCGGCGGCGTTCAGACTCTGATGAACGTGCACGGAATCAAACCCGGCCGCAAGATTCTCATGGTCGGCAGCGGTAATATCGGCCTGATCGTCAGTTATCAGCTTCTGCAAGCCGGCGTTGAAGTGGTCGGCCTCGTAGAGGGCATGCCCACTATCGGCGGCTATCTGGTTCACGCCAGCAAAATCCGCCGCCTCGGTGTGCCGATCTACACTTCACACACCATTTTGAAGGCGCTCGGGGAAACCGGCGTCGAAGGCGCAATACTCTGCCGCGTCGACGAGCGTTTCCAGCCTGTGCCAAACACTGAATTAACGATTGAATGCGACTGCATCTGTCTCGCAGTCGGGTTGACGCCACTGATAGACCTTTTTCAGCAGGCACAGTGCCGCATGGTTCACGTCGGTGAACTCGGCGGGCTCGTGCCGCTGCATGATTCAGCGATGCGCACCACCAACCCTGACGTCTTTGTGGCCGGCGATGCCTCTGGCATCGAAGAAGCCACTACCGCGATACTTGGCGGCCGCATTGCCGGTGCCAGAGCCTACGAAAGCATTCATGGCAAATCGCCGAAAGCTGAAGCGATTGTCGAAGAGGCTCGCGAAGAGTTGCGAACCCTGCGGTCAGGCTCAACCGGTGAACGTATCCGCTGGGGCCGCGAACGCGTTCTCAAGGAGGTCGGAGCATGCTGAAAAATACCGGAATCATCACTAATGAAGAACTAAAACCGGTTCTACCGGCACAGACCCGTCTCGAAAAGGGGCCGGTAGCCATTATTGAATGTCTGCAGGATATCCCCTGCGACCCATGCGTGTCAGCCTGCCCGGTCAAGGCGATTCAGATGCAGTCTGGCATTACCGACCGGCCGCAACTGGACTTCGAAACCTGCACCGGATGCGGGGCCTGCGTGCCGAAATGCCCGGGCCTGGCAATCTTCATTGTCAACATGAAGCACAATGTTCCGGGCAAAGCGCTGCTGTCGATGAGCTACGAACTGCTGCCCGTGCCGGCAAAAGACCAGGAAGTCGATGCCCTCGATCGCACCGGCAAGTTTGTCTGCAAGGCAAAAGTTGCCAGAGTCATCAACCCGCCCGCCTACGATCGTACCGCGGTAGTAACTATCGAAGTTCCGGCCGATCGTATCAACGATATACGCGCCATCAAAGTTTGACAGGGGGAAAGCCAATGAAAATCATCTGCAGATGTCAGGATGTAACTGAAGACGAAATCATCGCCGCCATCAGACAGGGCGCGACCACTATCGACGAAATCCGCCGCCTCGTGCGTGCCGGCATGGGCTCATGTCAGGGCCGCACCTGCCGCCGCCTCGTTTCACAGATCATCAGCCGTGAACTTAAAACGCCCGCCGCTGAAATTTACCCGCCGACTTTCCGCCCGCCCAACCGCCCTGTGTCTTTCGAGCTGATCAACGCCGAGCTCGCCAGGCACGCTGACGAAGAGGGAGAAGAAAAATGAACAGAGCCTTTGATGCCGTAATCATCGGCGGTGGCATTCTCGGCATTTCGACTGCCTACGAACTTGCCCGCGCCGGCATGAAAAATATCTGTGTCCTTGAGCGCAAATACCTCGCCAGCGGTTCAACCGGCCGCTGCGGCGGCGGTTTCAGACAGCAGTGGAGCAC
>Ga0116149_1006616_pt1 | contig 10387 bp, 6 predicted proteins | sample AD_UKC057_MetaG_FD_89787 | JGI IMG/M metagenome (GOLD analysis project Ga0116149, IMG submission 89787) | Active sludge microbial communities of municipal wastewater-treating anaerobic digesters from USA - AD_UKC057_MetaG | ecosystem: Engineered > Bioreactor > Anaerobic > Digestate | place: USA...
CGACGTCCTCGTCTGCACGACGATCATCAGCGCGGGCCTTGACATCCCGACGGCCAACACGATCATCATCCATCGCGCCGACTGTTTCGGCCTGTCGCAGCTCTACCAGATTCGGGGCCGGGTCGGGCGATCCCGGGAAGACGCGTACGCGTACCTGCTCGTGCCGCGCGGCGCGATGCTGTCGCGGGATGCGCAGAAGCGCCTGCAGGTCATCATGGATTTCTCGGAGCCCGGCTCCGGTTTCCGCATCGCCTCCAGCGACCTGGACATCCGCGGGGCGGGGAACCTTCTGGGTACCTCGCAGTCGGGCCACATCTCCGCCGTCGGCTACGAGCTCTACACGGAGCTCATGGAAAGCGCCATTCGCGAGATCAAGGGGGAGGCCCCGGCGGAAGAGGAGATCAAGCCGGAAATTCAGCTCGGCCTGTCCGCCTATCTCCCCGAGGGGTACATGGAGGACGTCCACCTGCGCCTCGTGACCTACAAGCGGTTGTCCATGGCGGCCTCGGACGAGGAGATTTCCGCCATCCGCGAGGAGCTGACCGACTGCTACGGACTTGTCCCGCCCGAGGCCGAGCACCTTTTCGGCGTGATCCGCATCAGAAATCGCTTGAAAAGCATCCAGGGGAAACGGATGATGTACGACGGCAAACGCCTGTCGATTGCCCTGAACGAGCAGAGCCCTCTGGACCCCCTGCGGATTCTCCAACTGGCCCGCAAAGAGATCCGGGGTCTGCGCCTGGAACCGGATCTGAAGCTGTCCGTCCCCATGCCGGACCTGAAGGGGCGCGAACTGATCGAAGCGGTCCTGAACTTCCTGCGCATCCTGACGGCGCTGCCGCCGGGTCCGCCGGTGAAGCCGATCATCCCGAAGGAGAAGGCCTCATGAAGACGACAGGGCCGAGATCCCGGACGCTGGTCCTCACCGCCGTCGCCGCCGCGGTTTTATGCCTTGCCGTTCCGGGATGTCGGAAATCGGAGCCTGCCGCGAAGCCCGTCGTTGCCGTCGTGAACGGCGAGAAGATCGAAGCCGATGAGTTCAACAGGCGCTACCGGCAGGAAGCGGCGTCGGCCCATGTGCTTCCGCCCGGCCGCCCGGAAGCGATTCGGCAGTTCAAGGAGGAGATCCTCAACGTCATCATCCAGGAAAAACTCATGGAGATGCGCGCCCGGGAACGGCATCTCACCGTCGGCGAAGAGGAATTCGCCGCGAGGATCGAGGAGGCGCGCCGGGAATATCCGGCCGCCGGTTTCGACGCGATGCTCAAACAGGAGAAGGTGGATTTCGAAACGTGGAAGAGGGGACTGCGCCAGAGGATGCTCATGGAAAAGCTCGTCCGGCAGGAAGTCAACGCGCACGTCTCCCTCACCTCCAAAGAGGTCGAGGACTTTTACGAGCGCAACAAGGCCGCCTACGTCCGGGAAAAAAGGGTGCGGGTGGCCCAGATTGTCCTGCGGAAGCGACACCTGGCGGAAAGTGTTCGCAGCCGATTGAAGAAAGGGGAGGATTTTGCTAAGGTCGCCCAGGAAGTTTCGATCGCGCCCGAGGCGGCGCGGGGAGGCGACCTCGGTTTCTTCGCGCGGGGCATGATGCCCGAGGAAATCGACGCGGCGGTCTTTTCCCTGCCGGTGGGCGGACTGAGCCGCGTCATCAAGAGCCCTTACGGTTATCATGTCTTCAAAGTCCTCGAACGGGACGAAGGGGGCTCCGGAAGGGCGCCGGATATGGATGAAACCGTACGCGCGGATGCGCGGCGATGGAAAGAAGAGCAGGCCTACGCGGACTGGCTCAAGGGTCTTCGGGCGAATGCCCAGGTCCGCATTTTTCGCGATATCCTTTTCGAGGAAAGCGCGTCCAAAGGGGAGGGAAAATCATGAAGATGCTGGGAAGGGGCCTAGCCGCCCTTTTTCTTTTTTTCGGGGCGCTTTCGGCCCCGGCCGGCGCGGCGGTTGTCGATCGAATCGTCGCCGTCGTCAACGATGAAGTGATCACGCTCTCCGACCTCAATGAAGAATTGGACGTCATTCGCCAGAGGACCGCGGTGACCTACAAGGGACAGGATATAGAGAGGCTTCTTGCGGAGGCGCGCCCGCACGTGCTCAACCGGATGGTCGAGAGGCTCCTCATCGGGCAGGAGGCCCGCAAGTCCGGGATCGTCCTGAAGGACGAGGAAGTCAACGAGGCGATCCGGGACGGGCTGGCGCAACGCAAGATGCGGATGGAGGACCTCATTGCTTCCCTCGCCAAGGAGGGCGCGACGCTGGAAGAGTACCGGAGGGAGCTCCGGGATCACCTGATGAAGACAAAGCTGGTCCGCCGCGAGATCCGATCCAAGATCATGATTTCGGACGAGGAGATCGGCGCCTATTACCAGAAGCATCGCGACGACTACGAAGGCAGGGAGACCGTCCGCATCCAGCAGATTCTCCTGCCCATACCCAAGAATGCGGACGAAGGGCAAATCCGGACCATCCGTCAGGAGGCGGAGGCGATTCGCCAGCGCCTGAGGGAAGGTGAGGCTTTCGAACTTCTGGCGGGCCGGTACTCGCAGGGTCCGGCGGCCGCCAGCGGCGACATCGGTTTTGTGGAAAAAGGCGTCATGCTGCCGGAGGTGGAGGCCGTCGCGTTCAACCTCAAGATCGGTGAAATCAGCGACGTGATTTCTTCGCCCGTGGGTTTCCATATCATCCGCGTAACCGACAAGAGGGGCGCCGGACTCAAACCGATCGAGGCCGTTCGCGAGGAGATCCGCCGGAAGATCGAAGATGAAAAAGCGGACAAACGGTACGAAAGCTGGATCGAGGACCTGCGCAAGAAATCGCACATCGAGATCCGCTGATCGGCCGCGTCGCTCGCGCATCAGAGGGACACAGGAATTTCCGGTTTCCACATGCACCTTATCCGCGTCAAGGGCGCTTCTCAGCACAACCTGAAGAATGTCAGCGTGGACATCCCCCGGGACAAGCTGGTGGTCATCACCGGCGTCAGCGGTTCGGGGAAGTCGTCGCTCGCCTTCGATACCATTTACGCGGAGGGCCAGCGCCGTTATGTGGAGTCGCTGTCCGCCTACGCCCGGCAGTTCATCGGGCAGATGGACAAGCCGGACGTGGAGTCCATCGAGGGACTGTCCCCGGCGATTGCCATCGAGCAGCGGTCCGCCGGCCATAACCCCCGCTCGACGGTGGGGACCGTCACCGAAATCTACGACTACCTTCGGCTTCTGTATGCGCGCATCGGTGTGCCGTATTGCCATCTCTGCGGGCGGGAGATCCATGCGCAGACGATCGATGCCATGGTGGAGACCCTCCTGCAGTTGCCCGAGAATTCGCGTCTCCTCCTCATGGCGCCGATCGCAAGGGGGAAGAAGGGAGAATTCCAGAAGGAACTCAAGAAGCTGCTCCGCGACGGCTACACCCGCGTCCGCGTGGACGGGACGGTCCGGGAGACGGCGGAGGACATCGTTCTCGACAAGAACCGCCGCCACGACATCGACGTCATCGTCGACCGTCTCGTGATGAAACCTGGAATCCGCGGACGCCTGCGGGATTCTCTCGAGATGGCGTCCCGGCTCTCGGAAGGCCTGGTTCGGGTTCAGGTGCCCGGCCGGGAGGAAATGCTCTTCAGCGAACTGTACGCCTGTCCCGACTGCGGCGTCAGCCTGACGGAACTGACGCCGCGGATGTTCTCTTTCAACACCCCTTACGGCGCCTGCCCGGACTGCACCGGCCTCGGGACGAGGATGTTCTTCGACGAGGATCTGGTCGTTCCGGACCGTTCGCTTTCCCTGCGCGAAGGGGCGATCGCCCCCTGGGCGGGGCGCCACTCGCTGTACTACTTCCAGATGCTGGGAGCGCTGGCGGAACACTACGGCTTCGACATCAACACGCCCTTCAACGCTCTTCCGGAGGACGTGCGCGAGGTTCTCCTGCACGGCTCCGGCAAGGAGAAGATCCGCTTCCACTTCGATCGGGAGGGGCGGCGGTACTTCTACCTGCGGCCCTTCGAGGGCGTTCTCAACCACCTGGACCGCCGCTACCGCGAGACGACCTCGAATGCCGCGCGGAACATCCTCAGCCAGTACATCAATCTCCGCGACTGCCCGACCTGCGGCGGCGCGCGCCTGAAGAAGGAAAGTCTCGCGGTGACGGTGGGGGCGAGGAACATCCACGAGCTCTGTTCCCTCACGATCAGGGAAGCGGCCGTCTTCATCCGCGACCTGCCGCTGACGTCGCAGGAAACGCTGATCACGGAGCGGATCGTGAAGGAGATCCGCGAGCGCCTGCAGTTTCTGCTCGACGTGGGCATGGATTACCTAAGCCTCGCCCGCGCGGCGGGCACGCTCTCGGGCGGGGAGGCGCAGCGGATCCGCCTTGCGACGCAGATCGGCTCCGGCCTGGTGGGGGTCCTCTACGTCCTCGACGAGCCGACGGTCGGCCTCCACCAGCGGGACAACCTCCGCCTGATCGCCACCCTCAAGAGATTGCGGGACCTGGGAAATACGGTGCTCGTCGTCGAACACGACGCCGATATGATGCTCTCCTGCGACCAGATCGTCGACATGGGGCCGGGGGCGGGACAGGACGGGGGAGAAGTGGTCTTCCAGGGAACGCCGGAAGAAATCCTCCGCAGCGAGACGTCGCTCACCGGCGGATATCTCTCCGGCAGGCTGTCCATTCCGATGCCGGCCCGGCGGCGGAAAAGCACCGGCCGCTTCATCATCATCGAGGGGGCCCGCGAACACAACCTGAAGGAGATCGACATCCGCGTCCCGGTCGGCCTTTTTACGGCCGTGACGGGCGTGTCTGGTTCCGGCAAGAGCACCATGGTCATCGAGACGCTCAGCAGGGTCGTTTCGCGCAAGCTTGGCAATCATCACGGTGGCTTCGGGAAGATCAAGCGCGTCCTCGACCTGGGGGGGATCGAGCGCGTCATCATGATGAACCAGCAGCCCATCGGCCGGACGCCGCGCTCGAACCCCGTCACCTATACCGGCGTCTTCGCCCATATCCGCGACCTCTTCACGAATCTCCCGGAGGCGCGGATGCGGGGCTACAAACCGGGCCGCTTCAGCTTCAACGTCAAGGGCGGACGCTGCGAGGCCTGCGAGGGGAACGGTCTCATCCGCATCGAGATGCACTTCCTGCCCGACGTCTATGTGACCTGCGATGTCTGCCGCGGCAGGCGTTTCAACCAGGACACCCTCGAGGTCCGCTACAAGGAAAAGAACATCGCCGAGGTTTTGGACATGACGGTGAGCCAGGCGCTCGTCTTTTTCGAGAACATCCCGGCGATCCGCTCGAAACTGCAGTTCCTGCAGGACGTCGGCCTGGGCTATATCCGCCTCGGCCAGTCGGCGACGACGCTGTCGGGAGGGGAGGCCCAGCGGATCAAGCTCTCCCGCGAGCTCAGCAAGAAGACGAACAGCAACACCCTCTACATCCTCGACGAGCCGACGATCGGCCTGCATTTCGCCGACGTCCACAACCTCCTGGAAGTGCTGACGCGGCTGGTGGACAAGGGCAATACGGTCGTCGTCATCGAGCATAATCTGGACGTGATCAAATCCGCCGACTACGTGATCGACCTGGGGCCGGAGGGCGGGCCGGGCGGCGGGACGATCGTCGCCGCCGGCGCGCCGGAAGTGGTGGCCCGCGTCGAAGGGTCCCATACCGGCCGCTTCCTGCGCGAAGTCCTGAAAAAGTGACGGACGACGCATGCTCATGAAATGGCTTGCTTTATTTTGGCGTTGGGTCTATTGAATAGCTCATTCAAGAAAACGGCGCCGCAGGCAGTTTCCGCAACGGCGCCGATTCTCGACGAGACGCCGCCCCAGCCGTGAAGGACTTCCCGGCAGCGGGGGCAGGCTTTTCCTCTTCCCGATCGATGCGCAGAAGGAGACGTTGGATGAAGAAGGACGCCCGATTCTTTCTCGCCTGCCTGATCCTCTTTTTCTGGGTAGCGTCCAGCTCGCCAGCCCTGTGTCAGCAGGAGCAGCTCTTGCAGGAGGGCATTCGGCAGTATTCCGAAGAAAATTACGAAGAGGCCATTGAGATATTTCAACGGCTTCGGGCCACTGGTTTCGAATCCTCCCAGCTCTCTTTCTTCTTAGGGATATCTTACAAGCAGGCCGGCGATTTCGACGCGGCCCTGCAGCCGCTTCTCGCGTCGGCCGCGGCGAAGCCGCCAGTGAAGGAAGCAGCCGTAGAACTGGCCGAAATCTTTTCCCGTCTTGATCATCCGGAAGAGGCGAAAAAATGGCTCGCCATCAGCGAGGCGAACGGGACTTTTCCGGCCAAGACGGCCTACCTGAGAGGAACGATCCTGGTCAGGGAGGGGAAACTGACCGAGGCAGTCGAAGCCTTTGAAAAAGCGGGAAGGCTCGATGCTTCCTACCGGCAGATCGCGGATTACCAGATCGGACTGATCCACCTGGCGAACAGGGAATACGACATGGCCCGGCAGCGCCTGAAGGCCGTGGTTACTCAGGATCCCCTGTCCGACCTGGCATCCTACGCCCGTCGTTACCAGGATATTGCGGAGGAGCGCCGTTACACCGAGAGACCGCTGCGGATCACGCTCGGACTCATGGGTCAATACGACACCAACATGCTTCAGGAACCGAACCCGTCAACCGGGGCGCCGGACCTCGGTGAAGAAAGAAGCCTTGCAATGATCAGCAGCTTCCGCCTCGACTACCTGCCGGTCTTTACCGGACCCTGGCTGTTCAATGCGGGTTTTGCCGTGGGAAATACGCTGCACCAGAAGAACTCCACATCGCACGATACCATCACCAACACCATCTATGCCGCACCGGGATACAATTTCGGGCGGTTTGCCGTCAACCTGTCGGCAAACTACACCCACGCCCTGCGAAGGGATCCGAGCTACAAGGCCTACTATGACGGCTATTCCGTAGGCCCTTTGTTCCGTTTTCTACTTTCGCAGAACCATCTGATCGAGGTGTACGGAGCCTACACCAACGACCATTACTACGGCGAGCCCATCCTGCCGGAGGAGGATCAGAACACATCGGGACTGGACAGCTACGTCGGGTGGATATGGCTTTTTCAGAACGGCGGGATGGCGAACATCAAGTACGGTTACGCCGATCAGAAGGCCGACGGGGAAAACTGGAGCTACTACGGGCACCGTCTTTCAGCCAATGTCATCTTTCCCCTCATGAAGGAGGTCCGGGGGCAATTGGGAAGCGAGGCGTTTTTCCAGATTTACCGCAACGAGCACACGATTTACGACGTCAAGAGGCGGGACAAGACGTACTCGGCGATGGCGGGTCTCATCTGGGACGTCCACAGGTACGTTTCTCTGAACGCCCTCTACAACTTCACCCGCGGGGAATCCAATATCGATCTCTACGACTATAATCAGCATCTCTATACGGTTGGTGTGGAATTGAAATTCTAGACGGTCGCATCGGCTTTCGGTGCAAGGAGGTTGAAGAGATGAAAAAGAAAAAGTTCCAGATCACTGTAATGCTGATGCTGGTGCTCGCCCTGCCGCTGTTGGCGATGGCGGCGCCGGCGGGAAAAGTCACTCGCGTGGAAGGAAACGTTGACATCACCAGAGCGGGTACGACGGCCGCCAAAGCGCTGCTCTCCGGGGAGGCCGTTGAGGTCGGCGATATCGTCAGGACCAAGAGCAAGAGCAAGGCGGAAATCACGTTTACCGATCAGAACATTTTGAGAATCGCTGCCTCGTCCAGGGTGACGATTCAGAAGTACCTGGTGGAGGGGGACAACACGAGCGGGGTGATGAAACTTCACCGGGGAATGGTACAGGCGATCTCTTCCGTCGGCTTCATCCGGCGCCTGACCGCTTCACCGGAACAAAACAAGCTGGAAGTCAACACCGTAAACGCCACCTGCGGAATCCGCGGCTCCAACATGATTGTCTCCTATCACGGCGGGGTGACCAGCGTACTGTTCGTCACGGGGCATGGATACGCCTACAACCCGGCGAAGCCCGATGTCACCGTGCCCATCACAGCCGGGCATATGTCTGTCGTCGAAAAGAAAGATGCGATACCCACACAGCCGAAACCGATCTCGAACGTCGAACTCGATATCAAGGTGAAGGCCGTTACGCCCGGTGAGAAGTCCCAGTCGAATCTTGATCAGAAACAGGATTCGAGAGCCGATCTCGATATCAAGGCGAAGGCCGCTACGCCCGGTGAGAAGTCCCAGTCGAACCTTGATCAGAAAGGGGATTTGAGAGCGGAAGGGATAGACATCAAAAGCAGCGGCAAGAGAGGAGCCATGCCCGGCCTGGGCAAGGCTCCGACGGATGCTGCCGATCTGCCGACCGGCCTGATCATGATATCGCCCGGCCAGGCGGCAAAGACCCTCAATCTCAAAACGGCGAATCGGACGATCCAGACGCAGGCACCGAAAAACGCCGCCCCAGGCAAGGCCGTTGAACAGTCGAAGGGCGGCGGCGAAACGGGCGTCGGCGGTGCATCCAGAGGCGGCAGCAGCGAATCCAGTGGAAAGAGCGGCGGCTCCAGCGGAAGTTCGGGCGGAGGCATCGGCGGCTCCAGTGGAGGGAGCGGCGGCTCCAGCGGAAGTTCGGGCGGAGGCATCGGCGGCTCCAGTGGAAACAGCGGCGACTCCGGCGGAGGGAGCAGCATGTCCTCGCAGAGATCGTCGTCAGGCACTGCGGCCGACAGGATGGGACAGTTCCTCAAAGAGAAGAAGGAAAAGAAGGAAAAGACGGAAAAGAAGGAAAAGAAGAAATAGGGCCTCGATGCGGCGTGGCGCCCCGCCGCCGCGGCCGGGGCGGATGCCGACAGGAAAAATCGAATCGCCCGGAGACCTGCAAGAGTAGAGACGACCTTATGTCGTCTCTACTCTTTTTCTGTGGGGAGACCATGACTGGACGCTACGTGCACGGATACGATTCCCGGGAGAGCCTTCGGCTGCAAGACCAGGCCTCGACCCTGGTCGAACTGCTGCACGCGGATACGGCCTATCCCCCGGGGAGCATCGTCCTGGAAGCGGGTTGCGGGGTCGGCGCCCAGACTCTCACGCTCGCGAACAACAGTCCGAAGGCCTCCATCATCTCCATGGATATCTCTGAACAGTCCGTCCGGAAGGCGCGCAGGGCGGCCGCCGAGACGGGGCTGTCCAATGTGGCCTTCTGCCGGGCCGACATCTTCAGCCTGCCCTTCGTCCCGGAATCCTTCGACCACATCTTCGTGTGCTTTGTGCTCGAGCACCTGCCGCGTCCCGTCGCCGCACTGGCGCGGTTGAAAGAAGCCCTCAAGACCGGCGGCACGATCACCGTCATCGAGGGCGACCACGGATCAGCCTATTTCCATCCGGACAGCGAAGCGGCCCGCCGGGCGATCCGCTGCCAGGTTCAACTGCAGGCCAGGTCCGGCGGCAACGCCCTCATCGGCAGGGAACTCTTCCCGCTTCTTTCGGAGGCCGGATTCGGCGCGGTACGCGTATTCCCGCGGATGGTCTACGTCGATGCGGGCAGGCCGAGGCTCGTGGACGGGTTCATCCGGAAGACCTTCACGGCCATGATCGAAGGCGTCCGGGAACCCGCCGTCTCCGCGGGGATGATCGATGAAGAGACTTTCGACCGCGGGGTCGCCGATCTGTACAGGACGACCCGGGAGGACGGCGTCTTCTGCTACACGTTCTTCAAAGCGGTCGCGGAGAAATCCTGAGTCTCCGCTCCCGTCTTCTTCTTTCCACCCCTCCTAGCGCAGCAGCCTCATCGCCCGCCATTCTCTGAGATTCGGCATCACGATCCCCGCCACGATCAGGAGCACGCCTCCGATCTGCAGGAGGACGATGTCCTCCCCCAGAACCGCGAAGGCCATGACGACGGTCGTGATGGGTTCGAAGGTCGAGAAGATCGAGGTATAGGCGCTGCCCACGGTCTCGACGGCGCGAAAGTGGAAGACATAGGCGATCGCCGTGGAGACAAGACCCAGCGACAAGGCCAGCGCCCACTGGTGCGCGTCGAGGCTCTTGACGGGGATGCCGCCCCCGGCGACGGTAAAGGCGATGCCCGCGGAGAGGACCATGTAGAAGGACATCGTCAGCGGCCGCTCGCCCCGCAGGAAGATCTGCGTGAAGATCATGCACCCGGAGAAGGTGATCATTGTGACGACGGCCAGGACAATGCCTGCGGTGTCGAGGGCCTTGAGGAAGGCGTCGTAAAAGACGAGCGCGCAGCCGGCCGTCGTGAGGATGAGTGAAATCGATACGAAACGATCGATCCGCATGCGGAAGACGATGCCGGAGATCAGCGTGACGACGACGGGGTAACAGTACAGGATGAGCGAGGCCGTTGCCGCGGGGATGATCGATGAAGAGACTTTCGACCGCGGGGTCGCCGATCTGTACAGGACGACCC
>Ga0116149_1006617_pt1 | contig 10387 bp, 6 predicted proteins | sample AD_UKC057_MetaG_FD_89787 | JGI IMG/M metagenome (GOLD analysis project Ga0116149, IMG submission 89787) | Active sludge microbial communities of municipal wastewater-treating anaerobic digesters from USA - AD_UKC057_MetaG | ecosystem: Engineered > Bioreactor > Anaerobic > Digestate | place: USA...
CCAGGACGCGCAACGCCTCGCGCTTGACCAGGTCGTCCAGGGCCGAGTCCGCCCAGTCGACCAGGTCCAGCGGGGAACCCATCTCCCCGCTTTCCACGGACTCCATGGGAAAGACCTCGGACCGCCTCTTGCGCAGCTTCATGAGAGCCTGGTTGATGGCGATCCGGTGGATCCAGGTGGTGAAGCGACTTTGGCCGCGGAAGTCGCGGATTGCGCCCAGCGCCTTGAGGTAGGTCTCCTGGACCACATCTTCCGCATCCAGCTCGCTCTTCATCAGCCGCAGCGCCAGCCGGTAGATCGCATCCACGCTGGGGGCGGCGAGATCCCAGAAGGCTTCCCGATCGCCCGATTGCGCGCGCTGCAAGAGATCAGCTTCTTCGGTCATCTCTCTCAAGCAGTCCTCCTGTTTCCGGCATTGTAGCACAGAACGATGTCGCGCTTGCGATCTCAACCGGACCCGTCGGGTTCCATGCCTGCAAGACCCGTGCTACCGTGAGGAGTCTTGAGGAGGTGCGACAGACTTGAACAGACGCAAACCGGAGAGAGCCCGAGCGCGGGGCACGGAACAGGGGCCGTCCCACCAGGATCCAGCCAGGCCCGGCGCAGGCCGCGATGCCAGAAACCCCGGTGCCGGAGGACTGTCTTCCGCGCGCCATGGTGCTCTCCCGCGGGAGGCCGAGCAAGCCGGCGCCCCGCGACCCGATGCCCAGCAAGCCGGTTCCGCGCGACCCGGCGTCCCGCGGTCCGGCATGGCCTCAACCGCTGCCTCGCGATCCGGTGAAGCGCACCAACGCCGCAGAGGCAGTCGAGGTCGCAGTCCCCGCCGACGAAAGCAGATCCTCTGGGTTGCCGCAGCCGCACTCCTGGTCCTTGTCCTCGTCGCAGGCCTCCGTCTGAAGCCCGGTTGGATGAGGCCAGGGAGCAGCGCGGTCTCGCCCCGCCCCTGGAACATCCTCTTGGTCAGCCTGGACACGACGCGTCCCGATCCGCTGCACGCGTGCGGCGGATCGAGGGTTCCCACGCCGGCACTCGACCGCATCGCCGCCGGCGGCTGGGTCTTTCGCGAGATGATCAGCCCCGCGCCGATTACCCTGCCCGCGCACGCCAGCCTCTTCACGGCCCAGAACCCGTGGAGGCACGGAGCGCGCGAGAACACCGAGTATGCTCTTTCCCCTACCGCGACGACGCTCGCCGAGGAGCTGCGCGGGGAGGGCTACACCACGGCCGCCTTCGTCGCCTCGTTCATCATGGAATCCCGCTTCGGTCTCGATCAGGGCTTCGAGCTCTACGACGACCGGCTGCAAGGTCCGGAGCCGGGCCTGGGGCCGGGAACCGTGGAGCTGCCCGGGGCGATCGTCAGCCAACGGGCGGCGCGCTGGCTGGGAGACTACGGAGCACGCCGGCGCAGCGGCGCCGAGACGCGCCCCTTCTTTCTCTTCGCGCACTACTACGACGCGCATGCGCCCTACGCGCCTCCGCCTACCTTCGCCGAGCAATACCGCGAGCGGCCCTATGACGGAGAACTCGCCTACCAGGATGTCTGCCTGGGGGGATTGCTGGATGCGCTCGAGGCCAGCGGCGAAGCCTCGCGCACCCTCATCTGGGTGGTGAGCGATCACGGCGAATCTCTCGGCGAGCACGGCGAGGCCGGCCATTCGCTCTTCGTCTACGAGGCCACCCAGAAGGTCGTCTCGGTGCTTCGCCTCCCGCGCCAGGACGAGCGCCTGCGCGCCGGCGCCTCCTCGCGCGTCGTCGAAATGCCCTGCGGCCTTGTCGATGTCGCCCCCACGCTCCTGGAACTGGCGCTGCCCGGCCGGCCCGAAAGTGCCGAGACGACCGGGCCCTGGAAAGGAGACGGCCGGTCGCTCGTGCCGATCCTCGAAGGGCGCGCCCTCGAGGACCGGACGATCTACTGCGAGACCCTCAGCCCGTGGATCAGCTATCACTGGGCGCCGCTCTTCGCAGTCCGCTCCGAGCACTGGAAATACATCCACGCCCCGGAGCGGGAGCTCTACGACCTCAACCGGGATCCCGGCGAGCTCGACAATCGTGCCGTCGCCGACCCGGCGCGCGCCGACGAGATGGAACGTCAACTCGCTACCCTGCTTTCCGGCGAGGGCGCCCCGTCTGCGCGTCGCCAGCCCACGGCCGAGGAGATGGAAAGGCTGCGCTCGCTCGGCTACCTCTCGGGCCCGTCAGAACCGTCCGCCCAGTCGACACCGTCCGCCTCGTCGGCCCCGTCCGCCCAGTCGGCAGCGTCCGCCTCGTCGGCCCGGATCGAGGGAGCACCACCGCGCCCCGAGGTGGATCCGTTGGCTCCGGCGGTGCGGCAGTTGCCCGATCCGAAAGAGATGGTGGCCTTCCACAACCAGCAATACCAGCAGGCCAAGGGACTGCTCTACGCCGGGCGTTACCTGGAGGCGGCCGAGGCGTTTCGGGGAGCGCTCCAGGTGGACCCGTTGAACAACTCCCTCCACCTCTACCTGGCCGGCGCCCTTCGCCAGGCGGGCCTTCCGGCGGAGGCGATCCCGTCGTACCAACAAGCGTTGCGGATCAACCCGAAGTCCCCGCGAGGGTGGTTCGGCCTGGGCGAGGCCTTCCTCCGCCTCGACCAACCCGACAGCGCGATCGTAGCCTTTCGTCGCTCCATCGATCTTCTACCCAGGGCGCCCGAGGCCTGGCTGCGCATGGGGACGGCGGAGTGGAAGCGCGGTTCGCCCCGGGCGGCGGCCGCCGCCTTGGAGACGGCCCTGGAGATGGGCGCCGACCCACGCGCGGCGCACGGCCAGTTGGCCCGCCTCTACGCCGGCCTCCCGGGTCAGGACCAGGCGGCGCAGCGCCACCTCTCGCTCTATGCGGGCATCCTCGGAGTCTCGACGGAAGAGGCGAGCAAACGACTCCCCCCTCAGCCCTGAAGGTCTGCTAAGCTCTCCCGTTGCTCGCGAACGCCACGCCCGCGCGATCAAGGGCCGGAGGCGACGCATCAGATATGTGAGATGAACCCGATGAGCCCGGAGGCTTCGCGCCCCAGGCTGATCACTGACCGTCCAGGCGTTGATGCGGCCATCGACGCCGCGTCAACGCCAGAACGAATAGAACGATCCAGAACGGAACCAGAACCCGGAACACATCCAGAGCAAGGCCAGGTCAATACCAGATCCAGATCCCGGAACGGCCGCCGCGTCGCATCTCGCGGCTGTTCCGGCCAGGTTGATCCATAGGAAAGGAGCGAGGACGAATGGCAGGAGCCGCACCATTACCGGTCCGTGACATTGATCACGTGGAATTCTGGGTGGGTAACGCCCGGCAGGCCGCCCAGTACTACAGGTTGCTCTACGGATTCGACCAGGTCGGATACCGCGGTCCGGAGACCGGGTGCCGCGAGTCCGCCAGCTACCTGTTGCAGCAGGGCGCAATCCGTTTCGTCCTGACGACCTCCCTGCTTCCCGACGACAGAATCGCGCGGCAGGTCACGGCGCACGGCGACGGCGTGCGCGACATCGCCCTGCGGGTGGACGACGTCCGCGCGACCTTCGCGGAGGCGGTCCGCCGGGGGGCCCAACCGGAAAAGGAGCCGGAGGAGATCCCCTGCGGCTCGGGCAGCATCGTCCGCGCGGCCATCCGCACCTTCGGGGACACCATCCACTCCTTGATCGAACGCAAGGGTTGCGACGCCCCGGCCCTGCCCGGGTTCCAGGAAAGTCGTCTCGAGGGCGGCGGCGCCGGGCTGGCGGCGATCGACCACATCGTGGGCAACGTCGAGGACCGCCAGATGGACACCTGGGTCGACTACTACCAGAAGGTTTTCGGCTTCAGCCATTTCCTCAGCTTCGACGACAAGGACATCTCGACCGAGTTCTCCGCCCTGCGCAGCAAGGTGGTCACCAACGAGAGCGGGCGGGTGAAGTTCCCCATCAACGAGCCGGCGGAGGGACGCCGGAAGTCGCAGATCCAGGAGTACATCGACTTCAACCACGGGGCCGGAGTGCAGCACGTGGCGCTCTTGACCGGCAACATCCTCGAAACGATCGCCGAGCTGCGCCGCCGGGGCGTCGACTTCCTCCAGGTCCCCGACGCCTACTACGACGCCCTGCCCCAGCGAGTCGGGATGATCCAGGAAGACGTCGCGCGCATCCGGGAGCTGGGCATCCTGGTCGATCGCGACGACGCGGGCTATCTCCTGCAGCTCTTCACCCGCCCGGTGGAGGACCGTCCCACCCTCTTCTTCGAGATCATCCAGCGGCGGGGCAGCCAGGGATTCGGCAAGGGGAACTTCAAGGCTCTCTTCGAATCGATCGAGCGGGAGCAGGCCCGGCGCGGCAATCTCTAGGAGGAAGCATGCCCTCGTACCATCGTCTCGGCCAGGTGCCCCGCAAGCGGCACACCGCCTTCCGCCGCGAGGACGGACAGCTCTACCAGGAGGAGTTGATCGGCAACCAGGGGTTCACCGGGCCCTCCTCGCTCCTCTACCACCTGCATCCTCCGACGGTCCTGCGGGAGATGAGCCCGCTGGCGGCGGCACGTTGGGAGGTCGCCGGCGACGAGGGCCTGCGGCCACGCCATCTTCGAACCACCCAGCTCCCTGAAGGGGGCAACCCGATCGAGGGGCGGGTGCCGCTGCTCTTCAACAACGACGTGGCGATCCTGCTGGCGCGCCCGGTGGCCGAAGCGGACTTCTTCTACCGCAACGGGCAGGGGGACGAGCTCATCTTCGTCAGCGACGGCGGCGGCACGCTGGAGACGGCCTTCGGATCGATCCCCTTCGGCCGGGGAGACTACCTGATCATCCCGCGCGGGGTGATCTATCGGATGCGCCTGGCCGCCGGACCGCACCGCCACCTGGTCGTCGAATCGCGCGGCGTCCTGCAGACGCCCCGGCGCTACCGCAACGTCTGGGGACAACACCTCGAGTCCTCCCCCTTCTGCGAACGGGACTTCCGGCTTCCCGAGAGTCTCAAGACAGTCGATGAAAAAGGGGAATTCGAGGTCCGGGTCAAGCAGCGCAACGGATTCTCCCGGCTCATCTACGCCTACCATCCCTTCGACCTGATCGGTTGGGACGGCTACTACTATCCCTGGGCCTTCAACATCGGCGACTTCGAGCCGATCGTCGGCCGCATCCATCAGCCGCCGCCGGTCCACCAGGTCTTCGAGGGGGAAGGCTTCGTGGTGTGCAACTTCGTCCCGCGGCTCTACGACTTCCACCCCGATGCGGTCCCGGTCCCCTACCATCACACCAACGCCCAGTCCGACGAGGTGCTCTACTACGCCAGCGATCGCTTCATGAGCCGCAAGGGAATCGAGTACGGCTCCATCACCCTCCACCCCGACGGCATCCCGCACGGGCCGCACCCCGGCACGATCGAGACCTCGCTCGGTCGCAAGGAAACCGACGAGCTGGCGGTCATGGTGGATACCTTCAAGCCGCTGCACGTGAGCCGCCGGGCCGAGGAGATCGAGGACGCCGAGTATAGCCGTTCCTGGCTCGGCGCCGACGCCTGAGGCTCGCCGGAACATGGCCGGGCGCTCGGCTGTGCGGAACGCGCGGCATCGCCGAGCGCCGGGCCCCGACGAGCGCCGTCGTGGTCGGGCGCCCGGCAGCGACGAGGGTCCCGGGAGGGATGGTCCGTAGCCTAGCGCGGCGTCCCCACGTCAGGCTTGAACCAGACCTGGCGCAGGAAGTCGTGCTCCGAGTACTCCCGCTGGATCACCCGGGCCATCTCCTCCACGGTGGGGAAGCGGTCATAGTCCACCTGGATGACGGGAATGACCCGGGAGATCTCCCGCACGAAATCCTGATAGCCGCGGTAAAGGGCGGCCAGGTACTCGAGCGTGATCCCGCTCTCCACCCCACGGTCCCGCGCGCGGATCCTCTCCATGGACCGCTCCGGCGTCACGTCGAGATACACGATCAGGTTCGGCTTGCACATGAAGTTGCCCATGTTGCGGACGAGCTCGAGATACGTGCGGTAGTCGCGTTCCTCCATCAGCCCGGTGTCAGCCAGCATCCGCGCGAAGATCGCGTCCTCGTAGATCGTCCGGTCCTGCACCGCGGATCGCCCCCGCCAGATGATCTCCTGGTGTTGCTGGAAGCGTTTGTTGAGCAGATAGATCTGCGTGGGGAAGGAATACCGCCGCGTGTCCCGGTAGAAGTCCGCCAGGTATTCGTTGTTCTCGACCGGTTCGTAGTAGACGTCGATGCCGAGATGCTCGCCGAGGGTGCGGGCCAGGGTGGACTTGCCCGCGCCGATCATGCCGGCGATCCCGATGAAGATCCGCTCGAACTGCGCCATGCTCTGCCCTCCCGGGTTCGGCGGGAGTATACAAAGAAAGGAGCATCCAGAAGAAGTTCGTGGACGGAACGGAGACTCCTCACTTCCCCTGCCCCGATGAGCGCCAGGACGACCGCGCGATCCAGGACCGCGTCGTGAGCGCGGAACGCCTCGGAGCGGGCTCCCTCCCCAAGCCTCTCGATGACCCCCAGTCAGCCGAGGCCGCGGCGTAGCGGGACCAGGGCACGGATCGACCGCGGACGTCTCCCCGGCCCCTGGCCACCAGCTCCCGGTGGAGGCAAGATCGCCCCGCTCCCTGTCGGGGTCGTTTTCCGGCGTCCGGCTATCCGCAGGGGCGTTGGATGGACCAACCAGCCGGAGTGGACCGCGAGGATCCCCTCACCATGAACCGGTGCGAAAGTGCAGCGACAATGGGTCCTTGAGGGCATGGCCGTAGGCATCCGTCGCTCCCGTGGAGGTACTCACGTGGTACAGCATCCCCGGCTGCAAGGCGCTTTGCGGTTGGTACACCAACGTGGTAGCGAACTCCGACCAGGAGAAGCTGCCGGGGACTGGACCTCCGTATTCATCTTCCAGCCGGAAGGCGCTCTCGGTCGACTCCTGGTTCATGGTGCTGTTGAACGTCACCTCGACGTCAGTGTCGCGGTAGACCTCCGTTGCGCCGTCGTCCGGATAGGTGTCGCGCACCTTGACCGGCTCGACCTGGAACTCGTAAACGTAGTCTTCTCCCAACGTCGCCTCCCCGATGAGAGGAATGTCTCCGCGAATGATCAAGCGGTAGGTCTGCTCCGGCTCGAGGTAGCCGGCACCCATCAGGAACGAAACGCGCTCGCGGGAGTACTGGGAGGATGTCCAAGCGCCCGAAAGATGAGGCTCGAAACGGGCCGCGAGCGCGAACTGATCCTTGTCCACGCTGCTGCTCATCGTGACGACGGCGTTGAGGGCTGTTCCGGGCTCGACCTCCCGCTCGGGCCAATCGACGTTCCAGACATCGACCTCTCCAACCGACAGTGGCTCGAGCCTCACCACGACCGTGTCCGAAGTCGCCGTGACTTCGCCGTCGATCGATCGGATTCCGGGACCTGCGATGATGCGGTGCTCCGCTCCCGGAATCAGTTCCTGGCTGCTGTCGATGCTGACCTGGTAGCTGGTCCCGTCACCATCGAACCTCAGGACGACCGGTGGCTCCGCCCGGATGGCGGATGGTAGCGACTGGAAGTCCAGTGCCGCATTGTACACGTCCTGGAACAACACCGAATGTCGGCTCTGGTACGGCAGCGGGTTGGAGAAGTAGACGTACCGCGACGTCATCCGGAACGCCTCCACGGCAAACTCGCCGATGGTCCTGGGACGGGCCTGGTTCCCGTCGACGTCGCGAAGGGTAGCACCCAGCGAGACCACGTATCGGGCGCCTGCCGTCAACCCACCGTCGATGCGGACTGACAAGGCGCGGTGGTTGTAGTAGGGGAATTGTACGGTGTAGCTGCAATCCGGCTCGAGATTGATGCTGCTGGCCATGGTCGAAGGATCGATGTCGGCGTTGAACTGGATGTATACCAGGTCACCTTGGTAGGATGGGGCCAGCGGAACCGATGCGTTGATGTTCCACGAGATCCCCTCGATCTGGAACGGTGGCGTGTAGAAGGTGCTCGAGAAGCCAGGGCTCCAGAGCAGGCCATTCGTGCTCATGAGGGGCTCATGCAAGGTGAGATCGTAGCGGGCGCCGAGGGGCAGGCGGTCATCCGGATCAAACTCGTAGCCGAAGAGGTAGTTCCCCGTGGACCAGGACTCCCTCCACGTCCCTGGAATCGGGGGCGTGAATTCCGCCAGGGTCGCCACGCTCTCCGCGTGCACTGGCACCATGGTGATGATCCTGATGCGAGAGTCGTTCGTCGAGAGCGTATCCCCATCGGCGGGCTGGCACTCCATGATGGGCAGCGGCAGATCGCTCAGTTCCAGAAGTCCGAGGTTCGTACCGTAGTCGTCTGAAACCACCTGGACGTCGACCAGTACCCGCCCGCTCCCATCCGGGGCCTCGATCAGAAGACCGTAGAACCCTTGCTGTAGTCCGCTGAAGGTGAAGGAGCCGTCGGACCGGATGACGGTGGTCTGGACGGGATCTCCCTGCGTCAAGGTAACCTCGGTTCCGGGTTGCGGACTCAGGATGCGCCCATAGAGGGCGCCCGCCGGCAGGTTTGAACCTTCCGGGCTGAACACACACTCGCACTTCTTGTCGTCACCGCAGGACAGCACAGACAGGGCCACCAGCAAAGGACAGACCCAAGTCAGGGGAACGCTCATATGGCACTTCATACGGGAACCTCCTCCTTGCGGGTAGGACACGATCGGGTCGTACATCCCGCCGGCCGGTGTCGCCTGCTTCACACATCCGGTCGGACGGGCGAGAGAGTACACGGCCCGCGGGAGGCGGTCCACGCCGTTGCTGGTGTCAGGATCTCTCGTATACGTCTGCGATTGGTTCTTGATAGCGGACCCAGCCGGGAGAAGCATGACAACGACGCCAGCCGAGCAGGTTGCCCTGGTCGATCTGCATACCCTCGCTGTCCCGGGGTCTTTGGATCTACAGACCGCTCCTTCTCCTCCGGCCAACCAGATGCGCTTCAGCCGCCATCACGAACAAGAGCACGGCGCAGCAGAGCAGATAGGGAGCGCGCAGGCTATCGGTCAGGTCCGCGAAGGCCCCACCGATCAGCGGAAGAAGGAAGGTCCCCGATCCCAGGAGCGCTTCGTGAATGCCCGCGCCGCGCCCGGCCCGGGTCCCCCCGCGCAGCGTGTAGTAGATGCTGCTCGAGTAGCTGATCCCCAGGCCCAGGCCTAGACCGGGCGCGGTCGCCCAGATCCACCAACGGCTGGTCAGCCAACCCAGAGCTCCCAACGAAAGCAACGTGATCGCCTGCACCATCAGAAGCGGCGCGAGGCGATAGTGCCACCCCGCCCAGCGTGTGAGGACGACAAAGGAGAGGGTCTGGAAGAGGTAGACAGCGCCCAGGTAGATCCCGAAGTCTCCGCCGGTCAGGCCCAAACTGATCATCAGCTTCGGATACTGGAAGTTCAGCGTCGCCCCGATGCCGAAGAGCGTGGCGTTGGCAATCCACCCAATCCACCGCCACGACGGGGAGCAATCCCGCTCTGGCGTTGGCTTGGGACCTGGCATTGGCTTGGGCTCTGGTCTTGGCTTGGCCTTGGGCTCGGGCTCTGGTCTCGGCTCAGGCTCGGGGTTGGGCTCAGGCTCTGGCTTTGCCTTGAGCTTGGGCTTTGGTTCCGACTCTCCACGGGCCGGATGCGAGCCCGGCAGGATGACTCCTGCAAGCGCGGTGGCTGCGGCTGCCGCCAGAAGCGTCGGCACCGCGCCGCCTCGCGCCACCAGGATCCCTCCCACGAGGAAGCCCAGCATCTTCCCCGAAGACCAGGAGACGTTGAAATGGCCGAGATTGCGGGCCAGCCGCTCCGGCCGCCCAAGTTGGCCAACCGCCGCCTGGACCGCGGGCCAATAGAGCGCATTGGCGATGCCGAGGGCCGGCATCCAGGCCATCAGAGCGGCCACCGAGTCCGCGCCGGTCATGGCGAGGGCGACCACGCACCGCAGCAGCGCCCCTCCCCGCGCCAGCGCCGTCCGGGGAAGGCGATCGGAGAGCCTTCCGGCGAGGAGTGCGGCGAGGACGTACACACCCGATGACAGAAGGGGAAGGATGCCCAGTTGCAGCGCGCTAGCCCGCAGGTCGACCGCACGCAATGGGACCGCGGTCAGGATCAGGTAGAGAGAGCCGTCGAAGAGGAAACACGCCGCCAGATAACGTGCGAGGGTCAACGCTTCAACCCTCCGGGAAAGGCCGGCGATGATCAACATGGGGAGGGCCGGCGTGGAAAGCCCGGGACAGACAACTCTGTTTCTGCAGAGGCCGTGCGGTCCGCGGGCGGCCCCTCGAGCCACGTGAACAACCGCCACCGCGGCGGCGGTCACCAGGACGCGGCGTCAGACCCGGGAGCAGCCGTCAGTCCCCGAGGCCCCGCAGCTTGCTCTTGGCCAGTCCGGCCTCATCGGAGTTGGGGAACTGGTCGGTTACCTGCTTGAG
>Ga0116149_1006620_pt1 | contig 10373 bp, 10 predicted proteins | sample AD_UKC057_MetaG_FD_89787 | JGI IMG/M metagenome (GOLD analysis project Ga0116149, IMG submission 89787) | Active sludge microbial communities of municipal wastewater-treating anaerobic digesters from USA - AD_UKC057_MetaG | ecosystem: Engineered > Bioreactor > Anaerobic > Digestate | place: USA...
CGCAGATCCGTGAAACACGCGGGGCAGGTGCGAGGTCCGTCCATTGCCCTGTCCCGGCGCTTCGCACGGCGGCGTCCATCACCGCCTGGACGCGCGCGCCGTCGAACAAATCGGGGATGCACGGGCGTTGCTGGCGGATGGCATCGACGAATTCCCAGGCCTGGTCATAGCGGAACGTGACCAGCGGATCGCCGACTCGAGGATCGCGCGGGCTGCCTGGCCAGCGCCAGTATTCCTCAGGGACGGGAATCGTCTCGAGGCCCGGGCCGCCGGCCCGGCCGGTCTCGAGTTGATTCCATCGGCCGGTGATGAAGACGAAGCTGCGTTCGCTCCCGTTGACCTCGACCGAGTCGAGGCTGCGCCAGCTCTCGTTGCGTCCGGAGGCCAGTTTGCTGCTCTCGAGCACGCCGGTCGCGCCGCACTCGAACTCGGCCAGCAGAGCCACCCAATCGTCCAGGTCGCTGGGCGCGTCACCGCGTATGGGGTGGATGCGCTTGAGCTGGGCGACGAGCCGTCGCATCGGGCCAATGAGGAGATGGGCGAAATCGATGCGGTGACTGAGCATGTCGCCCAGTTCGCCCGTGCCCGCCAGGGCGCGGACCTGGCGCCAACCCAGATTGCGCGTGCCCCAATCCTGAAGGCGGCAGGAACGGTAGTGATAGGGCTGGCCGAGATCGCCGCGCTTGACCAGGTCATGCAGGTAGCGCATGGCGGGCACGAACCTGTAGGTAAATGCCGTCATGTGGCGCACGCCGGCCCGCTCCGCGGCCTCGGCCATGGCCAAGGCGTCGGCGGCGTTCAGGGCGAGTGGCTTCTCGCAAAGGACGTGTTTGCCCTGGGCGACCGCGGCCAGGGCGATCTGGGGATGGGTGTGGTTGGGCGTCGCAATGATGACGGCATCGACATCGTCACGTCCGACCACCTCCTCGAACCGGGTGCTCAGCACCGAGACTCCTGTTTGTCCTCGAGCCCGTTCGAGCACGGCGGGGTTCGCATCGCACAGAGCCGTCACACGCGTGCCGGGACACAGGGCGAGCCCGGGCAGGTGGTTCTGGAGCGTGATGCCGCCGCAGCCGACGATCGCAACGCGAAGAAGTCTGCTCATGGGAGAGGGAGGGGCAATGAAGACGGGGAGCGTCCGTGGGCAGCGTTTCCGCCACACTCTGAAGTCGTGATTGCACAGACCTACAAGGCGCGGCTCAGACCAAATCAACATGCGGGCTGAGCGCGGTCACTTCTTGCGCCAGCCTTTGAACTCGTTGATGACCGCCGTTGGGCTGTCGCCGCCGTAGCCGACCTTCTTGCCGAGCACGCGTCCGTCGCCGTCGATCATGACGAGAGTCGGAAAGCCTCTGACCTCGTAGCGGTTCTTGATCCTGGCGTTGGCCTGCTTGAGATCCTCGGGAAGCGGGGTGGTGCGCGGGAAATCGGCTTTCACCAACACGAGGTTATCCTTCGCGTAGTCGGCGAATTCCTGGGTCGCAAAGACCTGCTTGTCGAGCCTCTTGCAGAACCCGCACCAGTCGGATCCGGTGAAGTTGATCAGTACGACTTTCTTGTCCGTTTTGGCCCGTTCCTGGGCCTTTTCGAGGTTGGTGAGCCAGGTGAGCTCGGCGGCGCGGCCGCCCACGAGCGTCACGCAAGCGCTCAGGATCAGTAGGGATCGGATCATGTTTGTTTCTTTCTCTTTGAGGTGGGGGTTGTCTGATTCTGCTGTTGGATCGATCCAGAGGCGGCGCTGTCGGGGTCGCGCCAGACGATCCGTCCGGCGACGATTGTGGCGAGCGCCTTGCCCTTCATCGGCCAGCCGTAGAACGGGCTGTTGCAGGATTTGCTGGCCGTGTGTTCGCGGCGGAACTCCCACTCGACATCCGGATCGAAGACGGTGACGTCGCCGTCGCTGCCCGGTTTGAGCGACGCTTTCCCGGTCAATTTCAACAATCGGGCCGGGCCGGTCGTGAACCGCGCGATGAGATCGTTTAGGGCGAGGCGTTTGGCGTGGTAAAGCTGCATCAGGGCCAGCGCCAGCTCGGTCTCGAGGCCTGTGATGCCGAACGGCGCGTAGTCGAACTCGACGTCCTTTTCGTAGTTGCAGTGCGGCGCATGGTCGCTCGAGATCACCTCGATGGTGCCGTCGGCCAGCGCTTCGAGCAGCGCCTCGCGGTCCGCCGCCGAGCGGACCGGCGGGTTCATTTTGACATGGGTGTCGTACGCCGGCCAGAAGGGGAGGGCGGCGGAGGTCTTGCGCGAGATCAGCACCTCCTGGCCGTCCTCGCGCCAGAACTCCTCGCTCCCGGCGAGGGCTGCGTCCGTGAGCGTGAAGTGGTGCGGACACGCCTCGCCGGAGACGGGCAGGCCCTGTTCCCTGGCCTTGCGCAGGAGGCGGACGCTGCCGGCGCTGCTGATGTGCTGGCAATGGACGCGCGCGCCGGTGCGCTCGGCCAGCAGAATGTTGCGCGCCACGATCAACTCCTCGCCGGCGGCCGGCCAGCCGCGCAGGCCGAGCATGGCGCTGTAATAGCCTTCGTGGGCGACGCCGTCGGTGACGATCGAGTTGTCCTGGCAGTGGTCCATCACCAGCAGGTCGAACATGGTCGAGTATTCGAGGGCGCGGCGCATCAGCTCGTTATTCTGGATGCAGCGTCCGTCATCGGTGACGGCGACCACCCCGGCCCCTCTGAGCGAGCCCATCGGGCCCAGTTCCTCGCCGGCCAGCCCTTTGCTGATGGCGCCGGCCACGTACACGTTGACACGGCCTTCGCTGGCGACGCGTTCATGGACCAGGGCGACTGTGCTGGGGCTGTCGATGGGCGGCACCGTGTTGGGCATGCAGACCACCGACGTGAATCCGCCCTTGGCTGCCGCGGCCGTGCCGGTGGCGATGGTCTCCTTGCTGTTCTGTCCGGGCTCGCGCAGATGCACGTGCAGATCGATGAGCCCGGGACAGACGACCTTGCCGGTGGCGTCGAGGCGCTCGGCGTCGGGCGGCGCCTGGGCGGCGGCATCCGGGCCAAGGGCCGCCACTTCGCCGTCCCGGATCAGAATATCGGTGACTGCGTCCAGGCCCTGGCTGGGATCGATCACGCGACCTTGAAGCAGGAGCAGCGAGTTCATCGGGCGGAGCTTATACGCTCCCGAATTGACAACGCAAGCGCGGCCGGTATGGTCGGGCTGTTGCGGGTGTAGCTCAATGGTAGAGCTCCAGCCTTCCAAGCTGGCCACGTGGGTTCGATTCCCATCACCCGCTCCAATCCTCACAATCGCCAATAAAATCAAGGGTTTGCTGCATGTTGCCGGCTCGCAAAAAGGCAAACTGCTAACGCCAAATGCTAACATGTTCACCCGTGTTTGAAGCTCGCGAAGTCCCTGTGACAGTCGGGATTTCGGGGGGGTGTCAGGATACCGCGCGGGTCAGAGGAATCGCGCCACGGGCCAGCCGGGGGCCGTGTTTGGCGGCAATGATGGGCTTTGGATGCGGATGCGGACCTCTCCCGGTCGGGCCTTCATTCGGCCAGGGCGGCCTTCGGTTTCGCGCCGAACCGCCGGTTTCTTCGCCTTGGGGCGCGAACGGTTTCCACTTCCGGCGGGCGGTTGGCCAACGGTTGCGGTGGTGGACCTCGCCGTCAACCTCGGCCAGACTCACATTGAGGTTGCTCCAGGATGCCCCAGGACGCGTTTTGATCCAGGGGAAGAGTCACACCCCCGAGGCGCGTCCAACATTGAGCCCCCGCAGCTCACCGTAGCGCGCGCAACAGCCTCCTGGGGTGGACTGGATGGACGGGCGGCAGGTCGGCGTCGTGAAAAGCCAGGAGCAGCGTTTCCTCGTCCGCGTCCAACAGGTGTCGGTCAGACGTGATGAGCAAGGGGATGTCCGCCAGCGAAGTCTCGGCGAGGATGAGCCCGTCGTTTACCTCCTCCTCGGGGACCAACCGCAGCTCGCGAATGCGGCCCGCAAACCGCCGGGCGACACCTTCGGCTGTCGAGTCAAGATCGAACGGGTGGATGCCCCAGCGTCTCAGATTCAGCAACCCCTCACGCGCCAGGGCTCTTTCGGCAGACGTGCCGCCCTCGGCGCTGAGAAAGTCCAGTTCAATCAGAGCGGTGGGAGGCAGGAACAACCGATAACCCCGACCCAGGAACACTTCGCGGAACTCGTGGGCGAAGTCCCGTTCCTCAGCGAGGTCAAACACCAGATTCGCGTCGAGCGAGAGCTGTTTTCTCGGCATTGGAGCCGCCATAGATTTTCGCCATTGCGGCGTCCAGATGAGCGCGGCGCGCGTCCGCCGTCAACCGGTTGGCGAGCTTGCGGACCTTGGCGGCCACCACGCTGCCGTGGGTGCGGTCCGGGTACTCGGTCTTGTTCTTGGCGACGTGCTCACGCATAACCGGGCGCAATGTCGGGCGATCAGCCGCCGCTGTCAATGCCAGGCACGGCGCCGTTGAAGCCAAGGCGGCGGCGAACCGGGCCGCCAGAGTCGCCTGTGGCGCGCCGCAGTTGCGCCGGGTGTCCCCCCCACCAGACGGTTCGGAACAACGCGCCGGCGCGCCTGCCAGGCAGCAAGTCCAGCGCCTCGGGTGACGGTCTCGATCAGAACCACCCAACCACGCTTGGTCACGCTAAGCTCATTGACTGTTGGACGCGTTGCTGGCGAATTGGGTTACGCGACGTGACCGGCTTCTCCGCCGTCCCAATCGGACGGGCCTAGCCGCGAGCAATGACAGCTTGATTCAGAGCAGCGAGCACGCGCGCAATGAAGGCCCGGTCACGACTTTCGAGCGTTCGGACTTCTTGTGCCGCAGTCGTCAGCATCACCGCGTACTTTGGCTTCAGACGTTTATCGTAAACAATACCGAGAACGATCATTCCGCACCCGATGAGTGTAGGGACAGCGCCTGCGAGCCAGTGCGAGGAGAACAACATCACGCCGAGCGAGAGGAGCAGAAAGCCGAGTAGGAGTAGGGCGATCACCCCCCCTTTCTCTGGCCGGATCATGTACTCTCGAATGGACGTGACGCCTGACAGCAAAAAGGTCCCTCTTCCACAAACGAACCGAGTTCTCGTAAAAACGACGCCGCCTTCCTCCAGGAAAACCTGCTCTACCGATGATAACGACAGGGGCGGCGGCGTGGGCTGCGGAATGGGTGGGGGTGCTGGCGAAGTTCGCGGCGGATTCACCTTGTGGAGTCCAGGTGTCAGGCGGGTCATCTGGCCACAGTCCGGGCAGGGCGCGTCCAGGCCGCTGGAATCCTCTTCAAACTCGATTTGGCCGCCACAGTGAGTGCATTCGGTTTTCATTGCTCTGCGACGGTTACGGCAATTCCACCAGCCGGTAGAACCGCAGGGGCTGGCCGATGGCGGACACGTCGAAGTAGAACTGGCCTGTGTTCGTAACGGTGACGGTCGCAAGTTCCTTCCAGTCGCCAACGGGACCGACGGCATTGACGTACTCGATCCGGTAAGACAGTCCAACCGTTCCGGCGAGGCTGATCGCGGGAACCATCGTGACGGTCAAACCCGGCAAAACACTCAGCATGGCGGGGACGCTAACGGTGTCACCCGCCGCGTTCGACACCGTGACGGAGTAGGCGCCGGAATGGAACGTCTGCGCGCTCGGTATCGAGAGCACGCGAGTCGTTGCCTCGGGGATGAGGTTTCCGTCAAAGTACCACTGAAATCTGAGGAGTCCGGAGGCAATGGTGCCCACCGAGAAGTAGACAGTGGAGCCGATGGCTACGGTTTGGCTCCTCGGCTGGACCAGAATGGTTGGCGGTGCGCCAGCCTGTGTCGGATCAACGAGTGCCATGTTGCTGGACCCTCCCGCCGAGACCGCCAGCGCCCTCGGCAAGTCCAGAGGCACGTCGCATTGGCCGTCAGCGTTCCAACCCCACGCAACGACAGTCCCGTCAGCCCGCAGCGCGAGACTGTGGTAATGGCCCGCGTCGACGGCCACAACGTTCGTCGCATTCGACGGCACATCGCATTCGCCCATATTGTTGTCGCCCCAAGCGACGACGTTGCCGTCAGCTCGAACGGCGAGGTTGTGCTGATAGCCAGCAGCGATAGCGACAACGTTACTCAAACCGGGAGGCACTTCATTTCGGTGGCCCACGTTATTCCCCCACGCCACGACAGTGCCGTCATCGCGCAAGGCCAAGCTCGCATACCCGCCTGCCGCCACTGCGACGGCATTGGTGAGGCTCGGCGGCACGTCACATTCGTAGTCTCCGTTCCGGCCCCAAGCGACCACGCTTCCGTCGATTCTGAGAGCGAGGTTGTGCCCGTGGCCGACGGCTATGGCGACCACGTTGCTCAACCCTGGGGGAACGTCGCACACGTCGCAGCCTTGGTAATCCTTCTGACCCCAGTGCAGGACCGTTCCGTCGCTGCGAAGTGCGACACAGTGATTGGCCCCTGCCGCAACCGCAAGCGCGTTCGTCAACTCAGCGGGAACCTGTGGAAACGAACCCCACGCCACTACGGTGCCGTCCGCTCTTGCCGCGAGTCCGATGGGACCTTCTCCGAGCGAAACGCTGATCGCGTTGGTCAGGTCCTTTGGCATTTCACTCACCAGAAGACTCGTTTTGTCTCCCCAAGCCCAAACGTTCACAGGCGGTGTTGTCGGTTGCGCGAACGCGGCGAAGGTGGACGCGATGAACACACCGGTGGCGATGAATCGGATCCACTTCATGATGAACAGCTAGCCAGAAACGCAGAAAGCCGTAAAGGACGATCCTGGGTGTCGATTGGGTCGCCTGGTTCGAAAGGACACCCGCCGCCGGCGCAGGGTGTCCCGGAGGGGTTTTGAGCGGTTGCCACCGAGCGCAGCATCCTGGACGTGTCAGGTACCGTCCTTGCGCCCATCCGCGCTAGGCTCCGGCGCTGCTGTGGGGCCAGGAACGTTCGTCTGGACGGGCGTTGCAGCTCGCGCAGCCTCCAGTTCCTTCAACTTCCTGGCAGCGGCCTCGTGGCCGGCGGCAGCCGCAGCTTTCAATAGGCGGATCGCCTCTTTGCTGTCCGCCTCGACACTGCGGCCTTCGAGATAGCAAAGCGCAAGTTCATGGGCCGCCCACGCCGAACCCTGGCGAGCGCGTTCCTTCAAAAACTCGACCGTCGCCAACTCGACGGCAGGTTTGTATCCGCCGGCAGTCGCGAGCTTCAACAGACGGCGCGCCTCATTCGTGTCCTGTTGAACGCCGCGGCCTTCGAGATAACGCAGTGCGAGATCATACTGTGCCGAAGGGAGCGATGTGCTCTGCCTCTTCAACTGGTCCACCCTTTCTTGCTCGGTCATCGGCTTCCGCTCGTCCGCGGCCTGCGTCGCGGGCTGCGCCCTGCGACTGCTCTGCTGTTCCTCGTGTTCAGCCCGCTCGACTGCCAAGCGCCTTCGCCATTCGCCGTCGAGACCCTTGACTGCCTCCCCAAGACCTGTGAGATCGAAGGTGGCCTCAGCGCTGCCGACGCGAACCCGCAGCACCTTCCAGTCTTTGTATGCCGCCGTTGGCGAGAACAAGTACAACAAAACATCATCGCCATCTCGCCCCTTCGATACTCCCAGGTACATGGTTTCGGCCTCGTTCTTGTCGACCCGATACTGGTAGGGGTCAGATTCCCCAGCTCCCGTACGCCCAGGGAACCAGACCGAGTCCGTCAAGCCATCCTCATCCAACATGATATTGTACCGCGCGTAGCCGGCCTCGGACCGCTGGAATACCACTTTCTCCTCGGAGCGCACCCAGATGAAGTAGTTGGTGCAGTCGTTGATTGTGTCAGGAGTAGCTCTTATCCTCCACTTGGATTCCGCAGAAGACGATGCCGGGCGAGATGCTCCATCGCTCGCCGGGGATGCGTTGGTCGAGCCGGTGACCATGTGGCGCTTACTCCCTATGTAGATACCCAAACCCACGAGGATTATGCCCGCGCAGAGACCAGCAACGAGCATCACTACGTTTCTCGGTTTCACAACGGTTTCGTTGAGCCGGCAGCGCCCAGTCACCATCGCGTCGCAGGCGTCCGAACTGCCTGCCGCTAATACTGGCATGATGGCTTCTGACGAGAGGCGGGAGCAAGAAGAAACCGCGCGGCCAGGAGAGCACGCACGCGTTCCTTGCCCCGCACGAACATCACACCCTCACGCGGACACACGCCGGATCATGGAACGGACCCTTCCCGTCACCCCCCCTCAGAGCCTTCACACCGCCACCTTCGGTTTACCCTGCAACCCGCGCCGCCGGCTGTTCGCAAAAAGCGGCGGGGCCAAGGCACGTCCGGCCATGATCGCCTCGGCGTCAACCTCGGGTCAGACTCGCGGTGACGTTGCGCCAGGGCGGCCAATGGCGGGCTAAGGCCTCGTTGGACGTCAGCGGTCCCAGTCCCGAATCCAAATCCTCGTCCGGGCTCACCACGAAGAGCACGAAGAGCACGAAGGCGAGCACCGAGGTCTGGATGGACATTTCGGCTATTCCCCATAAGACAGCAGCGGGTCCGCTCATCGACGCTCCTTCGTGTCCCTTGGTTCTTCGTGGTGAATTCCTAACCGAAGTCGGGCCGCAGTGCAGGAGAACATGCTGTGCCGGCGCCGCGGAGCGAGGCGGATCGTTTCGCGACGACAGCGCAGCCTGAACGACGTATCGGGAAGGCTTGCTGTCCGTCCGCCGACGGCTACGTTAGACGCCGTGAAGACGATCACGAATCGGAAGTTCTACGCCGACTCGGACGCGGTCCACGCCCTCAAGCCAGGCGAGTCGCTGCTTGTCACCACGAAGGGCAAGCCCGCTTTTGTGGTCACCAAGGCCAAGCACGCCAAACCGGGCAAGAAAGCCGCGGACATCCGGGAGGAAACGGAAGAGATCTTCCCCGGAAAGCGGACGCCGTTTGACGGTGTCGCCCTCCTCCGAACGCTGAGATGATCTACCCGGATACCAGCTTCTGGATTGCGCTCCGTATCAAAGGCGAGCTGCATCACGAGGGCCAGCACTTGCTTCATGCGGTGCGCCAAGCTGCATGCCAGTATCGGGGTTTAGGTCTTCGATTTTAGGTCTTCGATGTACGCTTGCCACAGTTCAGTTCCCATCACCCGCTCCGATCCTCGCGTGAAACCTGAGACCGTCCTGATCACCGGCGCGTCGTCGGGCATCGGCAAGGAACTTGCCCGGTGCTTTGCCAGGGACGGAAGCCGGCTCGTGTTGGTGGCGCGGCGACGGGATCCGCTCGAAGTGCTGGCCACCCAGTTGCGTCCGGCCAGCGGCATCGAGGCCGTGGTCCTCGTCGCCGACCTGGCGTGTCCCGAGGGGGCCGCGCGGGTCTTCAGCCAGATCGAACGCGACGGGCTCGAAGTGGACGTTCTCGTCAACAACGCCGGGTTCGGCGCGCAAGGTCTCTTTGCCCAACTGCCCCTGGATCGGCAGCTCGAGATGGTCCAGCTCAACGCCACGACCCTGACCCACCTGACCCGGACCTTCCTGCCCGGCATGATCGCGCGTCGGCGCGGCGGGATCCTGAATATCGCCTCGACGGCGGCCTTCCAGCCCGGCCCGCACATGGCCGTGTACTACGCGTCCAAGGCCTTCGTCCTCTCGTTCAGCGAAGCGCTGTCGGAGGAATTGTCCGGAACGGGAGTGACTGTCACGGCGCTTTGTCCGGGGCCGACCGCGACCGGATTTGGCGAGGCGGCACAAATGCGAAGAACGCCGATGTTCCGGTTGCTCACGATGTCGGCATCGAGTGTGGCGGAGGCCGGGCACCGCGGGTTTCGGCGCAGACGGGCCGTGGTGATTCCAGGGGTGTGGAACCGGCTGCTGACTTTTTCCGTGCGGCTCGTGCCCCGCTGGCTGTCACGCAGAATTGTCGGCGCGATGAACAGGCCGCGCGAGACGTGAGGGCGTCCACTCCCGCGGCGAGCCAATTGGCGGCAAGTGAATGACAATTTCGGCAAAGCGCGTTTGGGCCGGCGCGCTAAGCTGACGGCTGTTGCGTCTGGGACCCGGATGACGGTTCTGGCCGTGCTGTCGAACCACGGACATGTCCCGCACGCGGCGTTTTCTCTTATGGAAACAACTGTGACGGCGCGGAGTGAAGCGCCCCCCCGCAAGCCGCTCGAACACCCGAGCGGGGACAAACGTTTCAAGATGCTGGAGGTGTTCATCAAGCGCCTGCAGCACCGGCAGGACACGTTGATTGAAGTGCTGCACAAGGCACAGGAGCTCTTCGGTTTTCTCGATAACGACCTGTTGATCTATGTGGCGCAGCAACTGCGCCTGCCGCCCAGCCGCGTGTTTGGCGTGGCGACGTTTTATCACTACTTCACCCTCAAGCCGAAGGGCGCGCACACCTGTGTGGTCTGCATGGGAACGGCGTGCTATGTGAAAGGGGCCGA
>Ga0116149_1006621_pt1 | contig 10373 bp, 2 predicted proteins | sample AD_UKC057_MetaG_FD_89787 | JGI IMG/M metagenome (GOLD analysis project Ga0116149, IMG submission 89787) | Active sludge microbial communities of municipal wastewater-treating anaerobic digesters from USA - AD_UKC057_MetaG | ecosystem: Engineered > Bioreactor > Anaerobic > Digestate | place: USA...
AGGGCTACCAGGCAAAGAACAACCTGAAAGAATCACACGACATCGTTGCAACTCGCGGCGGTTGGGTGCTGATGAAAAAAGCAGTGCAGCAGCAGGCGAAGCGAATCACCGTAGAGACTCCACGCGGCGGCACTTACCAGCAGATGAACGTGCGCACCGAGAAGAATATACCGACCGAGAACCGCATGCGGGTATCAGGCACTCCAGGCGTTGCTGCGAAGATCGAAAAGAAGCTGACGACGACACCTGACAATCAAGCAACCATCAAGCAACCCGCGCCGGTCGCAGAGCCGAAAGCCATAAAAAAAGCACCCGCGCCGACCGAACCGATCAAGCAATCAACGCTTAAAGCATGGGAAATGACACCAGCCCAATACAGAGCCGCCAACATGGGAAGCCATAACGATGCCGAAGCACTTGCGGCGGCCAGGCGCGGTGAAAAAATTCTGGCCGAAATAGTTGATACTTATTCACTGAAAAACTCTTTGCCGCAGGGCTACCATCGCGAAGGTGATTGGTATGTTAAAACGGATTCTCCTGTAACCAAATCGGTTTACAAAGTTGAATCATATCAGGGCGGCTTCAGGGTTCTCGACCCGGAAAACAAGCAGTATTCATGGCACACCAGCAGAGAAGCGGCAGAAGACAAGGCCATGGAAATGAACGGCACCGCAAAGAAGATTGCTGAAGTTAAGCAGTCAAAGAAAAGCGATGACGGTTATAAAGAAAAGACACAGACCATAGCTGAAATAGTTCAAGCGCAACTGGCCTCAAAGCAAAAGATCAACATCAATGAGCTGATGAGCGTTGCAAATGAAGTTTTTGAGGGAACTCAGGCCAATGGCGATTGGAACATTAAAGATCTTTACGACTCCATGGAGCTGGGTATTAACCTCCACCTGCTTAGAGATCCTGAATACGCTTCTCTTTTTAACGAAGGCAAGATTACTGAATTTGTTGAAAAAGTAAAAAAAGAGATCCTTGAAAACATACCAACACAAACCAAGCGCACCGAAGAAATGGACGAGTTTCAGCAGTTTTCGACTCCTCCGTCGATTGCATCAATGGCGGCCTGGCTTGCCAATATCAACAAAAACGATTCTGTTCTTGAACCGAGTGCGGGTATTGGCGGTCTTGCGATCTTCGGGAAGATGGCAGGTGCAACGGTCATAGTAAACGAATTGAGCCAAAGGCGTGCTGAAATTCTTTCAAATTTGCCTTTCGATCAGTTCTTTACGGAAAACGGCGAACAGATTAACAACATTCTGCCTGGTGACGTTTCGCCCACGGTAGTTGTAATGAATCCGCCGTTCTCGGCTACCGCAGGAAGAGTTCAGGGCGAAAGAAAGACGAAGAACGGCGGCGTTCACGTAGAGCAAGCTCTGAAAAGATTGCAGCCTGGCGGCCGTCTCGTCGCCATTGTTGGACAGGGCATGTCATTTGAACACAGCACTTTCCGCGACTGGTGGAATAAGATCAGGAAAGAATACAACGTGCTGGCAAACGTAGGCCTTTCTGGCCAGGAATACAAAAAGTATGGCACGACTTTCGATAACAGAATCCTTGTCATAGACAAGACGGGCGCGACAACTGGACAACCGGTGTCAGGAGACTATAATAATATTGAGAGCATGATTGATGCTCTCCAGGGAGTAAGAAATGTTCGACAAGCAATATCTTCAGGAACTGAAACAAGTTCGGCAGATGCCAATAAACCGGGCGGCAAAAAAACTTCTCGCGGCGGTGGCGGCGGACGTAGCAGCAGACGACACAGTAATACCGGTTTACGAACTGATCAAAGCAGTTCTCAGGACAATGCCGCCAGCAGACCAGAAGAAAATACCTCAACTGACGAGCGGAGCGGACTATCAGACTCTTCTGGAGTTGATGACAACAATGAAACCGCTTCGAATAATGAAACTGTTAGGCCTGATGGAGACAAACAGGGACGTTCAGAACGCGATAACGGCAAAAACACCGCAGGAAATGACAAATCATCTGCTTCTGAATCTTTACGGGACAATGGAAGCGAACAACTAGAAGTATCTCAGACAGAGAGAACAGACAAAGGCGAGCTGTCAGACTCGATTTATGACGAGTATCGGCCTTCTGTAACTGTAGCAGGCGCGAAGAAACACCCAGGAAAACTTGTTGAATCTGCCGCAATGGCGGCGGTTTCGCCTGCAAAAGTTAACTATACACCCAAAATTCCCTCTGAAGCTGTCAGGGCTGGCAAGATTTCTGATGCACAGCTTGAAGCAGTTATTCGCGCTGGCAACAATCACAACCAGAAGTTGCTGGACGGTAAGCGAAAAGGATTTTTCATCGGCGACGGAACCGGCGTTGGTAAGGGCCGAGAAATATCGGCTGTGTTCTGGGATAACTTTCTACAGGGCAGAAAGAAAGGCGTGTGGGTAACAAAGAACTCTGATCTTTTCAAAGATGCTCGAAGAGATATAGAAGGAATCGGTTGGGATAAAAGCATTGCCTTTGAATTGAATGACTATGACGACATTAAACGGTCAGAAGGCGTTTTGCTAATCTCTTATGACACACTCAAAGGCAAATCAAAGGACGGTAGAACAAGACTTGAACAGATAAACAAATGGCTTGGTGAAAACTTCGACGGCGTAATTGCTTTCGATGAAGCTCACATGATGGCCAACAGCGTAACAACTCAAAGCAGCCGAGGAAAACAGAAGCCGTCAGAAAGGGCCTTGAAAGGCTTTGATTTCAGGCAACAGAACCCTGATGCCAGAGTTGTTTATGTTTCTGCAACAGGCGCGACTGAACCCTCAAACCTTGGCTATCTTGAAAGACTTGGATTGTGGGGCGCAGGCACACCATTCGGAAGCGTTGATGCTTTTATTGCTGAAGTAACCAGCGGCGGCGTTGCCGCAATGGAAATGATAGCCGCCGATATGAAAGCGATGGGTAATTACATTGCCCGCAGCTTATCTTTTGATGGCGTGACATACGGCAGACTTGAGCATGTGCTTACACCTGAACAGCAAAATGTTTACGGGAAATATTGCGAAGCCTGGCAGACTGTTTTGCGCAATATCGAAGATGCACTGGAAGTTTCTGGCGGCAAGAATTCAAGGCAGGCGAGATCAATCGCTTTGTCTGCCTTCTGGAGTGCAAACCAGAGATTCTTTAACCAGGTGCTTACCTCTCTACAGATGCCGACTTTGCTGAAGGACATCGAGCAGCAGCTTAAAGATGGCAAGTCTGTGATATTGCAGCTGACCAATACCAATGAAGCACAGCTGAAAAGACAGCTCGACAACCTTGAGGACGGCGCTCTTGAAGACCTCGATCTTACGCCTACCGAAATCATTTCTCAGTTCGTCGAAAGTTCATTCCCCGTCGCTCAGATGGAGCAATACACTGACGAAAACGGGAATATCAGATACAGAGTAGTTATAGACTCGAACGGCAATGTTGTTCTCAACAAAGAAGCTGTTGCCATGAGAGACAAATTGCTTGATGAACTTGGTTCAATCAGAAGAATCGACGGGCCTCTTGATATGATTATCAATCACTTTGGGCCTGATGCTGTTGCCGAAATCACCGGGCGCACAACCAGAGTTGTATGGCGCGATGGCGAGAACGGCAAGGAAAGAGTGAAGGAAAACAGGTCAAAGCGACATTCTGAAGCCGAAGAAAATGACTTTATGAGCGGCAAGAAAAGAATTCTTGTCTTCTCTGAAGCTGGTGGAACTGGCAGAAGTTTTCATGCAGACCTGAGTAAAAAGAATCAGCAGCACAGAATTCATTATCTTGTGCAGGCAGGCTGGAAAGCTGACGCGGCGATTCAAGGCCTTGGCCGTTCACACAGAACAAACGAAGCCAGTCAGCCCCACTATGTTCTTTGCTCAACAAATGTTCCCGCGCAGGTTCGCTTCACTTCGACTATTGCCAGAAGACTTGACCAGCTCGGCGCTCTCACCAGAGGCCAGAGGCAGGCAGGAAGTCAGGGCATTTTCCAGGCAAAAGACAATCTTGAAAACGAATATGCAGCTCAGGCCGTTCACGGATTTATAAGAGATCTTGCCAGTCAAGGAAACATCGGCGGATTAACCTTTTCAGAATTTGAACTTCAGTCTGGCCTCAATTTAAGGGATCAGTTAGGGTTTGTCAGTGCGGCAGCGGTCGAGGAAATCCCTGTCAGACAGTTTTTGAATCGCACACTCAGCTTTAATTTACCGACACAGGAACTTGTCTATTCTGAGATTTTCACCAGACTTGACGAGCTGGTTCGGATTGCAGAAAACAATGGAACGCTCGATGTTGGTATGGAAACAATACGAGCTAAAAGCATTGTTGAGAAGCGTAGCGAGGTTGTTCGGGTTGATGAAGATTCCGGAGCGAAAACAGAGTATCACCTCTTAGAAGGTGAACACGATGCAAAATACAACAAATTCCCTGGCGAAGTTGGCAAAAGTCTCAGTCGTGGCTACTTCCTGAACGAAAAGGCCAGCAGGTTAATTGCGGTCGTTTCTAATCCGCGAACGAGATCGTCAGACGGCGAACTGAATTCAACCTATTACGCAGCAATGACGCCAAACACTTACGGCGAAATTGCAGAAACAACGCTACAGAAAAACTATACCAAAGTTTCAACTGCCGAAGCTGAACGCCTATGGAATGAGCAGCTTAGAGAGCTGCCGAAAACCTACAAAGAGCCAATTCACTTAATCACCGGCACTCTTTTACCGGTCTGGGATAGATTGCCGAAAGGTTACGTGAAGATTATGCGTGCCAAGACCGATGACGGCAAAGTTTACCTTGGCAGACCCATTCACCCGAAAGCTATCGACAAGGTATTAAAAAGCCTGGGCGTAGGCGGTAACACTTACTCTGCACAAGAAACCGTTGCAGCAATTCTTGAAAACGGCGACGAAGCCGAACTTGCAAATGGCTGGAAGCTGAAGCGCAAAACCGTATCTGGTGAAAAACGCATTGAGATTGTCGGGCCTGATATTGGCAATCGAGAAGAGCTCGACCTTGCAGGAGTTTTTTCTGAACGCATTCAGTATCAGACCAGATTTTTCGTTCCAAAAGACAAGGCCGTTGAAGTAATTGAAAAGCTCACCAAAAACAGGCCGATCACTGGTCTCGGCGCTCCAACCCAGGCAAGCGATCCGCTTTATTCTGCTGAATATCTTGTCGCAAAATACACCGCGAAAGCCGTTCGCGCCGGCTACAACCTCCTGCGCAATGGTCTGACCCGCTTCGCCGACTGGGCAAAAGCCATGCTTCGCCAGTTCGGCAAAAGCATCGGTAAAACGTTGCGCGACATGTTCGCCGATCTGACTGCCGTCATGAAAAGCAGACGCGGTATGGTCGCATTGCCCGGCAGCAAAAAAGGTGATAACATTTCTGCAATGGGTGACACAAAAAACGGTGTCGGTCGCACAGAAAAACCCACAGCACCGGAAGCGACCGGGGAAAGCCTCAATCTCGATCAGGTTCGCAAATTAGCAAAAACCGAAAAAGTTTTTGTTCGGTGGTCAGCAGGCCCGAAATACGACCTCCAGATGACCGGATCAAAAGACAAAGTTTCTGGCAGCATTCACGCTGGATTATCCGCTGTCGCAATAGACCCAGAATGGAGCAATGGCGTTCTTGCGTCGAGATTAAAAGAATACGGCTTTCTTCGCCTCAACGATGAAAAAATTGCGCCATATTTTTATACTGGCGAAATTGTCGGTAGAGACTCAGACGGGCATCCATCTATTAAAATAGGCAGATATGTCGGAACGCTTTCGAACGACTTAATTAAAGATCTCGATAGAGGGCTTGCGGAAAAACTGATCCTTGAAGAAAATATTCAAGAAGACGAAGAAAGACTGCGAAGAATAACCGACCCCTCTGCAATAAGAATAACCAAAGAAGCTATTGCCAAGGCAAAAGAAGAGCTCAGAAAGCTTCCATCTTTTAACCAACTCACCGGGCAAACAAAGCCCGGAGGATCTTCTATTTTTTCAAAAGTTAATGCAGCCCTCGGCTTATCCCGCACTGGCGCAATCAGCGGCAGACCGGCAGGCGTTCCGAAATCGTTCGGAATCCAGCCGAAAGACCTGCAATGGATTAAAGACGACAAGAAAAAGCTGCGCCTGGTTCACAACGGCCAGACCGTCGCGACACTTGAACGAAAAAGGCCAGGCGGTTGGCGTTGGGTTGAAGCAAATCGCGCCTGGGCGAGAAACGAACTGACCGAAGCCAAAAGCATCGTAAAAAGCACGGTTTTCGAAGAACTTAAACGCGCCGAAAAAGCCGGAGCAAAATACAAGGCCGAAGAAGAAAAGCGCCAAAGGGCTGAAGAAGCCAGAAAGCGCAAGCATGACGATTATTTCACGCAGAAGCAGCCTGCTACACCCGCAAAGCCAAAGCTGACAATCAAAGAACGATTCAAAACCGTCATAACCAAAGCTGACGATATTCTTTTCGACAGATGGGGACCGGCTCTCAGACTTCAGCAGAAGATTGCCAAAGATGCCGGAATCAGCGAAGTCTCTGAAAGCGAAAACTTTTATCGTGGCCTTGAGTTGCTTACGAACAGAATCAGCAACAGAACCGAGCAGTTCAAGTCTGACGAGTTCGAACCGATCATTGACTATCTCAACAAAAACAAGATCAGTTATGAAAAGTTCAACCGCTTCCTGCGCGTTATGCACGCCGAAGAACGCAACAACCATGTTTTCGAGATCAACCCGGAATTTCGTCGCCGCGCTGCTATCGAACCTGACAACCCGAACTATGCCGGCTCTGGCATCACAACCAAAGAAGCCCGCGCCGAAATAGAACGCATGAAGCAAGACGGCATATACGACACATATCTTGCCGCCGGAAAAATGTATTGGAGACTCAACAAAAAGCTGCTCGATCGACAGGTTAAGTATGGCCTCATGGCTGAAAACGTGCGCGACACCCTCAACAGCAAGTATCAGCATTATGCGCCGCTCAAAAGCATGACTGACGACGCCACAAAACTTGACTGGCGTGCGCTTGGTCGTCGCAGCGAAGCATCAGACCAGCTTGCGCATACCGAAAAAGCAATCGAAGCAACTTTCTCTTACGGCGAAAATGCCAAGGTGCGCCGGGCGTTTGCACGGTTCGCGATCAACCACCCGATGCCCTCTCTTTACGAAATCAACCGGGCTGTGAAAAAGCCTTACTTCGACGAGAATACCGGCGAAGTGAAATACCGGCTCGATTCATACGAGAAACGCGAAGAGCTGCTTTATGTTCCGACCTCGACCGGCGGGCTGGTCATGCGCATTAAAGACCCGGCACTACTGGCAGCAATAAAGAACCAGAACGATCTTGTTCTCGGCGACTTCCCCGGCCCATATCTGCGAATGATTAACCGGTTCCTCGGTGCTGTCAATACTTCAGTTAACCCTGAATTTATGTTCGTGAACCTGCTGCGAGATATTCAGACCGCTGCAATCACTTTATCGACAGAAGAATCAGGGGAAATGGCCGCAGACGTAGTGCTTGGCGTGCCTGGTGCAATTAAAGCCGCCTATCAGTTTAAGACCGGAGTAAAGAACGCTGACACAGCATTGTTTAAAGACTTCATGCTTCAGGGCGGCAAAATCGGTTACCGCGACATTTACAAGCTTCAGGATGCCGCTGCAAAACTTCAGGCCCGCATGGAAGAAGCACAGCGCAACGGCACGGCATATCAGATCAAGGAAGCCGCCCGCGACATCGTGAAACTGGTAGAAAATGCCAATGATGTTATCGAATCGGCAACCAGATTTTCGGCATATCGTGAAGCGATCAAGCGCGGCATGAGCAAAACGAAAGCCGCCTCGATTGCTGCCAATGTTACCCTTAATTTCCAGAAGCGCGGCACAGCGGGGCAGATACTTAATGCCATGTATCTATTCAGCACTGCGTCACTCAACGGCACAGCAAGGCTCGCAGCGGTAACAGCAGCCGCTGCCAAATCTCCGACCGGTAGAAAAGCAATCGCTGCCGGCATCGCTCTTGGCTTTGTTATGGACATAGCCGGCCGCATTCTCAGCGACATCGACCCCGACGATGAACGCAAGTATTGGGATAAGCTATCAGCCGGCGAAAAAGACATGAATTACATGGTCATGCTGCCAGGCCAGGGCGATAACCCGTTAAAAATCCCAATGCCACACGGGTTCAATGTGTTTCCGGCAATCGGTCGCAATGTTTCGGCAATGCTGTTCGGCGAACAAACTGCATACGAATCTGTCGGCAATATAATGAACGCCATGCGATCAGCATTCAGCCCAATAGGCGTTGATGAACGCGGAGTGCTGTATAGCGCAGTGCCGACAGCGGTCAAGGGCTTGTTTGATGTAGCAACCAACCGCAAATGGACAGGCAAGCGAATCAAACCAGATCAGCCGCAGTTTGAAGCAAAATCACCGCGCAGTCAGCTTGTCAATAAAGACACAAACAAGATTTTGGTTGCTTTGACGCAGGCGCTGAACTCTATCGACGGCGACAGTCGCCGCCCCGGCTCGCTCGACGTTTCCGCCGCAGATCTTCAGTATCTTTATGAATATTACACTGGCGGCGCGGGTAAAATAGTAGGCAGGGCTTTTGATACTGCCTGGAGAATCGGCGCCGGTCAGGAAGTTCAACCCGGTAATGTTCCGTTTGTTCGTAGACTCTACGGCGGCAATACCGACTTTGAAGCATACGACAGATTCAGGGCCAATCGCGACGAAGTGCAGCGGTTCATTGATGCAAAAGGCGAGGATGATGCCGCCTGGCTGGAAAGAAACGCCTGGTTGTCAGTGGCAAGAGATCGTTTCAAAACGACCGAGAAAAACATCAAAGACATCAAAGCCGATATAGCCACAGACGACGATAAAAAGCGCGAATTGATGCTGATTGAGCAGAAGCGATTCAACCGCGACTTTGAAAAGATCAAGCGCCAATATCAAGGCACCAATCTGCCAATTCCAGAAGATGAAGAAAGTCGCGCTAAGCCCCGCAAGCAGCGCAAAAGACCGGCATCAAATCGCCGCAAAAAATCAGTGTTGTTTATGTAAAAATCTATCAATTTTCTGATAATAGGTGTATAATGTAAGTAAATGGGCCGGAGGCTCATATTTAACCAAGGAGGGTTTCACAATGAAACTTTGCGCAAAGTTATTTCTTGTCGTTCTGCTCCTCGTCGCTTTCGCGGCACCCTCGTTCGCTATTGAGCCAGCCGTCAGAAATGCCGGCCTGGTTCACCAGTCAGCAACTTTCGATAATCTTCTGAAGCAGACCGTTGTCACGCTTGACACTTCGCATGCAATCACTGCAGCTGACAATGTGTCTACTGGCACTGAAGCCGTATATTTCTTGCCGAATTCGGTAAAATATCCGATCAAGCTCAGAGTTCAGAACCACGGCACCGCGTCAATTACTTACGTTCCGTATGTCAGCACTGTAGCTGCAGGGATTACGCTGCCAACAGCAACGGCATCACATCTGTTGACCCCATCAGGGGCCCCAGTTGTCAGCGGCGCTGCTTATGAAGGCGTGTTTTACCGGGCACCGAATATTTCAATCGGGGCATCTAGCAACCAGGAAGTCATTATCGAAGTCTGGGGCATCAAGGACACTGAATAACAGTGACCTGAAAAACAAGTTGGCGGCTGCAAAGCCGCCTTTTGTTTAGGTTTCAAGGAGATCATCAGTATGAAAAAATTTATTCTTCCTCTCGTGTTATTCATTCTTTCTTGCATAATCGCCTTTGCGGAGCAGCCTGACTGGCCGACGCTCAACGGCAATCCTATCGAATGCAATTTCGGTTTTAAAAAAGTTGCTACGCCAACCATTACGCTCGACGCAAGCGAAACCCTTGTATTGTCCGACTATTTGCCGGCTTCTTGTCTCGGCTTTGAGTTGCGAGCCGCCAGTGGTTCTTTCATCATCGGGCATCCTGATAATGTTGCTTCTGGCACCGATCGCGTTGGCCGTATTGTTCCCCAGGGCGGAACATATTCCTGGTCTGGCCTTGCCGGCACGTTCAATGGCTCGATTAAATGCGATGCCGACAGCACTGTCGTAGTCATCGATGCAGCGTGGGGGCAGTATGAAAAATAAAAATCTTGCTCTCGTCGCGGTTCTTTTTACAATCTCTGTCATCATGGCGTTCGCCAATGGGCCTACGCCTCAAGTAGTTATCGACACCGATCAGATCATTGACGGCGCGGTCGATATCATCAAGACTACCGGCATTGCAGACACGTCTTTGTCGAACGTTGTTCCCGCTACCGGACGCGCTGCTCTTGAACTCGGCACAATGGCCGTTGCTACAGCTACCGATTACGTGGCAACCGACACCTTCACCGAGCACACTGATGCAACAGGCGCGTCTGTGC
>Ga0116149_1006627_pt1 | contig 10360 bp, 6 predicted proteins | sample AD_UKC057_MetaG_FD_89787 | JGI IMG/M metagenome (GOLD analysis project Ga0116149, IMG submission 89787) | Active sludge microbial communities of municipal wastewater-treating anaerobic digesters from USA - AD_UKC057_MetaG | ecosystem: Engineered > Bioreactor > Anaerobic > Digestate | place: USA...
ATCTGGAAAACGAATACAATGCCGACAAACTGGCCAGGGAATGGGGATTCAATATCGATCGGTTTCGCAAGATATGCGGACCGCCTCGCCTCAACAGCCGATTGTTGCAAATCGCCGTCATAAACTAAATTCATATGATAAAAGATTTTACAGACAGAAATGAGCGATTGCCGCGCGCTGATATGCGGCAACCGCTCATTTCAGGCGCGCCCTATTAAGGCAATTTTTCAATCCGTACCGCGCAGGCCTTGAATTCAGGCGTTTTGGTCACCGTGTCATACGCGTTGTTCGTCAGCCAGTTGCAGTTTCCCTCGCGGTAATGGAAGGTCATCCAGACCATGCCTTTGGGAACCTCATCGGTCACCCGCGCCGGGACGTTGACTTTCCCGCGTCGGGATTCCACAACAATCAGTTCTCCATCCTCAATGCCTTTTTCGCGCGCGTCGGCAATGGAAATATCAGCGGTTTCCTGTTTATAAATTGTGTCCATGCCGCTTCGTCCTGTCTGCGTGCGCGTATGATACTGAGGAAGCCTACGCCCGGTGCTTAAAACCAGCGGGTAATCCTTGTCGGCAATTTCTTCGGGCGGTGTCCAGTCGATGCCTTTGAGCACGCCCAGACCACAGGTGAATTTTCCGTTCTTATGCACAATCGGCGTACCGGGATGAAGTTCGCTGGGGCAGGGCCATTGCAGACCGTCTTTTTCAATCCGGTCAAATTTGATTCCCGCAAACATCGGACACAGAACGGCCAGTTCGTTGTCGCATATTTCGCGCCCGCTCGCGGCTGGCCAATCATGTCCCATTTTTCGGGCCAGTTCCTTGAATATCCACCAGTTCGGTTTGGCAATCCCCGGAGGAGTTTTGATCGTCCGGACGAGGCTGACTCGTCGCTCCAGACTGGTGAAAGTGCCCTCATCTTCGCACCAGGATGCGGAAGGCAGAATTACATGCGCAAATTTTGTTGTTTCATTTGGGAAAATATCTTGAACAACCAGAAACTCGGCTGCGCTCAGGCACTTTTCCGTGTGCGAAATATTGGGTTCGGCATTGGCCAGATTTTCTCCAAATACCCACAGGGCCCGGATTTTTTTCGTGAGCAATCCGTCCATCATGGCGTTGATCATGATGCCCGGTTTGTCGGGAAGCGTTTCCACGTTCCAGGCCTTCTGGAACTTTTCCCGGTTTGCGGCCACGGTCACACTCTGATAACCGGGAAAAACAACCGGCAACGCCCCCATGTCGCAGGCGCCCTGGACGTTATTTTGTCCGCGCAGCGGATTCACACCGCCGAATTCAATCCCCATATTGCCTAAGAGCATCTGGAGATTGGCGCAGGACATAACGTTATTGGTGCCACAGGAGTGCTCCGTGATCCCCAGGGTGTAAATCAGCATGCATGGCCTGGTTGCGGCCATTTCATGAGCGATTTGAATTATTTTTTCAGCGGGGGCACCGCTGATTTCGGCGGCTTTTTCCGGCGGATAATTCATGACCGCTTTTTTAAGCTCGTCGAATCCCGTGCAGTTTTCCTCAACGAATTTTTTGTCGTATAAATTCTCATTAAGCAAAACATTCATGATGCCGTTGAGAAACGCCACGTCGGAGCCGACCTTGATCTGGGCGAAGATATCGGACATCTTTGCCAAGTCGTGATACCGAGGATCGGCAACGATCAGCTTCGCTCCTTTCAATTTCGCCTGCTTGACATAGTAGGAGGCCACGGGATGCGCTTCCGTCATGTTGGTGCCGATGCAGAAGAACATCTTGGCGTCTTTGTACTCGGCAATGGAGTTGGTGCCGGCGCCCGATCCGAAAGAAGCGGCGAGTCCAGCGACGGTCGGCGCATGGCAGACGCGGGCGCAATGGTCAATATTGTTGGTTTGAAAGACAGCCCGAAACAGCTTTTGCATGTTGTAGGAATCTTCGTTGATGCTCCGCGCGCAACTGATGCCGGCTAAGGAATCCGGTCCCTGCTGGGCAATGATCTCCTTGAACTTTGCGGCCACCAGATCCAGCGCTTCATCCCAGGATGCTTCGCGGAATTGGCCATCATTCTGACGAATCAACGGTGTTTTGAGTCTTTCCTCCGAATAAATAAAGTCGTAGGCAAAGCGGCCCTTTACACACAGGCGGCCGTAGTTGGGCGCTCCATCCTCGACGCCGGTTATTTTCACGATTTGTTCGCCATGAACATGCAGGTTCTGCTGGCAGCCCACTCCGCAGTAGGGACAGGTCGTGCGGACATTTTTCACTTCCCAGGCGCGTCCCAGTCCCTTGGCTTTCTTTTCTGAAAGCGCTCCGGTCGGACAGACTTGCACGCAATGGCCGCAGAAAACACATTCACTGTCGTGATAGGGGTTGTCACCGCCCGTGACAATCTTGCTTTCCGAACCCCGATAGCCCTGCGAGATGGCGCGGTTGACCACGACTTCATTGCAGGCCTGTACGCAGCGACCGCAAAGAATGCAGCGGCTGAAATCACGGACGATAAAGGCATTATCCTCTTCTGTTGGATAGATATCCCGCTCGTCCTTTTCCAGAAATTGCAGATTCGTGATTTTATAAAAGTAGGCTAAATCCTGCAGGCGGCAATCACCGTTGGCCGGACAGGTTAGACAATTATGCTTGCCCGCCGCCAGCAGAAGCTCGACATTGAGCTTGCGGGCGCGATGAACCAAATCGCTGTCTGTAATAACTTCCATTCCCGGCGTGACCGGTGTCGAACAAGCCGCCTGAAGCGATCGTGCCCCCTTGACCTCCACGCAGCAGATCCGGCAGGCGCCGGTCGGGGTAAATCCTTTCAAATAACATAATGTGGGAATCGCAATCCCGGTGTTTTGCGCAGCGGCCAGAATCATCTGTCCCGGTTGATAGGGCGTCTCCTTCCCATTTAAAATAAATGTATCACTCATCATGATCTCTCCTTTCAATCTTTCCAAACTGTTTTCGACAGTCTCATCGAGCCTAAGCCGCCTTTATGCTGAATGTCCGTGGGCATTGTTTTTCTTTTCCTTGCCCCAGGCCACCAGTTTGCCTTCATGCTCCATCTCTTTGACCCACTTCGGATGCAGCATCGTTAAAACCTTCTTATCCATCCAACCGGTGATCATCGCATCGACCGATCCCGGGTTGCCAATCGTGCCCAGGTAAAGGTGAATGAAGAAGAAGGCGAAAATCGCCACAAATCCCAGCGCATGCAGCGGATACATCCACTGCACCAGGCCCACCGGCAGAGACATGGGAAACCACATCACCAGGCCGGTCAGGATCATCAAAATGCCGCCGCCCGCCACGACCAGAAAGAACGCCTTCTGGCCGGGATTGTATTTCCCCGTCTCGGGTACTTTATCCACATGCCACAGGTAGCCGCCCGCAGCCTTGATCCATTCCAGATCTTCCGGGAAAACAAAAACGCCCGCTTCTTTCCACCACATCCGGATGACCAGCCCAAGCGATATGGCAAAGAACAATCCGGTAAAATTATGAACCAGTTTCAGGTTCTTCAGGCCGCCGAAAAAAGCTCCAATAAAATTAAACGTCTGGAACATCATGCCCAGTCCCGTCACACATAACAGCAGACAGGAAAGAGCCACCATCCAATGGACAATTCTTTCATAACTGTCCGTTACTTGTACGTATCCTTTTTTCATGGTTATTCTTCTCCCTTCTTTTCTTCCACGCCCGTTCCCTCATGGGGAACTTTCGGCCCGTGGATCATGTAATGGAGGAAGGCGCCGCCCATGACGCCTCCGCCGGCCAGCAGGCTGAGAGGCTTGAAGAGGTCTTTCCAGATCGTCACTGACGCGGGCACGGTCGGATTCACCGGCAGTTCGTCGTAAACTTCCGGTTTGAACTGCAGGATGTAAATGACGTGCGTGCCATCGACAAATTTGTCGCCGTAAACATTGGCGTCGCCTCCAAGTTTTTTAACCCTGGCGTATGCTTTTTTGATCATCTCGTCTTTTGGTCCAATCGTTAAAGCCTTGGTGATACAGGACTTCACGCAAGCCGGCGGATGGCTTTGGGATATGGGGTTATAACAAAGATCGCATTTGTAAACCTTGTCGGTTTTGGCATCGTAGCGCGGAACATGGAACGGGCAGGCCGCTACGCATTCCTTGCAGCCGATGCACTTCTCGCGGTGAATCCCGACGGTTTTCATCTCCGTATGATACAGAGCGCCGCTGGGGCAGACTTTGACGCAGGCGGCGTCGGTGCAGTGCATGCAGCCGTCTTTGCGGAAGATCCATTGGAATTTGCCGGTGGCTTTATCCACATGCTCCTGGAAGCGGATCAGCGTCCAGGTATTCCATTGCAAATCGGGCGGATTCTGGTAAGTGCCGGTTTGCTTCGTCCGCAGACCGGGCATTTCATTCCACTGCTTGCAGGCCACCTGGCAGCCGCGGCAGGCGGTGCACAGTGTGGTATCAATTAATTTTACGAGTTCAGGTTTATTCATGGTCGCTTCCCTCCTATGCCTTTTCTATGTTGACCATGAACGCCTTATACTCGGGGCAGAAGGTGTTTGCGCAGCCAACGGTGGGGGTTAAAAAGTTTGTCGTGTCGTCTTTGGTATCCTTGGGAAACAGCCAGCCGTAATTGAACGGCATCCCGACCTGATGAACCGTTTTCCCTTCAATCGTAAACGGTTTGAGGCGCTGGGTCACCATCGCCACAGCCGTGACGGACCCGCGAACCGAGCTGACTTTCACACGTTCGCCGTTTTTAATGCTTTTCTCTTTGGCCAGCACATCGCTCATTTCTATGTATTGTTCCGGCTGCGCTTCCAGAAGCCACGACTGCCAGCGGGTGAGCGCGCCCGAGCACCAGTGTTCGGTGCAGGAATAAGTTGTGATGACATACGGGAATTTTTTGCTGGCTCTTTCGATCTTGTCCCGGTCACTCTTAAAAATTTCAATTGCGGGATTAATGAGCTGCCCCGACATCGGATTTTTGGTGAGCGGCCCTTCCAACGGTTCGTAATGCTCGGGGAATGGACCATCGGCCATGCCTTGTCCGAAGATCGCGCCCAGTCCGTCTCTTTGCATGATGAAAGGATATTTGCCTTCCTTTTCCGCCATTGGCGGCCATGGACCATCCGGCACATCGCCGATCCATTTGCCGTCCTTCCATTCCAGAAGGTTACGCTGGGGATTGTATGGTTTGCCGTTCAGATCGACGGAGCAGCGGTTGTAGAGGATGCGCCGGCCAACCGGCCAGGCATAAGACCAGTTAGGGAAGAGCCCCAGGCCTGTCGGATCTTCCTTCCCCCGGGATTTCATCTTGTTGATGCCGTCCGCGGTGTAGCTGCCGGAGATGCACCAGTTGCCGCACGCCGTCTTGCCGTCGGCCTGGAGATTGCCGAATCCCGGCACCAGTTGACCTTTCTTGAACTCGGTTTTCGTGCCTTTAGCCTTGTCTTCGATGACCGTGTCTTCCAGGAAGACGCCGTTGATCCGCTGCGCCGTCTTTGTGGCGCTGAAATGGCCGTCTTTATCCAGATAGTTCCAGTACAGATTCAGGATGGGCTCCGGATGAACGCCGCCTTCCTTGGCATACAGGTCCTTGACTGCCTGCATGATTTTGATCTCAATTTCACCCACGGGGATGCACTGATCCGGTCCGTCGCAGGCTTTTTCTTTCCACTGCACCCAGCGGCCGGAATTGGAAATGCTGCCTTCCTTCTCCATGGAAGCGGAAGCAGGCAAAAGAAATACCTCCGTCTTGATATTTTTGGTGTCCACGCCGGGCGCCCGCCAGAACTGGTAGGTTTCATTGTCGAAAATATTTTCGCCGATCAGCCAGTCGAGCTTTTCGAGCCCCTTGCGCACCTTGCTGGCATTGGGGGTGCTCACGGCGTTGTCCGCGCCAATGCAGAAGAAACCCTTAATCTTACCCTCATACATCCTGTCGAACATGTGCATTGTGGAATAGTGTTTCCCGTCGTCCATCTTCGGCAGCCAGGTATACCCGAAATCGTTTTCCCTTGTGGCCGCTTTGTCAAACCAGGCCTTGAGCAGGCTGACCATGAACTTCGGATAATTCGAGTAGTAGTTGGCCGACTTCGGATCTTTCGATACCGGCGTGTATTTCGTTAAATATTTTTCCAGCGTATCGAGCGATGCGGAAGGCGTCTTCAGATAGCCGGGAAGAATGTGGTAAAGGATGGCATGATCGGTGGAACCCTGTACATTGGGTTCGCCGCGCATGGCGTTGATGCCGCCGCCCGCGATGCCCACATTGCCCAGGAGCATCTGGACAAGCGTCATGGCGCGGATGTTCTCCACGCCGACGGTATGCTGCGTCCAGCCCAGAGCGTAGCATTCCGTTCCCGCCTTATCCGGAACGCCAGTTGCGCTGTAGATCTCGTAAACTTTGAGCAGGTTGTCTTTCGATACGCCGGTAATACCGGAGACCTTATCGAGCGTATAGCGGGAATAATGCTCCCTCATGAGTTGGAATACCGAGCGGGGATGTTGCAGCGTCATGTCCCGCCTCGGAATGCCACTTGCGTCATATTCATAAACCCAGGTATCCTTGTTGTACTTGCGTTTATCAGCATCGTAACCGGAGAATAAGCCGTCTTTAAAATAAAAACTTTCGTCCACAATAAAGGAAGCGTGAGTGTAATTGAGGACATACTCCTTAAAATATTTCTGATTTTCAATAATGTAGTTGATCATGCCGCCCAGGAAAGCGATGTCCGTGCCGGAGCGCAGCGGCACATGGAAGTCACAGCGGGCGGAGGTGCGTGTATAACGTGGATCAACATGGATGACCTTCGCGCCCCTCTCCTGCGCCTTCGTGACCCAGCGGAAACCCATGGGGTGATTCTCCGCCATGTTGCTCCCCATAATCAAAATGACATCGGCGTTTTGCATGTCGATATAATGGTTCGTCATGGAGCCGCGGCCGAAAGATTCGGCCAGCGCGCCGACCGACGGGCTGTGGCAAACCCGGGCCTGGTGATCCATATAGACAACGCCCAGAGCGCGCGCCACGGTGGTGATCAGCCAGCACTCCTCGTTGTCCACATTGGAACTGCCATAGTGGCCGATCGCTTCGCAGCGGTTGACCAGCTCGCCCTTAGCGTTCTCTTTGATGAAATTCTTGTCGCGGGTGTCCTTGATCAGGCGGGCCATGCGGGGCAGCGCCCATTCCCAGTCCTTTTCCTCCCATTTGTCGCCGCCAGGCCCGCGATAGAGAACCTTGCGCAGACGGTGTTCATTGGCTTCCGTCATCTGGAAGAAACCAGCCCCCTTGGCGCAAAGCGCTCCCTCGTTAATGGGATGGTCGGCGTCGCCTTCGATGTTGATGATCTTCCCCGTTCCCTTATCCGTGCTGCAGACAAGCCCGCAGCCGCAGGAACAGTAACAGCAAATCGTCGTTGACTGCCGGGCCATCCTGATCCGGTTCATCTTGTTTAGCTCGTCGGCGTAGGCTCTGGTCGGACCGAGATTGAATCCCAGAGACGACAGAGCAACCCCGCCGCCCATAGCCCCGGACATCTTCAAAAATCCTCTTCTACTAATGTTCATGAACTTTTTCTCCCTTCTGTAAGAAAAATACTGATTGTCTCAAAGACGCAACTTCGCGCATGCCTGATGCCGGACGCAACAATGGACCATGCACCCGGCGGCAGCCGATGCTGTGTCTTCAAAATCATTTTCTAAACGGGTTTGGTGAAATACAGTGACCAAACTCGGTTTCCTTTCTGCGCCGCCAATCTATCCGGCAGAGCAGTTTAGAAAACCTAGGCGGTCTGCGGGAGGAGTAAGGCGGCTGAACGGTTCTTAAGGAGCTCTACAAGCCCCTCAGAAGCGCGTCATCGGCGATAAATTTTAAATGGCATGAACATTACATCATCCTACCTTTTTTATTATTCTCATAATTAATCGGGGTATATTGACCAAAAGTCCCAAATAGTCAATATGTTATATGAAACATATTTAACTTTAGTGAATGTTCAATATAACAATAAATAATATCATCCAGTCCACCCACTGGCGATTGAGGCGGCGATTTTCATTTGCCGCTTTTGTTCTTTTCGTCATCGGAACCATCTGTTTGGCCTTCTCCAATTTTACGGAAGAAAGGGCGAAGAGCGACTGGAATCAGAAAAGCGCAGACAGCGACAACAATGCCGATGATCAAGCCCCGGATGTTTCCCCGAAGGATCAGCTCGCCCAGCGAGCTGCCGAACGCCACAAAGGCAATGCAGGCGGGAAGCATAAAAACAAAAGTGCTCCACAGGTAGTGGCGGAAAGGAATGGGCGTCAGACCGAAAAGGTAATTCAACAGGTTGAAGGGAAAAACGGGAATCAGACGGGTGAAGGCGACGGCTTTCCAACCATGCAAGTTCACTTTATTCTGAAGCCAGTTCCAGCGATCTTCGGGGATTTTAGCTTTTACGGCATTCTGAAACAGATAGCGGGAAAGGAAAAAAGGCAGACAGGCGCCAAGCGTCGCCCCGGTTATGGAAAAGATCACGCCCCAGACCGGCCCCCAGAAAAATCCGGCCGCAAGCGTAAGCGGAATGCTGGGCAGAAACAAAGACGGCGCAACGGAATAGATGCACAGAAAAATCAGGGGGGCCGCCACAGGATAACGACTGAAGAGATCAGTCAGGCCTTCTGCAGAAAAGCCATGCTGGCGGGTCATACCAATCCCGGCAGCGATCAGAACGAGGAGGAGAATTCCCAGCCAGAATTTAACCGTTTCCAGTCTGGTTTTCATGGCCAGTACGAAGCGGTTGGCCCATTGCGTAAGCGGAGACGAAACTTTTTCGCGCGGTGCTTTCGAGCTCAGGCCCTCCAGAAGATGCACCGCTTTTATTCCCCGTTTCAGAAACCGGTTCTGGCAGCCAGCGCAATAGGTGACCAGCGTATTCCCATCGGCTTTTTCAATGATTTTCTGCAGAAAACGGTCGGCCAGCTCAAGGGATGTGGAACTGAGCCCGCCGCCGTTCCCGCAGCACGGGGCTTCGGCAAAAACAGGAGTATCCGCCTGCAAATCTTTTGTTGGTCTTTGAAGATGAAGAAAAACACCCCGCGCGCTGTTCATAATGCCATCCCAGTGCGAGGATGGACAGGGGTGATGCAGATAAGCCATTCCATCCCATTTATTTTTAAAACATTCGGCCGGCAGGACATCAAGGATAAACGCCACCTCAATGCCCTCAAGGTATCGCGACAGGAGCTTGTAGCAGTTCAGGCAGCCGGTAATCACTGTTTTAACTTTACGATCATGAAGACGCTTGTTGATTTCCCGCAGAGCCGCCCGGGACGTATCTGTATCGCCAAATCCGTGAACCGGATCGAAACAGCAATCCAGCGCGAGACCGACATTTTTCTGCAATCGGCTGCCGAGAACAGAACAAATTTCACTGACCAATCCCGGCCGGCTGGCGGCCAGAGCGCAGCCCGGCCAGAACACCGTTTCCGCACTTTTATAAAATGAAAAGGGAAACCCGTGCCCGGCTTTGGCAAAGCCGCGCGCTCCATCCAGAGCTTTGCAGACGGGCTGGGGAATCCGGCCTTCAAGAACCAACCGTTCTTTGGTTGCAGCAAATTCAGTTGAAGGCGATAATTCCAGTGGACAAGCCGAATCGCACCGGCGGCAGGAGGCGCAGTAAAAAGACGCCTCCGGCCGCGTGGTGAGAATTTCATCCGGTGTTCCGTATTCGGCAAGGAAAGGGCATGCCTCCTTGCAGATACCGCATCCTGTGCAATTATCCTGAAAATCACTCACAGCTTACTTTACTTTTTCAATCGGGAAATCCGCTTCGTCCCAGGCCTTGATTCCGCCCGGATAGCGATAGACGTTCTTATAACCCAGTTTCACCGCCCACATGGCGCCGTTGTGGCTCCGGGTGCATTTCACAAAACCGCAGTAGAAAACAATCAAGCGGTCCTTATCGGGACCCAGAAGTTTTTCCAGGTCTGCTTTGGTTTTGTCATCTATAGTTTTCATCTCGGGAATGGGGAACAGCATCTGCACCGCACCCGGAACATGCTGCTTTTTATAGCTGTCTTCAAAGGGCATGGTATCGACAATCAGCATGGCTTTTTTCTGATCGATCCAGTTTTTCAGCTCCTGCGTGGCGACAATCTTATACCCGCCTCTCTGGACTTCCGCGGCAAATGTGACGGCAATCTTTTCCGTATCCAGCTCCTTAGTTCCCCAAGCCATGGCACCTCCTGCCAAACCAAAAACCAGCAAGGCTGCAACAGAAACACTCAACACGCTTCTTTTGAACTTCATACTTTCTTCTCCTTTCGTTTTTCATTAATTCAGGCTTCCCTGTGAAACCATCCAATCCTGACAATTAAAATTTCCGCAACTTACTCTACCTTAAT
>Ga0116149_1006631_pt1 | contig 10355 bp, 8 predicted proteins | sample AD_UKC057_MetaG_FD_89787 | JGI IMG/M metagenome (GOLD analysis project Ga0116149, IMG submission 89787) | Active sludge microbial communities of municipal wastewater-treating anaerobic digesters from USA - AD_UKC057_MetaG | ecosystem: Engineered > Bioreactor > Anaerobic > Digestate | place: USA...
ATGAAAATAGCCGGGTTGCTGAAGGCCGGCAAAAGCGAGTCTGCGCTGATCGAGTGCGAAAAATTGTTGGCGATGAACCCGCTTCACTCCCAGAATGTCGAACTGGCGGTCGAAGTGGCAGAGGCGTCCGGACATCCTGAGGCCGCGCTTTTCACGGTCGAAGCGGCTTATGAAAACAATCCGGACGATATGCAGTTGTTGCGGCGTGTGGCGGATTATTACATGGCGGTCGGCGATTACGTTAAGGCGCGCGATGCCTACGTGAAGTTGAACGCCTACCTGCCCAACGATCAGGTGATCTTCAAACAGCTTAAAGACGCCGAGGCGCGTGTGACGATGGCAGCCGGATGGGAAGAGGCTGCAGGCAAGAAAGACGCTTACCGTGACCTGATCGCCAACAAGGACCAGGCGAAAAAACTGGACATGCAGGCGAAGGCGGTCGTCGCCGGTGCCGATGCGGATGCGTTGATTGATGAAGCCCGTGCGCGCATCGAGCAGGAACCGAATAATCTGAACTACTACCGTGCCTTGGCGCGGTTGTTGTCGCAGAACAAGCGTTTCGACGAGGCCGTTGAAGTGCTGGAGTCGGCACGTAAGGTGAACGCCGCCGACCCTGAACTTGACCGGGCGATCACGGCCACCCGGATTTCCGCTTTTGAAGTCAAGATCGATGCATTGAAGGCGGCGGGCGACGCTGAAGGCGCGGCCGAGATGGAAACTGAGATGAATCAGTTCATCTTTGATGATTTGAGCGCCCGGGTGCAGCGCTACCCGAACGATCTCAAATTGCGCTACGAACTGGGCATGCAGTATTTCAAGTACGGGTATTACGACGATGCGATCGGCCAGTTCCAGCTCTCTCAGCGCAGTCCGAAAGAACGCATCGAGTCGCTTTACTATCTGGCGATGTGCTTCGCCCACAAGGGACAGCGTGACATGGCGGTCATGCAGCTTGAAACCGCCAACGAGCAATTGCCGATTATGGACGACCTCAAGAAAAAGGTGGTGTTCTCTCTGGGCAAGCTGGCCGAAGAGGCGGGCGACATCGAAAGGGCGTTCGGGTATTACAAAGATGTCTACGGAGCGGATATCAGCTTTGAGGATATCTCAACGCGCATGGAGCGTATTTACAAATTGCGGCAATCCCAGCAGGGCTGATCGCAGCCTGATGCAGAGATCTCTTCGCGGTTGGTGCCCTTTGTTACCAAGGCGCCGTTTTCTGGATGCCTAACAGGCGGGCGGCGTTGCCCCCGAGCACAAGCTGCTCGTGCGCCGGAAGCTGTATTCCGGAGCGCACAAAGTCGATGCCGTCTCCGAAGCTCAGCCAAGGCCAGTCCGTGGCGAACAGCAGCCGGTCAACAGGGTGCTCGCGCAAGACCCGCTGCGGGGCCTCTTCCGTTGCATTCATCGCCAGGATCGAAGTGTCAAGAAAGACGTCTCGGCCCAAGAGATGCATCAAGGCCTCATCCCACTGAAGCCAGCCGCCCAGATGCGCGGCAATCAGGCGTAATCCGGGCACACTGCGAATGACGCGGCCGATCCGTGCCGGATTGCATACGGGGTCAAACGGGAAGCCGATGTCGAATCCGCAGTGGCATTGAACCACCAGATTGAGGTCGCGGCAGCAGCGGAAATATTCCAGCATTTCAGGTGAGTCCACCACGCACTGCTGATAGTAAGGGTGCAGTTTGATGCCGCGGATACCGCTCTCCGCCACCTGCTGCAGGTGGGCAAACCGCGCTTCATCGGAGGGGTGAACGGAGGCGAAGGGAATCAGGTGTGCCGCAGCTTCTGCCCCGCGCTCTCCCGACCGTAATGCGTCAGCCTCAGCCAAGATCCCCGCAAATTGCGCCGGCCGTGTGGCGATCGGGCACACCACTGCATAGTCAACCGCTGCCGAGCGCATCTGCTTCAAGAGTCCGACGACTGTGCCGTCCCCAACCGTGGCAATCTTGCCGCCTGCCTTGTCGACAAGCTTTTGCAACGCGCGTGTTGCGAGGTCGTCGGGAAAGGTGTGAACATGAACATCAATGACCATGTCATTCTCTCGCACGCTTACAGCTTATCACGGCGCGTTATCGCCTTGAAATGTGAAAAGGGTCTCAGGGAACATTTTGGGCGTGATGCCGGCTTGCCGCAGCACGTTGACATGCGGCCAGAACTCGCCGGCCTCAGCCAGGTCGTGCGTATCAGAGGCCAGCGCGATCTTCACGCCTTTTTCAGCACACTGGCGGATGAATGGCGTTTCAGGCTGATAAGTGTGGAAATTAATCTCCGCCGCCACTCCGTTGTCGGCAAGCAAGCCGGCAAGCGTGGCAAAAAGATGAGACGGCACCTTGAGACGGTTGCGCTTGAAGAAGCGGAACGGGTGGGCCAGCACATCGATGTCGTGCTCAAGCAGTCGCTCGACGTCGCGCAGGAAGAGGCGCTCGGCCTCTTGCTGAGATGTCTGTCCGGGGACAAAGTCCTGTATCGCATGCACGGCACCGATGAAAATATCCCAATCAGAGTCAAGGTCCTCTGGAGCGAGCAACAGATGACCGTCATTGAAGAGATCCAGTTCCAGGCCGATCTTGACGAAAGGCGAGCGCAACTTCTCAGCGAACTGGCGGTAGGCGGCCATACGGCCGCGTCCGGGCGTCTCCCAGACTGTTTTCGCCATGGCGGGATCGGACTGCCAGCGGAAACTCATGGCGCTCGGCTTGTCGAAATAAAGCTGGAAGGCATGTTCAGTGATGCAGAGGGTTGAAACGCCCAGCGCCTGCGACAACGCCACGCACGGTGCGGTGTCGACGGTCGTGCCGCAATAGGCATGCTCGGTATGGCAGTGCACGTCGATGATGTTCGGCACCTGCAACCCGAGGCTCAGCTCCTCGATTTCCACGCGCGAATCAACCAGACGAATGAGGCTGAATCGGAAAGGCGGCTCGCAGAGCGCAGGAACCGTGTGGTAGAGGATCCGTTCATGAACGCGCGCCTTCTGGCCCTTGTGGTAGTGGCCGCTGAGCGAAAGGATGACACCGGTCTTCTGGTAGGCATCGATGATCTCCGCCGCATTGATCGGCCGATACGGATAATGCGAGTCGATCGCCGGATAGATCGGCGGATGTTGCACAGCGATCAGCGGCAGATCCGGATGCTCTTCAGCGCATTTTTTCAGTGCCGCGAGATCTTCCGCCGCGCGTACGCATTCGTGGCTTTCGCTGTAGACATCATTGAACAGCACAAAGCCATAACCGCCGATTTTGTGAAGTCCCGGCTCGCTCCCGAAGAGCGCGCTGAAGGCGACGGGGTCGCCGTCATGGTTTCCAGGGACGACCAGATAGGGGATGCCGCTGCGCAGCAGTTCGCCATGCAGCGACACAAGATCCAGCGAGGCGTTGCGATCTGCGCCGTCTTCCACCAGGTCACCTAGAACGAGGGTTGCGTCCGGCGTGATCCCCATGTGGCGAAGGCGCAGGAAGACTTTTTTTAACAGAGTCTGTGCCAGTTCGCCGCGCATCTGTTGTGCTTGCGCTGTCTGGCGAGCCAGCCCCATGTGGTGCAAATCAGAAACAACTAGAAGGGTTAAACAATTCTCACTCATGCGTCCATGCAACTTTCATCACTGACTGCTCAGCATATCAAAAACAAAGGTCCCGAAAAAGTGGCCCTAGCGTACGGGAACTTACTGTACCGGTCAACTGGAAACGGCCAAAAAACAAAGGCCGGGATTCTATGTTTTCCCGTGTCGCGTTCGTCGATGCGCGAACTTGTTGCTTTCGCTTGCCTGAGAGATTTGTGTATCCTCCTGTCATGCGAATTTTTTTAGCGATACCGGTGCCTGATGATGTCAAAGCCACATTGTGCGACGCGGTCGGCCGGCTGGCGCCGATCGCATCAGGAGTGACGTGGTGCAAGCGCGACCAGCTCCACATCACCCTGATTTTTTTGGGCGAGGCGGCGCCCTCGATCATGCCGCATGTGACCGCTGCCGCAGACCGCGTGTGCGCGACGCTGCCGCCGTTTGCGTGCCGAGCGCAGGGTTGGGGCGTCTTCGGGACCAAGCGCATGCCTAAGACTTTGTGGGCAGGAGTCGACCCTTCGCCTGCGCTTGACGCTCTGTACGAACGGCTGTGGTTGGAGTTGAAGAAATACGGCTTCAAAAACGAGGCCTCGGATTTCCGGCCGCACATCACGCTTGGACGCTGCCACAGCGACGCTAACAACCGGGCGGTGGTTGAAGCGATGGCAGACGACGAGCAAACCGAGTTCGGAGTCTGGACGGTCAAGGGCGTGGCGCTGTATGAAAGTCGTCTGACGCCGCGCGGCGCGCTCTACCGCAAGCTGAGTCAATCACCCTTGCAGGGATGACCCCGCCTTTACCGCACGGCCGGCGGCGGGGGCGGCGGGGGCACGGTGCCTGCGCCCGGCGCACGCGGCACGTCATCCGGTGTCCGCTGTTGCGTGGCGGCCGGCAGCAGCGTGAAGGCCTTGTTCAGCAATTCGCGCGCCTTGGCGTCGCGAAGTTTGCGGTTTTCACTGCCCAGCACCACGACGATCACGCGCCGTCCGTTACGCTTCGACGTCACGACGATCGACCAGCCTGCCGTCGCCGTGTAGCCCGTCTTGAATCCGTCGCAGCCCGCCACGCCCTCTTTGAGAAAAGGGTTGTGCGTACGCATGTCGAAGGGTTGTGGCGTGTTGGCGCGGAGCTGACGGTAGACGGCAGATGTGTAGGCGAAAATTGCGGGATGTTTGCACAGCTCGCGTCCCAGTAGAGCCATGTCACGGGCGGTTGAGACATCGTGGCGCTGTCCTGTTGAGGGCGGCAAGCCGTGGACCGAAGCGAAACGCGTGTCGTTCATGCCGAGCTGCCGGGCACGCGCGTTCATCAACTCGACAAAACTCTCTTTAGACCCCGCCACATGCTCGGCCAGAGCGACCGCCGCGTCGTTCGCGGATTGGATCATCATGGCGTACAGCAGCTCTTCCAGCGGGAAAGACTCCTTGGGATCGAGATACACTTGCGAGCCACCGGTTTTGTAGGCTTCGACTGAGATTTTGACTGTGTCGTCGAGCCGCACTTTGCCGGCATCAATCTGCTCTTGCACCACCAGCAGCGTCATCAATTTTAAGGTGCTGGCAGGATAGCCCGGCACATCCGCCTTATCCTCGAACAACGTCGTTCCGGTGTCGGCGTCCACAATGATCGCGCCGATGTAGGGCGTCTGTGAAATGCAGCCTTTGGGGCGTTGGGCGACCGCGCCGCTTGCAAGCACCAGTGCCGTCAAAGATAAAACTAATACACGATTCACAGACAAATCCCCCCATCGTCATGACATCACTGCATCTCGTCGCGCCGGCACCGCTTGCGGGCGCCACAGATGGGTGCATAGTTAAGCACTTTCGGTCCGTTTTGAAAAGAGCGCTGTCATTGACCGGTGTGATCTACGTTTGATACTATCAAATATCTGAATCGGCATGATCGATTTTTTGGGAATTGTGGGTGTCGGTCGGGTGAAAGGGGCCTGTGAAAAAAAATTTTGGGATCGCCTTGTTGCGGATGTTGATCGGATGGCATTTCCTTTATGAAGGGGTCTGGAAGTTGATCCAGCCGGGCGGTTGGTCGTCGGTCGGCTATCTGCGCATGAGTTCGTGGTTTGCCGCGCCGATGTTCAAGATGATCGCCGACACGCCTTGGCTGCTGAAAACCGTCGATCTGATGAACATGTGGGGCTTGACGCTGATTGGTCTGGCATTGATTGTCGGCGTGATGGTGCGGCCGGCTGCGGCGGCCGGCATCCTGCTGTTGGCTTTTTACTACGTGGCGCAGCCGCCGTTCCTGGCAGCCTCGTCCGAGGGCCATTTCCTCTTCATCGACCGTAACGTTGTTGAGGCGGTGGCGTTGCTGTCAGTCATGTGGGTGCCTTCGTACGGGCTCGGCGCCTATCTGGCCGCCTTGCCGCGCGTCTGCTTTAAGCGCAGCTTGCGCAAATCGACGGCTGAGGCGCAGGATGAGCCGGTCGCATCCGCCGCTCGCCGCGAGTTGTTGATGAGCCTCAGTTCGCTGCCGGTGCTGGGTGCGTTCAGTTATGCGTTCTTCCGTAAACACGGTCGTGTGTGGGAACGCGAGAACCTGATGGCCCAGCCGGATGCCGTGACCAGTGCGACTGTCAAGGGTTTTACGTTTGCGGACATCAAAGACCTCAAGAAGCCCATCGATCAATACGGGACAATCGGATCGCTCAAATTGAGCCGGATGATTCTGGGCGGCAACCTGATTGGCGGGTGGGCTCATGCGCGTGACCTGCTCTACACCGACAAGTTGGTCAAAGCGTACCATGAGGACTGGCGCGTTTTCCGCACGTTCAAAATGGCCGAGGCGTGCGGAATCAATTCGATTTTGACGAACCCGGCGTTGATGCGGGTGATCAATGATTACTGGCGAAAAGAGGGCGGCAAGATTCAATTCATCTCGGATTGTGGCCACAAAGAAGGTCTGATCCGCGGTGCGCAAGTGTCGGTTGAGCAGGGCGCCTCGGCGGTGTATACGCATGGCGGGATCTCTGACAACATGGCCAAGAAGGGCGACTACAAGCAGTTCGCGCAGATTCTGGAAGGCATGCGCAAGCTCGGAGTGCCGGTCGGCATCGGTGCGCACAAGCTGGAGACGATCAAGTTTTGTGTCGAGCATGATCTGGTGCCTGATTTCTGGATGAAGACGCTGCACCAGTTGAACTATTGGTCAGCCCGTCCGAACGATCCGCAGCACGACAATATCTTCTGTACGAATCCGGAAGAAACCGTGGCGTTTATGGAAAATTTGGAGCAGCCGTGGATCGCGTTCAAAATTCTGGCGGCCGGCGCGCTCCACCCCAAAGATGCGTTTCCTTTCGCGTTAAAGAGCGGGGCGGACTTCATTTGTGTCGGCACGTATGATTTCCAGATTATCGAGAATGTGAATCTGTTTACGGGCATCTTGGAGCAGCCTCTCGAGCGGAAACGGCCTTGGCGCGCGTGAGGTGCGAGTCTGACCCGACGAAGGATGGCCGTTAACGAGCCTGCCCACACGCAGAGCGGGAATGAATGATAGGGGAATGGATCGAACAAATGAAAACGAGTATGTCAACAATCGCCGCGATGGCAGTTCTGCTGTGCGCAGGCTGTTTTGAGAACCGTGAAGCCCCGCACCGGCCCGTTACGGCGCGTTCGTTGGACGAGGCGATCGCCAAGCCGTCCGCTGTCGAGCGCGTCATTCTTGCCGGACAAACTCTTTCCGCCTTCCCGCGAGAACTGGCCGGGATGCCGAAGCTTGCCGTGTTGGAACTGCGCGGGACAAAAGGGCTGGGTGCGCTCGAAGGGCTTTCTGACCTGAAGGGCTTGAAACAGTTGGATCTTTCTGCCACGCAAACGGGCGCGGTGCCGGAGCCAGTGTTTACGTTATCCGGACTCGAGAGGCTCTATCTGTCAGACAACGGGATCAAGGAGTTGCCGGCGGCAATCGGCAACCTGGCCGCGCTCTCCTATCTCAACCTCGATGTGAACCAACTCGCCGCGTTGCCCTCTGAATTGGGCCGTGTCAGCGGTTTGCGTTGGCTGCGGCTGAACAGTAACAAATTGACCGCGCTGCCGCCGGAACTCGCTGCCTTGAGCCGTCTGCAGCGCATCTATCTGCGAGACAACCTTTTGACAGCGGTCCCGGAATGTCTCAAGACGCTGCCCCTGCTGGAGGACATCAGCCTAAGCGGAAACAAAGTGACGCAGATACCGCCTTGGATGACCCAGTTGCCGAAACTTCGGCAGTTGGATTTGGACGGCTGCCCGGTCACTAAACTGCCGGAAGACTTGTCTGGTTGGGCCTCTTTACAGGTGCTTTCTCTGGTGCGATGCCCGATCGACGATGCGGAGAAGGCGCGTGTTCGTGCCGCACTGCCGAAGGTGCATGTCGCCTTCTGACACCGTGAACGCCCGGGCCCCAACGTGTCGACTTCAACCTTCACTCGCGGATTGGCAGGACTGGCGTTGGCAGATGCGCCATGCGATCACCGGCCCCGCGCCAGAACTTGCCGCGCATGGTGTTGACCTTGGCGTGGCGGCGCGGGTGCACCGTCGCTATCCGGTCCGTCTGACGCCTTACGCCTTGTCGCTGTTGCGTGCGGGGGATCCGCCCGACCCGCTCGCGCTGCAGGGTTTGCCTGCGGCGGCCGAGCTGCTCGACGAGCCCGGCATGACGGCCGACCCGTTTCATGAGACTACGCAGGCGGCCTGTTGTCACGGTCTCAAACAACGCTTCCCGGATCGCGTGCTGGTGATGGTGCACGATCAATGCGCCATGGCATGCCGTCACTGCACCCGCAAAGGGCTGCTCGGCGCGGCCGATGTCGTGCGTACGCCGTCACAGGTGACGCAAGCCGTGGCGTGGGTGCGGGCGCATCCTCAGGTGCGAGAGGTGCTGCTTTCGGGGGGCGACCCTATGTTGCTTTCCGACCGCAGGCTGACGGGCCTGGTGCGTGCCTTCGCCTGCTTGCCTCAGCTTGACGCAGTGCGCATCGGCACCCGTGCACCTGTGACATTGCCCATGCGCGTGACACCGGAACTGGCGCACGCGCTGGGTGTTTCCAAGAAGGTTTGGGTCAACACGCAGTTCAATCATGTGCGCGAGATCACCCCGGAGGCCACCGCGGCGTGCGCTCGACTGGTGGATGCCGGGATTCCGGTCTCCAACCAAACCGTGCTGCTCAAGGGCGTGAACGATTCGCTTGAGGCGCTCTTCGATCTCTGCGCGGGCCTGCAGCGCATCCGCGTACGGCCGTACTATGTGTTTCTATGCGACCCGATAGCGGGGATCGCGCACTTCCGCGTGTCGCTGCGACGCGCCCGTTCTCTCGAACGTGCGCTGGCGGAACGGATAGGCGGCCTCGCGCTGCCACGTTTCGTGATGGACGTGCCGGGGGCTCTTCGCAAACGGCCGATTGGCGATCCGGCGGCCAATTGTCTGTTGGATCGGGCGAACCGCGCGTCGTTTGGCTGAAGTTTGGCCGAAGTTGTCTGCACTTGCGGACAAGGCTGCGGCAAGTTATACTGCTCTCACGTTTTTTGGAGTCATTATGAATCGTTTTTTCGGGGTGGTTTTGTTTTTCGCGACGGCTGGGGTCATGTCGGGGGTGCTCGCGCAGCCGCCGCTGATTTCGGTGGTCAAAAAGGGGGCGGATAAAAATACCGTCTCGCTGGCCGGCGTGCAGGCGCCTGGGCCGTACGGGCAGATTTTTGTGAAAACATTGGCGCGTGACCTGGAGCTTTCGGGATGGTTCAAGGTCGCGCCGTCGGGCGCGGTGGTCGTGAAGGGCTCTGTGGCGGACGCGGGGTCGGGCATCCAGAGCGGTTGCCGCGTGGAGTGGCCCGGCAAAGCCTTCAACTGGTCACGCGCTTCGCTGGGTCAGGCCGAGGTGCGGCGTCAGGCGCATCAGCTCGCCGACGAGATGGTCAAGCTGATCGCCGGCGAGACCGGCATTGCCCAGACCCGCATCGTCTTTGTCAACCGCCGCGGCCGCAACAACGCGGATCTCTACGTCTGTGACGCCGACGGCCAGAACGTCATGCAGATCACGCACGACAACGTGGCGGCCGTCGGCCCGCGCTGGGCGCCGAACGGGCGCGATATCTACTACACCAGTTTTCTGAAGGGCTATCCGGCGGTCTACCGCATGGTGGCGGGCACTGAGCGCAAGGCGCTGGCGGCGTTCAAGGGACTGAACACCGGCGCGGCGATCTCGCCGGACGGCTCGCGTGCCGCGTTGGTTCTTTCTTATCAGGGCAACCCGGAGCTGTATGTGCTGACGTTGGCCGGCGGCAACCTGACGCGGCTGACCCAGACGCCCCACGGGTCAGAGGCCAGCCCCTGCTGGTCGCCCGACGGGCGCAGCATTGTTTATGTGAGCGACATCGACCGCACGCCGCAGCTTTATCTGGCGGACGTGGCGACGCGCCGCTCGCGCCGGCTGACCTACAAGGGCTCCGAAAATGTCAACCCCGACTGGCATGCCAAAGGCGGGATTGTCTATGCGACCAAGCGCGGCGGAGGCTATCAGATCGCCGCGTTCAACCCTCAAGAGGGTGAACGGTCGGCGGCGATGGTGACGCCGCCCGGCAGTTACGAGCACCCTTCGTGGGCGGCGGACGGGCGGCATGTGGTCTGCTCGAACGGGGGCGCGCTCTACATTCTTGACACTCTGGGGGATCCTGCGGTACGGTTACTCAACGTTGCCGGTAATTGGATGTCTCCGGATTGGTCTGAGCGTTAATAACGGTTCATGAGGAGTTCACGTATGCATATTCGTTCGGTCGTCTTTGTCAATGTCGCGCTGGTCGGCCTG
>Ga0116149_1006632_pt1 | contig 10354 bp, 4 predicted proteins | sample AD_UKC057_MetaG_FD_89787 | JGI IMG/M metagenome (GOLD analysis project Ga0116149, IMG submission 89787) | Active sludge microbial communities of municipal wastewater-treating anaerobic digesters from USA - AD_UKC057_MetaG | ecosystem: Engineered > Bioreactor > Anaerobic > Digestate | place: USA...
ATTCCCGGGCCGGGGCCCCACGTCGTGGCCCTCGCGTCGCCCCTGCCTGCCCTGCAGGGATGGGCGGTGATCGACGGGACGACGGAACCGGATTTCGCGGGGAGGCCGATCGTCGAACTCGACGGAAGTTTCGCGGGGGATGGCGCCGTGGGCCTCACCGTCTGGTCCGGTGGCTGCGTGATTCGGGGACTTCGCATCAGCCGGTTCTCGGGCGACGGCATCTTCCTGACGTTGGGCGCGGGGGGCTGCCGGATTGAAGGCAACGAAATCTTGAACAACTCGTCCGATGGGATCCACGTGAGGACGGCCGGCACCGTCATCGGGGGGACGGAAGGTGGAGCCGGGAACATCATCGCGGGCAACTCGGGCCAGGGGATCCGGGTCTTCGGTGCGTCGGCCGCAGGCAACACCATTCAGGGGAACCTGGTTGGCATACTCGACGGAGGTACGCCGCGGGCGAACGGCGGTTCGGGCGTCTTCCTCGTCGATGCGCCGTACACCTGGGTGGGTGGGACGGCGTCCGGCAGCGGCAACGACCTGTCGCACAACGCCATCGATGGGGTGGCTATCAACGGCTCGACCGCCGAAGGGACCCGAATTCAGGGTAACTCGATCGTCTCGAATGGCCGGTGCGGCGTAAGCATTGAGGGGGCGCCCGGATCGGTGATCGGGGGCGACCACCTGGCAGGGGCGGGCAACGTCATCGCGAACAACGCGAGCGACGGGATAGGAGTCTGGCGCGCCGAATCGGATGGCACCGTCATACAGGGGAACAGTGTGGGGGTGCTCGCAGACGGGACCCCCGCCGGCAACAGCGGCTCCGGCGTTTTCATTTCCGCCGCACCGAGAACGCTGGTGGGAGGTATCGCGGCGAGCAACGAACTCTCCCACAACGAGCTAGACGGCATCGCGATCAACGGTCTGACGGCCAGGACAACGCTCGTCTACGGCAATTCGATTAGGGCAAACCGCCGTCACGGCGTGAGCGTCGAGAACGCCCCGGGGAGCCAGATCGGCGGCCCATTGACCGACCCCGCGAGCGGCCAGCTCGTGGTCCCCGTCAACGGGATCGAGTCCAACGGCCAGGACGGTGTGTCGATCGTCGGAGTGGCGGCAACCGACACGAAGGTCCGAGGCAACCGGATCTTGCACAACAGCCGCCACGGCGTCGGCGTAATGGACGCGCGCAGGACGCGCATCGGTGGCTACCGGTTCGCGTCGGTGAATCCGCCAGGCAGTCCTGTCTTGCCGGAAGGCAACGTCATCTCGGGCAATGGAGGCCACGGGATCTGGCTGGGCGGAAACCAGACACTGCTCACCGAGGTCCACGGCAACTTCATCGGCCTCGGCGAGGACGGCGTGACTGCCTTGGGAAACGGGGAGAGTGGCATCGCTCTCTGGAAGGCCGAGTCCACCCGGATCGGGAACATCCTGTCTCCGGAGTTCGCGAACGTGATCTCGGCCAACCGGCACGACGGGATCCTCGTCTGGCCGGCGGGAGGCACGACCGTGGAAGGCAACGTGATTGGCCTGACGGTCGACGGAACGGCGGGCCGTGCCAACGGCGGCACCGGCGTCAGGATGGTTGATGCCTTCAATACGACGGTCTGGGGCAACACGATCGCCGGTCACACGATCGGCATCTGGCTGCACGGCGCCTCGACGACAGGCACCATTCGGGAGAACCGCCTTGGAACGAACGGTGCTGGGACCCTGGCCATTCCGAATGCCACCGGTATCCGCGTGGAGCAGACGGCAGGCATTTCGGTCTTCGACAATACCGTGTCTGGAGGGGCTGTCGGCGTTGCCATCTGGGCCGCCCGGATGAACATCCTCTCCCGGAACCGCCTCACCGACGCACGCACGGCGGTCTCGCTGTGGTACGACGCGTCCAGCAACCAGGTTCGTCAGGGCAACGTGATCTCGGGTGCCTCGGTCGGAATTGACGTAGGGGGCGCCGGGACCGCGTACAACAGCTTCGATTCGCCGGCGATCGGCGCCGCCGTCGGCTTCCAGTTCTCGTTCGGCGCGCACGATAACTTCGGTTCGGCGACCTTCTCGGGAACGGCGGTCGACCTGGTCATCAGGGACGCTGCAAGCTGCGCGAACTCGATCGCCGGGGCCGTCACCGTCGACAGGCGCGCCTGCCAATAGCCGCCTGGCCAGGCGCAACCGTCCAGCACGGGCATGGCCGCGCGGGGAACGCGTGGTCCCCGGGCAGCCGAGCGCTCCCTTGAGTCGCGGACCCGGGCCTGCTATCGTCGAGTTCCGTCGGAGGGATGGCCGAGCGGTCGAAGGCGGCGGTCTTGAAAACCGCAGTCCGGGCAACCGGACCGGGGGTTCGAATCCCTCTCCCTCCGCCAGCCTTCGCTCACCTTCCGGCTTGCCACTTTCCTCGGTGAGCTACGGCTGGCAAGCCAGCGATAGGCGCCTTCGCCCGCCCTACTCGGCCCGAAGGGCCGTCACCGGGTCGATTCGCGAGGCCCTCCGGGCAGGGGCGTACCCCGCGGCCAGCACGGCGGCCATCAGGATCGCCGCGGCCAGCGCCAGGGCCACCGGGTCGTTGGGTGTCAGGCCGTAGAGGAACGACGCGACGAACCGCGACGAGGCCAGCGCCACGGCGAGGCCTGCCGCCAACCCGACGGCTGCCAGGGCGAGCACTTCGCGCAGCACCATCCGCACGACGCCGCCTCGTTGCGCGCCGAGCGCCATCCTGATGCCGATCTCCCCCGTTCGCCGGGCCACGTTGTAGGAAACGGCGCCGTAGAGGCCCACGCACGCGATCACGAGCGCGAGGACCGCGAACGCGCTGCACAGGCGCGCGAACGTGATCTCCTGGTTGATCGTGCGGTTGATGTCCGCCACCTGCGTGCGCACCTCCGCCACGGGCACGCGCGGGTCGGTCCGGCGCACGATCTCGCGGACCGCACCCACGTAGGCGAGCGGGTCGCCTTGCGTGCGCAGCGCGAACACCATCTGGCCCGGCCGCGGGTAGCCCTGGTCGTACGGCATGTAGACGACCGGGGCGAACTCCCTCGTCAGGCTGCCGTACCGCGCGTTGCCGCAGACGCCGACGATGGTCATGTCGCGCGCCGGCTTGTCGCCCTCCCAGAGAACGATGTGCCGTCCCAGCGGGTTGCGGCGGCCGAAGACGGCCTTCGCGAACGCCTCGTTCACCACCGCCACGGCCGGCGAGCCGCGCCGGTCGGCGTCGCGGAAGTCGCGGCCCGCCAGCACCGGGATCTGCATGGTCCGGAAGAACTCCGGCCCGACGTTCAGGATGTGATCGCCAACCTGGAGCCGCTCGCCGTCAAGGGTGAGGGGCAGGCCGGTGCCGGCGTTGATCAGCGAGTCTTCCGACAGGCTGACGTCGCGGACACCGGGAACGTCGCGAAGCCGGTCGCGAAGGTCCCGGTAGAACGAGACGACCTCCGGGTCGGTGCGGCCCGCCTTGCTGGCGTCCACCTGGAAGAGCAGCACGTTGTGGCGATCGAACCCGAGCTCGATCGACTGCAGGTTCGACAACGTGCGCACGAAGAGCCCCGCCGCCACGACGATGATCATCGCGACGGCAATCTGGAACGCGACGAGCAGGTGGGCCGGGCGAACCCGGTGCAGCCGGATCATCGGGCGGAACCGATCCGTGCGCGCCGCCTTCAACGCCGAACCCAGGTCCACGCGCGTGGCCTGCAGTGCCGGCGCCAGGCCGAAGAGCACGCCCGTGGCCACCGACAGCGCGGCGGCCACGCCCAGCACGCGCCAGTTCATCACCGCGTGCAGCGTGAAGTCGGGCCGGCCGTTCGCCAGCAGGAGAGTGAGGAAGCGCATGCCCCACAGGGCAACGAGGACGCCCACGGCCCCGCCGAGCAACGCGAGCAGGACGCTCTCGGTGAGGAGCTGGCGCACGATCCGCGAGCGGCCCGCGCCGATGCTCAGGCGCACTGCCATTTCGCGCCTCCTGGCCGACGCCCGCGCCAGGAGCAGGTTGGCCACGTTGGCGCACGCCAGGGCGAGGATCAGCCCGACGAGCGCGAGCAGGACGTAGAGCGGCTCGGAATACCGGCGCCGCAAGCTCTCCAGGCCGCCCGCCCCGTCCGTGACGACGAGCGCGGGCAGGTTCGCGCGTTCGGGATCGTTCGTTGCGGTGCCGGCGACCCATTGATGAAACGCCGGGGCCAGCGCCGCCTGTGCCTGGGCGCGCGTCACTCCCGGACGGAGGCGCCCCATGATCTGGATCCAGTAGTAGTGCTCGGCCCCGTAGGCCGACGGATCGAAGCCGAACTGCTTGCCGGCGCCCAGGTACTCCAGCGCGTGCAACGGCAGGTAGACGTCGGGGTTGGCCGCGGGATCCGCCCCGAAGAACCCGGGCGGCGTGACACCGACGACCGTGAACGGGAGGTTGTCGATCAGGATCGACGCGCCGGCGGCACCCGCCGGGCCCCCGAAGCGGCGCTGGGAGAAGGCGTAGCTCACGACCGCGACCGCGGGCGCACCGGGCTTGTCGTCGCTGTCCCCAATCAGCCGTCCGGCCGCGGGGCGGACGCCGAGCCCGCCGAAGTACCCGCCCGACACGTGCCAGCCGCCCGCCAGGTCGGCTTCTCCGCCGATCGTGACGTTCACGCTCCTGGTCTGCCAGTACCGGAAGTGCGCGAACACGCTCGAGAAGACAGTCTCCTTCGTGCGGAGGAGTTCGAAGACCGGGAACGGGAAGACACCGGCCGTCGTACCCGCCGACGAGTCGCCCCACGTGCTGCCGCTCATCGAGCGCATGACGGGGACTCGCTCGCCCTTCGCGTGCCAGTTCAAAACGACGAGGGACTCGGGATCCGTGACGGGGAGCGAGCGCAACAGGATGGCGTCCACGAAGCTGTAGATCGCCGTGTTGGCCCCGATGCCGAGCCCGAGCGACAGGACGATCAGCACCGTGAACAGCCGGTTGGCGGCCATCGTCCGCAGCGCGTAGCGCACGTCCTGGCCGAGCTGCTCCAGGATCGTCCATCCCCAGGCGGCGCGGGTGTCTTCGCGCACGAGCGTGAGGTTGCCCAGCGCACGCCGTGCCGCCCGCCGCGCCTCGTCGTCGGTCAGGCCCTCGGCGCGGCGCTCGTCCGCTTCCTCATCGAGGTGGAACTGCAGCTCCTCGCTCAGCTCGGCTTCCTTGTCGCGCCGGCGGATGAGCCAGCCCAGCTTCCGCAAGAACGGTCTCACCGCCCTTCCTCCTGCGCGGCCGGTTTCAGGATCAGGCCCATGGCGCGGCTGAACGCCTCCCACTTCGAGTGCTCGGCCGCCAGCTGACGCCGCCCGAGCGCCGTCAGGCGGTAGTACCTTGCGCGCTTGCCCTTGTCGGACTTCTCCCAGGACGCTGCAACCCAGCCCTTCGCTTCCAGGCGGTGGAGCGCCGGGTACAGGGAACCCGTCTCGACCTGGAGCAGGTCTTCCGAGGTCCGCTGGATGTGCCTGGCGATGGCGTGACCGTGCGCCGGGCCCGCCAGGAGGGTGCGAAGGATGATGAGCTCGAGCGTGCCCTGGAGCAGCTCCAGGCGTGACGGCTGCCGCTGCATAGTGTAGGCAGTCTACTCAATATTGAATAGACAGTCTACACAAACCGGCCGTAGGGGCGACCCTTGTGGTCGCCCGAGGCTGTGCAGAGGTGGGCGCCTCAGGGCTCCTGCAACGACCGGCGAATGGCCTGGACCTCCTCGCTCAGCTGCCTCGCCGCCTCCTCCAGTTCCGGGAAGCGGCCGGCGCTTCCGAGCAGGTCGCCGGCGCGCGCGGCCAACTCGACCGAGCGGGCCGCCTCGTAGGCGCCGCCGGTCTGCGCGAAGAGCCCCAGCGATCCTTTCAGCGCGTGGGCCGAGGCCGCCAGTGCCGCGGCGTCGCCCCGTTCGAGCGCGCCCCGCGCCTCGGACAGGAGCCTCGGGGTGTCGGCGAGGAACATGTCGATCACCTCGCCGAGCAGGGTGCGGTTGCCGCCGAACCCCGCCAGCAGCGAGGCGGCATCGAGGGGCCCGGCCTCGGGTGCGGCCGCCTCCGGAGTAGCGGGCGTCCCGGGGCTGCTCGACGGCCCGAGCAACGCGTCGATGGCCGCGAACAGCTCGTTCGATCGCAGCGGCTTGGCGACGTAGCCGTCCATGCCGGCCGCCAGGCACCGCTCCCGATCGCCCGACATGGCGTGCGCCGTCAGGGCGACGATCGGCACGTGGACGCCGGTGCCGCGCTCCCGCTCGCGAATCGCGACGGTTGCCTCGATGCCGCTCAACCGGGGCATCTGGACGTCCATCAGGATCAGGTCGAACGGCTGTTCGGCCGAACGGGCCACCGCCTCTTCCCCGTTGGCGGCCAGCACCACCTGGTATCCCTGCTGCTCCAGCAGCAGGACGACGAGCTTCTGATTGGTGGGATTGTCCTCGGCCACGAGCACGCGGCCCCCTCCGCGGCGCCGCGCCGCCCCGCCCCGAGCCGCTGCCGCCTCCCCGCGCTGCACTCTGGGGGCCGGGGCGATCGTCGCGAGGATCGCGTCGAAGAGATCCGACTGCTTGACGGGCTTGCTGAGGCAGGCGGCCACGCCGGCCCGCCGCGCGCGCCGCTGCACGTCGGAAAGCGCGGCCGACGTCAGCATGATGAGGCTGATTCCGGAGAACCGCGCGTCGGCCTTGATCGCCTGGGCCAGCATGAACCCGTCGGTGCCGGGCATGAGCGCATCCAGCAGCACGAGGCGGAAGGGACGGCCGGCCTCGTGCGCGGCCCGCAGCCGGGTCAGCGCGGCCTCGGCTCCATCGGCGGTCTCGGGTTCCAGCCGCCAGCTCGCGAGCATCTCCTCGAGGATGCGGCGGTTGGTCGCGTTGTCGTCGACGACGAGCACCCGCATGCGCTCGAGGCTGGCGGACCCCGCCGGCGGGGAGGGCACGGGCGTTCCTTCCACCATCCCGAACCGTGCGAGGAAGTGGAACCGGCTGCCGCGCCCGACCTCGCTCTCGATCCAGATGCGTCCGCCCATCAGCTCCACGAGCTGAGACGAGATGGCCAGGCCAAGCCCGGTTCCCCCGTACCGGCGCGTCGTCGAGGCATCGGCCTGCACGAAGGGGCCGAAGATCTGCCACTGCTTCCCCGCAGGGATGCCGATGCCGGTGTCCGACACCGTGAACTTCAGCACGGCCTCGTCGGCGTCCTGCCGCTCCGCCGCCACGTCCACGACCACCTCGCCGCGATCGGTGAACTTGATCGCGTTTCCCACCAGGTTCACGACGACCTGGCGGAGGCGGCCCGGATCGCCGACGACCTGGTGCGGGACGTCGGGCTGGATGCGGCAGCCGACTTCCAGCCCCTTCTCGTGGCCCCTCGGGGCGAGCAGCCGCACGGCGTCCTCGACCGTGTCGCGCAGGTCGAACGCCACGCGATCGAGCGCCATCCGCCTGGCTTCGATCTTCGAGAAATCGAGGATGTCGTTGACGAGCGCCAGCAGCGCCTCGCCCGAGTCCTTCACCGTCCGCAGGTAGTCGCGCTGCTCGTCGGTCAGATTCGTCCCGAGGGCAAGGTCGGTCATCCCGATGATCGCGTTCATCGGCGTGCGGATCTCGTGGCTCATGTTCGCCAGGAACTCTCCCTTGGCGACGGTCGCCTCCTCGGCGCGCGCCTTGGCCACCTCGAGTTCCTTGACCAGCTGGGTGAGCCGCTCCGCATTCTCCTCGTGCTCGCGCCGGGCCGCCGCCATCTCGCGCGCGTAGCGCCGCAGCGCTTCCTCGTCGCGCTTGCGATCGGTCACGTCGCGCGCCACGGCGTAGATGAGCCCCAGGTGCCTGACCGGGGCGGACGTCCACTGGAGCCACCGGTAGGAGCCGTCGGCGCACCGGTAGCGGTTCTCGAAGTCGAGCACCTCCATGTCCGCGAGCAGCCTGGATCCCGCCCCGCGCGTGGCCTCGAGGTCGTCGGGGTGCACGAACTCGAGCCAGGGCTTGGCCAGCAGTTCGCGCCGCGGGAAGCCGAGCACCCGCTCCCAGACCGGGTTCAGGCGGAGGAACATGCCATCGAGGCTCGCAATGCAGAAGAGGTCGAGCGAGAGATTGAAGAAGCGGTCCAGCTCTTCCTCGACGCGCTTGCGGTCGACGAAAAGGCCGACCTGGCTGCCGACCGCCTTCAGCGTGCCCAGCAGCGCCTCGTCGGGCTCGCGGATCGCCCGGCTGAAGAACTCCACCACGCCGATCACCTTGCCGTCGGCGAGGATGGGGAACCCCAGCGCGGCGTGGAGGCCGGCGCGATCGGCCAAGCCCGCCCTGGGGAAGTTGGAATCCTGGCCGACGTCCGGGATCCACGCCGCCTGCTCGGTGGCCCAGACGCGTCCCGGAAGGCCGATGCCGGGGGCGAACACGCTGGCCTCACTGGCCGCCGCGAAGTCGTCCAGCCCGGCCGCGGCCTGGTGCCAGGTCGCCACGCAGCGCAGCACGTTCGCCAACGGGTCAACGCTCCAGAACGCCCCGTGTTCCCACGCCAGGGCCTGGCACACCGACTCGAGCATGCGCGGCGCCGCCTCGGCCAGTGTGGACGACTCGGCCAGCGCGCGGGCGGTCTCGTAGACGAGGCGGACCTGCTGCGCCCCGGCGCGGTTGGCCGCGCGCCGCTCGATCTGCGCGCCCATCGTTCGCACCTCCTCCTGGCGGGATGAGTAGTACACTACAACGAATCCCGCCTGCTTCGATCGCCGCGCCGCCTTCGGCTGGAGGTGATCCGATGAGTCCTGGCGCGAAAGGCCGCATTCTCGTCGTAGACGACGACCGGGCGCTTCGGCACGCGCTGGCGACCCTCCTCGCCGATGCGGGGTACACCGTCGACCAGGCGAACGATGGTTCGGGGGCGCTGGCCAGCCTCGCCCGCGCCTCCCCCGACCTGGTGCTGCTCGACCTCGGGCTGCCCGACATGGGCGGCCTCGAAGTGCTCGATCAGCTGCGCGGGCTCGCGTCGCCGCCCCGCGTGGTCGTGGTGACCGCGGACGACACGCCCGGCACGGTGCTCAAGGCCGTCAGGGGCCAGGTGGACGGCTACGTAACCAAGCCGTTTGCCCCGGGCGGCATCGTGGACGTGATCGAGGACGTCATGGCGAAGCCCCCGGCCGCGGCGCTGCCGATCGAGATCGTCTCGGCGCGCCCCGAGTGGGTGGAGCTGCTGGCGCCCTGTTCGCTCGACGTCGCGAACCGCATCCTGGGGTTCATGATGACGCTCGAGGCCGACCTGCCGGAGAAGGTGCGCGAGTCGGTGGGGCAGGCGTTCCAGGAATTGCTCTTCAACGCCATCGAGTGGGGCGGGAAGCTCGATCCGGCGCGCAAGGTGCGCATCTCGTGCATCCGCACGCGCCGCATGCTGTTGTACCGGATCGCCGACCCCGGCGAGGGCTTCGACATCAGCCGGCTGTCACACGCGGCGATCAACAACCCCGAGGACAATCCGCTGCAGCACGCGCTGGTGCGCGAGGAAAAGGGGCTGCGGCCGGGCGGGCTCGGCCTGGCGATCACGCGAATGCTGGTCGACGAGCTCGTCTACAACGAGAAGCACAACGAGGTCGTGTTCGTGAAGTATCTCGACTGATTGCGGCCGCCCCGCGCGAGCGGCCGCTTCTACCTCACGACCTCCAGGTAGTTGACGTTGCCGAACACGCCCGTCGGGCCGTTGGCGTCGAGCACGAGGCGCAGCACCTGGACCCCGGCGCGCAGGCGAACCCGCGCCTCCACGGTGGTCCAGGTCTGCCAGCCTCCCGTGTCGGGGATCGCGATCGGCCCGGAAACGTCCACGCCGCCCGCCTCCACGTGGAACGTCCCGCCCGGACCGTCAGCCGCGACGCGGGCCCGCAGCGTGTAGGTGGCAGCCGCCTCGGCCTTCACCGTGTACTGCAGCCACTCGCCGGCCGCCATCCAGCCCACGTTGTAGCCGCCCCCACTGTCGGTAGTCCTCTGAAGATCGACGCCCGTCGCCCGGTAGGCGCCTCCGCTGTTGCCCGCCGATCCGTCGTGGTAGGCGACGCCCTCGCCCCCCTCGTCGAAGTCCTCGGCCTGGACGACCCCGGGCACGGCCCGCGCGCTGCCGCCGTAAGGGGTCGATGCCGACAGGAGGACCAGGCGGATGAAGTTGAGGTTCCCGGCCGCGCCGCTCGCGCCGTTCCGATCGAACACCACGCGCAGCACCTGCGGTCCGGCGGCGAGCACGACGTTCGCCGAGACCGTGCGCCACGATTGCCAGCCGCCGGTGTCGGGGATCGTCATCGGCCCGGTCACGTCGACGCCGTTCGCCTCGAGGTGGAAGGTGCCGCCGACACCGGGCGACGCAACCCTCGCATCGAACCGGTACGTGCCGGCGCTTGCCGCGTTCACCG
>Ga0116149_1006636_pt1 | contig 10345 bp, 5 predicted proteins | sample AD_UKC057_MetaG_FD_89787 | JGI IMG/M metagenome (GOLD analysis project Ga0116149, IMG submission 89787) | Active sludge microbial communities of municipal wastewater-treating anaerobic digesters from USA - AD_UKC057_MetaG | ecosystem: Engineered > Bioreactor > Anaerobic > Digestate | place: USA...
CCCTGCACACCTGCGTGGCGGATGGGGCCGGGGCCCTCGCGGTGCTGGCACACCCGGCGGCGTCTCAGGCAGCGTGGATCGCGTCGCTGCGGGGCCTGACCGGTCTGGAGGTACACTACGCCGGCGAGTCCGCGTCGCGGGATGCCCTGTGGGACGATGTCCTGAGGCGCTGCCATCAGGCGGGACAGCCGTTGCCCTGGGCCTTCGCTGCTGACGACACGCACTCGCGCGAGCGTATCGGCCTGTCGTGGTACGCGGCATTGCTGCCGACGGTGGACGAGGTGGCGCTCAAGGCGGCGCTACGGGCGGGGGCGCTCTACGTCAGCAATGGCCCGGTCATCTCGCGGGTGGCGGTCGACGGCGGCAGGATCAGCCTCGACCTCGGTCAGGCGTCGGAGGTGCTATGGCTACGGGCTGGACAGTTCAACGTGCCGGGTGCGACATTCGCCGTCGGCACCGACCCGGGCGCCGGCAAGTGCCTGAAGCGAGAGGCGGGCGTCACGCGTTCGAGCCTCGACCTTGCCGGGGTCGGGGTGGCTGCGCCGGAGTTGCGCTTCGTCCGGGCCATTGTGCGGACCACGGCAGCGGGCGATGCTCTGACCCAGCCGTTCGTGATCAGGACCGACGGCACCGTCGTCAATCCCTACCCGGCAGCGGGCACGTGGGTGCGGGGTCAGACGCACAACCACGTCGACGGCTCGATCAGCGCCCGTACGGCGAGCGACGCCCCGAGTCAAGCCTACCGCAAGGCGTACCGCGAGCGTGGCATGGAGGCCTCGTTCGAGCTCGAGTACAGCTACTGGGAAGTGCCGCTGGGCCGACCGGTGTCGGACGGCTTCCCCGACTTGACGGCTGTCGTTCCGGACCGCGTGCCGGCCGGGCGCGGCGGCGAGGTCCGCGTCGAGGGCACGAACTTCCGGCCGGGCATCGCCGTGCAGTTGGGGGAGCGGGCGCTCGCGGACGTGGTTGTCGAGAGCCCCACCGTGCTGCGGGCGGCGCTGCCCGCCGACCTGAGCGCTGGCGTATACGATCTTGTGGTCACGAACGCGGACCATTTCCGTGGCGCGCTTTGCGAGGGCTTCACGGTACAGGAGCCCACCGTCGCGGCCGCCGGCTGGTCGACGTTCACGACCCCGGACCTGCCCTGGCCCCAGGCGATCGCCCTGGCGGCCATCGGGGACGCCGTGTGGGTGGGGACGATGCATGGCGCCGCGCGCTACGCTGCCGGCCGCTGGGAGACGTTCCTCCGCGGGGAGGGGATCTACGGCATCGCGGCGTTGCCTGAGGGCAGCGTCGCCTTCGCGGTCGGGTCCGGTGTGCGGATCCTCGACGCCGCCGGCCAGGTGCAGAAGGTCACGGTGGGCTGCGGCGCCCGGAACGAGCGCTGGGGCAGTCTGGCCCTCGACCCGAGCGGCCGGCTGTGGGCGGCGGGCCGCTGGGAGAACGGTCTCGCGGTCCGCGGGAGCGACGGCACGTGGACGCTTCTCACCAAGGCCGGCAGCGGTCTGCCAGGGAACACCTGCCAGGCGCTCGTGGTCGCTCCCGACGGCGCCCTGTGGGTCGGCTTTGGTGCCGGACTGCGCAAGTCAACCGCGGCCGGCTGGCAGGAGGTGACGATTCCCGCCGGACTGGGCCGGTTCCCGTCGTGCGTCGCTCGCGCTCCCGACGGCGCCATGTGGGCCGCCACCCACGATAGCACCACCGGCGGCGCGGTGTGCTTCCGCCGCGACGGGACGACGCAGACCTACGCTGCGCCACCCCTGCCAAGCTCACGGGTGACCGCCATTCTGCCGGCCAGGGACGGCTCCGTATGGTTCGCCTCCCGCCGTGGCGTGGCACGCCTGAGTCCGCCGGCGCAGTGGTCCGTGTTCACGACCCGCAACAGCGGGCTGGTCTGGGACCACGTTCTGGCGCTGGCCGAGGACAGCGGCGGACGGATCTGGCTCGCCACCGCCCGCGGCGTCAACCGGTTCGATCCGGCGGCCGCGAAGCCTTGACGTGCCCAGGGCGGCGGCGCACGCCGTGCGCCGCCCGCTTGAGTTCGCCGCCCCGGAGAGGCACTGTACGTGGTGGGCTATGGCGCGGTGTGGCGGCTGGCTCTCCCTGCCGGTCAGTACACCGCGGATCGGGGGTGATCCATGCACTGGGAACGTGGTATGGTCGCGGTTGCCTTGGCGGTGATCGGCACGCGCCTGCCGGCGGTGGACGCGGCGGAGGGGCCTGCGATGAACGCCGATGTGTCCGGCGCAGCGAGGTCAGTCTGCATTGGCGATGTGGACCGTTACCGCGTCCGGGAGCCGCTGTTCGAGTGCGTGCGGGTGGTCCTGGCCAAGCGCGGTGAGACCTACACTCCCGAGTACCTGCAGGGGATCTCCGGGGCCGCGTTCCGCATCGCCGGTATCTGTCCCTGCGCCCCGACCTGTAGTGCCGCCATGCCGACCGAGAAGCTGGTCGAGACGTTGGGATACCAGGTGCGACGCGTGGGCCTGGACGACTCGGGCGAGGACGCCCGCAAGCAGATCCAGCGCCTGGCCGAAGCCTGCAAGGCAAACGGCGGCGCGCTCCCGACCGAGGACCGGCTGGACACGCCCCAACTGAAGGTCTTGCAGCGGCAGACGGCCGCGCTCACCGAGGCGGTCAAGGCCGAGATCCGCGCCGGCCGTCCGGCCATCGTCTGGCACGCCTTCACGGCGGCTGAGTACGACGTGGTTGCCGGCTTCGATGACGACCGGGGCATCTTCCTCGGGCGGGGATCCTACGCGGGCGGCGGTGCGGACCTCGCAAGCGCCTCACAGGCCCGGACGCTGGAGGCGGTCTATGTCGGCGGTCCGCCGACGGCCATCCTGATCGGGGCTAAGCAGGGCCCCTTCGATGCCCCCAAGGCCGAGATCGCGGCCCTGCAGGAGGCCGTCCGACACGCCTATTCGACCCGGAACCGCGACCAGGTCGGTCAGAAGCCCTGGATGTTCCTCGAGGGCCTGGCGGCCTACGACCAGTGGCTCCGCCACTTCGGCGACCCGACGGCCAAACGCGGCTCCGGCGACGCCTACTGCTATGGCATCTACCGTAGCACTCACCGTGCGGCGGCAGGCTTCCTGCGCGAGATTGCGCCGAAGCACCCGCAGGGGCAGGCGCACCTGACCGAAGCGGCCACACACTTCCAGGCCGAGGCCGATGTCCTCAAGGACGCCGAGTCACTGCTCTCCTGGAAGTCGCCCGAAGGCCCGGATGCGGCGCGGAACGCGCGTGTCGTGGAGACCCTCACGAAGGCCCGGGCGGAATACGCGGCGGGCATCGCCGGGATCAGGAAGGCGCTCGGCGCTCTGGGGGCGCCGGTCGAGGTGGCCGTTCCGGCCGGCGAGTAGCGGCGCTGATGGCAGAGGAGGTGCGGTCATGGCAAAGGTACTGGTCGTGTACTGCAGCCTGTCGGGCAACACCCAGGCCGCGGCCGAGGCGGTCGCTGAGGGTGCCCGGGAGGCAGGTGCCGGCGTGGTGGTCAAGGCTGGCGCCGAGGCTCAGCCGCAGGACCTGGTGGATTGCACCGCGGTCGCCCTAGGGTCCTACGATGCCTTCAGCTACATGGGCGGCGGCTTGAAGGACTTCTTCGACCGCGCCTTCTACCCGACGCAGGGCGCGGTCACGGGCAAGCCCTACGGCGCGTTTGTCACCCACGGCGGCGGTGGCAAGGCCATCCAGAGCGTCGAGTCGGTGGCGCAGTCGTTCAAGCTCAGGAAGGCGGCCGACCCGGTGCTGGTCAAGGGGCGTCCCGACGCGCGGGCGGTCGCGGCGTTGAAGACACTGGGTGCGGCGCTGGCCGCCGCCGGCCGCTGAGTTCCCGAGGCCCGGCGCCGGCATCAGGGGGTTGCCGGTTCATAGCGGACCACGGCGGTGTTCGACGGGCGGGTCAGAGTGCGGCCGGCCGGCCGGGGAGGGCATCGCGTCCCGATCCGACGGCGTTGCCCGGCCCCCCCTCGGCCATCCTGCGGGGGAGGGTTGACTCCGCCCGGGCACGGCGATAGTATGGGAATGCCCCTATCGCGCTCGCGGGCAAGGGGTAACCCGTGGGCTCTGTCGCGACGCCGACAACCAGGAAAGGACCGCTCATGAAGTCGCACCGCTGCACCCGCTTCACCCTGATCGAGCTGCTGGTGGTGATCGCCATCATCGCCATCCTGGCGGCCATGCTGTTGCCGGCCCTGGCCCAGGCACGGGCCAAGGCGCAGGCGATCAGTTGCACCAGCAACCTGAAGCAGATCGGCCTGGCGGGGACCATGTACTGGGGTGACAACCAGGAGTTCTTCGCCGACGGGCTCACCTTCAGCAACACCAACCCGGTCACCGACTTCAGCAGTTTCTGGTTCTACAAGATCAAGCGGTACGTCACTGACGACAAAGCCTGGCTCTGTCCCAGCGCCACGCTCAACTACATCGAGGACACGCACAACAACCCGGGCACGCAGTTACCGATCAACTACTTGCGGAACTGCGAGCTGACCTTCACCTACGGCAGCGTGACGGGCCGCAACTGGGGTGCCTCGCACCGGATTGGCCGGGTGGCCTTCCCCTCGCAGACGCACTACATCGGGGACGGCAACGTCGGCCGGGCCGGCTATGCCTACATCCGCCACTGCATCGCCCCCGGTTATCGCCATAACAGCCGCGCCAACATGGTCTACATCGATGGTCATGCGGCCGCGGTCACCGTCGTCCACAACCTGACCCCGGTGCACAAGGGCTGGATGCAGGGGCAGACCAACGGCGGCGTGCCGTGATGCGGCCCTGGCGTTCCCGGATCAGCCATCACGGGCTCACATCCTTGCTCCGAGCGGTTGCCGACCGGCGTTTGGCGGTGTAGTTCATCCCGCTGAGCGTGGCCAGCCTCGCGGTTCGTGCCGCGTGCAGGTCACCTTCTCCGTCCGACCGATATCCACGGGAGCGCGTCTTGAGCACGATGAGCATCGCGTGGCGCGGCGTGCTATATGCCGTCGTCCTGACCAGCGTCGCGGCGGGCGGTGCCGACGCGGCGGCAGCCAGCGGCTCCGGACCGGCAGCAGCGGTCTCCCGCGAGGGGCCGGAACTGAGGTCGGCCGACGCCCCGTTCACCGAGACGGTCACGGTCCCGGACGGCGCCAGCGGCCTGACGACGTGGCTGCGCTGCGGTCCGGGGGACGGTCTGTCGGTCGTGCTGCAGACGCGTGATGGTGGGCGCAAGGCGCTCACGCTGCGGCTGTTCGATCAGGCCATGCCGTCTGGGAAAGGCGAGCTGGCGGCGCCGTCCCTCCCCGAGGCAGGGATCGAGATCCCGGAGCTCAAGCTGCGCTGTTACGTGCGCCCGAAGCCGGCCATGCTGAAGCCGGAGCCGCGGCGGCGTCTGGTCGAGGACTGGTCGAAGCTCCCGGCCGCCGGGAAGCGCCGGTTCCCGCTGGGTTTCCGTCATGGTTCCGATGGCGTGGTGTGCTTCGTCGATGGGCTGTATGCGGGCCGCGTCTTCCCGTCGGGGCGCCTGGCGGCGGTCACGTTCACGGTTCGGCCCGGCTCCGCCGTCGGGCCGAGCCGCTTCGACGATGGCACTGCCGCACCGGGCTTTCTCCCCGTCGAGCTGGACCGCTTCGAGAGGCCGGGCGGTTGGGCCACTGCCGCCGTGTCCATGGTGGAGCCAGGGGTGTTGGGGCAGGTTCCGTTCCGGCCGCCGACGGCGGCCAGTCTGGAGCTCGGGCGGACAGCTGGGCAGCAGAGCCTCTATGAGTCCTACACCGATCGCAGTGCCTTCGACGGGCTCGGCGAGTCGTTCATCCTGACCGTACCCAGCGCCCAGTACATCCGCGCTTGGGTGCTCTGCACCGTGGACCCCGATGCGGCGAAGGACCCGGCCATGACCGTTCGGATCACGCGCTTCGTCTCGCCCGGACCCTACGCCGGCCGCGGTCGGGACGCCCTGGCCGACACCACCGTCATTCTGCCGCGCGGCAACGACCTCCTGGGTGCCGGCGTTACCCGGGTCGGGATGGTCACGGTCAACGGCACGAACCTGCCCCTCTACGCGGTCGAGGTGCCGCTGAAGTCCGGCGAGATCCAGGACCTGCTCTTCCACGAGCAGGGGAGCCAGCAGCGCGGCGCCTTGGCGATCGGGCCGTACCTGGACCTCGAACTGCTCGGCCGACTGCGGCCGCAGGAGCGTTCGCACCCGTTCGTGGACGACCGCTCCTATCCCGACAGCCGCTCTGTCAGCGGCGTTCACGTGCACGCGGTGACGCTGGAAGCGACGCCGGTTGAGATGGAAGTGCGTTCCACGCAGCCCGGCAACGTCTTCCACAACCAGGAGACGCCGGAGCTGTCGGTGGCGCTGCGGCCCCGGCAGGACGGCGCGTACCGGTTGACCTGGACCATCCGGGATGTCGACGGCCGGGAGGTCGGTGCCGGCCGGGAGGAGATCAGGCTGGCGGCGGGGGCTCCGGAACGAACGGTCCCTGTGACGCTGGCGCAACCGCGCCTGGGTTGGTACGAGATCGAGCTGCGGCTATGGCAAGGCGAGCGGCAACTGCTCTCCCACCAGGCGGCCTTCGCCCTGCTCGGCCCCGACACTCGCCAGGCCGGTTACGAGTCCCCCTACGGCTCGTGGTGGTTCTACTACCACTACGGCACCCGGGATCCGAGCATCGTGGGGCCGCTGTTGCTGAAGGCCGGTTTCCGCCGCGCCGGCAACGGCGTCGCCTGTTGCAGCGAGGCCGACCTGGCGCCCTGGAAAGTCACCGCCCCGGCGGTCGGCTGGGGCGCCCTGCGGGATCCCGCTGCCACGGACGCACAGATCGAGGCGCACATCCGCGACTGGCTCGCGCGCTACCCGCATTGTCAGAGCCTGATGATCTTCCACGAGAGCATGCCGAACGCCCCGCTGGGCACCCGCTCTGCGCCCGAGTTGTTCGGCCTGCCGGTGCGCGAGTACCCCGGCGCCGACGAACGCTGGCAGCAGGCCACGCGCCTCGCCCGGCTGACCCGCGAGAAGTTCCCCCAGTTGCAGATCGACATCGGCAATTCGGGCGCGTCGTCCGAGTTGATCGCGGAGGGCCTGCGCCGCGGCTTCCCGCGCGACGCCGCCGACTGCATCGGCATTGAGACCGTGGGTCGGACGGGACACCCCGAGAAGCTCTGGGAGGGCGGCCTGCAGGGCGTCTGGCTTCTGCGCGAGATCGCCCGTCAGAAAGGCTACGACTGGCGGGTCACGAGCTGCTTCGAGACCAACTACCGCCAGGACCGGCTCCTCGGGGCACAGCGGCAGGCGGAGTGGTACGTGCGCGACGTCCTGCTGTCCCATGCCTATCGCTTCCCGTACATCTCGATCGGGTTGCTGCACGATGTCGGCAACAGCTACCACGCGTCATTCTGGGGATCCACCGGGCTGTGTCGACGCTATCCGTTGCTGTATCCGAAGAAGGCCTATGTGGCCATGGCCACCGTCACCCGGGTACTGGACCGGGTGACGCTCCGACGGGAGTTGCCGACCGGCTCGAACTCGGTCTACGCGCTGGAGTTTGCCCGGGCTGACGGCTCGACCGTCTACGCGCTCTGGACCGCCCGCGGGACGTGTGACCTGACCCTGACGTGGCGGGCGGACGGCACGGGTGAACTCGTCGACCTGTATGGGCGTGCGGTCGCGGTGGCCACGGCGGCGCGGCAACTGCGGATCACGGCGGGCACGGCCGTGCAGTACCTGGTTACCGCGGGCGAGGTCGAGAGCATCGTCTGTGGTCGCCGGGCCTACCCCGACGACCAGCCGCCCTCCGCGGTGCAGTGGGTCAACGCCATGGACCGCGTCGAGGAGTGGCAACTGGCCACCGCCAAAGACCCTCTGCTGGAACAGGTCACGGCGCCCCACCTGCCGTTTCGTACCGCCGGCGACTTCGTCCTGCGCGGCGTCGACGACGAAGAGAGGGGCCGGTGCCTCGAGCTCGAACTCCGGCCCCGCCCCGATCTGCCGACGCCGCTGCTCAGCCAGTACGCCGTGCTGCGGCTGCGCGAACCGGTCACGCTTCCGGGGGCGCCGACCACCCTGGGGGTCTGGGTCAAGGGGAACTCCGGCTGGGGGCAGGTCTACTGGGAGATCGAGGATGCCAACGGCGTCCGCAGGGCGTCCTGCGGCACTGTCGTGCACGATGCCGACGTCTTCGACTACGATGGCCGGGTGTCCGTGAACTTCGACGGCTGGGCGTTCCTGCACTTTCCGATCACCGACAAGTCCCCCATTCCCGACCTGTCGACAGGCAGTGTCGCGAATCTGTGGGAAGCCAGCGATCGCAGCAGACCGGTGACCTATCCGATTCGGCTTACCGGACTGGCGGTCGCTGTGCCGCAACAGACCTTGCGCCTGACCGAGATGGTGCCAGTCGCGCAGGCGCTGCGCTTCCGTGACCTGGGGGCCTACGAGTAGAGGCCGGACGCCCACGGCGCCCGGCCGGGGCCCGGGATCATGACAGCCTGGCGGAGAAAGGACCTCTGCACATGAGTGCCACACCTGATACGGCTACGGCTCCCACCGGCTCGGCCGTCGCGGCCTTCCACGAGCCAGCCCGTGCCTTGCCGCTGGACCGCACGGCAGAGGTCATCGTCTGCGGCGGCGGTCCCGCCGGCATCGCGGCGGCGCTGGCAGCGGCCCGGAGCGGCGCCCGCACCCGACTCTTCGAGTGGCACGGCAGCCTCGGCGGCGTCTGGACCTCCGGGCTGCTGACCTGGATCTTCGACTTCGACCAGCCTGGCCTCTGCCGCGAACTGGCCCGTCGCCTGGACCAGTGTTCCGTGCGCGCCGTGGTCCGTCCCAGCATGTTCACCTACCATCCGGAGGACATGCGGCGCCTCCTGGAGGACCTCTGCGAGAGCGCGGGGGTGCAGACGCTCCTCCATACCCGCGCGGTGGCCGCCTACCGCGAGGGCCGCCGGCTGACCACCGTGGTCACCGAATCCGCCTCTGGCCGCCAGGCCTGGCAAGCCCCGGTCTTCATCGACTGCACCGGCGACGGCGACCTCGGCGCGGCCGCGGGCTGCGGCTGGGAGTTCGGCCGTGGCGATGCCGAGGGCACCTGCCAGCCGATGACGCTGAACGCCCTGGTCGTCGTGAAGGACGCCGCGGCCCTCGCCGACTGCATCTCGTTCTACCGGGGTCGGGATCTCCACCGCCCGGCGGTGGCGAACTTCCAGCGGGAAATCCAGCGGGCGGGTTGCGAGACCTCCTACGGCCATCCGACGCTGTTCCAGGCGCGGGACAACCTGCTCACCTTCATGATCAACCACGAGTACGGAGTGCGGCCGTTCGACGCCGCTCAGGTGAGTGCCGCGAGCATCCGGGCCCGGGCCGAGGTGCATCGCGTGGCGGCTGCACTGCGCGGGCTGGGCGGGCGCTGGGAAGGCTTCCAGGTGGCGGCCACCGCCGAGCAGATCGGGGTGCGCGACGGGCGCCGGTTACACGGGCTGTACACCGTGGTCCGGGACGACCTTGTGGCCGGGATGCGCCACCCCGATGCCGTGGCCCGCGTGACGTTCCCCGTGGACATTCACGCCGCCACGCTCGAGAAGAACCGAACGGAGACGATCTCCCACGGCAACCTGCGCACGCAACCCTACGACATCCCGCTGCGGGCGCTCATTGCGCGCGACGTCGATGGCCTGCTCATGGCCGGACGCTGCATCAGCGGTGACTTCATCGCCCATGCCAGTTACCGGGTGACCGGCAACGCCGTGGCCATGGGTGAGGCCGCCGGCGCCACGGCGGCACTGGCCGCCCGGCAGGGCCGGCTACCGCAGGAGGTGCCCTGGGACGAGGTCGCCAGCGCGCTCCGGAACCTGGGCCGCGCCGGCTGACGCGACCACGCGGCACGTCCCGCACCGGTTTCGCGAAACCCGCATAGCGGGCCGACCGGGGCTGTTCCGTTCTCGCGCTGTCGAGGCCGGTGGGGCGGTTGACGGCGGGGCTAGCCAAGCCGGCCAGGACCGCCGGCTCCAGTCCGGGCGGCGCACACTGCCGATCCTGGAACAGCCCTGCGGGCGGACGACCTGCGAGGCGGCCCCGTGCATCCGTCGCGGGGTGGGCTACAGTCAGAGGCCGCCGATGCCGGCGAGAGGCGTCGCCAGATGGGAGCAATGTCGTGACGAGACGAACGTTGGCGTGTGCCCTGAGCCTTGCGGCGGTCGCCGCCGCCGAGACCGTGACCGTCGGGCCCTGGAGCCTGGACGCGAGCTCCGATGGCCCGCGCAACCTCTGCTTCCGCGGCCAGTCCGTGGTGCCCATGACCTCGTTCACCGGCTATGCCCCTGGCTGGAAAGCCACGCGTTTCGGCCTGGCCGATGCCGAACTCGC
>Ga0116149_1006644_pt1 | contig 10339 bp, 9 predicted proteins | sample AD_UKC057_MetaG_FD_89787 | JGI IMG/M metagenome (GOLD analysis project Ga0116149, IMG submission 89787) | Active sludge microbial communities of municipal wastewater-treating anaerobic digesters from USA - AD_UKC057_MetaG | ecosystem: Engineered > Bioreactor > Anaerobic > Digestate | place: USA...
CAAGTTGGACTGAACCATGGTGGTGATGGACTCGGCGCGGCGGTGGGGCATCAGCGTCAGCGGCATGCCGCGCAGGGCGATCACCACCTCGGCTTTCTCCGATGGCGGCGTGGTGCAGCCCGGCGCGAACGCCAGCACTGCCAGCAACGCCAGCCCTCCGAGCCAGCCGGAGAAAGTTCCTGCGGTTCGCGACATGATCCCGTGCCGGACGCGCTGCGATCAGATTTACCAACCGATGATCTGAATAAATTGTAAACGATCGGCGTGAAAAACGCCACCTCTCATCGCGGCGAGCCGGCTGCCAGCCTCAAGGCCGCCGGCCGATCTCATGAGCCAGGACGTAATTATCCACGCGGGGGGGGTAGTCGATGTGCGCCGAACGCGCGTAGAGGAGATCTTCGGTGATGAGCGGGACGCGGGGGACTTCAGCCATCACCCGGGCCATCACCTGCTGGAGGGCGTCGAGGCGCTGGGTTCGGGCCCAGTAGCCATTCAAGCTCTCGATGAGGCGGTCGAGTTCCGCCACCGCGAAGCGGCCGTGGTTGTCCCGTCCGTAGAGCTCCGTGGTGGAGTGGATCATGTCCTCGAACACGTCGGAGGCGTCGCCGGTGGTGGAGGCGACGCCCATCAGAAAGAACGGGGCCGTATCCGCCAGGGGCCAGAAGGCTTCACGCTCGCGGGCATCCAGGCGCAGGCGGATGCCTGCGGGGGCCATCTGCCGCTGGAGCGCTTCCGCCAGTGAGCGGCGTGACACCGGCAGCAACAGGGTCACGTCGATCCCGTCCGGGTGACCGGCTTCGACCAGCAACCGGCGGGCGCCAGCCGGTTCATAGGGAAATTCCGGGAGGTCGGGAATGAACCCGAACACAGCCGGCGGCACCAGCTGGTTGGCTGGAGATGCATAGCCGTGGCGGAGCTCCGTCACCAGCGCCGGGCGGTCCACTGCCAGGGCCAGAGCGCGGCGCAGCCGGATGTCGTCAAACGGCGGCACCCGCGTGTCCATGCCCAGCAGCAGGACCATCAGGCTCCGGTTGCGGATCACCTCCAGCCCGGGGAGCGGCCGGGTGGCCAGAGCCGTCGCCGCGGGGGGCGGGATGTTGGCGGCCAGGTCGACCCGACCGCTGCGCAGGAGGGATTCCGCCTCTTCACCGGACTGGAACCGGACGAACCGCACGGCGGTGAAACCGGACGGGCCGCCCCAATACCCGTCGTAGGCGGCCAGCCGGATCTCCTGACCGGCGGTCTCGGCGACGAAGCGGTACGGTCCGGTTCCCACCGGCCGCCGGGCGAACGCGTCCGCGCCCTCCCGCTCGAAACGGCGCCGGGGCAGGATGAAGACGACGCGCAGCTTCTGGAGCAGCACGGGCAGCGGCCGGGTGGTGGTGACCCGCACGACATCATCACCCTCGCGAGTGACGGTGGCGATGTCGGCGCAGTTGCTGCGCAAGGCGGAGGCGGGATCGTTCCGCGCCCGCAGGATGGAGAAGACCACATCGTCGGCGGTCAACGGGGTGCCGTCATGAAACGTCACCCCCCGGCGCAACCGAAACAGCCAGGTGAGGGCGTCGGGATTCTCCAGCTGACGGCCAGCAGGGGCACCAGCTTCATGTCGCGGTCAAAGCCGGCCAGTCCTTCGAACATGTTGGACAAATAGCTGGAGGTGAGGGATTCGGACCGGGCGTGGGGCATCAGGGTGAGCGGCAGGCCGGGCAGGGCGATCACCACCTCGGACGGTTCCGGCGGCGGCGTGGCGCAGTTCGAAACGAGTGCCGCCAGCGTCAACAATCCAACCCACGCGATGAAGGGCACAACGGTTCGCGGCATGACCTTCCCCGACGGCGACAGGATGAATGCACCGGCTGATTGACTATTAGAATTGTAAGCGATCGGCTGGGAAAACGCCACGCCGATTCAAACGCGGCCGCCGGATGCCGGGTGGCGTGGTGGGCTGTATGCGCCGCCGGGAGCCCGGGCGGCGGACGGCGCCGCGGGATCAACCGACCGGCCGACGGGCGGGTGATCGGGCGTGTTGGGGGATCAAGACCCGGTCGCGCCGTCAGACGGCATCCGCAGCATGAGCGCCAGGGGCTGGTCCACGCCGGCTGCGCGCGCGCGGTCGGCCAGCCGGATGATGTCGCCGTAGAAGACCCCGGGCCCGCCGCAGAGAAACACCTGGTAGCGGTCCACCTGCGCCATGAGCGCCTGCAGCTCGGGCTCGAGCCGGGCCGCCGTCACGGGCCGGCCGTTGATGGCGACGGCACCATCGGCCCCGGCTTCGAGGACGATGGCGAAGGGACCCGGGGGCGGCGGCGCATCCTCCGTCAGCGGATCCGCGGGCAGGCGCACCGGGATGCCGTGGCTGGTGAAGGGTGTGATTACCATGAAGATGATGAGCAGCACCAGCAGGATGTCGATGTACGGTGTCACGTTGATGGCCTGGGTGATCATGACCGCCTCCTCGGGCCGGTGTCCGGGGGTCGTTCGGGGCACGACTCCGGCCGGCCGGTGGGTTGTCTGAACTTTACAGACCCGCCAATTGGCTGGATGTTCCGCCGGCGGGGCTCGGTCGCCGGACCGGGTGGCCTGAACCTGGCGTGGCAAAATGACGTACAAATCCTGAGAATCGATACCGGCATGCGCCTCGGGTGACGACGAACGAACGGACCGCCCGAGCCGAAAGGGAGGACTCATGAGACGCACCCTGTTTTTGCTGGGACTGATGCTCGGATTGACGGCCGCCGCCGCCGGCGACGTCCGCATCCGGGAATCGCAGCATGTGGATGGATATTACAGCGGCGGCGTCACCGAGCCGGCGCGCGACCAGCAGAACGAGTACTGGTTCGCCGGCGACCGGCTGGCTTACCGCTCCGGCCTCAGGAGCTACATCGTGGACCAGGCGGCTGGCCGGTTCCTGTTCGTCAACCACACCGACAAGACCTACGTCGAAACGTCTCTGCCGCTGGACCTCCGGCGCATCGTACCGGAGATCCTGTCGGGCTATTTCGAACTGATCCGCCGGCGGGGGTCCGTCACGCTCACCGGGACCGTCGCCGACAAAGGCGGCCATCCGTGCCGGAGCTGCCTCCTAAAAATAAACACGGGCGAATTCGATGCGGACATGACCCTGTGGCTCAGCACCGACGTGCCGTTCGATTGGCGCCGCCTGGGACAGTTGTTCAGCCAGGTGCGACGGATGGTGAATTACGGCGACGAGTTGATCGCCGCCATCGGGGCGCAGGAGGGATTCCCGCTGGCCTCCGAGTTCACCTACTACGTCGAAGGCATGCAGATCCGCGGGAACACCCGGGTGATCGACTGGACGGAACTCGAGGCGCCCCCCGGCACCTACGCCGCCCCAGCCGGCTACACCCGCAAGGAGCAGCTGCAGCCCCAGGACCTGGACAACTGAGCCTGGAGCCGGCGGCTGACGGCTGTCCGGGTGAGATATCGGAATCCATCTTTGGTGTTTTCGTTTTTCTTTGGGATAATAAACGGCGATGTGGCAATCCCCTGAAAATGATATTGAATGACTCGTTGTGATATGGAGGTGTCCATGGATCGAGATGACCGTCTGCGTAACCGCCGCGATTTTCTGAAGGTCGGAGCCGCCGGAGTGGCCGGCGCCGCGCTGATACCCCATGCGATGGGGCAGGATCAAGCCTCGAGTGCTTCCCCCGCCAAGGCCCGGTCGTTTCCCTGCCGCGAGCTGGGCCGGACCGGCCTGAAACTGCCCGTCGTGAGCATGGGGGTGATGAACGCGGACAATCCGAACCTGGTCCGGGCAGCGCTCGACGCCGGCATCGTCCATCTGGACACCGCCCACAGCTACCAGTTCGGCCGCAACGAGGAGATGGTCGGCGGCGTGATCAAGGGCCGCCCCCGCGACTCCTTCGTCATCGGCACCAAGGTGGTCCCCGACGGGGCGGACCGCCGCACCGGCCAGTTCACCGCTGAAACCCGGCCCGAGCCGTTCGTGGAGAAGTTTGAACTGAGTCTCAAGCGCCTGGGCCTGGATCACGTGGACATCCTCTATCTCCACAACGTTTCCACCCGCGAAGCCGCCCTGTTTGAGCCGCTGCTCGCGGCCATGGCCAGGCTCAAGGAGCAGGGGAAGGCGCGCTTTCTCGGGCTCAGCACCCACCGCAACGAGCCGGAGGTGATCCGCGCGGCGGCGGCGGGGAAGGTGATCGACGTGGTGCTCACCGCCTACAACTTCCGCCAGCCCCACCTCGCGGACATGCACGCGGCCATGGCCGAGGCGGCGGCCGCCGGCGTGGGCCTCGTGGCCATGAAGACCCAGGCCGGCGCGTACTGGGACAAGGAGCGGCAGCATCCCATCAACATGAAAGCAGCGCTCAAGTGGGCGCTGCAGAACCCGCACGTGGGCACCACCATTCCCGGTTTCACCACTTTCGATCAGCTGGAGGAGGATCTCGCGGTCATGGCCGATCTGACGCTGTCTCCGAAGGAGCTGGACGACCTGAAGCAGGGTGAGAAGCTGGGCGTGACCGGCCTCTACTGCCGGCAGTGCGGCGAGTGCGTGGCCCTGTGCCGCCACGGCCTCGACATCCCGGCGGCCATGCGGGGCTACATGTACGCGTACGGCTACCGGAACCTGGCCGAGGCCCGGACGACCGTGGCCGCCGCGGTGCTACCCGCGGACGTGTGCGGCGACTGCGATCGCTGCACCGTGCGGTGCGCCATGGGCCACGACATCCGCGGCCGCGTGGCCGACATCGCCCGCATCACCGCCATCCCGGAGGATTTCCTGGCGTGAGACCCGGCGGGACTCCGGGCAGACGCCCCGGTCCCGAACTCCGAGTCCCGAACCCCGAACCCCGGGCCCCGCTCCGCGGCGCCCGGGGTTGTTGTCTGAATTCGATCCCATCCGGGACCGGCCCGTGATAAGCTGGGGCCGACATCGATCCCGCGCGGAGGCACAGCCCATGACCGACGATCTGGAATCGCGTTTCGCCGACCTCATCGCCCGCCGGACGGATTTTCCCGCGCTGGCCCGGCTGCACGAGGGCCGGACGCTGGCCCATTTCGACGGGCCGGGCGGCACCCAGGTGCCGCAGGCGGTGATCGACGCGGTGTCCGGCTACTACCGCACCGCCAACGCCAACACCCACGGCTTCTTCGTCACGACGGTGGAAACCGACCGGATGCTCCACGACGCTCGCGCCGCCATGGCCGACTTCCTCGGCGCCGACGGCGCCCGCGACATTTCGTTCGGCGCCAACATGACCACCCTGGCCTGGGGGCTGGCGCACGCCTTCGCCCGCCGCTTTCAGCCGGGCGACGAGGTGCTCGTCTCGAACCTGGACCACGAGGCCAACCGGGGGCCGTGGCTCATGCTGCGCGAGCACGGCATGGTCGTGCGCGAGATCGCCATCCGCCCCGATGCCACCCTCGACTACGACGACTTCGCCGCCCAGGTCACGCCCCGCACCCGGCTGGTGGCCGTCGGCATGGCATCGAACGCATTCGGGACGGTGAACGACATCGCCCGCGCCCGGGAGCTGGCCTATCGCGCCGGCGCCTGGTTGCTGGTGGACGCCGTCCATTACGCGCCTCACTTTCCCCTGGACGTCCGGTCGCTCGGGGTGGACTTCCTGCTCTGCTCCGCCTACAAGTTCTACGGGCCCCACGTGGGGGTGCTCTACAGCCGCAACGGGTTGCTGGACAGTCTGGCCACGGACCGGCTGCGCACCCAGGATCCCCGGGCACCCCACCGGATCGAGACGGGCACCCTGAACCACGCCGCCATCGCGGGCACGCTGGCCGCCGTGGATTACCTCGCCTCGTTCGGCGCCGGCGCCAGCCGCCGCGAGCGCGTGGTCGCCGCCCTGAACCGCGTGGCCGAATACGAGCGGGAGCTGGCCCAGCGCATCTGGCGCGGGCTGCAGCGCCTGCCGGCGGTGACCCTCGTGGGGCCGCCCTTCGGCACCGGCCGGCGGGCGCCCACCGTGTCGTTTGTCGTGGCGGGACTGGAGGCGGCCGAGGTCTGCCGGCGGTTGGCCGAGCGCGGGATCTGCGCCTGGGACGGGCATTTCTACGCCATCCGCCCCATCGAGCTGCTGGGCCTGCTGGAGCGCGGCGGCGTCACCCGGGTGGGGATCTCGCTCTACAACAGCGTCGAGGACGTGGACCGCCTGCTGGCGGCCATGGCCGAGATCGTCGCGGGCGCCTGAGGTCCGCCGGTGCATTCGGAGATGAACCCATGAGCCCCAAACCGAAGCCGGCACCCGATCCCGCGCACCTGGGCCCGCGGCTCCGCCTCGGCGTGAGCCGTTGCCTGCTGGGGGACGAGGTCCGCTACGACGGGCAGCACAAGCGCGACGAGTTCCTGGTGGACGTGCTGGGCCCCTACGTGGAATGGGTGCCGGTGTGCCCGGAGGTGGAGATCGGCCTGCCCATCCCGCGGGAGAGCCTCCGCCTGGTGGGCGATCCGGCCGCGCCCCGGCTGGTGGCGCCGCGCTCCGGCGTCGACCACACCGAGCGGATGCGGGCCTGGGCCGCCGCGCGCCTCGACGGCCTGGCCGCCGAGGATCTGGTGGGATTCGTCTTCAAGAAGGATTCGCCGAGCTCCGGCCTCTTCCGGGTCAAGGTATACGGCGAGAAGGGCATGCCCGTCCGGACCGGCAGCGGCCTCTTCGCCCGGGCCTTCACCGAGCGCTTTCCCGACCTGCCGGTGGAGGAGGAGGGGCGGCTCCACGACTGGCGCCTCCGCGAAAACTTTGTGGAGCGGATCTTCGTCGTGGCGCGGTGGCAGGGGCTTCTGCGCGACAACCCAACGCCCGCCGGCCTGGTCGCCTTCCACGCCGCGATCAAGCTGACGCTGCTGGCCCACAGCCCGGCGCACTACACCGAGCTCGGCCGACTGGTGGCCGGCGCCGGCCGGACGCCGTGGCCGGAGCTGGTGGCGCGCTACTTCGGCCGGCTCATGGACGGCCTGAAGGCGCTGGCCACGCCGCGCAAGCACGCCAACGTCTTCCACCACCTAATGGGCTTCCTCAAGGACCACCTCGACGCCGGCGACAAGGCCGAGCTGCTGGCGGCGGTGCAGGAGTACCGCGACGGCCTGGTGCCCCACATCGTGCCGTTCACGCTCGTCCGGCACCACCTGGCCAGGCACCCCGTCGGTGACTGGGTCCGCCGGCAGACTTACCTCAACCCGTACCCGAAAGAGATGATGCTCCGCAACCACGTCTGAGAGCGGCTGCGAGTTGCCGCTTTGCGGTGCGGCTTGTCATCGGCCGGCGGCCCCGGTACAATGGAACAAACATTGTGCTGCGCCGGAGGAACCATGCGCCGTGAGACGCTCGTTGTCATCGCCGTCGTCATCCTGTCCGTGTTTGCCCTGTCCCAGGCGCCCGCGCCGTCGGCGGCCGCAGGCAAATGCCTGACCTGCCACAAGGAGAAAACACCCGGCCTATACCAGCAGTGGTACGGCTCCGCCCACGCCCTCCACAAGGTCACCTGCCTGGACTGCCACCGGGCCGAGTCGGGCGACGCCGACGGCTTCGTCCATTACGACGCCCGTATCGCCACGCTGGTCACGCCCACGGACTGCGGCCGGTGTCACAAGCGGGAGGCGGCCGAGGTGGGCGCCTCCTACCACGCCACGGCGGGGCTGATCCTGGAGTCGCAGGATGCGTACCTGGCTCACGTGCTGGCCGGCGCGCCCGTGGCGATCCTCGGCTGCGAGAGCTGCCACGGCGCCAAGGTGAAGCTGGATCCCGGCTCGCCCAACCGCCTGCACAAGGAGAGCTGGCCCAACTCCGGCATCGGCCGGATCAATCCCGACGGCTCCAAGGGCGCCTGCAACGCCTGCCATCCGCGGCACGCCTTTTCCAGGACCCAGGCCCGCCAGCCCGAGGCGTGCGGCAAGTGCCACCTCGGCCCGGACCATCCGCAGAAGGAGATCTACGACGAGAGCAAGCACGGCAACACCTACTACACCCACGTCGAGGCCATGAACCTGAAGGCCGACCGCTGGGTGGTGGGCGAGGACTACTCGGCGGCGCCCACCTGCGCCACCTGCCACATGGCCGCGTCCACGCGGGCCAAGGCCACCCACGACGTGGGCCAGCGGATCTACTGGACGCTGCGCCCGCCCGTCTCCACGGCCAAGGACGACGCCGGACCGCGCCGCGTGGCCATGAAGAACGTCTGCGCCGCCTGCCACGGCCAGGTGTTCGTCGACGGCCACTTTTACCAGTACGACGCCGCCGTGCGGCTCTACAACGACAAGTTCGCCCGGCCGGCCACCGAGATCATGGCGCTGGCGACCAAGAACAAGCTCCTGGAGCGCCCGTCCAGCTTCGGCAACGACATCGAGTGGATCTACTGGGAGCTGTGGCACCACGAGGGGCGCCGCGCCCGCCACGGCGCCTCCATGATGGGCCCGGACTACACCTGGTGGCACGGCTTCTACGAGGTGGCCAAGCATTTCTACTTCGAGCTGATCCCCGAGGCGCGCCGCTACAACAATCCGGAGGTGAACGCGTACATCGATCGTCTCCTGCGCGACGATCCCATGCACCGCTGGGTGAACGAGCGGACCGACGGGCTCAAGAAGCAGATCCGCTCCGGCGAGCTGCAGAATATCTACCGCCGCTTCTTCGCCGCCGGGAAGTGAGTCATGACCCTCGTCGAGCGATACCGGGCGTTCGTCCGCGGCCTGTCGGTGAACCCGGTGGGCCGGGCCGGCGTGGTTCTGACCACCTCGTCGTTTCTGACGTTCCTGTTCATGGAGCTGCTCCGGCTCCTGGGTGTGCTCACCAACGCCTACATCGGCCTCATCACCTACCTGCTGCTGCCGGCGCTCTTCGTCGTGGGCCTGGCGCTGATCCCGCTGGGCTGGTGGCTGTATCGCAAGGCCCGCGCCCGCGCCGACCGCGAGCTGCTGGCGGAGCGCTTCTCGCCGGACGCGGTGGCGCCCCGGCCGGGTGGCTCGCGGCTGTTCGTCACGGTGGCCGTGTTCACCCTGGTCAACCTCCTCTTCCTGACGGCCGCCTCGATGCGGATGCTTACCTTCATGGACACGCCGGTCTTCTGCGGCACCGCCTGCCACAAGGTCATGCACCCCGAGTGGGCCACCTACCAGGTGTCGCCCCACGCCCGGGTGCGCTGCGTCGACTGCCATGTGGGTGAGGGCGCCGGCGCCCTGGTCAGCTCCAAGCTCAACGGCGCCCGGCAGATGTTCCTGGCCATGTTCAACGCCTACGAGCGGCCGGTGCCCACCCCCGTGCGGCAGCTCCGCCCCGCCCGGGAGACGTGCGAGAAGTGCCACTGGCCGGACAAATTCTACGGCTACCGGCAGCAGGTCCGGGTGCATTACGGCCTGGACCGCGAGTCGACGCCGCGCTACACGACCCTGAACCTGAAGATCGACACCGGTGAGGCCGCCGGCCACGCCGGCATCCACTGGCACGTGGCCGAGGCCAACGCGGTCCGCTACGCCTCGGCGGAAGACGAGCGGAAGGAGATGCTCTGGGTGGAGGTGCGCCGGCCGGACGGCACCTGGCGGCGCTTCTCCCGCCGCGGGCGGCCGGTGACGGTGGCGCCTGAGGAGTGGCAGCGCACGCTGGACTGCGTGGACTGCCACAACCGGGCCACCCACATCTACGAGGAGCCGGACGCGGCGGTGGATGAGCGGATGCGCCGCGGGCTCGTGGACCGGTCGCTGCCGTTTGTCCGGCGCGAGGTGCTGGGGGCGCTCCTGCCCGATTACCCGGACCGCGAGGCGGCCATGGCCGGCATCGCCGCGCGACTCGAGGGCGCCTATGCGCGGCTGCTGCCCGGGATGACGGCGGCCCAGCGCCAGGCCCTCGAACGGACGATCGCCGCGGCGCAGGCCGTCTACAACCGGAACATCCACCCGCTCATGGACGTGCGGTGGGGCACCTACCCCAGCCACCTGGACCACCGCCACGACGGCGGCTGTTTCCGCTGCCATAACGCGGAACTCGTGGACGCCACCGGCGCGGCCGTCCCCCACGACTGCACGCTCTGCCACTCGTTCCTGGCATACGGCAGCGCGGGGCCGTACCAGTTTCTCGACACCCCGGCCGACGACGATCCCGAGGCGGCCATGCACCGCTACCTGCGCGGGGAATTCCTCCGGCAGGGCGAGTGAGGGGGATGAACAGAGAGGAGACAGGAGATAAGAGGTCGTGCTCGTAATTCGTAATCGTGATCGTAATCGTAACTCGTCATCGAGGCTCGAGGCTCGAGACTAGAGGCTCGTTCCCGTAATGCGGACATCGGACATCGGAACTGGGACCTGGTTTCTGGGACCAGGTTTTTAAATCCGTGCTCGCAATCGTAATTC
>Ga0116149_1006646_pt1 | contig 10338 bp, 16 predicted proteins | sample AD_UKC057_MetaG_FD_89787 | JGI IMG/M metagenome (GOLD analysis project Ga0116149, IMG submission 89787) | Active sludge microbial communities of municipal wastewater-treating anaerobic digesters from USA - AD_UKC057_MetaG | ecosystem: Engineered > Bioreactor > Anaerobic > Digestate | place: USA...
ATGGCTTTTGCGGCTTTCTTTTCTGATTATATTTTCAAAGAACATTGTCGGCAGCTCTCGCCGGTGTCGCTAATCTATAGCACCCGAAGACAACTTTCAAGACGGGTTGGTCAGACGGTTACGACTTGTTTAACTGAAACTGATTATTGAAACTGGTAATGGTCATCTCCGGATGCTCAACCCTGCTCTCGATAGACAACCGGAACTGGTCTTTCTTTTTCCCCAGTTCGCCGGCCACATTTTCAAATACTTTGGGAAGCTCACTCAGGATTTTTGTTGATATATGCCGGTATGAAGCGCTCACCTGTGTTTTGGAAATCATGCCATTGGTGCAAACCAGCCTCAATACAAACGCCGCGATGGACAAAGAAGCCAGACCGACTTCCGAATTAGATACGGATATGCCAGGTGTCATCCGGTCACCATTTACCGTAAAACTCTGGCGTCCGTCCGGAATATTCACCATCATGAATTCATCGTCAATTGAACTCTGCACCTTGGCATCAAGGGGATAATCCAATGATTTCAGTTTATTCAGCACTTCAAGGTTATCCGTGGGGATGTATCTCGGCGTGAATATGGCCCTGATGTCATCACCATTAAACCTGAAGAACAATTCCTCGTTTCTTTCATGTTCCAGCCAATGGTTGAGGTTCAATCTCTGTATATCCGGCGGGCACTTTCTCAAATAATGAAAAGGGATTCCCAACCTTGCAGAAATACCCATCTGAGCTATCGGTTTCAATCTATGGGGCTCATCGCTGATGGAGATTGTTTCCAGACTCTCAAAGCTTATCTCCCTAACTTCAATAAATTTATCGTGATAGCTCTTCGACATTTCATGCACCTTGTCAAAGACATTTTCTAATGTGGTCATGCTCATCAGTCTGTTTCTCCTTTCTTCATCACTTTCTGAATCAAATCACTCGAAGATCTATGGTTTTCCGAACTGAAAGGGCAATTCCGGCAGATGGTTTTGTCCATGCATGCCTCACAGATCTTTACCCGGTCGATGATCAGCGGCACGATTCTCAAGATAATATCCATCACTACTGAAACCGGCATCCGCATTCCCCATGCTATTCTTTGCAAAATGTAAAAAGACTCTAAACTGATTTCCTGCGCGAAATTCATTAAAACCTCCTTTGGTTATGTTTATTGTGAAATTAAAGCAGGGGAGATGCGTCTTTCACCGCCTGACGCATGATTTGATTTCATCCTGAAAAGGATAAGCGGCTCCCAATGGTTTGTTATGATTATTGAAATACCTGATTACAGGACTTGTGATTTTCTTTGCTGAAAATACATTCCCGGCAGATGGACTTATCTTTGCACTTATCGCATATCTTTCCCGGGTCAATGAACATCGTGATGTTTCTCATGACAAATTCCATGGTCTGAGTCATCGGTTTATCCAGCGCCCACGCAATCCTTCTCAACGTCCGTGACGATTCAAGGGACATTTCCGGCGTATAGGCCATATAGATACCTCCTATGCCGCCTGCATTTCAGGCTCAAGATGAACGGGATGTTCGAAGTTAGATTTGGACTTTCCCTTTTTCTTTAAGGATTCGGGAGAATCTCCATCCCCTTGTGGCAAGTTAACTTCTTGAAGTTCCGCGGTTTCTTCCTGTGTTCCCAAATCATCCCCGCACTCCTGACGTTCCGGATAATCCTCAAAATTTTCCTCATGATTCTTATCCGGAAGATTTTCCGCATAAAGCTCCCCTGGTCTTCCCAGGTCAAACAGGACGATAAGAACCGGCAGATGAATGGTTGGTTGAAGCATTTCCATTTCTTTTATCGCCAGCTCCTCGGTTGTTCCCAATTTGCTCTTTTCACTTCTCTGCGACGTGATGAAAACAATGCCGGCATCAATTTTTTTCTTGTCAAAACCAATCTGTAACCTTAACAAGGCGTCCTGAATGTATTCATAACTGGAAAAGCTCCCATCCAGAGCGATACGGTTTCTCAACCCTTTATAGCAATACCGTCTGCCATCCAGCACATTCAGGTTATCATTGCGCCAGTCCATTTCCGTCAATACCTGACGCATGATTTCGCCCTTGTGCATGGTTCCGTAAAGAGCATCGTGGAGATATTCCATCAAATGTCCAATTTCCTTGGTCATTTTCTTTTTCTTGATGACTTGCCCGGCGTTATTAAAATGCATCATTTTGTATGACATGACTCTTCTCCCTTTCTATGTTGGCAACTTTGGGTTTTCTCTTTTTCAGGGATAAGTAATCGGGAATCGCATACATATCGCCAATTTCCCTGCCCTCCCTGATTTTATCCTCCAATTTCCGGTATTGATGATTCGTGAACAGACCGTCTTGATAAACAGTCCTGACAAATTCCAATACATGATCAAATGACGATTCCCCCCATCCCCAGCGCCAGACTTTCTCATTGTAAATAATGCTGCCAAATTTCTCATTGGACCCGAGATACCAGAGATTGAGATCTCCCCTGAGAGGCAGACAGCATTTTGCATCCTTTAATAGGAAATCATAGATTTCCTTTCCTGTGGCGTAACGGTCAATCATCTCCTGACTGAAGTTCTCCGCGTATATTTTGCAGTAAATGCTGACGAAAGCTCTTTTTCCTGATGAGACCATTGGTTATTATGCCCTCCTTTCCTTTCATAAATGGAAAAGGGAAGGTGTTTATTCCTTCCCTTTTAATGGTTTACCTATTTCTATGTTTTAACATTGGGAACGATTTAAAACCATTTAAGCGGCGTTGATTAAATGCTGTTCCCTTCCCAGAATCTCGTCGATGAAGATGGATTTTTTAGCCGGCTGTCCCATGTAGGTATGCGAATGACTGATGTAGAGAATTTTCATCGCACGGGATATGGCCACAAATACAATCCGGCGCTCTTCCTCGATGTCGCCTTTCTTGGTGGGAGTGATTCCTTCAACCAGACCGATGACAAAGACCACGGGAAATTCCAATCCTTTAGCCTTGTGAATAGTCATCAGAGCCACCCCTTCCTTGTCATTGCTCATTTGCTCTGAAAAGGAATCCGTGTATTCCAGGAATGAGGAGATGTCTCCATAACGGGATGCTGACAATTGAAGCTGGTTGAGATTCTGAATCTTGACGTCATCCGGAGTCGGAATATCTTCATCGGTGATAAAACGGTCATAGTCCAGCTGGCTCCTGATCATGGAAAGAACTTCCGATGGTTCCAGATGGGGAGAGCAATCGACCAAAGGACTGACAAACTTGATGAATTCCTTCACGTTCTTCCGGATATAAGGAAGGTCAACGGGCATGGATTTCAACCCTTCAAACAGATGGACTCCGTTCTTTTCCGAAAATTCCGCCAATTCCTGAAGAAACTTCCGGCTGATATAACGATTGGGAACATTCAATATGGATTTCAACGCTTCATCGCCTTCATCAGAATCCGGATCATGAATCAGTCTCAGGTAATCCAGGAGATACCGGATCTCGGAGCGCTGGTAGAAATTCAATCCATTTTCGATGTAATAGGGGATTTTCATTTGCGCAAAAGCTTCTTCCACCATGCGGCTCTGGAAATTCGCGCGATATAAAACAGCGATGTCCTTGTAGGAATAACTTCTTTGCTCCACCAGGTATTTGATTTCATTAATTATGGAAAGAGCTTCGCCTTCTTCCGACGAGGATTCCAAAACGATGACGTCATCTCCATCCTGATTTTCGGTTTTCAGCTTTTTGTCGATCTTCCTGATGTTATGGGAGATTAAATTCTGGCAGCATTTCAGGATTTGGGGAGTCGAACGGTAATTGACATTCAGGATGAACAGCCTGGAATCATTAAAGGTTTGTTGAAAGTTGAGGATATTATTGACCGAAGCTCCGGCGAAACTGTAGATTGATTGCCAGTCGTCTCCTGCTATCCAGTAGGACTTGCCGTTTTGCCCATTTGCGTCCACAATCAATTTGATGATTTCCAGTTGCACGGGATTGGTGTCCTGAAATTCATCAATCAAGATATGACGGTAGCGATTGACATATTTCCCCCGGATGTCTTCATGGTCTTTTAACAGGAAATAAGTTCCCAGAAGCAAATCGTCAAAATCCAGCAGGTATTTCCTGGTTTTCTCCTGCTCATAGGATTCATAGAGATTGGCCACTTTGACCATTGCGGGGTCTGTCCCGTAAAGCGCCCGGAATTCTTCCACATCAATGAGATTGTTTTTGGCCAGACTGATTTCCCGCAGGATGCTGCCCACGGACAATTCCAAACGCTTTCTTTTCATCAGGTTGCGGATCATATTCAATTGTTCCTTGCCCGAGACGATTTCAAAGACCTTGCCCTCCGTTCTCAATAAATAGTGGCACCAGCTATGGATGGTGGAAAGAGTGACTCTCTGGGCCAGTTCTCCCAGCACGGGAGCCAGTCTTTGCCTCATTTGTTCCGCCGCGTTCCGGTTGAAGGTCAATCCGATGATGGATTCAGGCTGGACTTGCAGCTTGCTCACCAGATACCCGATTCTCTCCACCATGGTGCGAGTTTTCCCGCTGCCCGGCACGGCGATGACCGCTGCGATTCCCTCTGTAAATCTGGCCGCTTTCTTCTGTTCCCTGTTCAGACTTTTCAAGCTTAATCACCTCCTTTCCCTCTTCCAGGGTTTTAATCGCCATCGTGATTCTGAACATCGCCGAGACAAGACGGTCAACTTTCGGATGGGTTTTGTCATTTTGAATCATGTTTTTCAGTTCGTTTTCCCTGGTCCTGAATTGCTCTTGCAGGAAGGGAATCAAATTGTCCCTGCTTTGGTCCTGCAGGAAACTGGTGATGTCAACGATTCTCCTGCATCCGCTTTCCGTCCGGACTCTCAGGTAATCCCTTGCCCGGAATATGCTTTCTTTTGTCATGCGGCTTCCTCCATAAACCATGCGTCACAGTTCTTTTTGTATGAGCAGTTTTTACATTTGTAATTGGACGGCGAATCATTGGGAATGAATATCCCCCGGGAAATCCCTTTCGCCACTTCCAGGATCTTCTTTTGCGCCCTGATTTCATCCTTCTTGCTTCGGGTGGTGTAATAAGACTCGAATTTCGGTTTTTTAGTCTTAATCAGGCAGTCGAACCGGAGAAGGATGTCGGAATCCGCATAACCATTTGATCTTGCCGCCATCTGGTAAAGGGTCAACTGGAAGTTCCGGTCAACTTCATCATTGGAATAGGCTCTGGAAGATGTCTTGAAATCATTGATAATGATAGTTCCTGATGGGTCTTTCTCGATGAGGTCTATCGCCCCGATGATGGGATAAGGACAGCCGGGTATGGTAAAGCTGAAGGGTTCTTCAATGGCGATGCATTCAAAGTCCATCCAGGACGCTTTATTGTAATACGCGGTCAGCAATTCCATTCCCTGCAACAGAAGCGTTTCATAATTCTGTCCTTCGGGATACCGGATGTCTTCGTCTTTTCCATAGGCCAGATTTTGCCAGTGGGATGAGAAACTATCGTGAAGGTATTTGCCCGACGGGTAGGGTTCTCTCATCTTTTCCATGTGAAAATCCGCAAGGGCCATATGCATGGCGCTCCCAAATTCCAGGGAAACCGGCCTGAATTCAGGGATGATTTTGTCGACTCTTCCAAATTTAAAGAGAAGTCCGCAATCAATGTAATCGCTGATGGCGCTGGCGGACAGATGTTCCTTTTTTCGTAATTCTGATAATTCCATGTTTCACCTCGTTTTAAATGAAAAACGCAGACTCCTGCACATTTGAATCAAGTCAAGAGTCTGCGGCTTGGGTTGTAATTAGTTGTATTTTTGAACAGTTGAGTTGTTGCCCCATTGTGCGGGACATTATCAATGGGGAAGTTTTTGTAACTTGAAAGATTGAATCGATAAAGGATTCAGATAGTTCAGATCATGCGGAAATCTTTTTTCCAAAGCTCCGATTTATGAAGCAAGTTGCAGGTACCGGATGAATTCGCCGGCATGTTCCGAGGTCAATTGTTCAATGGAAACGCCATATTTTTCCATCGACCTATTTTCAATGTCTTCCAGGGTGATGCCTCTTCTTCTGGAAAGATTGTATAGGGCTGATTTCTGGGCTTCGGACATCATCGGGACGGCGGATTTGGTTTTTCCATTACCCTTGCCATTCCCATTTTCCGGAATTTGAGAGCTTTTAACTTGTTTCCCGGCAGGTTCGACAGGTTTGGTCCTGACGGTTTCCCCAGATTCATCGTTTTTCTCAAGGGATGGGTCTGTGCTTGCGGAAGGATTGGGTTTTACGGAATTGATTTTCTTTGTCCGGCTGTTTTCTTCTTCCGGTCTGGCGAATTTCCGGACATTGCTCTTTTCTGCTGATAGCGGTTTCCTGTTGTCGCTAATGACTTCGTTTAAATCCCCCAGTTCTTCCAATGCGGTCATGCCGATGTTGTCCATGTCCCGGAATGCTCTTGCTTTTGCTCTGGTGCTTGCCATTCTGATAAGATGCTTGGCCACTTTGGAATTGCAGTTCTGGGGATTGGCGTCTCCGACATCAGAGAATCTTTTCCCGTCCATGGTTTCAACTCTTGCTTTGCAAATGGCGGTGAATTTGTTTTCTTCCAGGGGATACTGAATCAATTCGACGTCAACCAAACATAGATTTTTCTGATGGGCGACATCGAGTAATCCGGCATAAAGCACAAAGTCCTTTTCGTCGATCTTTTTGATAAAGTTGTCATCGAGCTTTGGCCTGAATCTTTGCAGATAATTGACGCTGGCGGTGTCTCCTTCCGGAATGGAGTTCATGACCGCCATAATGTGCTTGCATTTGAAGGTGGAGTCCTTTTGAAATCCCCTTGCGAAATCCCCGCAGTTGCAGAAGTAGTCGGATTCGTTGTTATAACAAATTTTATAACAGATTTTCCCTTCTTCGGATTCTACATAATACCAGGGAGAATCTTCGAGGTGAAATACTTTAAGATTTTGCGAACGTTCGTTTCTTTTAATGGCTTCCTGAGCTGTCATTTTTTGTCGCCTCCTTCCGATGGTTTTCTATCCGTTTTTATGGAGATAAAAATGCTGGCGAGAATCTCCGCTATCTTGATGATTAACTTAATTGTGGGTCCTGCTATTGCCATAGGTGCTGACCTCCTTCTAAAATGGAATATCGTCATTGATGGATTCGGGAGATTCTCCTTCTTTAAATCCCTTGCCATTTGTCTTGATGAATTCAATGGTGTTGCCGATGATCTGGAAGGTGCTGCGGTTCTGTCCGTCATCGGTCGTCCATTTGTTTTGGTCCAGAACTCCGGAAATGGCGATTCTTGCTCCTTTGTGCAGATAGGTGGAGCAAATCTCGGCCAGTTTGTGGAAGGTGACAATCTTGATCCAGCAGGTCCTCTTTTTGCCTGACTGAAACGCAAGGTTAAATGAGGTCACGGGGTTTCCTTCCGGTGAGTAAAATACTTTGGGATCTTCTCCCAGGTTTCCTGTTACGATGCATTGATTGAGCATGGTGTTTCTCCTTTCAGGTTTTTTGGGGTTGAATTTATTCTGCCAATTGACTACATATAAGCGGCGCTTGTTCCTCCTTTCCCTTGAATTTTGATTGGATGATGGTTTGTGAATTCAATGATTAATATATGTGGCAGATGTGGTTTATCCCTGAATTTAAAAGGGATTTGGAAAGGAAAGGGTGGTTGGAATGATGAATGCGCAAGAACTTCTGGAGATTGTCGTCAAGCTTTTAAAGACAGACGCCGACCTGGATTTTTTATTGAAGCTTTCGAAAGATGAATTGAAAACACTGGTGGGATGCATAAGGGAAAGGATTGAACTGGTTGGGAATAAATGATCTTGATATGCAGGAATGGTTATCATGGTGAGATATAAGATTATCTGTTGGAAATAACACAGGAATTTGGAAATGGTTTTCATTATTCATTAAATAGGAAGGACAAAAGAATGAATAAATCGGATTTGATTTTGAAATTGTCGGAAAAGAAAGGGATTTCCGATATAACCGCAGATCAGGTTGTGGACCTTATTTTTAAAGGTTTCATCAAAGAGCTTGAGAATGGCGGCAGGATTGAAATCAGGGGATTCGGAAGTTTTACCGTGAGGGAATATGGCTCTTATATGGGAAGAAATCCAAAGAGCGGAAAAAGCGTGAAAGTGAAACCGAAAAGAATGCCGTTTTTTAAGGTGGGCAAGGAATTGAAGAAGATGGTGGATGCGTGAATGAGGTCTCTCATCTATCTTTAAAGCTCAAACCTATTGATAATGAAAGAACTGACTGGTGTCAGAGGCGATCTGAAAATGATGTATTAGCAGTTTTCTTATATGATGAGGAGATGATAAGCCATCCAGTCCCTTATTTCACTTCTTCGTTTACCGGTATGGCTTTCCATTGAAATAAGACAGCCTGAACCTTATTGAATACGAATGTGCGAGCGTCATCTCGATCATACCCTATCGCCAAAAGCTGATCATAGTTTGTTTCTTGATGTCGAATATGGGCAGTAACCGCTAAACGAACGGCGGTTTCATGTAACTCCTTTGCCGCTGCTGTGCGCCCAATTCGTCCACTATACTTTTGACAGGCAAATTCTGCTATGTCCATTTCTCTGCCTTCGGGACACAGCGGAAATAGTTCGCGGACCCGGTGAGCAAAACGCATCACATATTCTTGATCTAATATCTTTCGTTTCTCTGCCTGACGTAGCCTGCGCCTTTCTCGCGCTTCACTATCTTGCAAGCACTCAATTTCAGCAGCGTGCAACGCTTTTTCTTCAACCATCAAACCCTTTCGTTCATAGCGTTTTCGGGAACGACTCCATTCCAAAACAACCGCCGAGAGAGTTGATAGTTTCCTTGATCGACGCGTCAGGACAGCATTGCCAGGGGGAAGATAAACGAGATGATCCAAGTCAGCGCATGACAAGCATAACGCCCCTTTGTCTTTACGCAGAGTGATCCAGGCATGGTTTCCCAAATCCTCACCACATTCACTACAAGTGGACTGTTGCTGTGAAATAAAAATGATTAAATCGTCACTTTTCTGTGTCATCTTCGCCTGCTATTTCTTCACGTCCCTGAAAAGGTTTAATGATATTTCGGCGACTTTTCTTCCAGATTAATCGGAATCCATTGTTTTGTGTCGTTTGATAAATGTCCTATCAATCTCAGATTATCTATTCTTTTGTCTTTTTAGCCTGGAAAGGCAAAAACATGGAAAAGGAATTCATGAGTGTCGCGCATTGATTGAAAAACAGTTTCTGCATTTCCCCGATCATGCCATTATAAACACTGCCGGGTAAAGTCCCATCAAATTCTTCGGATGTCAATTTACCGTTTTCAAAGCTTTTCTGTTTTGACCTGACATGAGTTTTATCCCCATCACAAGATATTTCCTGATATGAATAATGGAAACTGAAAAAGGGTGATGTTTTTGAAGCCGGACGGACAAGCTCAAGATTACTTTCTGCCTTCCTGACGATTTCGTTCCTGTTTTTTTTCAGCAGTTCTTTGCTCATGTTCTTTACTCCAATGAATGTTCTGATTTCTTCTACATGACAACCTATACCGGCAGTGAATGTTTTTCAATCACTTTCAAATCCTGCTAGCGTTGAAATATTCTATTTTGGCAAGTATTATATGATAATAATCTCCTCTGAATTCAATATATTAGAATGCATAAGATATAAACAGAAATGATTTTGATATAGAGACATCCCCATGAAAATTTAAAATCGCCTTGACTTTTTATTCGTAAGGTTTATTTTAGAGCCAAATCTTGCTTGTGACTCTATCCGAGAATAGACACAAACGAGCCCTAAGAGATCTGAAAAAGTTGGTCTCCCGATAAATGGAAAACATTTTGACGGAGGCCTTTTTTATTTTCAAAAGGAAGGAATGCTTATGGAAACCAAAACATTTTTTGAACTGCTGGGAACAACCGGTTCTTTGATAATGTGCGCCAGTTCCCTTACCCAGATATGGAAAACCTACAGGACAAAATGTATTACAGGACTCAGCGGAACTTATCTGGCCGTTTTGATGATTGGGATGACTCTGATCCTTCTTTATGCTTTGTCCGTAAAAGATGTGGTTTTCATTTTTGGAAATGGTGTCTCACTGACGCTTACCGCCATTCTCATCGGCATGCGTCATCAATATGGTAAAAATCGTGGGGGAATCAAATGGCATCAGAAGGATAATGAATGTCCGAAAACCTTCCGAAAAAGAGACATAGACAATAAATACAAGGAATTGGAGCAACCACCGCAAGCTTTAAATACAGACGGCAAAACTATTTGACATTTTTTACCGCCGCCTTTATAGTTTTTCAAAATTTTGCTTGTGACTCTATCTTTGCCGATAGACATAA
>Ga0116149_1006659_pt1 | contig 10326 bp, 14 predicted proteins | sample AD_UKC057_MetaG_FD_89787 | JGI IMG/M metagenome (GOLD analysis project Ga0116149, IMG submission 89787) | Active sludge microbial communities of municipal wastewater-treating anaerobic digesters from USA - AD_UKC057_MetaG | ecosystem: Engineered > Bioreactor > Anaerobic > Digestate | place: USA...
ATTATCTGAATGGGCAGAAGACTACTGTACAGTAGATAAGTATAGTAATATATTAATAGAAGACTATTATGGTAAGGATAAAGTATGTGAAGAAGGAGACTTTGTAATATATGATTCTAATAATGGATTCTCTGTAATATCACGAAGCACATTCTTAACAGACTTCTGTATAGTGGAGGAGAAATGATAGTATCAGATATCAAACTGCTAGGGTTAGATGATGCCAAGAAATATGCATCTCTACCCTTTAGTACTAGTAAAGCTATAAGAGATACTACACTAGTAGCTTTGGCACATAAACAACAACGTAGTCATGCTAAGTTCCTTAGACATGTTACTGTTAACTGCTTAGTACAAGCACCAATACTATGGTGGATAGAATTCGATACTTACAAGGTAGGTGTTACTCGTACAAGTACCAGCACTATGCACACTCTTCTATCAAGCAAGTTAGATGTCTTTGACTTAGATATTACTTTGCTTGATGATATGCAACCAGCTGTAAGGCAATTACTAACTGAACTAATAAAAGATATTAACAAGCTTGTTGAATCAAATAAGAACAATAGTGGGTTACTACTTGCAGTCAAGAGTCTGCTACCTTGTTCATTTGTATATCGTAGCTATATAACTATGAGCTATGAAGCACTACGTAATATGTATCACGATAGAAAGAACCATAGACTACCATACTGGAAAGTATTCTTAGATAGCTTCAAAGATTTAGAAGGATGGAAGGAGTATGTGTTATGATGTGTCCAACATGTGGAATAGGAGAAATAAATAAACACGATATATTCGCAGTAGTACGAGTGTACCCAAGACATACAAAGTTAGAAATATATGCACGATGTAATAATTGTGGAACACATTACTTTGCATACACTATACAAATATCTAAACAGGAAATGAAACAATTCTTTAGATATTTCGCTTGTGATTATTGGGGAAGAGTTAAGTTATCAGATTACGAAACTAGGCTTAATGTATTTAACTTAACATATTACTATAACAAGATAATAGATGAAATCAATAAGTTCAAAGACAGTAGAGCAATAGATACTATGTCACTACTGCCTTAATTTTAGCCCCTTAACTGGGGCTTTATATATTATTTAACTAACTTAATTATAATCTAAATAGTAAGGGGTGTATCATTAGCCAAACCCAACGCACTCCAATGATACTTTATTGTGAGCAATAAAGAGAAATACTATATTGTGAAAGAAAAAATGAAAGGAGTTACTGACCATGGTAGAAGTAACAATTAAAAGATCTGGCTTCGATACAATCGTAGCAGAAGTAAGTGAAGGAACAAGAATCGAAACGATTCTTAACGAAAGAAATATTCCATTTGCAACAATGGATATTCGTGTTGACGGTGTAACTAAACCTGCCACATATGTTGTTAATGACGATGTAGAAATTCGTCTTATCAAACAGACTAGTGGTAACTAATTACTATTTGAGCAGGCTTCGGCTTGCTCTTTTTTAAAAACAAAGGAGAAAAAAATGATTACTGTAGCAACCGAAAAGAAATTATTTGAAGAACAAAAAATTACTATTGATTCAAAAGGGGTAACATACTACTTGCTTGACGTAGAAAACAACAATGTAGTAGATGAATGTACAGGATTACTAGAAGGATATGAAGACATATATGTATTCGATATCTTTAAAGAAGCGAGAACTTTACAGGTTTATACAACTATACCACTAACCATTGTTGTTGAACCACAAGAAGTAAAGGATGTTTTAATAATAGAACTTCCTACTTTTACTTATGGAGTGATAACAAACAAAGCCCTTCCTTTTAATGAATACATTAAAACAGTAGAAGATATCTGCTTTAATGCAAAGCAATCAACTGTATGCATTGTGAATAATCATACATTATATGGCACTACATCGACAGAATGTGCTGTAAGTACTTTGTTACGAGGACCACGCATAACAATAGCGCTATACGAACAAAGTTTTGCGGTAAAATTCCTAAAAGAATTATATAACGGAAAACAGCCTTCAAATAATAACGTAGCAAGAGTACATGATAAAAACTTAATTCTTTTTCGAGAAGTGAGCATCGATATTGTAGAAAATGTTTCTATGCTTATAAACCCAGAGTATATTGATGTCGTTAAAAGAGTAATAGACTCTTATCAAATCAAATACCTTGAAGACTCTACTCTCGAAGAATATACACAGTTTGCTGAACACTCTAAAGTTTCTGCTATACGAAAAGCAGAAGAGATAATTATACAAGAACAAAAGAATCTGGAAAAAATGTTTGAGGCTATAGCTACGTCACAAGGCATATATCAAAGTGTATCTAAACAACTGATGTTGCTTAAATCTATTGAACCTAATCTTGAAGAATTCAAGAACGTATACAAAAGTATACATATGTTTCCTGAGGTAAAATCATTAAGAGTAAGATACCCTATTCTTGATATTGAAACGAATGTACTTACTGCAATAGACCCTAGATATAACTCAAAACATGTGGTAGGAAGATATACTGTATCTATAGACGTAAATACTGGCAAGATAACATTTGTTAACCATTGGGGAAGATTATTTGATGCTCTTGGGTTCCACATATTTGGAAATGGGGACCCTTGTTTAGGCAACATCTCCTCTGAGTTACCTGCACTAATTAAGAAAGGCGACTTGGAGAATAGTATAGCCTACATCTTGTCCTTTATGACTACAGCTAATGTAAACGATACGTTTGGTAATAGAATTGCAGGGTATCCATTATATCCTTACCAAAAAGTAGAAGACATAAATGTAGCTGGACTAAAGGATAAGATGAGACAAATAGGTACATCTTCAAGAAACAGAGTAGGGATATATAATATGATTACTACAAAGTTCTTACAATCATTGTTTGAAAACAAAGAAAATATAACACCACTTGATGTGGTATGGGGAGAAGAATTATGATAACTTTTACAAAACAAGCTTGGCAGAAATGTCAGGCATTAGTTGATGTGTTTCCAGAAGAAGTAGGCTGGAATGGATTCTGTACTACGGATAATAACTACAATGTAACTATACAAGACATCTACTGTAGTGCACATCAAAGAACTAGTGCAGGCAACTGTACTATACTACATGAGGGAGACAACGAACTGATTGACTGGGAAGATGAGATGAGAGCACTTTATGGCAATGGAGCTGTAAGAGCTTGGTTCCATTCTCATCATAACATGGGAGTTGGTCCCTCAAGTCAAGATGACAAACAATTAAAAGAGCTGTCAGAAGGACAGCCATACTATCTTAGAATCATTATGAACAAGAAAGGAGATGTAGGAATTACTATCTCTTTGATGGGATATGAAGCTAAAGTATCGGAGTTTAATGTAGAAGGAGATACTAACATTTACTCCGACTGGGCTAACTCTTTACTTAAAGAGATAAATAAAAATAAGCCAGTAGTGATTATCAATAACAATTACGGCAAAATACCTGCTGTTAAAGATAATACATTATATGGAAATAACTATCAGTCTACTTTAGATGATTACTATGATGCTTACTGGAGGCGATAATGATTAATACAGCAAGACATATCAATGTATTCGACCCAGCAAAAATAGAAGGTAAAAGTATTTGTGTAATAGGTGCTGGAGCTACAGGCTCCAGAATTGCCTACGAATTAATCAAGCTTGGTATTCCACAGTTTGATGTATGGGATTTTGATACTATAGAATCTCATAACGTAGGCAATCAACTCTTTAACATCGAAGACATTGGCAAGTACAAGGCAGATGTGATTGCAGATTTAGGGGCTAGAAACGGCTGTAAAGTTGTACCCCATATCAAGGCTATCACTGCTGACGACAATCCCTATAACATAGTTTTTATGTGTGCTGACGACATGTCTATACGACAAGAAATAACCAAGAAATGGTTACGTACAGCCACTACTAAGATACTTATAGAGACTAGAATGTCTTTCAATGAAGTAAGAGTTTATGCTTTAACTAAGATGGCACATATCAAGCCATGGTTAGAAGTATCTTCTTATTCTAATGAACAATCAGAAGAGTCTGTATGTGGTAGTAAGAGTAGTGTAGGGGCAACGGCATCTATAGCAAGCATGTATGCTATATGGCAGTTGATTAACATCGTAAATAACAAACAAATCTACAACGAAATCATCGCAAGTATGGATCCAATGGACTTCTTAACAAGAAAGTTCTGAGGCTATTAATGGAAATATTCTTTGCATTCGTGTTACTTGTAATCTTACTAAGAAGTAAAAGAAAAAGGCATTGACTAATAGACTGTTTTAAAAATATTATACAATAAAAGAAAGGAGATTAGTCATGAACTTAATTACAAGAGAAGACTATGACAAGAAATGTAAAGAGACAGGACTACGTGGTATAGGTGGTAGTCATGTAGCTGGCTTAATGGTAAGCAACTATAAGTATTCTTCACCATTTAAAGTATGGAAAGAAATACTATATGGTCGTAATGAAGAAGAGATGTCTAAAGAAGCTAAGCGTGGATTAGATTTAGAATCTTATATCGCTGACGAGTTTCAAAAGAGACATGAAGAAGTCAGAGTAGAAAACATACAAGAGCTCTGTTATGATGAAGAGTATCCTTGGATGATAGCTGCTGTTGACAGACTATTACTAGATGGTGCAAGAATAACACTACTAGAAATTAAAACCACTAGAGAATCTAATGCAGATAAGTGGAAGGATACTATTCCTTCTAATTACTACTGGCAATGTATTCATTACTTAAGTGTAACTAAGCTTGATGAAATTACAATATGCTGTGCTATAGGCTTCGATGATTATGTAGAGTATACTTTGTCTACTGATATGAATTGCGTGTCTTCTGATATTAAATTATTAAGAAATACGCTAATAGATTTCTGGAACAAACATATACTTACAGGTATAGCTCCAGCAGTAGACGCATCAGAAGCTACTAAAGATTCATTAGACTCATTAGCTTCAAGAAGAACATATTCAGAAATATTACCTAACGAAGTAGAAACAATAATTTCTGATATGAATGAAGCTAAAGAACGTATGGATTATTATGCTACTATAGTAGATGAGAAGAAGAATATTATACGAAATTTGATTGGTGGATTTGGTAAATCACAAACAGACAACTACACTATTAGTTATAAAGAGTATAATAGTAGAACATTCAACAGTACTCAGTTTGCTAAGGATTATCCAGATCTGTACAACCAATATATCAAACAGAGTAGTTACACTAAATTAGATGTAAGGAGAAAAAAACAATGAAAATATTAACTAATAAGATGGATTGGAACATAGTACCAAAAGGACTTACTTGTATGTTCTTTGGTCCACCAAAGACACATAAGACTACAGAAGCAAGCAAGTGGAGTAGTAAAGGTAGTGAAGGTGTACTAGTAATAGACACAGAATTAGGTGCTGACTATGTAGAAGGTGTTAACAGAATAGTATGTACTGAACTAAACGAGCCTATGCGACCAGTATTCAAAGATGGTAAGCAAGCATTAGACAACAAAGGGATGCCTATGTTTGAAACTACTCCACCAGAAGAAAGAGGGTATGTATATTCTACTGGTACTGACATTGGTAAACCTATGCCTGTATACTCGTTTGCTGAAATAGTATCATACATAGTAGAACAGGTATCTTTAGGTATATTTGCTTACGAAACAGTAGTAATAGATACTATTGACGAAGTCAACGACTGGGTAGAGAAAGCCGTATGTGAGGAACTAGAAATCAAAGCTATGGGTGAAGGTAACTACGGTGCTGATTGGGCACTTAGTAGAAATAAAACAAGCAATGTACTTACACTGCTTAAGAATACACTTAAGAAAGCAGGAGTAACATTGATACTTATCTCTCATAGTAAAACTACTACTATAGTGAAAGATAAAGTACAGCTTGGACCAGACTTGCCTAAAGGATTAGCTAAGAAGATTATGGGCATGTGTGAACTCATAGGCTATGTAAGTATAGATGAAAGGACACACGATGCTTACATAAACTTCTCTGGCTTTGATGAAATACAAATGGGTAGCAGACTTAAACCTCTGTCAGGACAGAAGATTAAATTTGGATACGAATACTTCGTAAATAAGATAACAAGTTATACAGACTAAGAAAGGAAAAGAAAAATGGGAAGATTAGAATCAACTAACAATTTTGAAGGATTCAGTAATAGAATTCTTAAGGGAAAAATCACTGACTTTGAATGTAAGTCATTAGAGAAAGGTAAAGATGTATATTGGATTATATCTATTACGTTTGAGAACAGTAAGTTTGCTGACAAGATTTATACTGTAGGCATGTTTGAACGAGATGTAGATGGCAAAGTAAAAGCTAACTGGCTGATTGATAAAGTCAACAAGTTTTTAGACTTTATTAACTACACAGGTGGATTCAATATTGATGGAGAATTTGAAACCATGGAAGGGAAAGTTATCCAACAAGATGAAATCCAAAATGAAATCTTTAAGCATATGCTGGATAACAGTGATGCTTTAGATTGTTATGCTTACAAGTATGATGAGTACAACAAGGATGATGATAAAGTTTACTCACGTGTCTGGGCAGACTTAGCAAAGCTACCAGACAGAGAGAAACTACAGAACAAGATTCAAAAACTTATCGACAAGAAAAAGTTAGTTCCTTATGTAAAAAATGAGCAACAAACTGAATCTAAACCACAGATTAATGGTACTAGTAAAGTGAGAATCTAATGTGGTATTATGAAGTACTAAAAGATTCATTAAGGAAGAGAGCTACTTTCATACCAGAAGATGAACTCTTTGACTTCATACTTACTTATGGGAAAACTAATGCACTATACAAATCAGTGTTTATGTATCCTGAAAAAGATGCAGAGATACTAGCATCTAAGAAAACTGTAGCTGACCACTTCTGTGAACGTACTGCTTACTGGATACCTGTAGACATAGACAAAGGGGATAGCAGTAATGAACACGTACTTAACAAAGTAAGGGCATCTCTACTTACATTGTTTGATGCAGGGTTAACAGAAGACAACATTGTTATATGGTTTAGTGGTACTGGTTACCACATAGATATACATGGGGGTAGCTTTAAGCTACCTCCTTCTATAGACTATCCCTTTATTATCAAGCAGACTATGATAAAGATATTCCCAGAACTAAGTAATGATAACAGTATATATACTAGGACTGGTGTGATAAGACTACCTTTCTCTCTTAATCAAAAGAGTGGACTATATAAGATACCGCTATCTTTAACAGAAGTAAATACTCTTACATGGGAAGAGATACACTCTAGAGCTAGAGATTACGAGGCTGTAAAAGAACGAATACAATGGTTTGTTGATGAGTTATCAAACAAGTATGGTGAAGAAGAGCTAAGCTACTTAGTATCTGAACAAGTACCACAAGTAAGAGAACTTACTAAGACATCAGAACCTTGTAATATAGTGTCTTGTATCTATAAGATATGGACAGAGGGAGCTATAGAAGGTAGTCGTAACAATGCTGTTATGAGATTAGCATCACACTTTAGACGTAGTGGATTCCCTAGTGAAGCAGCTAAAGCAGCTATACTACAGTGGAATAATAACTCGCTTGATGAAAACATAGTGCTAGCTAAGATAGAGTATACTTACAACAAAGGGTATAAGTTTGGTTGTAATGATTTCTTACTTAAGCAGTATTGTAGTACACATTGTCAGCATTATAAACATAAGAACATGTCTCTTGAAATATATACTGCTGATGATATGCAGAAAGCTTTAGAAGAAAGACTTACTACTGACTTTAGTAATAGAGTTCTACACTTAGACAGAAGACTGGGACTACCTGAGAATGCTGATTGTAAGATATATCCAGGAGAACTGGTTACTATCTTTGGTCCAACAGGATGTAACAAGTCTACATTTGTACAGAATTTATTACTAGGTATGAATTTTGTTAACAACTCTATAGACAAAACTAATCAACTACCTGCTGTATACTTTGCACCAGAGTTAGCTGTATGGTTAACACATAGACGTAGTCTACAGATAGCTACTGACTTAGATAAGAATACTATATCTGTTAATGCTAAGAGTGCCTACAGAACTGCAAAATCACTCATAGATCACATGAAAGTAGTGCAGATAGCTCCTACCCTTGCTCAAATAGAACAAGCTGTTTTAGAGCAGAATTGTGAGGTTGTAGTCATAGATTACATTGAACTCATAGAAAGAGAAGGTAGTCTTAATGAAGAACAATTCATCAAACATATAATGAAAAGATTATCTGAGCTTGCTGTACAGAAAGATATTATAGTAATAGCTATGTCTCAGATATCTAGAAATTATAGTAGAGCTGGAGTACTAGACTTATATGCAGGACATGGTTCAGGTGGTATAGAAAAGTCATCAAGGAAAGTAATAGGTATTAATGGTAAGCAAGGTGAAAGAGTAAGAACTCTTGAAATGTACAAGAACCAAGATGGAGACTTATTTAATGTTACATTAGAAGTACAACCATCTTATAGATTAAAAAGGATAGACTAATGGATATACAAGAACTATGCTTAAAAGCACATGGCAATGCTATAGACAAGGGGTTCTATGAGATAGAAAAAACAGTACCAAATAATAATACATTAGCTGCTATACTTGTATCAGATAAGCTTATGGGCTTGATAGAAGAGGTAATAGAAATCAGAAAGTTGTTACAACATGGTAAAACTCCTGTAGTACTAGGTAATGCTTGTCACTATGAAGATATCAAAGGTACTATAGCAGAAGAGTTAGCTGATGTATGGATACGATTAGGTTCACTTACTGCACAGTTAAATCAAACAGGTACTATAGAGAACATCATAGGCATTAAGATGGCTTACAATAAAACTAGACCATACAAACATGGGAAGGTGTTCTAATGCTATATTGTGGAATAGACCCAGGCAAAGAAGGTGGCTTAGCACTTATAACTGAATCAAATATAATGAATTATAGTAAGATGAAATCAGACTATGAATTTGTAAAAGAAATTGAAAGACTGATAGAATTCAATGATAACATTATATTTGTAATAGAAAAGGTGGGTGCTATGACAGGACAAGGAGTAACAAGTATATTTACATTTGGATTCAATACTGGATATATGTATGGAGTACTACATACTCTTAGACAAAGATTAGTAGAAGTTCATCCTATTAAATGGAAGAAACATTTCTCTATACCAGGTAAGAAACCTAGTCCTAAGCTTTCTAATGAAAAGACTACTAAAATAGTAAGACAATACTATCCTGAGATGATAGATGTGTCTTTCCATAGTGGTATATATGATGCAATCTTAATAGCAAGATATCAGATAGAGAAAGGATTTACAATATGATAGTCAACAAGACTCTTATCAAACAACGTAAAGAAGAGTATGGTGATTCCTTTGTAGAATTAGCAGAGGTATGGAGTTCATACTTAGGTACTGAAATAGAACCTAGTCATGTGTCTCATATGCTGGCACTACTAAAGAAAAGTAGAATAAATAATATCAAACATAAGTTAGCTACTACTACTGTAGGCACAGAAAGGTATTTTAATCTTGTTAAAGCATTAGAAGACTCAACACAAGACTATAATAACTATATGTGGATAGCTTCTCAGTTTGATGAATACATGAACCTGTAAATACAATAAGAGAGACATGTGCGTCTCTCTTTTTATTATGGAGTAATTATGAAATTAGAGATAATAACGTTAAACTACGAACAAGATGAATATGGAAACTGGCATCCATATATAAAAATGTTTTATCGAGGAAAATATAAGCCTTGTTTTGCAAAAATATATTCTTGTGACATTAAGTCAGAATACTTTGCTGAAAACAATAACAATTACTTTGAGAAACAAATAAATAGTGTACAGGACATAGTAGAAACAGAGAATAAAATAAGGCAAGTGCCTATATCAGATAGAGAAAAAATGATATCTACTATGCTAGAAATGATACAGTTAACAGAAGGACATAACGATTACAAGGAGTTATTACCATGATAATAGAAAAAATAGAGCTAGAATTAGATTCATATACAGAGGAATATATTTCTCTTAATATACAGTACAGGTATAAAGATAAACAACTATTTATAAGCAGTACGGCTGCTTGCCCAGATTACGATGTACTAAAAGAAATAATAAGAAATCACCATATAGCCGTAGTAACAACAAAATATAACAGTAACTATCTGTATGTTGAGCTTCTAGGGGTGATTACTGATTTTCTGAAAGACTACTGTACGTATGAAGATGATGATGAAGAATCAGAAACATATGGACAAGAGATGCCTG
>Ga0116149_1006661_pt1 | contig 10325 bp, 13 predicted proteins | sample AD_UKC057_MetaG_FD_89787 | JGI IMG/M metagenome (GOLD analysis project Ga0116149, IMG submission 89787) | Active sludge microbial communities of municipal wastewater-treating anaerobic digesters from USA - AD_UKC057_MetaG | ecosystem: Engineered > Bioreactor > Anaerobic > Digestate | place: USA...
ATTTTCCGTGGGATATCCGTGGGATTTCCGTGGGATTTTCATAAGCTTCATTTTTGCGATCTTAAAATAGCTAATAATTACATTTTAATGAAAATTTTTCTTTAAAAATTTTCATTAAATAACTTAAGAATCGGTAAAATTATTTTATCACCTATCTCGCGATCGCGAGATAGGTGATAAAAATTCAATAGAATTCTTTTAAAAAAATTTTTAAAAAACATCAAAATCAATTTACTCGCCTAAACTCACGATCGTGAGTTTAGGCGAGTAGTTTTGTTTTTGGCTGTAAGCTATTAGTTGTAAGTTGTTAGTTGGGGTAGTTTGTTATTAGTTGTGATAGGTTTTGTTTCCTCTTGATTTTTTATTAATTATGTGTTATAAAGACTTATCTCTTTCAATTGAAAGAGAAATTTCTTCAAGTTGGAGGTTTGAAATGGCCGAGTTTAGCGAGTTTAGAAAGAAAAAGAAAGTAAATCAAGAGGAAGATCGAAACCAAAATCAAGAAAATGAAGAACAAGAAAGGTTGAGGTCTCCGCGCAATGCGTGGAGACAAAAAGAGAGGGAGAAACAAAAACCCTGCCGTGGTAACGGCAAGATGGGTCATTAAAATTTTTATGGGCACACTAAAAGTGTGCCCTTTTATTTTTTAATTAGAATCAGAAAACAGTTTAAGTTCTCAAAAATTGGCAAATTTTTAAAAAATGAGATATACTTTTATTTATATGAATTTGGTGTTTATTTTTTATTTTATAATTTTATTATTTTCAATTATTATTCATGAGGTTTCTCATGGTTATGTAGCTGAAATTTTGGGAGATGATACTGCCAGAGTAATGGGCAGATTAACTTTGAATCCAATAGTTCATTTAGATCCAATTGGTTCAGTAATTTTGCCTTTGTTTTTGATTTTAATGTCAGTTATTACTCATGGCCCATTAATTTTATTTGGCTGGGCAAAACCAGTTCCTTATAATCCTTTAAATTTAAAAGATCCGAAATTAGGAAGTTTTTATATTGCTTTAGCAGGGCCATTATCTAATATTTTAATTGCAGTAATTTTTGGTTTGTTATTAAGATTTAATGTTGTTGATATTAATGCCAACTTAGGACTTTTATTTGCGCTAATTATTTTTTTGAATCTAATGCTGGCAATTTTTAATCTGCTTCCAATTCCACCCCTTGATGGCTCAAAAGTTTTATTTGGAATTTTGCCTGATAGATTTTATAAAGTTGAAGAATTTTTTTATCGCTATCAATTCATTTTATTTTTTATAATTTTGATGTTTGGAGCTTCAATTGTAATGCCAATTGTTAATTTTTTGTTTATGCTTATAACTTCTTATCCTTTGACTATTTAAAGCCAGATAATTAATAATGTTGAGCAAAATTATTTATGGAAAAACCAAGAAATTGTTTGACTTCTAAACTATTTTTTGTTATATTTTAAGAGCTTAATAGATTTTTATTTATGCCTACAATTCAACAATTAGTAACTAAAAGCAAAAAAAGGAAAAAAATTTCCAAGAAAACAAAAGCGCCTGCTTTAAAGCGAATTTTTAATCCTTTGCAAAATAAATATAAAGTTGCTCCTTCGCCATTAAAAAGAGGGGTTTGTTTGAAAGTTTTTACAACTACCCCCAAAAAACCAAACTCTGCTTTAAGAAAAGTTGCCAGAGTCAGGTTAACCAATGGTATGGAAGTTACTGCTTATATTCCAGGAGAGGGACATAATTTACAAGAACACTCAATTGTTTTATTAAGAGGTGGAAGGGTTAAAGATTTACCGGGTGTTAAGTATCATATTGTTAGAGGAGTTCTTGACACTTCGGGTGTTGAAAAAAGGAGACAGCAAAGATCGAAATATGGAGCAAAAAAACCAAAAACAACTAAATAACTATGCGTAAAAAAGGTAATTACAAAAAAAGACCGTATCCAATAGATCCCAAATACCAAGATCCCTTAGTTGGTAAACTTACCAATCATTTAATGAAAAAAGGTAAGAAAAGTCTTGCCCAAAAAATAATTTATCAATCTTTTGAATATTTGGAAAAAAATTACAAAGAGGATCCTTTAGCTGTTTTTGAGTCAGCTTTAAAAAATGTGGCTCCTTCAATTGAAGTTAAATCAAAAAGGGTTGGGGGAGCTAATTATCAGGTTCCAATGCCTGTTAGGGGAGAAAGAAAGGACACTTTAGCTATGCGCTGGATCCTGCAAGCTTGCCGTTCAAAAAGAGGAAAACCAATGTATCAAAAATTAGCAGATGAATTAATTTTAGCTTCTAAAAACGAAGGAGCAGCTGTTAAAAAAAGAATGGATATTGAAAGAATGGCTGAAGCCAATAAAGCTTTTGCTCATTTTGCCTCCTAAGATCTTAATTACTAAATAAAAAAATTTTTTTAAATATTTTTGCTTTTTTAAAAAATAATCAATTAAAAAATAATAAATAATAATATGCCGCGATCGCATCCTTTAGAAAAAACTAGAAATATAGGAATTATTGCTCATATTGATGCTGGAAAAACAACAGTTAGTGAGCGTATTTTGTATTACACCGGTTTAACTCATAAAATTGGAGAAGTTCATGAAGGAGAAGCAGTAATGGACTGGATGGTTCAAGAAAGAGAAAGGGGAATTACTATTAGCTCAGCTGCAACTACTTGTTTTTGGACTCAAACTTATAAACCAGATGCTCAAAATAAAAAAGAATTTAGAATTAATTTAATTGATACTCCCGGACACATTGATTTTACCGCTGAAGTTCAGAGATCTTTAAGGGTTTTAGATGGCGCAGTTGTAGTATTTGATGGAGTTTCCGGAGTTGAACCGCAATCAGAAACAGTTTGGAGACAAGCTGATGGTTATAAAGTTCCTAGAATATGTTTTATAAATAAATTAGATAGATTAGGAGCAAGTTTTGAAAATTCTTTAAATTCAATTAAAGACAGATTAACAACAAATGCTGTTCCTATCCAATTAAATATTGGTTTAGAAGATGATTTTATTGGGGTTATTGATTTAATTAGAATGAAGGCTATTAAATTCGAAGGAGATAAAGGAGAAATTGTTAAAGAAGAAGAAATTCCCGAAAATTTAAAAGAAGAAGCTCTTAAAATGAGAAGTTATTTAATTGAAAAAGCCGCCGAACAAGATAGCGCTTTAACTGAAAAATATTTAAAAGGCGAAGAATTAACAGAAGATGAAATAAGATTTGGTTTAAGAAAAGGAACTTTAAGTTACAATCTAGTTCCGGTATTATGTGGCAGCGCTTTACAAAATAAAGGAGTTCAATTACTTCTTGATGCAGTATGCGATTATCTTCCCTCTCCTCTTGATTTAGAAGAAAACAAACCAATTAAAGGTTTTGATCCAAAAACAGAAGAGGAAATTATTAGAAAGCCCTCAGATGACGAGCCATTTACTGCTTTAGTTTTTAAAGTTGCTAGCGATCCTTATGTTGGAACTTTAACTTATTTTAGGGTTTATTCTGGAAAATTTTCTAAAGGAAATTATGTTTTAAATTCCACTAAAAATAAACAAGAAAGAATTAGCAGAATTGTTAGAATGCATTCTAATCATCGCGAAGAAATCGATGAAGTATATACAGGAGATATCGCCGCAACAGTTGGTTTAAAAGATACTACTACTGGTGATACCCTATGCGATTCAAATAATCCTATTATTTTAGAAAAAACAGTTTTTCCAGAGCCAGTTATTTCAATGAGAATTGAACCAAAAACCAAAGCTGATTTAGAAAAATTGGGAATTGTCTTAAAAAAATTACAAGAAGAAGATCCTACTTTTAGAGTTAAAACCGATGAAGAAACTTTAGATGTAATTATTTCTGGAATGGGTGAGCTTCATTTAGAAGTATTAGTTGATAGGATGAGAAGGGAATTTGGAGTTGATATCAATGTTGGCAAGCCCCAAGTTGCTTATAGAGAAAGCATTAAAAAAGCTATGGAAGCTGAAGGAAAATATATTAGGCAATCAGGTGGACGGGGCCAATACGGTCATGTGTGGTTAAAATTAGAACCACTTCCTGAAGGGTCAGGTTTCAAATTTATTAATGCTATTAAAGGAGGAATTATTCCCCAAGAATTTATTCCAGCTGTTGAAAAAGGAGTGATTGAATCAAAAGAAAAAGGGGTAATAGCTGGTTATCCAGCAGTTGATTTTCAAGCAACTTTATATGACGGATCTTTCCACGAAGTTGATTCTTCTGAAATGGCTTTTAAAATAGCTGCTTCTATGGCTTTTCAAGATGCTTTTAAAAGAGCAGATCCTTATCTTTTAGAACCAATTATGAAAATTGAAGTTGTTGTTCCTGAAAAATTTTTAGGAGATGTAGTTGGAGACTTAAGTTCTAAAAGAGCTAAAATAAAAGAAATGTCAGATAGAAGCAATTTGAAAGTTATTGATGCTCTTGTTCCTTTAGCAGAAATGTTTGGTTATGCAACTAGTTTAAGATCAATTACTGAAGGACGAGGAACTTTTACTATGGAGTTTGATCATTATGAAGAGGTTCCTAAAAATATTGCTGAAACCATAATTGCTAATAGAAACCTAAAGTAAACTATCGTAACTTTGCAACTTACAACTAACAACGAGAATAAATTTCTAATTTCTAATTACCCTAATAACTAAAACGTAAAAGTTAAAACGAAAAATTTAAAACAACAACTCAAAATTAAAAATAATTAGAATTAAAATTTTTTAATTTTGGATTTTTAATTGTAATTTTACATTTTTCACTTTTCATTTTGAATTTGGAAGTTTCTATGGAAGTTGAATTTCAATAGTTGTTATTTATTTTCCGTGGGATTATCCCACGGATTTCCCACGGATTTCCGTGGGATTTCCGTGGGAAATTAAACCCTTTAAAATCATTTCTTTTTTTCAGTTTTAAATTTAGAATTTTGAACATTGGTTATTGTTTGAAATTTATGATTTGGAATTTGGGATTTACCCAATAAAATAAAATTAAATTTTATTTTATTGAGTTGGGGATTGACTAAATAAATTTTTTGCGTTAAAATCCCTTATAATTAATGAATTAAAAACAAATTAAATATATGGCAGAAAAAGCAAAATTCGAAAGAACAAAACCACATATTAATGTGGGAACCATTGGTCATGTTGATCATGGAAAAACGACTTTAACTTCAGCGATTCACTATGCTTTATCTTTAAAGGGTTTAGCTAAATTTTTAGCTTATGAACAAATTGATAAAGCTCCTGAAGAAAAATCGCGAGGTGTAACAATTAATATTCATCATAGCGAGTACGAGACTGATAAAAGACACTATGCTCACATCGATGCTCCGGGACATGCTGATTATATTAAAAATATGATTACTGGAGCAGCTCAAATGGATGGCGCAATTTTGGTAGTGTCAGCAGCTGATGGTCCAATGCCTCAAACCAGAGAGCATTTATTATTAGCAAGACAAGTTGGAGTTCCAGCAATTATTGTATTTCTTAATAAAGTCGATATGGTTGACGATCCAGAATTAATTGATTTAGTTGAAGCTGATGTTAGAGAATTATTAAAGAAATATAATTACGACGGAGATAATGCGCCGGTTATTAGAGGTTCTGCTTTAAAAGCTTTAGAAGCAAAGTCAGTAGACGATCCAAATCTCAAACCGATTTTTGATTTGGTTGAAGCTTTAGATACTTATATTCCAGAACCTACCAGAGATGTTGATAAACCATTTTTAATGGCAATTGAAGATATTTTTTCAATTGAAGGAAGAGGAACTGTGGTAACTGGAAGAATTGAAAGAGGAGTAATTCATTTAAACGATGAAGTTGAAATTGTGGGAATTAAACCAACTGTTAAAACAGTAGTTACTGGAATTGAAATGTTTAATAAGTCTCTTGATGAAGGAAGGGCTGGAGATAATGCTGGAATTTTATTAAGAGGAATTAAAAAGGAAGATGTTGCCAAAGGTCAAGTTTTAGCAAAACCCGGTTCAGTTACTCCTCATACTGAATTTGAAGCTGAGGCTTATATTTTGAAAAAAGAAGAAGGCGGAAGACATACTCCATTTGCTACAGGATATAAACCCCAGTTCTTTATAAGAACTACTGATGTTACTGGAGAAGTTGTTTTGCCAGAAGGAAGAGAGGTAGTGATTCCTGGAGATACCGCAACTTTTTCTGTAAAATTGATTTACCCAGTAGCCTTAGAAGAAAAACAAAGATTTGCTTTTCGTGAAGGAGGAAAAACTATTGGCGCTGGAGTTGTAACTAAAATTATAAAATAATGACAGAGAAGGAAGTTAAAAGTAAGATCAGAATAAAAATAAAATCATACGATAATAAAATTATCGATGCTTCCTGCAAAACAATAATTGAAACTGCTTTGCGTTATAATGCTGAAATTGTTGGTCCAATACCTTTACCAACTGATATTAAAAAATATACAGTTAATAGAGCAACCTTTGTTCATAAAAATTCCAGAGAACAATTTGAAACCAGAATTCATAAAAGATTGATAGATATTATTAATCCCACAGCTCAGTTGATTGAATCTTTAACAAATTTAAATTTGCCAGCAGGAACCGATATCGAAGTTAAGATGATTTCGTAAAATTTAATTCAAGCCATTGGCTAATGAGCGCGCCAAGAAAAGCGCCTTAAGGCGCTTTTCAAATATCTAAAATTAAAAAATATGTCCAAGTTTATTTTAGGGAAAAAAATAGGAATGATGGAAATTTTTGATCCTCAAACAGGGGAAGCTTTACCCGTGACCGTAGTTTCTGTTCCAGATAATTATGTTGTTCAAATTAAAACTAAAGATAAAGATGGTTATTGGGCTTTACAATTAGGTTGCGATTTAAAAAATAAATTATCAAAACCATTAAAAGGACATTTAAAGGATTTACCAAATTTAAGATATTTGAAAGAATGGAAACTTGACGAAAAAGAAATTTCAAAACACCAAAGGGGAGAAAAAATTACTGTTGATATTTTTGAAAAAGGGGAAAAAGTTGATGTTTCGGGAATAAGTAAAGGACGAGGATTTGCCGGAGTTGTTAAAAGACATCATTTTAAAGGCGGACCTAAAACCCATGGGCAAAAACATAGTTTAAGAAGGCCTGGTTCAATTGGTGCAACTACTCCCCAAAAAGTTATTAAAGGAACTAAAATGGCTGGACAAATGGGGAATAAAAGAGTAACTATTAAAAACTTGAAGATTGTAGAAATAGATAAAGATAAAAATTTAATTTTTTTAAAAGGAGCTTTGCCTGGTTTTAATAGTAATTTAGTTGAAATAAAATCAAAATAAAATATGAAAGCCAATGTTTATAATGAAAATGGAGAAGTAATAAGAGAAATAGACCTGGATAGTCGAATTTTTGAGGTTAGCGCTAATGAAGATTTATTGCATCAAGCAGTAAGAACTATGTTGGCAAATCGCAGAAAACCAATTGCTGATACTAAGGGTAGAAGTGAGGTGCGAGGTGGAGGCAAGAAACCCTGGAGACAAAAAGGAACAGGCAGAGCAAGACATGGTTCAATTAGATCTCCTTTGTGGAAAGGAGGAGGAGTAACTTTTGGACCAACCAAGGAAAAAGATTATTCTTTGAAAATTAATAAAAAAATGAAAGATAAAGCTTTAAAAATGGCTTTGTCTTTAAAAGCTAAAGAAAATAAGATTTTTATTTTAGAAAAAGATTTGCAATTTGAAAATAACAAAACAAAAGAAGCTCAGAAATTTTTTGATAATTTTTTTAAAAATAAATCCAAACCAAAATTATTAATTATTGATAGTTTTCAAAATGAAGCATCTTCCAGAGCAATTAGGAATTTACCCAAAACTAAATGGCTTAAAAACGAAAATTTAAATATTCTAGATTTAATTAACTATGAAAGTTTGATGATTAGTGAAAAAAGTATTAAGAAATTAACTGAGAATTTAAATAAATAATTATGGCTTTGTTTTCCAGAAAAAAATCAGATAAAGAAGTTAAAGAAGAAGTTAAAAAAATTTCTGATACTGAAACTGTTAAAAAAACAAATAAAGATTCGAAAGAAATTGATAGCTCCAATATCTTAGAAGTTAAAAAGCAGTTTATTCTTTTGCCCCATATTACTGAAAAGGCAAATGATTTAGTTCAAAATAAAGGATACGTTTTTGAGATTAAAGGTCATGCAAATAAAACAGAAATAGCTAAAGAAATTGAAAAAAAATTTAAAGTTAAGGTTAATAAAGTAAATATCATTGCTTCTCATAGTAAGCCGATTTCTTATAAAAGAAAAAAGCAAAGCTATAAAAAAAGTCCCCAAAAAGCAGTTGTTTATTTAAAAGAAGGATATAAAATAGATTTATCATAATTTTTAAAAAATATGGCGATTAAAACATCAAAACCAACTACTCCATCAAGACGTCACTATAAAACTGTGGATTATTCTCTGCTAGTAAAAACCAAACCAGAAAAATCTTTAGTTAAACCATTAAAAAAGAAAGCTGGCAGAAATTCGTTTGGTAGAATAACTGTTAGACATCAAGGAGGAGGAAACAAAAGAAGATACAGAGTAATTGAGTTTGGAGAAAAATTTATCAATCAACAAGGCAAAGTTGAAACTTTAGAATATGATCCAAATAGAAATGCTTTTATTATGAAAGTTTTGTTTGAGAATGGTAGTCGTGCTTATTTTTTGGCTCCTGAAGGAATAAAGTTAAATGATAAAATTATGATAGCGGAGCAAACTCCAGTTGAAATTGGTAGTAGAATGATGCTTAAAAATATTCCGATAGGAACTCAGGTTTATAATATTGAAACCCTACCAAATCAAGGAGGAAAATTGGTTAGATCAGCTGGTTTATCAGCTACAGTTATGGGTAACGAAGAAAAATATACTTTAATTAAAATGCCTTCAAAAGAAATTAGAAAAATTTTAAGTAATTGTTTTGCAACTATTGGTCAAGTTTCAAATTCTGAATATCGCTTGATAAATGTTGGTAAAGCTGGAAAAATGAGACACAGAGGAATTAGGCCGACTGTCAGAGGCTCAGTAATGAATCCCAGAGATCATCCTTATGGAGGAGGGGAAGGAAGAACAACCAGGGGAACCAAAAAACCAAAAGACAAATGGGGTAATGTTACTGGTGGAAGAAAAACTAGAAATAAGAAAAAATGGTCAAAAAAATTAATCGTCAAAGACAGAAGAAAATAAAATTATGAGCAGAAGTTTAAAAAAAGGACCATTTGTTGATAAAAAATTATTAGCAAAAATTAAAGATCTTGATCCAGCAAAATCAGAGATAATCAAGACCTATTCTAGAAGTTCAACAATTGTTCCAGAAATGATTGGTTTTACTTTTGGAGTTTATAATGGCAAGGAATTTATTAATGTTAAAATTACTGAAGATATGGTTGGCCATAAATTAGGAGAATTCTCATTAACCAGAAAATTTATTAAACATGGAGGAAAATTACAAAGGGCGGTTGAAGCAAAGCAAACCAATCAAGGATCTAATAAATAAAAATAATGGAAGAAGTAAAAGCACAGCTTAAATATTTAAGAATTTCGCCTAAAAAAGTTAGGTTAGCTACTGGTATTCTTAAAGGTTTAACTATTAAAGAAGCTCAAGCTCAACTTGAAAATTTAAATAAAAAATCAAGTGAGCCAATTTTAAAGCTTTTGAAGTCAGCAGTAGCTAATGCCGAGCATAATTATGGATTAAAAAAAGAAGATTTGTATATTTCTAAGATTTTAGTTGATCCTGGGCCAAGTTTAAAGAGATATCGACCAAGAGCTCGTGGTTCTGTTTTTCCAATTTCCAAAAGAACTTCTCATATTACTATTTTTCTTTCTTCTTTAAAACCTCAAACTTCTAAAACAATTGAACCTAAATTAAAAACAGAAGAAGTTTCTAAAAAAGAAGCCGAAATTATTTCAGAAAAAACCAAAATTGAAGAAAAACAAGTTGAAACACGACCAAAACAAAAAGTTGAAAAGAAAATTAAAAAACCAATAGCTACCAAAGGACAAAGACAAAAAATTTTTAGAAGAAAAGCAATTTAAGATAAAAATATGACACATAAAACAAATCCAATTTCATATCGACTAGGAGTAAATGAGGAATGGCGCAGCAGGTATTTTGATCGAAAAAATTTAAAGTTTTTCTTAGAAGAAGACGAAATAATTAGAAATACAATTAATAAATTGTTTAAACGTTCAAGTATTGAAAGAATTGATATAGAAAGAGTTAGGGGAAATAACATCAAAATTTTTATTAGTACTGCTAGGCCAGGAATTATTATTGGCAGAGGCGGCAAGGGAGTTGAAGATTTAAGAAAGGAGCTTTTGAA
>Ga0116149_1006662_pt1 | contig 10323 bp, 7 predicted proteins | sample AD_UKC057_MetaG_FD_89787 | JGI IMG/M metagenome (GOLD analysis project Ga0116149, IMG submission 89787) | Active sludge microbial communities of municipal wastewater-treating anaerobic digesters from USA - AD_UKC057_MetaG | ecosystem: Engineered > Bioreactor > Anaerobic > Digestate | place: USA...
CGCATCGGTGATCGCCGCCGGGAAACAGAACTGAGTCGTGCCGCAGAGGAAAACCGAGGTGTCCGCCGGAAGGTCCACTACCGGCGCCGCATTCAGCACGACCGTCACACTGGTGGTGCAGGACGACATGTTGAGGTAGGAATCCATGGCCGTGAGCACGAGGTCGTAGACGCCGGCCCCGGTCGGCGTGAAGCAGACCGTCGAATCCGTGAGCGTGCCGAGGGAGACGGAGCACGCCATCAGATTATCGTCCGGGTCGGAGCAGTAAAATCCGGTCAGGCAGATCTCACCCGACGCGCAGAGCAAGAGCGTCGTATCGCCGGGACAGGTTGCGTCCGGCGGGTACTGGCAGGCGCTGTCGCTGACCACGAGATTCCGGCAATCATTGGAGTTGGACAATTGAATCCGCTTGCTCGGATCACAGGCGCTGTTGGGAGGCTGGTTGTTGGCCGGTTTCGGCTCCCCATTGAACTTCACGCGGAGCGAGTACAGACCGTTCGCCATGGGTATAGGGATCGTCGTGCAGGCCACCCCGTTCGAATCGGTGAAAGCCGAGTCGGTGGGAATCAGCGAACTGCCGACCCCGCAACTGCCTGCATTCAGAAAGAAATACACCGGCCGGTTGGGCAACGGCGCACTCACGCCGCCGCCGCAGGCCTCCGTGAGCTGGGCGCAAATCTCGAACGGCTGTCCCGGGCAGGCGCTGTCTGGCACGTAAGTTGTAATAAGCAGATTAGTGTTGGTGGCATGAGCTGCTGATGCCAGCGTCAACAGCGCTGCCAGAACCATCACCTGCCGGATCGCCCCACCCGAGGCTCCCGCACGCCAGGCCCGACCTGTCTTAATACCGCGCATAGATTCTCCCTCTGCACCTAGAATATATCCCGCGTCGTTCGGCGGAACACGGGTTCAGCGACGCATCATTTTCAATTGTGCACCGGCAGTTCAGCATTCTCTTTCAAGCTGCCTGCTATATTTCGATCTGTTCGTTTCTTCAAACCCTGCGCCTCGGAGACGGCATGCCGCCTCCGTGTCCCCGTTGTCGGGAGGTAAATTGCGTGGGCGATGTCAGGAAGGGAAAATATACCAACCGATCATCGTGTTACTCCCGATTACCTAATTTGCACCGGGCCCTGAGGGCCGTTTCGTCCTTATGATGCCAATACCTGGGGAGCCAGACTGATATAAGCTAAGAATTAATCTGTTATCAGTCAAGCGAAAAAGCCTGTTTTCGCCTGTCCCACAGGCGTTTTCTCACCCCCCCATGTCATCGAACGACGCGTACAGGATCTCATTTGTCCGCTTTCTCCGGAAACAGCCGCCGGCCGGCTGGATCCGCGACACCGGGAACCGCACTTTCCGGGGAGGTTCACGAGGAAGGGTTCCCATACTTCAGCCCCCTCGCACGCCTGTTCCCGCAATCCTCTCTGGTGTCTCCTGCTTCAAGGCGTGAGGGATGGGCCTCTTCTTGTGTGTGTTCAGGCGAGACCACTGCCCCAGCCCCCCCTGCGACGCCGGGAAGATAGCTGCTGAAGAGAGGCCCACTCTGGGGGATTCAGGCTCACCATCCACTCGGGCAGGAAATGTTATCGTATTACTTTACAATAACATAACTTTTCCAAACACGGGCTCTCGGCGAGCTCCTTTGTAGCGCCGTCTGGGGCTTACATATTCCCGGCCCGGGTGCGGGGCCCGGGAGATTCGTGGTCGGCCGGATTACTCGAAGGTTACTGTCGCACAGCCGGTTGCTTCACCGTCTGAGCCGCGTACTCGCGGACGAACGCCATCCGGCCCTCGAGCGCGGGATGGTCATAGAACCAGAACTCGACCAACGGGCTCGGCGAAGGATCGGACAAGTTGTACACCGCCAGCTTGTCGAACGCCCGCGCCGCCGTCTCGCCATCCACCCCGGTCACGTCCACCCCGTACTTGTCGCACACGTGCTCCTGCATGCGCGAGTAAGTGTTGGTGATTGGCTGGAAACCGAACTCCAGCACGGTCAGCAGGAGGATCAGCAGCGGCAGCGAGGCGACATCCCCCACCGTGCTGAACCCGAACCGCCTCTGAAAACGGCGAATCAGCGCAGGCGCGATCCGACTGATCAGCCAGACGAGAAACCCGATGTACACCAGGGCCACCGCCAGCCCCCACCAGATGTGGTGCTTCACATAGTGCCCCATCTCATGCCCCATGACGAACAGGATCTCGTCATCCGTAAAATTGTCGATCAGCGTGTCATAGAGCACAATCCGCTTGGTGCCGAACAGCCCGGTCACATAGGCGTTGATTTTCGACGACTGCTTGGAGGCATTGATCTGGAAGACATCGGGGTCGTGAATCCCCACGCTCTCCGCGAGGTTCACCAGCTTGGTCCCCAGCCCCTGGTTCTGGATCGGCACGAAGTCATTGAACAGCGGGCTGATCAGGACCGGCGCGATCACGATGAAAAAGATCGTGAACGGGATTGCCCCGATCATGAAGACCAGCCACCACCGCCGGAACCGGTTGATCACCCAGTAGAGAAACGACACGGCGATAATTGCGATGACGCACGCGACCACCAGGCTCAGGACCGCCTCCCCGAACCACCCGCCGAACGACTGGTTCACAAATCCATAATCCGACTCGACCATGTAATTGCGGTAGATGCTGAAGGGGAGATTGAGCAGGAAATCGACCGCCATGAACAGGACGACGAATCCGGCGACCGCGAGCCCCCGCCGCCGAAAAATCCTCTGCGCCAGCGTGCGCATCCGGGCCGACAGGCCGGTGAACAGGATCAGCGCCAGAATCCCGCAGGTGATGATGAGGTCGGCAAAGCGCCAGATGTTGACAAAGCGCGAGTACGAAATCAGCTTCGCTTTCCGCTCGGGATCCATGGGATACTCCGGCGTCGCCGCGCCCGCCGCCGCGGCCGTGTCGAGCGCCGGCGCCGCTGTCTCGACCGTCGTCGGGCCGAGCGTGTCGGCCGACCCGCCGGTCGCCGGCTCGGCCGCCAGAGCCGCCGCCGGAATCGCCAAGAACGCAGTGAGGAGAACCAGATAGCACAGACGCATTGTCGTTTACCTCCGGGTGAGAATCGTAATGCAGGAGTATACGGGACAACGGCGGCCGGGGTGCAAAAAAAAAGAGGCGGGCATCCACGACCCGCCTCCCGGTATTCGCCGCCGGGCGGCCTACGCCACCGTCACGTCCTTCTCCAGGTAGACGTCCTGGATCGCATTGAGCAGCTCGATCCCTTCCTTTATGGGCCGCTGGAACGCTTTCCGGCCGGAGATCATGCCGGTCCCGCCGGCGCGCTTGTTGATCACCGCCGTGCGCACTGCGGCCGCGAGATCCCCCTTCCCCTTCGACTCGCCGCCGGAGTTGATCAGGCCGACCCGCCCCATGTAGCAGTTGACCACCTGGTACCGGGTCAGATCGATCGGGTTGTCGGTCGTCAGTTCGGTGTAGACTTTCTCACTGGTCTTCCCGAACCCGATCGCCTTGTAGCCGGCGTTGGTCTCCGGCGACTTCTGTTTGACGATGTCCGCCTCGATCGTCACCCCGAGGTGGTTCGCCTGGCCGGTGAGATCAGCCGCCGTGTGGTAGTCGACGCCGTCTTTCTTGAACGCGGGATTGCGCAGGTAGCACCAGAGCACGGTGAACATCCCGAGCTCGTGGGCGTACTTGAACGCCGCCGTCACCTCCTGGAGCTGGCGCATCCCTTCCTCGGCCCCGAAATAGATGGTCGCCCCGACCGCCACCGCCCCCAGATCGAAGGCCTGCTCGACATCGGCATACATCACCTGGTCGAACTTGTTGGGGTAGGTCAGCATCTCGCTGTGGTTGATCTTGACGATAAACGGGATCTTGTGCGCGTACTTGCGCGACACCGCTCCGAGGACGCCGAGCGTGGAGGCCACCGCGTTGCACCCCCCCTCCACCGCCAGCTTCACAATATTCTCGGGGTCGAAGAAATCCGGGTTGGGGGCGAACGAGGCCGCGCCGGAGTGTTCGATCCCCTGGTCGACCGGAAGGATCGAGAGGTACCCGGTGCCGGCCAGCCGCCCGTGGTTGAACATGGCCGCGAGATTGCGCAGGGTGGCCGGACTGCGGTCCGACGAAACCAGGACCCGATCGATAAAATCAGGGCCGGGCAGGTGCAGTTTCGACTTCGGGATCGTCTTGCACTCGTGCTTCAACAGATTCTTCTGGTCGCCCAGAAGCTGCTCGATTTTGCCTATCATGATACCACTCTCCTATGTTAACAGCCGCGGGTACGGCGTTGACGAATCTGTACGTACCGCTCAAAACTACTGTCACACCCGCTGTTTCTCCAAGTTAAAAGCTCGGCGGCCGCGCCGGCGACGGTCGGTCACCCGTGCCGCGGCGATTCGGCGGCCGCCAGTTCCCCGCGCAGCACGGTCACCGCCCGCCCCGCCAGGAGCACGCGCTCGCCGCGCACCGTCACCTGCACCGCCCCCCCACGCCGCGAGGCCTGGTAACCCGCCAGCGTCGGTTTGCCCAGTTTCCCCGCCCAGTAGGGACCGAGTGCGCAGTGCGCCGTCCCGGTCACCGGATCCTCGTTGATCCCCAGGGCCGGCGCGAAAAACCGCGAGACGAAGTCGTACTCCCCGCCGGCCGCGGCGGTCACCGTCACCCCTTCCCGCGCTGCCCGCGCCAGGGCGGTGAAGTCGGGCGCACAGGCGCGCACCGCTTGCTCATCGGCCGTCTCAATCAGGAAATGGAACTTGTCGCGGCCGACAAAGCGCGCCTCGAGCCCCAGGGCCTCGCGCAGCCCCGGCGGCGGCGCGCACGCCTCCACCGGCAGCGCCGGGAAATCCATGCTGATCAGCTCCCCCTGCCGGGTGACCACGAGCAAGCCGCTCTTGGTGTGAAACCGGATCTGCCGGTCGGGATTGAGGTGGTGCTCGCTCCACAGCACGTGGGCGGCCGCCAGCGTCGCATGGCCGCACAGCGGCACCTCGGTCGTGGGCGTGAACCAGCGCAGCGCATACCCGCCGTCGAGCGGGTGCACGAAGGCCGTCTCCGAGAGGTTCATCTCGGCCGCCACCGCCTGCATCCACTCCGGCTCCCGCGGGCCCGCCATCACGCACACCGCGGCCGGGTTGCCGCGAAACGGCGTGCTCGTGAAGCTGTCCACCTGTACGATGTGCTGGGGCATACAGGCAAGGTATAGCCCGTTGGCCGCCGCGGTCAAGGGCGAACTCCCCCGCGGCCGCTACGCCCGGAGGAGGTACTGGAACTTGACGAAGAACTGCCGCTGGATGAGGCGCCCGTCGATCCCCCGCTCGTCGTCCCACCCGTGGCGGAACGCCGCCCCGATGTAGAAGATGGTGAAGGGGTTGAGCTTGTAGGTCAGGAGCGGTTCGAAATTCAGCCGGTCGTCAAAATCGTCGTACTGCACGACCAGCCGCGCGAACAACTCGCGCGTGAACTGGTAATTGAAGCGCGTCCGCGTGATATACCCCTCCTCGAGGCGCTCGCCCGTCTCGCGGTCCCGGATCCGGTAGTATTCCCAGGTCGGTTCGATCGTGAACTGCTGCAGCGGCTTGATGATCGCCTCGAATCCGGCCGACAGCTCCCGCCCCATCACCGGGTTGTCCATCCGGGCGATCGAATTGCCGTACGTCACCGCCGCGCCGGCGCGGAAACTGTGCAGCACGCGCGTGCTCACTTCCCCCTCCACCCGCCGGATGTCCTTGAACCACACTCCCCGGAACTGCTCGCGGCTGAGCACCAGCGATCCGTACAGCTCGGTCTGGCAGGGCAACTCGAAGGCAATCTCCGGCATGATCCACTCATCCTTCCGCCCGCCGTCCCACGCCCACAGGCGGCCCACGTGGAGGGCCGTGGTGACTGTCGTCACCAGTTTCCCGTTGGGGCGAAACGACAGACTGCCCTCGACATCCGCCTCCTGGATGCCGGCGCGCTGGATAAACCCGTTGTCCGCCCGGAAAGTCGGGCTGGTCGCCGTGTGGCTGATCTCCAACTCCCACCGCCGGGAGTAGCGCTGGAACTGGGTGTAGGAGGCCATGCCGCTGTAGGCTTCCCCGTCCGGCGACACCGTGTGCCCCTCGTCGTCAAACGCCGGCCCCGGTTCCCCGCCCGCCCCCGCGTCTCCCGGCGCCCCCGATTCCCGATGGTAGCTTCCCAGCATCTGGGTCGAGAGGAGGTATTTTTCACGGACGCGCAGGGCGCCGTCGATCCCGAACACCGTCCCCGAACCGTCCCCGGCGTCGAGCCGCCGGTCGGTGAAAAGCGCACCGAGGTAGGAGTCATCGGCAAAGGTGCGCCGCACCCGGCCGATGGCGGCGTACGATTTGCCGCGCGCCGCATACTCGGTCTCCTCCTCGAGCGGAATAAGCTGCAGCGAGGTGTCGTCGACCGCCGCGAGGAAGAAGAAACTTGTTCGCCCCTGCCGCCCGGTCAGTTTCAGCGCGATGCTCGGGTCGTTGACCGCGCGCGTGTAGATCGCCGGGATCGCCGTGCCGTACAGATCGCTCCCCTCTTGAAAGAACGGCCGCCGCTCCGGATAGGACAGGGCGTAGGTGGTGTTGACGTCGATCTCGGCCGCATCCGACTCCACCTGGCTGAAATCCGGGTTCACCGTCGCCTCGGCCGTCAGCCCGGGAGTCAGGCGGTAGCGCACGTTGAGCTCCCCCTCCGCCTCGGCGTCGCCACTCTCAAACACCGTCGTGAGGTCGTCCTCGTCGCGGCCGCCGCTCTGGTAGGCGATCAGCGCCGGCAAAAGTTCGAGGCGGCTGCCCGGCTTGACATCCCTGATCCCCGTCCAGTAGCCCAGCTCGCACAGCACGCACGGCATGTCCTGCGTGATGGCTGCCCAGGAGTATTTGAACGTGCTCTGCCGCGGATGGCTGCGCCAGAATGTCGCCCGCCAGTTCTGCTCGGGTCGGTCGGGAAAACGCAGCGAGCTGAACGGGATCGCGATCTCCGCCTGCCAGCCGGAATCGGTGACGCGGGCGGCGCTGTAATAGACGACGTCGAAGCGGGTGTCCTCCTCGCCCGAGGCCAGCCAGCGCATATCCCCCTGCACGCCGAGCGGGTTGACGTAGAACTCGTAGGCCCACGCCGCATCCCCGTAGGTATCGAGGATGATCCCCACGAAATCGTCGCTGTACATCCGGTCGCGGTCGGTCAGGGTGGCCCGCACCTGCGCCGGATCGTCGTCGCACACGAAACCCACGTACAGCATCCGGTCGTCGTAGGTGACATACGCCGAGGTGGCGGATTTCGGCCGCACCCGGTCGATCGGCAGGAACTGGGTAAAATCGGTGGCGTTCGCGGCCGTCCGCCACGCTCCCTCGGACAGGTCGCCGTCGATTACGATCGGCCCCGCGGCGCGCGCGATCGCCAGGGTCGGCCGCGGGGGCGCCTCCGGCGCGGCCGCCGCCATCGCGGCCAGACACATCCAGAAGCAGAGCGCGCACATTCGCATGCTGAACCTCGGCGACTCCTCGCGGCGACCGTGGATCATACCGTCGCCGTTACCTTCCGTATACGGCGGCCGGGGGGCGCCGGTTGCCGGCCCGCCGGTCGCTCACGGAGCACCGGACAACAAAAGGGCCTCGCACGGCAAGGCCCTCTCCACCGTCGACCATGGCGCCGGCGCTCTCAGGCAAATGATTTCCTGGCCTCGGCCACGCTGTCGTAGTAGTCGAACACCGAGATCAGCCGGGTGATCGTCAGGATCGATTCGATCTTATCGATGTTCGCCAGCACCAGCCGCCCGCCCGCGTTCCGGACCGTCGTCAACGCCGAAATCAGCATCCCCAGGCCCACCGAGTTCATCCACTCGACCTTCTTCAGGTTAATCAGGAAATTCTTCTTGTTCAGCTTGATGTACTCGTGGATTCTCCCGTGGAACATGGTCGTCTCTTCCCCGCCCATGATTTTGCCGGAAATTTCGATGATGACCAGATCCCCTTCGAGCGTGTCGGTAAACTTCATAGCCCGATCCTCAGTCTGTATATAGTGGTTTGCTGTCGTCCGTCACCTATCGGCCGCTCTCGTCCGGGTCCTGGGGCAGGTCGGAGAGAGGCACGCGATCACCCTGCCGGAACTGCATCCCCGGTCCGATCAAAATACCGGCCGCCCAACCAAACGCAAGCGGTTTTTGGGCGCCGCCCGCCCGCTCGTTTTCCGCTTGCGCAAACGGGCCGGGCAGGTTATACTAAGGCGATTGTAAATGGCAGCATCACTCTACGCCACGAGGTCCTTTCGATCTTTCGCTAACGGACTGTCACGTGCGGTTCTGAACGTCGACGGGGAATAGCTTATGCGTCCGTTACGCTCCCGCCGTAATCCCGGCGCTGTCGCCCGGCCGCCGAGCGGTGTTTCGCCGCGGCCGCGCAAGCCCGACCGTTCCGGTTGACCCGCCGACATCCGGTCGCCGGCCCGCGAGCCCGTGCGGCATTCGGGGCGAGGTCGGGACGGCGATGGAGGAAAATTCCCGGCCGCTGAGCCCGGTCGGGAACGCAACGCAAAGGCCGCTCCGAAGGATCCGGAGCGGCCTGCTTTATGCTTGCGCCTTTCCGGCTAGAGGCCCAACTCGCCGTCCTCAACACCCAGGACGATCGAGAGCGCCAGAGCGTTGCGAAGGACGAACGTGCCGTTCCGGGCGACGAGTTCGACGAGATGGCGCGCGGCCGAAGGTGTCCATGCATGGTGCTCCACCAGCCAATCGGCGAGTGCGGCAAGCTCAGACGCAGGCGAGCCCGGACCGGCTCGATGGTTCCCTCCCGGAATGCCCGCGTACTCTCCCACCAGACCGGCTACGTCGGCATCAAACCCCATTGCTCTCCTCCTCACTGTCCTCGGAACACTTTCTGGCGATGCCACTCCAATCGCACCGGTGACGGGGCAAATCTCCGCGGCGGGGCGATTGGGCGGCCGTGATAAACCCCGACGAGCTGCCGCCCTCGGCGATCGAGCCCCTCCCGGAGGCTTGCGGCAAGAACGACGCGGAGATCAGTGTCGACAGTCATGAAGCCCCGGTCAAAGAGCCTGTCAAAGGTCGCGCTGAGACAGAGCCCGTTGTGGGGATCGGCACGTCCCTCTTCAGTGAGACTCCACGGAACTATGTGGCTCGCGATTAGACACTCCCGAATTCTCAGTCCGGTAACGCAGCACCGCTCATCATAGGCGCTCAGGACGGCCTCGCGGAAAAAGTCCTGGCCGACCCTCACCTTTCTGGAGGCCAGAGTCTCTGTCGGCCCGCTGCGCAATGTTTCCGCGCTCTGCCCCACCTCTTGGATCCGTCGCTCGCGGAGTTGACTTGCCTGCAGGACGAGTTCACTCCAATTGGAGTGGAACTCTCGCCAGACCGCTCGATCCAAATCCCCGGTGTGCGGCAGGCCCCCGATCTGGCGTTTCCGAAGGGCCGGGTCAAGCGATCCAAAATTCCCCAGTTTCCGGGCGACGCCGGCCGGTGACCGCCCCAGCAACCGCGCTAATTCAACGACGAGGGGATTGCCCGCTTTCGTGTTCGCAAACGGGATGCGGCAATAGAGATCGAAAGCAAGAATCAACTCCTCCCGGTCCCAGGGAGCCCCATACCGTGGAGGTCTCTGGTCCTCTCCCATGCCTGTGCCCGCTCCGGCGTTTCCCCCTCAGCCCTCTACTTCCGCCGGCTCCTCCTCCGCCGCCCCCGAGGAACTCCCGATCCCGCCCGAAATGCCCAGCTCCACCTGCACCTTCTTATAGACCTCGTCGAACAGCGCCGGGTTGTCCGCCAAAAACTGCTTCGCGTTTTCCCTTCCCTGGCCGAGCCGGTCGCCGCCGTAGGAGAACCAGGCGCCGGATTTCTCGATGATTCCTTTGGCGGCCGCGATATCGAGCAGCTCCCCTTCGCGCGACACCCCCTTGCCGTAAATGATGTCGAACTCCGCCTCGCGGAACGGCGGCGCCACCTTGTTCTTGACTACCCGCACGCGCGTGCGCGACCCGATCACCTCCTGGTTCTCCTTGATCGAGGCGATCCGCCGGATGTCGAGCCGCACCGAGGCGTAGAATTTCAGCGCGTTCCCGCCCGTCGTCGTCTCGGGATTGCCGAACATGACCCCGATTTTCATGCGGATCTGGTTGATGAAGACGACGCTCGTTTTGGATTTGCTGATGATCGCGGTGAGTTTGCGCAGCGCCTGCGACATGAGCCGCGCCTGCAGCCCCATGTGCGCATCCCCCATCTCCCCCTCGATCTCCGAGCGCGGCGTGAGCGCGGCCACCGAATCGACCACGATGATATCCACGGCGCCCGACCGCACGAGCGTCTCGGTGATGTCGAGCGCCTGCTCGCCC